>Ga0210019_1001210_pt1 | contig 28450 bp, 33 predicted proteins | sample CryGeyCG2114_020_2_FD_183969 | JGI IMG/M metagenome (GOLD analysis project Ga0210019, IMG submission 183969) | Groundwater microbial communities from aquifer - Crystal Geyser CG11_big_fil_rev_8/21/14_0.20 (SPAdes) (version 2) | ecosystem: Environmental > Aquatic > Deep subsurface > Groundwater ...
GAGCGGGACAAGGGCAAGCGCACCGCCTGATCACATCACAAACGCCAGCAACGCCGGCAGGGTGAGGAACGACAGCGCCGTCGAGATCACCACCGTGCCCGCCACTTCCTCCGGCTGGTTGCCGTAGCGTTCGGCGAACAGATAGTTGAACACGGCGACGGGCATGGCGCACTGGATGATCAGGACGCCGCGCTCGGCCCCCGTAAACCCGAAGTAGTGGGCCGTGGCGACGCCGACGGCGAAGCCGACGCCGATGCGCATCACCGAAAGCAGCACCGCGCGCGGCAGGCTTTTCACGCCGAGCCCCGCGAGCGACACGCCCAGGGTGATCAGCATCAGCGGCACCGTGAGGCCGCCCAGGATGCGCGTCGTGTTGACGATCCAGGCCGGCGCGGTGACGCCGGTGAACATCAGGGCCATGGCGGCGAGTGTCGCGTAGAGCATGGGCAGGCGCAGCAACGCGCCGAGGGACGTCGCCCCCGCCGGCACGGCGACCCCGACAGTGAACAAGAGGAGCACGTTCACGGTGAAATAGGCGATGGCGAGGGCCAGGCCGTTGTCGCCGAAGGCGAGCAGGCAGAGCGGCAGGCCCATATTGCCGACGTTGCCGTAGGAGAGTGCGGAGAGGAAGGCCTTCTGGCTCAGCTTCATCAGCTTCAGAAACACGAAATAGACGGCGTAGAAGGCGACCATGGTGACCAGCGTCGCCGCGCCCATGGTCAGGAAGGCGTCGGGCTGGATCCTGGTGTCGATGAGGGTGAAGAACACCAGGCAGGGCGTGCCGATGTTGGTGACCAGCGAGGTCACCAGGGCCGTGTCGTAGGGCCGGCCCTGCTTGCGCCAGGTGTAGCCGATGACGGCGCAGACGAGGACCGGTGCGATGACGGAGAACAACTGGTAGGCCATGGGCGGGGGCGCTTTCGGTAGGTGGGCCCCAAGGCTTACGCCCGAACGCCCCCGCGTTCAACCTGCCTCATTCAACCCAGGCGATGCGCAGGATGTTGGTCGCCCCCGGGGTGCCGAAGGGCACACCCGCGGTCACCACGATGGGGTCGCCCTTTTTGGCGAAGCCGTCCTTCTGCGCCTCGGCCACGGCCTTGGACACCATTTCGCGGAACGAGTGGATGTCCTCGGACAGCACCGAATGCACGCCCCAGCACAGCGCCAGCCGCCGCGCCGTCTCGCGCTTGGGTGTCAGGCCCAGGATCGGCACCTGCGGGCGCAGGCGGGCGCAACGCAGGGTGGTCGAGCCCGTGGTGGTGAAGGTGACGATGACGGCGGCCGAAATGGTGTCCGCCACCTGGGTCGCCGCCACGGTGATGGCGTCGGCGGCCGTCGCCTCGTGGCCGCCGCGGCGGCGGTCGCGCATGGACTTGTAATGCTCGTCCTGCTCCACCCGCTTGATGATGCGGTCCATGGTCGCCACGGTCTCCACCGGGTACTTGCCGACCGCCGATTCCGCCGACAGCATGACCGCGTCGGCCCCCTCGTAGATGGCGGTCGCCACGTCCGACGCCTCGGCCCGCGTCGGCGTCGGCGCGCTGACCATGCTGTCGAGCATCTGGGTCGCGATGATCACCGGCTTGCCCAGCTGCTTGCACAGCCGCACGATGCGGCGCTGCTGCACGGGCACCTCTTCGGTCGGGCATTCCACGCCCAGGTCGCCGCGCGCCACCATGATCGCGTCGGACAGGTGGACGATCTCCTCCAGGTGCTGGAGCGCCGCCGGCTTCTCAAGCTTGGACATGATGGCGGCGCGGCCGGCCACCAGCTTGCGCGCCTCGGCCAGGTCCTCGGGCCGCTGCACGAACGACAGCGCCACCCATTCCACGCCCAGGTCGAGCCCGAAGCGCATGTCGTCGCGGTCCTTCTTGGTCAGCGGCGAGACGTCGAGGATGACGCTCGGCACGTTGACGCCCTTGTGGTTGGACAGCGTGCCGCCGATCACGATCTCGCATTCCGCGTGCTCCCTGGAGCATTCCAGGACCTTCAGGCGGATGCGCCCATCGTCGATCAGCAGGTCCGACCCCGGCTCCAGCGCCGCGAAGATCTCGGGATGCGGCAGGGGGGCGCGTCGGTGATTGCCCGGATCCTCGGTGTCCAGGTCCAGGCGGAACTTGTGTCCGGCGACCAGTTGGGCCGAGCCGGTGTCGACCTCACCGACTCGCAGCTTGGGCCCCTGCAGGTCCAGAAGGATGCCCACGGGGCGGTGGTACTTGCGTTCCAGCGAGCGGACGATGCCGTGGATCTTTTCGTGGTCGGCGTGGCTGCCGTGGGAGAAATTCATGCGGAAGACATCGACCCCGGCTTCGAAAAGCCTTTCGATGGCGTCCTGGCTGGACGTTGCGGGACCCAGGGTCGCGACGATCTTGGCGCGGCGTTCACGTTTCATGGCGGGGGTTATCCCTCTCCTTCCCTTGTCAACGGTCCCTGCAGGCATAGGCTTAAGCTGAAACGGAATCAAACTCACGTAAATATTCGTTGAAACCTTGCGACGGCGGGACGGCGGCGCCGTAATCGGTGTAATATCCCGGCCGCGGGGGCGGCCGGCCGTCTTGCGCAGATGCCCACGGATTAGGTAGGTATTAACCAATTTCGTGGCACCTAATAAGGGACGGCCAATAATCGGCCGCGTGTTTTTTTGGGAAGCGGGACGCCGGCGGCGCAATGGGGAGCGCCGGCATCCCAGGGGTAGAACTTGAGCACGCAGAGCATCATCAATGCGCTGGCCGGGCTGTCGCCGAACACGGACAAGGCGACGCTGATGGCGGCCGTCGACAAGGCGGTGGACGGCATCGTCCAGGAACTGGACGCGCAGGCCGGCGGCAAGGTGCGCCCGGACCTCCTGCAGGCGACCCAGACGACGCTGACGTTCCTCGAAGCCTGCGGCCAGATGAAGGACCCGGAATTCACGCAGCGCGCGCGCATCCGCGCGTCGGAGCTGCTGGAAGCCTTCGGCAAGGTGTCGGCCGGCACGGCGGCCGAGGGCGACGACGCCCCGCGCAGGAAGAAGCGCAGGAAACGCCCCGCCGGCGCCGACGCGAAACCCGGCAAGGCGGCCGCGGGCAAGGACGCCAAGGGCAAGGCGGCCAAGGGCAAGCCCGCCGCCGCAAAGCCGCAGAAGCCTTCGAAGCCGTCAAAGCCGTGGGAGGACAGCCCCTTCACCGAAGCCTTCACCGAGAACATCTGCAAGTACCTGCGCAAGCGCGCCATGCTGTGGTACGTGCCGCAACACACCCTGACGCCCACGCCCTTCCCGCTATCGACCCGCTTCGGCGACAACCTCGTCACGGCGATCAAGGAGCATTTCCTGCACCGCTTCTTCACCAACCGCCGGATCATGGTGCTGGAGGACGAACTGAAGCCGAAGAACTTCGAGGAAAGCGCATTCCGCGCGGTGTTCGACAAGCCCAAGAAGCAGAACCCCGTGCGCACCATCTGGGAGGACGGCCTCAACGACATCGAGCGCTTCCTGACCGACGACAAGCCGCAGCAGCAGAAGGCCGTGAAGACCAAGGTCAAGACCAAGAAGACCGGCGGGTTCCTGGGCTTCTTCCAGAAGGAGGAAAAGGTCGTCGAACGCGAGGTCGAGGACGACACCACCGAACTGGACCACGCCAAGGCGTTCTGGAACACCATCGCCGGGCCCGAGGTGAGCTACAGCCCGCCGAAGATGGAGGACTTCATCTTCCTCAAGTCCCTGTTCGAGTACTACCCCGAGCAGGTCGACGAGGAGCAGCAGGCGGTGAAGCAGATGCTGCAGCAGGAATACGGCTCCAACCAGGCCCGCGAGGGCGCGGCGCGTGACCACCTGAACGCGCTCATCAAGGACACGGCGCCGTGCTCGGGCGAGTTGACGGCGCTCTGGGCCTATCTCAGCGCCAAGGACGCCTTCGGCTACAACGTGTTCAAGTCGTTCACCTCCAGCCACGGCACATCCGCCGAGCAGCGCAAGCGTGCGCTGCCCTATTTCCTGCGCTGGATTCCCGACTTCACGGAACAGGAAGCGCCGAGCCGGCTGTAGGTCGTGTTAACCCTTTGCTAGCCCACCGCCGCGTAAGATATCCTGCATCCAATCCGACCGGCCCGGCGGGCTCAAGACAAGGTTCCGGCATGCTGAAGAAGGTGTTCTCCAAAGCTCTATTGTCCGTGGTCATGGACAAGAAGGCCCGCTCGACCCTGGACGCCGCCAGGACGCGCGCCGAACAGGCCCCGGCGGCGACCCCCGAGGCCCAGCCCGCCAGCGCCGAGGAACTGCGTGTCGCCGCGCGCCAGGCCCTGGAGCAGGCGGAAAAGGAACTGGCCGCGAAACCCCGGCTGACCGCCGACCGCAAGGCCCTGATCCAGCAGGCGCTTGCCGTGCGCAAGCAGAAGACCAGGATCCTCGACGATCTGGGCCCCGACCAGAAGATCAAGCTGCAGGCCATGGCGCTGGAGGCCTTCGGCCTGGATCCCACCAAGGGCGGGCGTTGACGCCCGCAGCCCCATCGACCGACGCCGACGCCAAAGCCGAGGCGACCGCGCGCGACCTTGCCGCCAAGGTCACGGCGGGCGATCTGCGCGCCCTGGCCCGCGCCATCACCTTGCTGGAATCGGGCCGCGCCGACCACCGGGCCCAGGCCGAGGCCCTGGTGCGGGCCCTGCTGCCCGCGTCGGGCACCTCAATCCGCATCGGCATCACCGGCATCCCCGGCGTCGGCAAGTCGACCTTCATCGAGGCCTTCGGCCTGGCCCTGGTCGAACGCGGCCACCGGGTCGCCGTGCTGGCCGTTGACCCGACCAGCCCGCGCTCGGGCGGCTCGATCCTGGGCGACAAGACGCGCATGGAAAAACTGGCGCGATCCAGGAACGCCTTCATCCGGCCGTCGCCTTCGGGCGGCACGCTGGGCGGCGTCGCCCGGCGCACGCGCGAGGCGGTGATCGCGGTGGAGGCCGGCGGCTACGACGTCGTGCTGATCGAAACCGTGGGCGTCGGTCAATCGGAGACGGCGGTCAAGGATCTGGTCGACATGTTCCTCCTGCTGCTGGCCCCCGGCGGCGGTGACGACCTGCAGGGCATCAAGAAGGGCATCGTCGAGATGGCCGACCTGATCGTCGTCAACAAAGCCGACGGCGACCTCGCCCCGGCGGCGGAACGGGCACGGCGGGATTATGCATCGGCCTTGCACCTTCTCCGACCGGAGACCGCCGACTGGACGCCCCGCGTGGTGAAATGCTCGGCCGTGACCGGCGACGGCCTGGACGACATCTGGAAGGCGGCCGAAGCGTTCCGCAAGGCAACGGGCGCGTCGGGGCGTTTCGCGCGCCGCCGCGCTGAACAGGCGCGGGCCTGGATGTGGAACGAGGTCAACGAGACCCTGTTGGGCGAACTGCGCGCGGCACCGGCCGTCAGGCGCGCGCTCGCCGATCTGGAACCGGCGGTGGCGCAGGGAACGGTCGGGCCCGGCGAGGCCGCCAGGCGCATCCTCGCCACCTTCGCGGGGACCGGCGGCGGATCGAACGAAGGTACCTAAACTTATGGATTTTCCCGCTTCAACCGCTACCATGCGGCAAACGGGACCGGTTGAACGATCCAAGATGGGGTGGTTGGAAGAATGGAAACCAGAGAAGAACTGGAACTGCTGCAGGCGGAAATCCTGAACCTGTTCAACTATATCCAGAGGGTCCGCAAGGAAGTGGCCGCCATCACCCGCACCGACGAGGGCGACGGCCGATTCAACAACATGTCGGACCAGCTCGACGCCATCGTCCGGGCGACGGAGGACGCCACGAATTCGATCATGGAGGTGGTGGAGCAGAACTCGGAAACCATCCAGGCGATCCGCGAAAAGACCGACAACCCGGAGATTGCCGCCCTGTTGGACGAGTTGGAGAACAATTCCTCGAACATTTTCGAGGCCTGCACCTTCCAGGATATCACCGGCCAACGCGTCACCAAGATCGCCCGCTCGGTCACCTACGTGGAATCCCGCGTCAACTCGCTGATCCAGATCTTCGGCAAGGAGCACATCGAGAATGTCGAACTGGACGAGGAAGTGAAGAACGAGGACGAGAAACTGCTCCAGGGCCCGCAACTGGAGGGCCAGGGCGTCACCCAGGACGAGATCGACAAGCTGTTCGATTAATCCGCAGCGTAGCCATACCAACAACAAAGGGGGTGCCCGGGCCCGCAGCCCGGACAACGACATGAACGATTTGACCCGCAACAAAGGAACCCAAGGGAGCCATATCCCATGCCACGACTGCTGTCCCTTTTCGCCGCCGTCCTGCTGGTCCTGGGGGTCGGCACGATGAACGACGCCGAAGCCATGGACCTGGAAAACACCCTCTACATGGACACCAGCCACGGGCGCGTGGTGATCCAGATGCGCCCCGACCTGGCGCCCAAGCACGTGGCGCGCATCAAGGAACTGACCCGCCAGGGGTTCTACGACGGGCTGACCTTTCACCGCGTCATCGGCGGCTTCATGGCCCAGGGCGGCGACCCCAACGGCACCGGCACGGGCGGCAGCGGCCAGAACCTGCCGGCGGAATTCTCCAGCGAGCCGTTCAAGCGGGGCACGGTCGGTATGGCCCGGTCCATGAACCCGAACAGCGCCGACAGCCAGTTCTTCATCTGCTATGCGCGGACCTCACATCTGGACGGCCAGTACACGGTCTGGGGCCAGGTGGTCGAGGGCATGAAGTACGTCGGCATGCTGGAACGGGGCGAGCCGCCCGCCAATCCGGACAAGATCGTCAAGATGCAGGTCGCCGCGGACGCGGAGAAGGGCAAGTAACCCTATCCCGCCCGTTACCTACCGCACCAGATCGCGGGTCGCCCGGTCCAGGCCGTCGAGGGTGAGCGGAAACATGCGCCCGCCCATCAGCCTGCGGATCATGTCGACCGACTGGGTGTGGCCCCACCATTCCTCGCGCACGGGGTTGAGCCACACGGCCTTCGAATAGATGCCCAGGATGCGCTGCATCCATAGGCTGCCCGCCTCCTCGTTCCAGTGCTCGACGCTGCCGCCCGCGTAGGCGATTTCGTAGGGGCTCATGGAGGCGTCGCCGACGAAGATGATCTTGTAGTCCGCGGGATAGGTGTGCAGGACCTCCCAGGTCGGCACCGTTTCCGCGCGCCGACGGATGTTGTCCTTCCACACGCGCTCGTAGATGCAGTTGTGGAAGTAGAAGTATTCCAGGTGCTTGAACTCCGACCGCGCGGCCGAGAACAGCTCTTCCACCGTGCGCACGTGCGGGTTCATGGATCCGCCGACGTCGAGGAACAGCAGCACCTTAACCGCATTGTGGCGTTCGGGCACCATGCGAATATCCAGGTATCCCCGTTTGGCCGTGTTGCGGATCGTGCCGTCCAGATCGAGTTCCGTCGGCGCCCCCTCGCGGGCGAAACGGCGCAGGCGCCTGAGCGCGACCTTGATGTTGCGGGTTCCCAGTTCCAGGGTGTCATCCAGGTTCTTGAACTCGCGTTTGTCCCACACCTTGACGGCGCGGAAGTTGCGGTTGTCGTCCTGGCCGATGCGCACCCCCTCGGGGTTGTAGCCGTAGGCGCCGAACGGCGAGGTTCCGGCGGTGCCGATCCACTTGGAGCCGCCCTGGTGGCGCTTCTTCTGCTCCTCAAGGCGCTTCCTCAATGTCTCCATCAGCTTGTCCCAGCCGCCCAGGGCCTCGATCTGCGCCTTCTCCTCCTCGGTCAGGGTGCGCTCCGCCAGCTTGCGCAGCCATTCGTCGGGGATGTCCTGGACGTCGACCTCCTCGGTCCGTTCCAGGCCCTTGAAGACAAGGCCGAACACCCGGTCGAACTTGTCCAGGTTCTTCTCGTCCTTCACCAGGGTGGCGCGGGAGAGGTAATAGAAATGCTCGACGCTGTAGCCGGCCAGGCCCGCGTCCATGCCCTCCAGCAGTGTCAGGTATTCGCGCAAGGAGACGGGCACCTTGGCCGCGCGCAGTTCCAGGAAGAAGTCGATGAACATGGCCCGAGATTAGCCTCCATGCCTATCCCTGCCAATCCCGCTTCAAGGCAAGGCGCGGAGCGGATAAGCTGGCGTCAAATGCCAACCACCGAACGGGAGCCCATCCATGATCACCGTCGTCGTCAACTTCGACCTGCCGCCCGGCACGACGCTCGCCGACGCCACCGCGCGCTATCTCGACAGTTCGAAAAAGTACCTGGGCGCTCCGGGCCTGGTGCGCAAGCACTACCTCTACAACGCGGAACAGATGAAGGGCGGTGGCGCCTACGTGTTCGAAACGCGGGAACAGGCAAAGGCCCTGTTCAACGCCGACTGGATTGCCTCGATCACGGAGCGCTACGGCGCTGCGCCGATCCTGACCTATTTCGAGACGCCCGTCGTCGTCGACAACGTGACCGGGGAGATCGTTTCCTAGTCCTTGCCCCCACCCTTGCCGGGCGGCTCCACGACCTCGACCTTCAGCGGCACCGACGAGCGCAGGTGCAGGTCGCGCTGCGGGAACGGGAACACGACGCCGTGCTCGTGATACAGGTCCCAGATGCGCAGCTGTACGGCGCTGCGCACGTTGGCCACGCCGTTCTGCGGGTCGTTGATCCAGAATCGCAGTTCCAGGTTTACCGAATTGTCGCCGAATGCCATCAGGTGGCAGACGGGCACGGGCTCCTTGAGCACGCGGTCGACTCCCTCCGCGGCCTTGAGCGCCAGTTCGCGGGCCAGATGCACGTCGGCGCCGTAGTCGATGCCGATGGGCACCTTCTGGCGCACCAGCTGGTTGGAGAACGACCAGTTCTCGACCCGCTGGGAGATCAGTTCCTCGTTGGGAATGAGGTGCTCGGTCCCGTCCCTGGTGATGACCGAGACATAGCGCGCGCCCAGCGTGTTGATCCAGCCGAAGGTATCGCCGATGGCGATGACGTCGCCGGGCTTGACGGAGCGGTCCATCAGCAGGATCACGCCGCTCATCAGGTTGGACACGACCTTCTGCAGGCCGAAACCGATACCAAGGCCCACGGCGCCGCCGAACACGGCGAAGGCCGTCAGGTCGATGCCGACGCTTTCCAGCGCCAGCACGATGGCTAGGGCGAACAGCGAGACCCGCGCGAACTTGCCGAACAGGACTCGCATGGAGGGCGTCAGGTTGGCCGACGCGTTGATCCGCGCTTCCGCCAGACGCGACGCCACCGAGGCGAGATAGAGGAACAGCGCCGACACCAGCGCCGCCTTGACCACGCCCAGGACGGAGATGCGGAAATCACCAAGATGCAGCGCCATGCGGTCCAGGGTGTCCGCGACGGGGACCAGCAGGCCCAGAAGGTTGAGCGCCGCGATGGACCACGCCGTGACGGCAACGGCGCGCGCCCAGAAGGGATTGCGGATGAAGCTGGAGGCCAAGCGGATCACCGCCCAGGCGGTCAGCAGGGAAACCGCCCCCTCCATGACCTGATGGGGCCACCCCGCCCCCTTGGCGGCGAACACGGCGAACCACAGGGCCGCCAGCCACACGACGGGCCGGGCGATGGGCTTCAAGGCGGCCGCCACGGGTACGCCGAAACGGGCGTACCAGCGCACGTCGGGCCGGAGATCGAGCACGGCCTCAAGCCTGGGCGAAAGGAGGCGTGCAGCGACGAAGGTCGCCAGGATCACGCCCAATTGCACAAGGTTGCCGACGGCCAAAAGGTTGGCGTCTATCCAGGCGAGCGCGGCCGCGAGCCACTGCCGCAGGTGTTCCGGATCGGTATAGGTGTTCAGGTCCATGTCGCCACCCCTGCCCGCCAGCTTATCCGACAGGACGGGTGTGGGCCAGCGGTCGGCGGATCAGGCCTCGGGCTCACTTTTGGAGGCCGGCGCCAGCGCCGGCCCCGACACGGGCACGAGCCGGATGGTCGCCTCGTCGACGGACATGGAGAGCAGGATCAGGCCGAACAGCAGGATCACCGTGCCGGCGACGGTCAGGGCGAACATGCCGATCATCTGGTGAAACACGAACAGCATGGCAACGGCGATCAGGAGCGGCTTCCACCGCCCGGCGCGCTTGCTGGCCGTGCCGCAATCGGCGCAGACGACGGGCCGGCCGACGGCCAGCGGCCAGCTGGACAGGCGTTTGAAGCGGGTGCCGCAGGCAGGACAACGCATGGCCGCCTCAGGCGCCCTCGCGCCGGTTGAGGAAGGCAAGGCGCTCCAACAGGTGCACGTCCTGCTCGTTCTTCAGCAACGCGCCGTAGAGCGGCGGGATCAGGTCCTTCTTGTCCCTGGACCGCAGGGTTTCCGGCGGAATGTCCTCGACCATCAGAAGCTTCAGCCAGTCGAGCAGTTCCGAGGTGGACGGCTTCTTCTTGAGCCCCGGCACCTCGCGCAGTTCGTAAAACAGGTTGAGGGCCTCCGCCACCAGGCGCTTCTGTATGCCCGGGTGATGCACGTCGATGATGCGGCGCATGGTGTCGGCGTCGGGGAAGCGGATGTAGTGAAAGAAGCAGCGGCGCAGGAAGGCGTCCGGCAGTTCCTTCTCGTTGTTCGAGGTGATGATGACGATGGGGCGCCGGCGGGCGGCCACCATCTCCTTCGTCTCGTAGACGTGGAACTCCATGCGGTCGAGTTCCAGCAGCAGGTCGTTGGGGAACTCGATGTCGGCCTTGTCGATCTCGTCGATCAGCAGCACCGGGCGCTCGGGCGCGTCGAAGGCCTCCCACAGCTTGCCGCGGATGATGTAGTTGGAGATGTCGTGCACGCGGGCGTCGCCAAGCTGCGAGTCGCGCAGCCGCGCCACGGCGTCGTATTCGTAAAGTCCCTGCTGGGCGCGCGTGGTCGACTTCACGTGCCATTGGATCAGCGGGGCGCCGATGGCGCGCGCGACCTCGGCCGCCAGGACCGTCTTGCCCGTTCCGGGCTCGCCCTTCACCAGCAACGGACGTTCCAGGTTGATGGCGGCATTGACCGCGACCTGCAGGTCCTCGGTCGCGACGAACGTGTCGGTGCCTTCGAATTTGTCGGCCGATCTGTCGATGGTTCTGTCAGTCATGGGCGCGCTCAGGCCTGGATCGCCGCTTCGATGGCGTCGATGGCCTTGCCCGCCTGCGCGCCATCGGGGCCGCCGGCCTGGGCCATGTCGGGTCGGCCGCCGCCGCCCTTGCCGCCCACGGCGGCCGATCCGGCGCGCACCAGGTCGACGGCGCTCATGCGTCCGGTCAGGTCCTCGGTGACGCCGACGACCACGTTGGCCTTGCCCTCGGTGACGCTGACCAGCGCCACGACGCCCGAGCCCAGGGTCTTCATCAGTTCGTCGGCCATGCCCTTCAGTTCCTTGGCCGGCACGCCGTCGAGAAGGCGCGGCGCGAACTTGATGCCGCCCAGGTCCTTCACGTCGCCGCCGTTGCCGGGCTTGCCGCCGGAGGCCGAGCCGCCGCCGAGCGCCAGCTTCTTGCGGGCCTCCGCCAGTTCGCGTTCCAGGCGTTTGCGCTCCTCGACCAGGGCCTCGACACGCCCCGGCACGTCCTCGGGCTTCACGCGCAGCGCCTCGGCCGCGCCCTTGAGCGCCCGTTCCTGGGCGTTGAAGTAGGCCAACGCGCCGTCGCCGGTGACCGCCTCGATGCGCCGCACCCCGGCAGCTACGGCACTTTCGCCGACGATCTTGAACACGCCGATGTCGCCCGTGCGGCGAACGTGGGTGCCGCCGCAAAGTTCGGTCGAGAAATAGTGGCCGCCGTCCTCGGGCGTGCCCATGGAGACCACGCGCACCTCGTCGCCGTACTTCTCGCCGAACAGCGCCAGCGCCCCCGCCTCGACCGCGCTTTCCGGGTCCATCAGGCGCGTCAGCACCTCGTTGTTGGCGCGCACCTGGGCGTTCACGTCGGCCTCGACCGCGGCCAGTTCCTCGGCCGCCACGGCCTTTGGATGGGAGATATCGAAGCGCAGGCGATCCGGCGCCACCAGGGAGCCCTTCTGCGTCACATGCTTGCCCAGGTGGCGGCGCAGCGCCTCGTGCAGCAGGTGGGTCGCCGAATGGTTGGCGCGGAGCCTGCGACGGCGCGCGCCGTCGACCACGAACTGGGCCTCGTCGCCGACGCGGACCTCGCCTTCCTCGACCTTGCCGACATGGACGTGCAAGGCACCCAGCATCTTCTGGGTGTCGGTTACGGTGATGCGGGCGCCGTCGGCGGTGGCGATCGTGCCCTGGTCGCCCATCTGGCCCCCGGATTCGCCGTAGAACGGCGTCTGGTTGGCAACCAGGCGAACGACGTCGCCTGCCTTGGCGCAGTCCGTCCGCTTGCCGTCGACCACCAGGGCACGGATCTGGCCTTCGGCCTGTTCCGTGTCGTAACCGAAGAATTCCGTGGCACCAACCTCGTCGCGGACCTCGAACCAGACCTTTTCCGTCGCCGCGTCGCCGGACCCGGCCCAGGCCTTGCGCGCCTCGGCGCGCTGGCGCGCCATGGCGGCGTCGAAGGCCTTGGTGTCGACGGCGATCCGCTTGGCCTTCAGGGCGTCCTGCGTGAGGTCGAGGGGGAAGCCGAAGGTGTCGTAAAGCTTGAACGCCGTCTCGCCGTCGAGCACGCCGCCCTCTTCCATGGCACCTGTCGCCTCGTCGAGGATCTTGAGGCCACGGTCGAGGGTCGTCTTGAACCGCGATTCCTCGAGCTTCAGGGTCTCCGTGATCAGCGGCTGGGCACGCACCAGTTCGGGATAGGCCTTGCCCATGTTGTCGGTCAGAGTCCGCACCAGCTTGTAAAGCAGCGGCTCCTCGCAACCCATGAGATGGGCATGGCGCATGGCGCGGCGCATGATGCGGCGCAGCACGTAGCCGCGCCCCTCGTTGGACGGCAGCACGCCGTCGGCGATCAGGAAGCTGGACGCGCGCAGGTGGTCGGCGATGACCCGGTGCGACACGGCATGGTCGCCGTCGGGCGCCACGCCCGAGGCGTCGGCCGACGCCATGATGAGATTGCGCATCAGGTCGATGGCGTAGTTGTCGTGGGTTCCCTGCATGACGGCGGCGATGCGCTCCAGCCCCATGCCGGTGTCGATGGAAGGTCTGGGCAGTTCGACGCGTTGATCCGGCGTCATCTGCTCGAACTGCATGAACACCAGGTTCCATATCTCGATGAAGCGGTCGCCGTCCTGGTCCGGACTGCCCGGAGGCCCGCCGGGGATGTGATCCCCGTGGTCGTAGAAGATTTCCGAGCACGGCCCGCAGGGGCCGGTGTCGCCCATGGCCCAGAAATTGTCCGAGGTCGGGATGCGGATGACCTTGGAATCCGGCAGGCCGGCGATCTTGCGCCACAGCACCGCCGCGTCCTCGTCCGAGGTGTGGACGGTGACCAGCAGCTTGTCCTCGGGCAGGCCGAATTCCTTGGTGACCAGGTTCCAGGCCAGCTCGATGGCCAGCTCCTTGAAGTAGTCGCCGAACGAGAAGTTGCCCAGCATCTCGAAGAAGGTGTGGTGGCGGGCCGTGTGGCCGACGTTCTCCAGGTCGTTGTGCTTGCCGCCGGCGCGCACGCATTTCTGCGAGGTCACGGCGCGCGAATAGGGCCGCGTCTCGTTGCCCGTGAACACGTTCTTGAACTGCACCATGCCCGCGTTGGTGAACATCAGGGTCGGGTCGTTCAGCGGCACCAGAGGCGACGACGGGACGACCTGATGGCCGTTGGCGGCGAAATAGTCCAGGAAGGCCTGGCGGATGTCGTTGACGGTCTGCATAGTCGATATTTAAGCCCGAGGTTCAGGGGTTTAAATGGATGTTATCAGGCGGCCACCGCCGGAAGCGACGGTTTTACCGGCAAGCCGGGAACCTGTCCAGCATTCGCCGGAACGGGCCGGTACGGACGATTTTATTTAAAATTGAACATAAATTAGAAATTAATTGATTCATTATTATATATAATAAATATTTTTGATCTACTTACTTACTATATTTAATATAGGTCAAAATTCGGACCTGATCATGATAAAGAAACGCAACCTGCCATTCGAATTGACCAAGGCCGACGAACGGGGCGGTGTCGCCGTCTATACCGCGGTCGCCATCATGATCACCCTGGGGGCGGGCGCCCTGTCCCTGGATTACGGCCGCATGACCCTTGTTCACACCCAGATGCAGAACCGCGCCGACGCGGCGGCCCTTGCCGGCGCGGTCGAACTGGACGGCCGTCCCGGCGCGCAGGCCCGGGCGGAGGACGTGGCCCGCAACGCCACCCGCCAGGCGACCGGGGTGCGGACCGACGGTTCGGTCCTGGACATCCAGACCGTGCGGTTCTACGAGCAGGTCAGCCCTGCCAAGGTGCTCGCGACCGGCGACGAGGACAGCCGCTTCATCGAGATCGTCATGGCGCCGCGCCAGATCGACCTGATGCTGCGCACCGTGCTGAACCGGGACGCCGTCTCGAAGGGCCGGGTCAGCGCCCGCGCCACGGCGGGCATCACGCCGTTCATCTGCAACGCGCCGCCCCTGATGGTCTGCGATCCGGGGGAGTCCGACCCGACGGAAGCCATCGACGACGTCGCCAACATCGGCCGGCAGATCGTGCTCAAGCCGCCGCCCCAGTCGGGGTTCTGGGGCCCCGGCAACTATGGGCTCCTCGCCCTGCCCGACGGGTCCAACGGCGCCGACGCCATCTCGACCGCGCTGGCCGCCGTGGAGCCGCAGCAATGCTACACCCTGGACGTGGAAACCGCGCCCGGCGTGAAGACCAACAAGATTCGCGACGGCATCAACGCACGCTTCGACCATCCGGGCGGCCTGCCGTATCCCGCGCCGAACGTGATCCATTTCCCCAAGGACGACGACATCGCCGACGGTACCGTCCCGGGCACCCTGGGGTCCGGCGCCTGGGGCATCGACGCCTATTGGACCACGAAGCATGGCGGCCCGCTGCCGGGCGACCTGGCCGGCGCGACCCGCTATCAGACATACCTTTACGAACTGGGCGAGACCTTTGCCCGCAACGGCAAGGAAACCGTGTTTCCCGTTCCGTCCGACGGAGCGCCGGGCGGCTTCGTCACCGTCACGCCGCCGGGCGTGAACATCCCGGAAGACCCGTCCGACCCCGACAACCCCGCCGTGGACGGCATGCCCGACGAAACGGTGGCGTCGAACGGCCCGGCCCGGCGCCTCGCCCGCGTCGCGATCCTCAACTGTGCCGCCGAAAGCGTCCAGGGCAATCACGCCTATCCCACGGACGGCCGCTACGTGGAAATGTTCATCACCGAGTCCGTTCCGGACTCGCCCGCCGGCGCCATCTACGGCGAGATCGTGCGCACGATCACCACGACCAACGACCCGGATTACCACGCCAATGCCGCGCTTGTTGAATGACCGCCGGGGCAACGCCCTGATCGAATTCGCCCTGCTGCTGCCGGTGATGCTCGCCGTTTTCGGAGGGCTGACGGAATTCGGCCGCGCCTTCTTCCAAAGCCACGCCGTGTCAAAGAGCCTGCGGGCCGCCGCCCTGATGGCCGCGACGAGCGGCCTGCCGCTCGGCGCCGACGCCATTGCCGCGGCCACCAACCTGGCGAAGACCGGCACCCTCGACGGCTCGGGCGACCCGATCGTCCCCGGATGGACGAAACCGTCGGCTGACCTGAAGTTCACGCCGCTGATCTACAAGGTCGGCGGCCGGGATGTCCCCGTCATCCGCCTGACGGCTGCGGTGCCCTACGTGCCGATCTTCCCCGTCGTGACCAAGTACCTGGGATTCGAGGCGTACACGATCCGCCTGCAACAGGAACAGGCCCATGTGGAGTAGGCGGGCCCCCTCGGCGCGGGACGAGCACGGCGGCGCGGCCATCGGCTTCGGCCTGGTCCTGCCCATGCTGCTGGCGCTGACCGTGGGCGTGCTCGAACTCGCCCTGGTCATCACCGATTATCACCGCGCGGGCACGGCAGCCAGCCGGGTCGCCCGCCTTGCCGCCATCGCCGATGCGGTCACGGACGTCCGCGGCCTTGCCGACGGCGCCACGGTCAGTTGCGTCTTTTCCGCGGGCGCGACGAGTTGCACCTCGGGGACCGCGGACTCTTCCGCCTTCGCGGCCCTTCTGGCCGAGGCCCGGACGGTGATGCCGGACCTTGCGGCGGGCAACCTGCGCGTCGACTACACGAACATCGGCCTCGGCGACCCGGCGACGCCGGGCGGCATCAAGCCCCTGGTCACCGCCCGTCTCGTCAATCTGCGCCACGATTTCCGCTTTCTCAGGGTCATCAAGCCCCTGACGGACGGCATCGACTACCCCGACTTCGCCTCGCGCCAGGTCGCCAAGGGCCAGGGCGCGGCCCCGTAAACCGCGCGCCCGGCCGTCGACCGGCACCGCAAAAGAAACGCAGCCGGCGCGGGGGCGCCGGCTGCGGTTGGGGGCGGTGCCGGGGGGAGGCACCACCGTTTGGCGCCGGAGGCACCTGGGGTCCGGCCCGCGGGGGACGGGCCGGGGATCGGCCCGGAGGGTGACGGGCCTGGGAATGCGGAAGCGCGGGAGCGGTCGGAACGGCGGTTTAAAACTCGTCCGCCGCCGTGTCGGGCGCGTCGTCGGCATCGCCGCCGCCGTCCATGTCCCCGGATCCGACCATCATTTCATCGGAGATCAGGCCCGCGTTGTGGCGGATCTGGTCCTCGATGGCCTTGGCCGTTTCCGGGTTGGCGCGCAGGAACTGCTTGGCGTTCTCGCGGCCCTGGCCGATGCGCTCGGAATTGAAGGAGAACCAGGAGCCCGATTTCTCGACGATGCCCGCCTTGACGCCCAGGTCGAGAATCTCGCCCATCTTGGAGATGCCCTCGCCGTACATGATGTCGAATTCGATCATCTTGAAGGGCGGCGCCATCTTGTTTTTCACGACCTTGACGCGGGTCTGGTTGCCGACCACCTCGTCGCGGTCCTTGATGGCGCCGATGCGGCGGATTTCCATGCGCACCGAGGAATAGAACTTGAGCGCGTTGCCGCCGGTCGTCGTCTCCGGATTGCCGAACATGACGCCGATCTTCATGCGGATCTGGTTGATGAAGATGACCATGGTGTTGGACTTGGACACCGATGCCGTCAGCTTCCTGAGCGCCTGGCTCATGAGCCGGGCCTGCAGGCCGACGTGGGTGTCGCCCATCTCGCCCTCAAGCTCGGCCCGCGGCACCAGGGCCGCCACCGAGTCGACCACCAGCACGTCGATGGCGCCCGAGCGCACCAGGGTGTCGGAGATTTCCAGCGCCTGTTCGCCGGCGTCGGGCTGCGAGATCAGCAGTTCCTCGACGTCGACGCCGAGCTTCTTGGCATAGGCCGGGTCGAGGGCGTGTTCGGCGTCGACGAAGGCGCAGGTGCCGCCGGCCTTCTGCGCCTCGGCGATCACGTGCAGGGCCAGGGTCGTCTTGCCGGAGCTTTCGGGCCCGTAGATTTCCACGATGCGGCCGCGCGGCAGGCCGCCGATGCCGAGGCCGATGTCGAGGCCGATGGAGCCCGTGGAGATGGTCGGCGTATCGACCACTTCGCGCTGGCCGAGGCGCATGATCGAGCCCTTGCCGAAGGCGCGTTCGATCTGCCCCAATGCCGCGTCGAGGGCCTTGTTCTTGTCCACGTCCTGCTTCTCCACCAAACGCAATGCCGTATCGGCCATCTTGCCTCTCCCTTATTCCATAGGCCCGCGAGCCGTTGCAATCGGGATCAATGTACGTGTTTTGTTCTCATTGACAAGCGTAATTTGTACTACGTTGATATGATTATATTTTATTATGTTTGTTCACAGAGTGTTCCGGCCGGAATCGGACTCCGGACGGCATGCTTAACGGATATGGTTAACGGCCCGGACGGGGACTCGGGTCGGTCGTACCGGCGGTCCGGGCCAAGGGGGACAAAAGATGAACCTGTCTCTTTCTTGCGCCTTTTTCGCTCACCCGGTCAGCGTCGCCAGGCGGGCGAGGATATCCGCCATCAGGTCGTTGCCCAGGGCCTCGCCGGCGGGCGCCACATGGCGGGCCGCCGCGTCGATCGACTTGATCTGATCGACCAGGACCGCCCCCGTCACGGTCCCGCCTTCCGGAATCGGAACCTTCCATGGCCAGGGATCGAGGTTGGAGGTGATGGGGCAGACCAGGACGCAATTGGAAATGCCGTTGTAGGCGGCCGGCGAGATCACCAACGCGGGGCGCCTGCCGGCCTGTTCATGGCCCTTTTGCGGATTGAAATCGACCCAGACCAGGTCGCCGCGATCCGGTGGCTCGGGCGCCGCCATTACAAGGTCTCGCGGCCGATGGCCCCGTCATCAAGCGATTCCGGGGGCTTGAGGCCCGCAGCCTGATCAATCAAGTCCTTGAGGGCGTAGCGCGGCGCGCCCCGGCGGACGACCAGGGCCCCGTTCTCGATCCGCAGATCGACGGCTTCACCTTCGTGCAGACCCAAGGATTCCACCGCCATCTTGGGAAGCCTGATGGCACAGGAACCGCCCCACATTCCAACGCGTGACCGCATGCGCGCCTCCCGGAAACATTTCGGACAAAATCTATTTTATATATCATATTTAAAATAGATTATCCAAGCGGTCGTCGGTGAATCCGCGCGGCGCGGAATTCGGGTTGACGGCGGAATTGCCGGACCAATCGTTCTTCGCTAGATTCACGCGATGACACGGCTTCTCGACAAGGCCATCGAACAGGCCCGCCGCCTGTCGGATGCGCGTCAGGACGAAGCGGCGGAGATCCTGTTGTCTCTCGCGGCTCAAGAAGCCGAAGATGCGCTTCGCCTGAGCACGGGGCAGATCGAGGAAGTGAAACGCCGCCAAGCGGCACCGGCCTATGCCACGGACGCGGAAATGAGCGCCTTCTTCACCCGGTTCGCATAGGGAATCAAACTCCGATTCCGGCGGACGGGGGAATGGTCCATCCCAAAATCCCCGTGCACGCGGGAATCCATCCTTTCTCCGTATGCTCTGTGGATTCTCCGTGTCCTCTGTGTCCCATTACCCAGGCAATCCAGGCACGAGCCTTTCCGGGAACGACTGACTTATTCGCCACAAAGAGCACAGAGGAAAGAGGACCGGAGATAGGTAACTGTCCCCGAATTTGCATGCTTAACGGATATGGTTAACAGACAACATAGGGACTCGGAGGTCTATTAGGACAGGCAAAAAGCATGATAACTTCCTGCGCAAATTGCACCCCAAAGGAAGGCCACCTGAATGCGTCTGTTATTCCCTTTGTTGGTTGCGCCGCTGCTGTCCGGTTGTTTACTTATCGCGGCAGGAATGGTGGACGCCATTGGCGTAAATGATCCAGCTGACGAGGCGACCGTGAAAAAATTCAGAGCCCTCTGCGAAGCAGGATCAGGGCTACAAGTGTATAAGAGTGTGGAAAATGTGGAGGGTGTATTTGATAGAACCTCGAAGTCGGGCTGCAGCATATGCGAGGACGCACTAGTAAACGCAAAATACGAGTATGTTGAATTTGAAGTTTCTCCAGATGCCCCCTCTGGCTTTGTACATCCATTCTTATTCGACCGGAGATATACGTTTGTGCCGGGCCTCTATAGGGCGACTTTGAAGCCCGCCCATCACCCTGATTGCGGGATGTTTTACGAGGTTCACGAAAGTTATTACCCAAACAAGGAATATGCCGCCAAACACCTTGAATATATACACAGAAAATTAGGTGGACGTTGCATCTCGGTCAACGAGATCGATAAGGTCACGACAGATTACGCGTTCAAAGAATACAGAAGAGAAACAATAACAAAGGAAAGACTTTTCCTATATCGATCCGAATGGTCAAATTATTACACTGGGGAGCTACATGCAAAATACGCCAAGGTCGTATTGAATAAGAACATCACGAGGCACGAAGCGTTTTATCCCGATAAAATTTCAGAAGTTGTATCGTGCCCCGCAAAAAACAGTCCAGAATTTGAAGAGCCCTCAGTCGAGAAGGTCTTCATTCCCGCCCACCAAAACCGCGCAAGCAATTTTATTTTGACACCTCGTTAAAGCCCCTCGCTGACAATGATCTCCTTCACCTTGCCGACCAGGGTCTTCAGGGTGAAGGGCTTGGGCAGGAAGTGCAGGGTCTCGTCCTTGTCGATCTGGTCCTGGAAGGCGTCCTCGGCGTAGCCGGACATCAGGATCACCTTCACCTGCGGCATCTGTTCGCGGAGCCGGCGCACCAGGGTGTAGCCGTCCATGCCGGGCATAACCACGTCGGAGACGATGAGGTCGATCTTACGGTCCGTGCCGTTGATGACGTCGAGCGCCGCCTCGCCGTTCTGGGCCTCCAGCACCTTGTAGCCCTTGTTCCTGAGCGCGCGGGCGCCGAACATGCGCACGGCGTCCTCGTCCTCGACCAGGAGGATCGTCTCGGAGCCCGTGAGGTCGGCCTCGAACAGCGGCAGTTCCGGCTCCTTGCCTTCCTTGGCCTGGCCCTTCCCCTTCGCCCCGCCCGCCCGGGGCCGGGCGTCGTCGGCGAGGGCGGCCGCCGCCCGGCGCGCGCGGGTGTCCTCGTCGGCGCGCGGGAACAACAGGCGGAACACCGTGCCCCGCCCGATATGGCTTTCCACGGTCACGTAGCCGCCCGACTGATGGATGATGCCGTAGACGGTGGACAGGCCCAGGCCCGTGCCCTGCCCCACCTCCTTGGTCGAGAAGAACGGCTCGAAGATGCGGCTCATGACGTCCTTGGGGATGCCGGTGCCGCGGTCCTCGACCTCGACCACGATGTAGGAGCCGACGGGGATGACCTCGCCCGACTGCTGCAGCGGGCGTTCCAGGTCGCGGCGGAAGGTGCGGATCACCAGTGGCCCGCCCTCGGTCATAGCGTCGCGGGCGTTGACCGCCAGGTTGATGATGACCTGGTCGAACTGGCCGCGGTCGGCGAGGATGCGCCCGGCCCCGCGCTCGTGCTCCAGCTTCAGTTTCACCGTCTCGCCGAGCAGCCGGCGCAGCAGGTTGGAGAGGTCGTTGAGCGCGTCCTCGGGATCGAGCAAATCCGGCTCCAGGTTCTGCTTGCGCGAGAAGGCGAGCAACTGGCGCACCAGGTTGGTCGCCCGGTGGGCGTTCTGCTTGATCTGCTGCAGGTCGTTGAACGACGGATCGCCCGGCCCGTGGCGCTCCAACAGCAGGTCCGTGAAACCGATCATGGCCGTGAGCAGGTTGTTGAAGTCGTGCGCCACGCCGCCCGCGAGCTGGCCCACGGCCTGCATCTTCTGCGACTGGGCGAACTGGATCTCCAGGTTCTTCTGTTCCGTGGTGTCGATGAAGTGCAGGACCAGGCCGGTGATGCGGCCGGCGCCGTCCTCCATCCTGGACGCAAACAGCGTCGCCGCGGCCTGCCGCCCGCCGGGCGCCGCAAGGCGGATTTCCGTCTGCGTCGCCCGCACGCGGCCCATGACGACGTCGGACAGCGCCGAGGCCACCACGTCGCGGTCCTCGGGCAGCAGGCGTTCGGCGAAGGGCCGTCCGGCGACCATGTCGCGGTGGGCGCCCGCCAGGGCCAGGAACGCGCGGTTGCAGTCCATCACCCGGCCCTGGCCGTCGAGCAGGGCGATGGCCACCGGCGCGTCGTCGAACAGGAAGCGCAGGCGCCGGGCCGGGCCCAGGACCTCGCCGCTTGCGTCCGTCCAGGCCATGTCGCGCAGCAGGATCGAGCGCGTATAGACCAGCGTGCCGTCGGTGGTTTCGCGGTGGCTTTGCAGCAGGGTGGCCGTGAACTCGGTACCGTCGGCGGCGCGCAGGGTCACCAGGCCGTGACCGTCCTGGCCCAGGTCGCCGCCGTCGTCATCGCCGTTGCCGTTGGCGCCGTTTCCGTTGCCGTTCCCGGGGCTGGCCGAGGTCACGAATTCGGCGAACGGCCGCCCGCCCATGGCCACGCGGTCGACGCCGAGCCAGCCCGCCATGCAGGAATTGGCATAGACGATGCGCCCGCGCCCATCGACGGAGAACACGCCGACGGGCAGACCGTCGAGCAGGTCCGCGCGCCGCGCCTCGGCCGACTGGCGGGCCGACGTCTGGCGTTTTTCCTCGGTCACGTCCTGGGCCCGCCACTGCACGTAGCGCGCGGTGCCCGCGCCCGCTCCGGCGCCGATCCCGTCGTCGCCGAACGGCTCGACGCTGAGGCGCCGCCACGCGGGCTTGCCGTCCTGGCGGCGGCAGATCACCTCGCCGCCCCCGGCGGTGCCGTCGGCGGCGGCCGCGCGCAGCCTGCGGAACGCGTCGCGGGACCGGCCCTGGCTGTCGAGCGCCCGCTGTACCTTGTCCAAAAGGTCGCTTGCCCCCTCGGCGCCGTCCAGGAAGAACAGGTTGCGGAAGGCCCCATTGGCGTACATGCCGACGCCGTCCCAGGTGGCGATCAGCAGGCCGTCGCCGGAGTCCTCGGCCGCCATGCGGATCAGTTCCGCCATGGGCCCGCCGCCGGGCCGGCCGGCGGCCCTGCGGCCCATGCGCCAGGCCGCCGCGAGCAGGCCGAACGCGGCCGCCGCCAGCACCGCCCCCGCGGGCGGCGCCCAGGCGTGATCGAGCCCGAACATCAGGCCCGCCGCGACCCCCAGAAGGGCCGCGCCGGCGTTCAGGACGTGGGGCATTCGATACTGCATGGTTCCGATACCGGTACCGGGCGACGACAGCGGGGCGCTTGTTCAAGGCGCGTTTCAGGGAACAGGATGACCACGCAGCGGCCCCTGTCAACCGCGCGCACCGGCGCCGGTCGCTCCCCCGTCACGCCGCCCCGCGGGGCGATCAATGGGGCAGCTTGCCCTTCAGGCGCATGACGTAGCCGATAACCTCGGCGACCGCCTTGAAATGTTCCGGCGGGATTTCCTCGTCCAGTTCCACCGAATTGTAGAGAGCCCGCGCCAGCGGCGGGTTTTCGACGATGGTGATCTCGTGTTCCTCGGCGATCTCCCTGATCTTGAGCGCCAGGAAGTCCTGCCCCTTGGCGATGACCTTGGGGGCGGGCATGGTTTCCATCTTGTATTCCAGGGCGACCGCGAAGTGGGTCGGGTTGGTGATGACCACGTCGGCCTGAGGCACCGCCGCCATCATGCGCTTGCGCGCGCGCTCCATGCGGATCTGGCGGATTCGCGCCTTGATCTGCGGGTCGCCGTCGGTCTGTTTGTGCTCGTCCTTGATCTCGGTCTTGGACATCCGCATCTGCTTCATGAAATTCGCGCGCTGATAGATGAAGTCGAGCGCCGAAATCACGGTCATCACGCCGACGCTGGCGACGGCCATCAGGATGGCGATCTCGTGAATGCGCCGAAGCGCCGCCCCCGTGGACACCGCCGGCAGCATCTGCAGGTCGTGCATCATGGGAATGGCGAGGCCGAAGGCGACCACGGCCACCAAGGTGATCTTGAGGATGCCCTTGGCGAATTCCATCAGCCCCTGACTGGAGAACAGCCGTTTGACGCCGCTCAAGGGATTGATCTTGCTGGGTTTCGGTTCGATCTTCTTGACCGACCAGATGAGGCCGAACTGACCCACGTTGGCGGCGATCGCCAACAGGACGAAGGTACCCAAGGCGGGAGCCAGGATGATGCCGACCTCCGAGGCGACCTTGGAGAACACCAGACGCAGGTGTTCGAAATCCATCGGGATCGAATAGGCGGAGGCGATGAAGCGTTGGCCGATGACGGCGATGTCGCGGGCCATCGCCGGAGCCAGGAACAGAAGCACTCCGGCGCCCCCGATCAGGATCATCCAGCTCTTGATTTCCTGGGATTGGGCGACCTGGCCCTCTTCCCGCGCCTTGGCGAGTTTCCGCGAAGTCGGGTCTTCGGTTTTTTGCGAGTCGTCTTCTTCTGCCATCGCCGCCGGTCCTGATTGCCGCCTAACCGGTGAAGGCGGCGTATCCCCGCTGGAAGTGGTTGAGGAAGACCAGCATGATCGACGAGAACACGATCATCAGGGCGCCGATCTGGACCGTGAGCTGCACCGGCAGGCCGAAGAAGAACACCGGCAACTGCGGCATCAGGCGGCCCAGAACGCCCAGCCCGATGTAATAGACCATGGCGATGACCAGGAACGGGATCGACAACTGGAACCCCAGGGCGAAGCTGTCGGCCACGCGGCGCGCCAGCATCAGCGCCATGTCGCCGGTCGCGACCCCTTCGCCGGGGACGAACAGGTTGTAGGAGTCGGCGACCACCGCGAAGTAGACGTGGTGGCTGTCGGTCACGAAGATCATCACCAGTCCCGCCACGGTCAACAGGTTGGCGATGACCGAACTCTGCTGTTCCGCGATCGGATCCTGGATAAGCGCGTTCGCCATGGCGGCGAACAGGGCGATCATGGTTCCCGCCGTCTGCAGAGCGCCGACCAGGATCACCGCGATCCCGCCCAGGAACAGGCCGACCACGATCTCGCCGGCGATCAGGAGGAACAGGACCCAGGGGCTCGCCGGGGGGGCGGGCAGGGATTCCGCCAGGACCGGCGTCATAACCACGGCGACGAGAACCGCCAGGGCGACGCGGATGCGCGCGCTGACATAGGCCGCGGCGATGCCGGGCAGGATCGCCATCATGGCGCCGACGCGGGCGAGGACCAGCAGGAAGGCGAAAACATTGAGTTTCAGGAGTTCTTCGAGCATGGCGCCGCCCCTAGAGCGCCGTAATTCGGTCGAACAGGCTGTCGGCGAAGATCGTCACCGTGTTGATCATGAAGGGCAGCAGCACGACGATGGCGATGAAGATGACGATGATCTTCGGCACGAAGGTCAGGGTCATTTCCTGGATCGTCGTCAGCGCCTGGAACAGGGCGATGATGAGGCCGCTGATCAGGCCCAGGAACATGATGGGGCCCGCGACCTTGAGGACGACCCACATGGCGTCGCGGCCGACGTCGATGACATCAACTTCGCTCATCTGGGCGTTTCCCCGTGCCCCGGCCCGGACGGGTTACACCGGCATCCGGATGATGTCGTTGTAGGCTTCGAGAACCTTGTCGCGCACGTTGACCACGGTCTGCAGGGTCATTTCGGCCTCGGCCACGGCGGTCACCACCTGGGTGATGTCGGCGCGGTCGTTGATGGCGGCGATGGACATTTTTTCCGAACGCTCGCCGATCTTGCGGGCCTCCATGATGGCGCTGCGCACCAGGTCACCGAACTCTTCCTGGCTTTTGGCGATGGGCGCCGTTTCGGCCTGGCTGCCGGTGATCTGCTGGCGGGCCGCCCGCTGATAGGCGGTCAGCGCATGGTGAATGTTGAAGTCGGCGGTGGTGGTCATTGTTTTGCTCCCGTTCTAGGCCCGCTTGGGCCCGGTCCGCGTTGGGACCTTGACTATGGCGGCTAGTTCGACCGCAGCACGTCGATGACGCCGTTCAGCATCGTCTTCGACGAGCGGATGAGGTTCAGGTTGGCTTCGTAGGACCGCTGCGCTTCGCGCATGTCCATCATCTCGATCATGGTGTTGACGTTGGGCGTCTGCACGTAGCCGTCCTTGTCGGCGGCCGGATGGGACGGATCGTACTTCTTACCGAAATCCGACATGTCCTTGTGCAGCCGGTGGACCCGCACCGTTTCCGCGCCGACGGACTTGTCCAGCTCGTTCCTGAAGGTCACCAGCTTGCGCCGGTAGGGGGAATCGCCCGGCCGCTGCGGCAGACTGTCGGCGTTGGCGATGTTCTGGGAAATGACGCGCAGGCGCGTTCCCTGCACGCGCATTCCGGCGCTGGAAATGCGGATCGTCTTGATGATGTCGTCCATCTGGGCTTACGCCTCCTCGTTGGTCATCCGGACGCGGGTTCTCCCTGTGTCCGGCGGCGTTGGTTTGGACGACGTTCTGTCGAGGTTCCCGTTCCAGGTTCGCCATCGGGCCCTTGCGGCCCGCATTTCGTTTGCGGGCGCCAGGCACCCGATGCGGCCGGCTAGCGCGAGCGGCCCGCCATCTTCAGCATCTCCATGTGCTTCCTGTAGAGTTCGGTGGTCAGGCGGTGGCTGGTCTGCGTTTCCGAGACCTTGCCCATCTGTTCCTCGAGCACCACCGAGTTGCCGTTCGGCGCGGTCTCGAATGGATGGCGCGGCTCCTCGACGAAGAAATCGCGGATGCGCTTGCGCCGCCCGCCAAGCTGGCCCGGACCCGTGGTCACCATGTTCAACTGCGCCGATTCCTTGCGCAGAAGCTCGCGGAACTCATAGGGCTTGAGGTCCTTCGCCTTGTAGTCGGGAGTATCCGAATTGGAGATGTTCTGGGCCAGGATCTCCTGGCGCTGGCCAAGCCAGTTGAGGCGTTTCTTGACGGCTGCGAAGAGGGTGAGGTCCATTCGCGCGCGGCCCCTTTCTGCCTGAGATCGGCTGTTGTCCCCTGGTCCCGGAAACCTGTGAAAAGGTCGCGGAACCGTCCTGCTAGGCATTATCTGCCGGGTTCCTTAACAACCTGTTAAGCCCGCCCGGCCTCCGCGCCGCGCCGCCGCGGGGCCAATAAACGTCTGATTTCGATACGGAAACCGGCTCCCGCCGTAATCATTTGTTAAACCGCGTACCGTTAGGATCGGACGACTCCGGCAATTCTTGCCCAGCATCCACCATTGCCCATCCAGCGGGGGCCCCAGGCACGTGAACGCAGACAACCCCAAAGACCCGGCCGGCACGGACAACACCGGCCAGGACGGCGCGCAAGGGAACGTCCGGCGCATCCCGGCGACCAAGGACGCGATCGCCGTCGCCCTGGCAGAGGGCGCCCTGCCCGGCAAGGCGCCCAGCGTGGTCGCCGGCGGGCGCGGACGGGTTGCGGAACAGATCCTTCAGGTCGCCTTCGCCAACGGCATCAAGGTGCGCGAGGACGCGGACCTGGCCCAGCTTCTGACCACCATCGACATGGAAGAGGAAATCCCCGTCGAGGCCTTCGCGGCCGTCGCCGAGATTCTCATCTACCTGTACCGCGCCAACGGCGCCGACGATCTGGCCGGGAAAAGCCGCGACGACATCGTCCGCGAATGGATGGGAGACACGCCGCAATGAACGCCACCGGCAACGGCGAAAACGACGGCACCGCGCCGGCCTCGCTCGAGGCGGCGATGACGGAAGTCGAGACCATGATCCGCAATGCGCGCCGCGCGCTGGCCGGGGGCGAACTCCTCGACATGACACCCCTGGGCGAGCGGGTCGCCGGCCTGTGCGATAACGTACGCGCGATGGCGCTTGCGTCGTCGGACCCGGACGCCATTCGCCGCCGCCTGGAAAAGATGGTCGCCGACCTGAACCGCCTGGAGGAGGAAATCCGCGCCGGCGCGGGACTGAACCCGGCCGACGGCGGGGCGGATAGGGAATAACGCGATGGATGTGGACGGCTACCTCCGCTTCGTCCTGGCCCTGGTCTTCGTGATCGGCCTGATCGCCGTGTTCGCGGCGCTTGCCCGGCGTGCCGGATGGGGCTTTCCCGCCGCCGCCATCAAGCGCGCTGGCAGCCGACGTCTGGGCGTCGTCGAGGTGACGCCGCTGGACGGCCGCCGACGGCTGATCCTGGTCCGCCGCGACAACGTCGAACACCTGCTGCTGGTCGGGCCCGCGTCCGAACTGGTCATCGAAACCGGAATCTCCGGACCCGGCGACGGCGCGTTCAAACGGGCCCTGGACGCGGCCGCCGCCCCGGCCCCGGCAGGCAACGGGCACGAGGACCGGTCATGACGGGCGGACTGCAGACGCGGCGCATCTTCACACGCAGGAAACGCAACCCCCTCGCCCATCCTCTGGTGATGATCCTGGCGGTGCTCGGCGCCGCCTGCGCGGTCTACCTGGGCCTGAGCCTGCTCAGCCCGCCGGCGCTGGCGCAGTCGATCACCCTGAACCTGGGCGAGGAAGGCGGCGACACCACGGCGCGCATCATCCAGATGCTGCTGCTGATCACGGTCCTCAGCGTGGCGCCCTCGATCCTCATCATGGTCACTTCGTTCGTGCGCATCGTCGTGGTGCTGTCGTTCCTGCGCACGGCCATGGGCACCCAGCAGACGCCGCCCAACCAGGTGCTGATCGGGCTCGCCCTGTTCCTGACCCTGTTCATCATGCAGCCGACCTTCCAGAAGGCCTGGGAGACGGGTATCAACCCCGTTATCCAGGGCAACATGGACGAACTTCAGGGCTTCAACCGGGCCGTCGTGCCGTTCCGCGACTTCATGATGGGCCACGTTCGTGAACGCGACCTTTTGCTGTTCACACAGATCGCGCGCATCCCCGACGAAGAGGCGCGCCGGGACATGCCCATGCGGGTGCTGATCCCGGCCTACATGATTTCCGAACTGAAGCGCGCCTTCGAGATCGGTTTCCTGCTGTTCGTGCCGTTCCTGATCATCGACATGGTCGTCGCGTCGATCCTCATGTCCATGGGCATGATGATGCTGCCGCCGGTCATCATCGCGCTGCCGTTCAAGATCATCTTCTTCGTGCTGGTGGACGGCTGGTACATGACCGTCGGCTCGCTGGTGAAAAGCTTCGGCGCCGGATAGCGCCCGCCCCGCCCTACCCCGCCCGCCTGAGATCCGTGGGATTGACGCCGAACTGGCGGTGAAAGGCCCGCGCCAGGGCCTCGGAACTGGCATA
>Ga0210019_1001214_pt1 | contig 28382 bp, 23 predicted proteins | sample CryGeyCG2114_020_2_FD_183969 | JGI IMG/M metagenome (GOLD analysis project Ga0210019, IMG submission 183969) | Groundwater microbial communities from aquifer - Crystal Geyser CG11_big_fil_rev_8/21/14_0.20 (SPAdes) (version 2) | ecosystem: Environmental > Aquatic > Deep subsurface > Groundwater ...
CTACTCTGCCTTTGAAGTCATGAGAAAGCAGTTTCCGTTTAATGACATTGATGCCAGTGCGCCTGAGGCTGAAATAAAAGAAGCAATTCGTAAGGAAATTCTTTGGCAAGAAGGCTTAAACGCGGGTTACGCGGCGAGGAATTAGAGATCAGTTTAGGGTTGTTCGTTCACCCTTAATTTGTTTGAATCGGGGTAGTTAACTGGTGCTACCCCGATATGCTTAAAGAAGTTGAGAATGTTCATCAATCGCAAGGCCCTGGTTTTAGACGTTGGTTTACGGATGATTTGCTGGAGCTAATTGTTTGGTATGATGATGACAATTATTTAGAAGGCTTTCAGCTTTGCTATTATGATGAGGAAGACCCTTGTGCGTTAACGTGGCGCAGTGACAGCAGTGTGATTTATAGCCATATAGACGTGGGTGATGAGAATCCGCTGGTGAATCAGACCCCCATTTTGCATCCAAGGCAGCATTATTCCGTTGCTATGCTGAAGCAGCTTTTTGCGGAAAGGTGCCCGGATATAGACAAAAGCTTAAGCATACATATTTTAAATGTATTGGAGAAGGAGCACTTGAAGGGATCCTTTTTAGCTTAAGCGGAATCTTCTTGCAGGAGCTTTTTGTAGATACGGTTTTGTGTACGCGGGAGCTTTTTGACATCGTAGGCACATTGCTCAAGGCGTTTTAAGCCGAAACGGTAGGCCGCAGATAGTTTAGCATAGGAGAACTGGCCTTTATTTTCGAGTTCCTGTTTACAAAATGAGAGGTAGCGTATGCCGTTGTGGACATTGCTCTTCCAATCCCACGCCTTAGTGTAGGGCTCGTCTGTAACTGTTTTCCAAGCCGGTAGACTCATTTGCATGATTCCGCGAGCGAATTTGCTTTGGGCAACAGGGTTGAGATTACTTTCCGCAAGCGCTATATTGTAGACGAACTCAGGGTCTAAGTCGTACTGAGGGGCAACCATGGCAATCTCGTCCACAATACTATCGTTTGAGAGACGTATGGCGGCTTGAGTCCTATATGTCCATACGAGACCCTGGATGGTAATGACCACAATGGTGAGGGCGACTAAGTGGTTTGGCCTTAAATTGATACGAGACATGATAACGTTTACGTAATTTTATTAAGCGATTGTTCTCGATAAATGGCAATAGGAAATTGAATAGCTGTTAACCCGCGATTTGCTCTCGGAACTTTTCTATACGAAGCGGGTTACCTACGACCATGAGGACATCGTCCGCCTTTACCGTTTCTTCCGGTAGAGGCGCGGTGATTTGATCTTCTCCTCGCTGGATACCGATGACGTTTATGCCATGTTCGCGACGTAAATTAGCATCAGCCAGAGTGCTGCCATCGAGTAGAGAATCCTTTTGGACAAAGATTTGTTCGATCTCGAAAGAGTGGCTACGAGCGACCTCATGTTCACGAGATTGCTCATTAAAGATATCCATTGCCTGGTTTTTTTGATCCTCATTACCGAGGAGAATGATGTGGTCTCCCGGGAACAGAGGTGCATCAGGTGAGGGATCGTAGATGGTATATTTACCGCGATTAAGCCCGATGATAGAGGCACCTGTTTTATGACGTAAATTAAGCTCGGCGATGCTCTTACCACTCACACTGGAACCTTCCGGAAGAATGATATCATACAATGTGACCGGCCAGGGGTATTTTTCTTTAATTTCCTTTAACGTAGAATCCCGACGATCCTCTGATGTGGATTGAATTTCGGTATTGAAGCTTTCGATAAAGAGGTATTCCAGGCGACTGTTAATCTTTATGATATGCCTCCAGAAGAAGAGACTCATTGCGATAACAAGGCCTACGAAAACCGCTAAGGCAACGCCCGAAGGTAAATAAGCGGCGGCAACGGATAAATAGAGCCCGCCGAAGGTGATTAAGACGATGCATAGAATACCAGAGCTCAGGACGTTAACCAACCGGCCTTGAGTAAATTGCTTACGGGTGTTTATGCTAAATACTGTCTGAATGATGAGCATTAAGACGAAATCCAGGTTGCGTATAATCGCAATTAGAAACGGTAAACATCCTAGGGCGGCGGCAAGCCAAATGAGATTTTTGATTAAAATTTCGTAGTTGGCTAAATTTTCGCTATTCTCAACGTACTGAGAACTTAAGAACGCGATAACAATAACGCCGTTGAAAAGAAGGAAGTAGCTGATGATCTGTGCCGCGGGTCGAGACAGGAGCCTAAGGAAAGAGTTTCGGCTAAGACGATTTTTAACGATCGTTAAGAACGTGTTGTAAAACTCGGCCGCACTGCGTAACGGCTTCGGCGTAACATCTGCTAATGTATTGTAAATAGGAATAGAATGCTTAACTAATATCGGAACGACAATGATACTGCCTAAGGAAACGCCTACGGCAAGCGTCATAAGAGCAGGCTCGGTAACGTTGTATTGTATCCCCAACGCGGCAATAACGAAGCTGAATTCCCCGATTTGGGCTTTGCAGAGGGCGGCTCGAAAACCGGTTTTTGGTTTTTCACCCGTGAGGAAGAGCCCCCACCAGATACTAATTGTTTTACCAACCACGACACAGCCGGTAAGGAAAACGATTGTGCCCCAGTATTCCAGGAGAAGCTTAGGGTCTATAAGCATTCCAACGGTGACGAAGAAGACGGCAGTGAAGAGGTTTCGTAGCGGCTCAATTGCGTGCTCTATCTCAATCGCAAGCGGCTGTTGGGATATAATGGAACCTGCTAGAAAGGCACCCAAAGCGATTGAGAAGTTGTAGTGGTCTGCTAACTCTCCCACGCCTAATACGACCGCAATCGTGACGATGGTTAAGACCTCCGGGCTTTCAAATTTCTTTAGTAAGTTCAGGAGCTTAGGCGCGATAAGTTTACCGATAAAGTAAACCATGACAACGAATATGCCTACAAGGAAGATGACTTTACCAACGGCTCCCCAAGCGAAGTGGCCGCTGATACCCACACCGGTTAGGACAACGAGGACGATAATGGCCAAGATGTCTTCCAATACCAGAATACCGATGGCGACTTGGGCGAAATTTGCCTTCAGGGATTTTTGCTCACGAAGGATGGGTATAGTGATCATAGTCGAGCTGATTGCTAACAAACAGCCAAGAAAGAGACCGTTTATGCTAGACCAGCCAAGCAGAGGAGCCACCATGATCCCAATAAAGACCATAAGGGTTGTCTGAAAAGCCACGGCAATGACAGCTGGGCCCATGATCCGTTTGAGCTTTGCGAGATCGAACTCCAATCCTATATAAAACATCAAGAAAATGACACCAAGCTCACTTAAGCTACGGATTGCCTCGAGGTCATGTATCGGTGACTGCGGTAAGAAATTAGGACCCACGAGAAGGCCGCTAATGAGGTAGCCCAGAAGTAACGGGAGCTTGAGCAACCGAAAGATGAAAGTAACGATTCCCGCGCAAATAATTACGATGGCGAGATCATGTAAAATATTACCTTCTACCAATGGAGTGACCCTTTCTTAATGTTTTGTGTTGTTTTTTTGTGGATACAATGAAAGGCTAGTGTAGGATAGGGGTCTTTTCAATATTGTTTTTTGGGTTTCTTGTTTTTTATCCCCGAAATATGCTTTTTCCCTTTCTTACAATGTGCTAATGTTTTGCATTAATTTACTATGACTATTGATAAAACCATTCTTAAGAAAGCTGCAAACGAAGCCAGAGGGTTGGCGATGGATGCTGTTGCAAAATGTAAATCCGGTCACTTAGGGTTGCCATTAGGCGCGGCGGAAATCGGATCGGCCTTGTTTAGCCATTTACTGGAATTTAATCCGAGCGACCCAAAGTGGATCAATCGAGATCGCTTTGTGCTTTCCGCTGGCCACGGGAGTATGTTTCTTTACTCATGGCTGCATTTATCCGGCTTTCCCGTTTCTATTGAAGACATAGAAGCCTTTCGGGTTTTAAATAGCCACACCCCTGGCCACCCTGAGTATGGAGATACCCCGGGTGTAGAGTGTACTACAGGGCCGTTAGGGCAAGGTATTGGGAATTCCGTAGGTATGGCATTAGCGTCTAAGCGAGCTGAAGCTATGTTTAATACCGATAAGCATAAAGTTTTTAATAACCATATAGTAACGCTATGCGGGGATGGTTGCCTACAAGAAGGTGTTGCAAATGAAGCCATTGCTCTGGCTGGCCTTTGGGGTTTAGATAACTGGATTCTGATTTATGATTCAAATGATGTTACGCTTGATGCGGTTGCGCATAAGACTCAGTCCGGTGACGTCGTAAAACGCTTTGAATCTTACGGCTTTGAGACGCATGTGGTAGACGGCCATGATATTGATGCTTTTACCCGAGCCTTTCAAAAGGCGAAGTCTAACAAAGACAATCGTCCGAAGATCATTATCTGTAAAACCATTATTGGTAAAGGGATACCTGAAGTTGAGCGCACGCATAACGCGCACGGCGAGGCCGGTGTGCCTTATGTGGAAACTGCTCGTAAGAATTTGGGATTACCGGAAGAACGGTTTTTTGTTTCAGATGAAATAAAAACGTTTTTCAAACAAAGAAAAGAGGAACGTGTAGCCGCATACAATGAATGGAAAGTCCTTTTCGAAGATTGGCAGCGCGAAAACCCAGAGTTAGCTAAGCTCCTTAAGAACGGAGTTGCCCATAAAGCCTCTATTGATTTGATGAAAGATATCCCGGCGTTTGCTGAGGATAAGAAAATAGCTACTCGGGAAGCCGGTGGTGTTGCGTTAAACGCTTTAGCCAAAAAGGATCCGCTAATCATCAGTGGTAGTGCAGACCTTCATGGTTCTACCAAGAATTATATTAAAGAAGGCGGTGAGTTTAACAAAGATAACCATAATGCCCAGAATGTACTCTTTGGTATACGAGAGCATGCTATGGGTGCGATTGTAAACGGTATAGGTTATTACGGTTTGTTTAGGGCCTCAGGAGCAACATTCTTGGTTTTTTCAGACTATATGCGCCCGTCGATCCGGTTAGCTGCGTTGGCGAAGTTACCTATATTCCATATTTTTACGCACGATTCTGTAGCTGTCGGAGAAGACGGCCCGACACATGAGCCGGTAGAAACGGTAAGCTCCTTGAGGTTGATTCCAGGCCTGGATGTTATAAGACCAGCAGATCCTGAAGAAACTGCAGGTGCTTTTGCAGCAGCTTATACGCATACGGAAGGCCCAACAGCCCTTATTTTAACACGCCAAGCTGTCCCTATGCTCAATGAAGCAAGTGTACAAGATCGCAGAGAAGGCGTTCAAAAAGGTGGCTATATTATTCGTAAAGAAAAAGGCGAGCTTGGGCTCATCATTATGGCAACAGGTAGCGAGCTGCAACTTGCTTTAAAAGCAGCAGACGAGATTGGTGACCAGGTGAGAGTTGTTTCCATGCCCTGTTTTGAACGATTTGAGCGTCAGACAAGCGAATATAAAGCATCTATTTTGTCTAAAAGTTGCCGTAATCGCATTGCGATTGAAGCCGGTACGACAGGCCTTTGGTATAAGTATGTCGGACTGGATGGTAGAGTAGTCGGTATAGACCGATTTGGTTTGAGCGCTCCTGGAGCGATTGTCTTAAACGAATTAGGTATTAATACAGACAGTATCATGAAGGCGTACCAAGAAATTTCTAGCCAGGAAACGGTAAAAGCATAATCCGTGATAATTTCCTCTTGAAACTTATTGGTTTTAAAATAGACTAAAATTCCGATTCTTAATTGAATGGATGCCGAGATAGCTCAGATGGTAGAGCGACGCACTCGTAATGCGTAGGTCGTGGGTTCGATTCCCATTCTCGGCTCCACCTTTTATTATCCTACCTAAATTCAACTATAAAAAAAGAGAGTATTATGAAAAAGACACTCATGGGCCTATCGGTCTTAATATTATCCGGATGCGCGACTGTCGGGCCTTCTGCGGTAAAACAGGCTCATCGCCCCTATAACGAAGCTTTGGTTCAAAGCTGGAAAGAGCAAATGTTATTAAACATAGTTCGCTTAAAGTATCGTGATAATCCTTATTTTCTGGATGTTACGGGCATTAATACATCCTATGTGTTGAACGCAAATGTAAGAAGTGAGCTCAAGGTTTTGCCTAAGGCATCTGACGCAAACACGATTACCCCTTCCGCGGGCGTAAGTTATGAGGAAAAACCAACTATTACTTATAATCCGGTACAAGGTAAGGATTTTGTAAAGCAAATGCTTTCCCCAATGTCTAGTTCTTCAATGCTTAAGTTAGCTGAAGCTGGTTGGAGTATGGAACGTGTATTTAGTGTGTGTGTGGAGCGTGTAAATCAATTACAAAACGCACCTTCAGCTTCTGGCCCAACGCCTGATTATGTTCCGGAATATGAAAAGTTTGCTCAATGGGTAGCTTCCTTAAGAAAGCTTCAAATAGCAGGCTTGATTGATATCGGTAAGGAACCCGATGCAGGAGACTCAGAGAGGCGTGCAAAGTTAAAAGAACTTGGCTTTAGCCCTAGCGACCAAGACAGTATCGTAATGAAAATTCGTCGTGATCCCAATTATGCTACTACTATTGATGAGTTTTATAGCATCCTCGGTGCTTCCAAGAGCTCGGAAATGCTTAAATTTAACAGCAATTTCGTAAAACAATCTGAAAGCAAGGTAACGATGCGTACCCGTTCTCTTATGGGAATGCTTTTCTACATGTCCCAAGGAATCGAAGTGCCTGAAGAACATATTAATAAAGGTCTTGTTACGGTAACTCGTTACGAAGACGGCGAAGTCTTTAACTGGAATAAACTTTCCGGAAAAGTTATGCAAATTCGTAGCCAAAAGGATAAGCCAAAGGATTGTGCGTTAAGAGTCTACTATCGTGGATATTGGTTCTTCATTGCTGATAATGATTTGGCTTCAAAATCAACCTTCTTGTTGTTGACAAAATTGTTCAACCTGCAAGCAGCTTCTGGTGGCGGCGCTTCTCCCGTGCTCACCCTTCCAGTAGGCGGTTGATTTTATTAAGCCAATTTAGTCTATTTCAAGCCAACCGTAAAATTACGGTTGGCTTTTTTTTCTATTTGCGTGGTTAGATGGGAGTTGATTACCTAGAGATATGCCCCAAAGCGTGATCCCTTATTCTTGCCAGACAATTGATGACAGTGACATCGAGTCTGTTATCAATGTCTTAAAATCGAATTTTTTAACACAAGGGCCCGCGTGCGCGCAGTTTGAAGAAGCGCTTAAAACGGTTACCGGTGCCGAGCATGCGATTGCAGTGAGTAACGGCACAGCAGCCTTGCATCTTGCGTGTCTTGCCATGGGGGCAGACTCCAATTTCGTGGGCATAACATCCCCCATCACTTTTGCGGCCTCTGCAAATTGTTTATTGTATGCGGGATCAGAAGTAGTTTTTTGCGATGTTGACCCGATTAACGGGCTCATGGATTTAACATCATTAGCCGACACAGTTGCCAGAATAGATAGCAGAGGAGCCATAATACCCGTAAACATAAACGGTAAGTGTTGTGATTTACCCGAAATTAATAAGATTGCGCTCGAGAAAGGATGGCAGGTCCTGGAAGATGCAGCTCATAGTCTTGGCGGAAGTTATGCTGATACAACCGGCAAACGTTACCAAAGTGGGAGTTGTTCTCATTCAACAGCTTCGATCTTAAGTTTTCACCCAGTAAAACATATTTGCACGGGGGAGGGAGGTGCGGTTTTGACTAATGACAAATCTGTTGCAGAGCATATTCGCTTGCTGCGATCACATGGCATTCATCGCCCTGGGCTACCCGAGCAACCAGCATGGTTTTATGAGCAAATAGAGCTTGGCTGGAATTATCGTTTAACAGAAATGCAAGCTGCTTTGGGCGTTTCTCAGTTAAAGCGATTGCCTCAATTTATTACTCGTAGACGGCAAATCGCTCAGCGTTATTACGAAGAATTGAATAAAGCGCCGTTTGACCACGTTTTTAGCCTCCCTGTAGACGATCCTGGCCACGTTTACCATTTGTTTGCCATTCAGTGCAAAGCATCAACTGTGCGGGACGATCTGCATAGGTTTTTAAAAGAGAAAAATATAATGACGCAGATCCATTATATTCCTGTCTACAAGCACCCCTATTATGAAAGGCGCTTTGGTAAAATTCGTTTACCCGGTGCGGAGGCTTATTTTAAAGGCTGCCTGAGTATTCCCATTTACCCGAAGATGACAGAGGCGGATCAAGACAGAGTCATAGCGGCATTAACAACTTTTTGCACACAAGGATGAGTTACGTTTTACTAGAAGGCCATACGTTAAGAAATGAAACCTATGAGATCGTCTCGCTTCGGGAGCAGGATATCATGTCCATTAAAGAATGGAGAAATGCCCAGATTGATGTGCTACGCCAGAAAACACCTCTTACTGATGAAGATCAACGAAAGTATTTTTTACAGGTTATTCAGCCGACTTTTATTGAGAAGGAACCCCGGCAAATTTTAGTCAGTATTTTGTTAAACGGAGAATTGATCGGTTACGGCGGGCTTGTTCACATGGACTGGGAAGCCAGGCGCGCGGAAGTTTCATTTCTCGTGGCAACGGAAAGGGCAAACCATGAAGCCACGCAGCGAGCTGATTTTTCTCATTATTTACAACTCATTAAACAATTAGCCTTTGATGTCCTTCACTTGAACCGCCTGACTGCTGAGACGTTTAATATTCGCCCGATGCATATACAGGTGCTTGAAGAAAACGGGTTTTTGTTGGAAGGTATATTGAAACAGCATGCTGTTGTGAGAGGAGAGCTTGTGGATTCTATTTGCCACGGTCTCTTGCGAGATCGGTTTGAGGCCGAAAAAGGTAATCTGGGTAATGTTCTTGTTACAAGCTTGTCTGGAAAATTTTCTCTTATTGAAGCGGTTAAGAAGGCAGCTTATCAGCTAGGCATAAAAAAAATATTTGGAGGTGATGCGAGTGCGCACTGTCTGGCCAAGAGCAGAGTAGGGGAGTTCTGGCAGATGCCTCGATTGGAAGCGTTGCCCGTAAATGCCCTGGTTGAATATTGCCAACAGCACAACATCATGTTTATCATACCCACAAGAGATGGGGAGTTGGCGTACTTTGCGGAACACAAAAAAGAGCTCGCAAAGAAAAATATATTTGTGATGGTTTCGAATCCTACGGCAGTACAGCACTGCCTCGATAAAGTAGCGTTTTATGATGCGCTGAAGACGGACGGTTTGACTGTGGTAGAAACCGCTTTAAAGATGTATGAACTAAAGGACGTGAATAGCTATGTTATAAAAGAGCGTAATGGAGCGGGATCGCGAGGATTACTGTTAAACGCTAGTAAAGCCGAAGCGATGACGTTTGCGAAGGATCTTAATCAGCCTATTTTTCAACCGTTTATAGAGGGTAAAGAGTTTAGCGCGGATGTTTATGTGACTAAAAACAAGGAGGTCAAAGGCGTAGTACTTCGTTGGCGAGAAGTTGTCGTAAACGGAGAATCAAAAAAAACGACCACATTTCAAAACAAAGAAATTGAAAACACGATCTCCCAAGCCGCTCTATCATTAGGCCTCTACGGGCACGCTGTCTTACAAGGCATTGTAGATAAAAACAAAAGAGTTTATTTAATAGAAGCAAATTGCCGTTTTGGGGGAGCTTCAACACTAAGTTTAGCTGCGGGACTGAACAGTTTTGTATGGTTTATTGCAGAGTCCGTGGGCGGTGATATCAATCAATTTAAGTTCGTACACCCACAACGCCCATTGACGATGATCAAAGGCGAGATGGATATAGTGTTTGTTGACTGAAAGAACGTTACGCTCTTGACGGTTAAGATTACACGACATAATTTCATGTTATGAGGAAGCTAGCGCCAGAAATTTACCGCCAACGTTTGTTGATTGAGGGTTATTACACTGAAACCGTTACCCGTGAGTTTTTAGACCAATATTTAAGAGATCTTGCCGGCTTCCTGAACTTACGCCTCTACGCAGACCCTATTATCTTTTCCCCGGCAACGGGAATGGGCAAAGAAGATAACGAAGGCTTTGATGCGTTTGTACCCTTGATTGATTCCGGCATATCGGTTTATGTTTGGTCGAAAGCCAAATTTTTCTCTATCGTGATTTACACCTGCAAAGGATTTGATGAAGAAACAGCTACCGAATTTACAAAATCCTTCTTTAAGGCACAGCCAGGCGTTGAATCTATGTCCTTTTAATGTCGTAGCATAACGATTTCGAGAAAAGCGTAAATTATTGACAATTTGGGTGAAAAATGGGATGATTATCATAAGTCCCTAGACCTTTTTTACTCTTATAATTTGCCGCTATTCTATGAATATTTATTTTTGGGGCACACGAGGATCCCTACCTGCATCATTAACTGCGGAAGCGGTTCGCAGGAAAATAAGAAAGACACTCCAGACGGCAGTGTTAGAAGGGCTTCCGGGATCCGATGAAATTGAAGACTGGATAGATAAATATCTCCCCTTTTCTGTAGCAGGCACCTACGGTACAAATACTCCCTGTGTTCAGATTAAAGATGACTCTTTATCCAATGAATATATTTTATGTGATGCCGGCACCGGGCTACGAGATTTTGCCGTAAAATTCATGGCTTCCCCAGAAGCGTCCAAGCCCGCTACATTTCATATTTTTATGTCTCATCTTCATTGGGACCATGTACAAGGCTTCCCTTTTTTCCTGCCGATTTACTCCCCAAAAAATCGTATTATTTTTCACGGTTACCACAAAGAGACTAAACGGGTTTTGTGCGAGCAAATGCAATCACCTGTGTTCCCTTATGATTTTGAAGATCTGCCCTCAACGATTGAATTTGATATCAAAGAGCCCTGTGAGCCATTTGATGTGGGTGGTTTTCATGTGAAAACAATTACGCAAGTGCATCCGGGGATTTCCTACGGTTACCGGTTTGAAAAGGACGGCAGAACGGTCGTTTATTCCACAGATTCCGAGCATAAAGAAATTGCGAATATGGAGCATTACCCCTTTATTGACTTCTTTGCTGATGCGGATTTGCTGATCGCTGATGCCCAATATTCCCTTCTGGATGCGACTTACTTTAAAGAGGACTGGGGGCACTCTAGTAACATCATGGCGGTAGAGCTCGCTGCTCGGGCACGCGTGCAGCGTTTGGTGCTCTTCCATATGGAGCCCACAAGCTCAGATGAGCATTTGGATGATTTTATTTTTGATACAAAGGTGTATTGCAATATTTATGAAAATGAATTCAAGAATAAAGGGTTACCCTTCCCCTCAGATATTGCTATTGCTTACGACGGGTTAGAAATTGAGCTGTGAGTTGACAATTTTAAGAATGAATACGATGATTTTAACTATTACGCGAGGAACGACACTGTGAAAGATAAAAAAATATTCTCCGAGTGCACTTATGAGCTCACCCGAACGATTGCCGAAGGCGGCATGGGCGCGGTTCATGAAGCATTGCAGCACGGCACGGACGACTTCGCAAAGAAGGTTGCCATAAAGGTTATTCGGGAGGAATACTCCAATATTCCGGAGTTTCGCGCTAACTTTGTAGGAGAGGCGCGTTTGGTAGCTGACTTAATCCATACAAACATCGTCCAAACCTACCACTTAGGCCAGGTCAAAGGCCAATATTATATGGTGATGGAGTACGTTAATGGTATTAACCTGGAAGACTTCATCATCAGACATCTGGAGATTAACCAACTTATTCCGGTAGACTTGGCCGTATTTTTAATTTCCAGAGTGTGCCGTGGGCTAGCCTACGCGCATCAAAAGAGAGATGACCGCGGGCGCTTGTTGGGCATTGTTCACAGAGACGTTAATCCCAAAAATATCATGATTTCCTTTGAAGGCGATGTTAAGTTGACCGACTTCGGAATAGCTAAAGCGCTGGATCTCATGTATAATGTGGAGGGCGAAGTCATTGCCGGTAAGGATGAGTATCTATCTCCGGAACAAGCTAAGCGCGAAGTCACAGACCACAGGGCAGACCTTTTTTCATGCGGTGTTGTGATGGCCGAATTACTTTTAGGCTATAATATTTTTGAAGCGGATGATCCTGAGGAAACCCACCTTAATATTAAGGAAGGTGAGCTCCCTGATTTTACAACGTTAGATGAACGTATAGATCCAGCCCTCAGCAAGATCATCAAAAAAGCCTTAGAACGGCCTCGAGAGGATCGCTATCAGACCGCGTATGAGATGTTAACTGCCTTGGAGATTTATCTCTATAGCGATGGTTATGGTCCTACAAATGAAAAAATGGCGCTATATGTAAAAGATTTGTATGCCCAAAACGATTCTACGGCAATTAAGCGTTGGAAAGACAAAGACACAAGAGGTTTCACTAAAGCAGATTTTTAATAAAGGAAATAGAATTGAATGAATTCGGGGTATAATCAGTCACAAAGACAAACACAATCTCAGGTACAGTATATTGCCCCGCAGTTACGTCAATCCCTTAAAATACTACAATCGTCTGCCCTGGAGCTTCGTAAGGCTATCTTGGAGGAATTGCAGACTAATCCGACTCTTGAAGAGCTTCCGCTAGAAGATATCAGTCTTGAAGAAAAGGAGGATGCTTCAGCTTCTGATGAAGATCGCCTGGATAACGATCATTCTTCAAATGCCGAAGAACTGGATTTTGGGGAAGATTATGCTATCCTCAAAAAAATGGAGGAGGACTGGCGTGATAATTATTCTGAAAATGCCACGCTACAAAAGTATACTTCGGAGGATGAAAAGCGCAGACAGTATTTTTTTGATTCGCTAGTCAGCGAAACCTCCCTTCAAGAATACTTAATGGAGCAAGCGGTATTATCCGAATGTAATCCAGATGTGCTCAAGGCGCTTCGCTATCTCATTGGTAGTTTAGATGATCATGGTTTTCTGACTACTTCGATGGACGAGCTTGCCAATGCTTCCGGTTATCCGAAGGAAGACTTGGAAACGGGTGTGGCTTTGTTAAAAACTTTTGATCCTATGGGTATTGGCTGTTCTTCCGTACAGGATTGCCTCATCTACCAATTAGAATCACGCGAAGATGTTTGCCCTGTTGCCATTAAAATTCTAAAAGAGCACTATGCTTTGTTTTTAAGAAGGAGAGTGCAGGAACTGGCGCACAAGATTGGTGTGACCGTGCAGCAAATCGAGAAAGCACTCGAAGTGATCACCTCATTGGATCCGGATCCAGGTGGACGTTTTCGTGAAGATACAAACCGTTCCGTTGCTCCGGATGCCACGATCGATAAGCAAGGTGAGGACTGGGTTGTATCGCTTAACTCCGATTACATCCCTCGATTAAGGATTAATCAGACATACAAATCGCTCATTGCGAAGGGTACCTTGAAGGACAAGGAAAAGGAATATTTGCGAGATAAAATCAAATCCAGTAAGTTTCTCATCAGCGCCATAGAACAGCGCCAACAAACATTAGAGAAGATTTCTTGGGAAATATTTAACGCGCAGTTAGATTTTTTCGAAAGGGGTATTGCTCACCTCAAGCCGCTGACAATGCATGAGATTGCAGATAAAATGGGGGTTCATGAGACTACCATCAGCCGAGCAATCGCAAACAAATTTATCAAAACACCTTATGGTGTCTACGATATGAAGTATTTTTTCACCTCAGGTTTTACCGCGGAGGATGGTAGTACTATTTCAAACACAACTATTAAGGATAAGATCGCCCACATAATAACGATGGAAGATCCCGTAAAACCCTACAGTGATCAAAAAATTGTGGAAATGCTCAAACTTGAGAACATCAGCGTGGCTCGCAGAACCGTTGCTAAATACAGGGACGAATTGGGGATCGCGCCTACAAGCATGCGCAGACGTTTTTAGCCTTTTTGTTTAAAAACATCCTAGATGCCTCGTGTACTGCATAAATCCCCAATGTTGAAATTGTAGAAAATAATGATTGCATTTTTGGGGATTGTTTTTCATCATAGTGCTCATTTCAATCTATTATGAATCAAGCTAAGCATCTCATTAATTCATTTTTTTATATATTATTTTTACTATTTTTTACTATTTTAGTACAGGCATCGGTACCTAACATTAATTGTGGGGACGTAGAGGCAAACACTTCTCTCTGCGAAAAGGAGCTGGATATAGAATTTTATCGTATAGAAAGTGAATATACTCTTATTAAATATAAAGTAATCGAAAACATTTGGGATTACAATGAATGTAAGTCGTCTATTTTTTTGGCCAATAAAAGGCTTACTGAATTTAAAGCAATCATAAATACTGTTGATGGCCTGAATCCTGAAAAACTTAACGTTTGGAATGACACCATTGATAAGATGGGGCATAGCTTGCACGGCATCCTCAACTTTCTCGAAACTAATGTCATTGCCTTCTTAAACGGCACGCGACATTCTGGTGCTTCTAATGAGTACATTATGTAAGTTGGCTATTGTAGACTGGGGTAACACGTCTTACGCTGAGGCTTTTAATCGCCAAATTCAGCTTGTAGAGCAAAGGCTTGCAGGTGTAGTACCCGATACTCTCGTCTTCACAGAACACAATCCGGTCTATACGATTGGCAAACGAAAGGATGCCGCTCAGAATTTGTTATTAAATAACGAACAGCTTGCCAAACAAGGTATCGAGGTTTTCCAAACGAATAGAGGAGGGGATATCACTTACCACGGGCCTGGGCAATGCGTGGGTTACCCGATCATAGACCTGAATAGCAAACGCGACTTGCATAGGTATCTAAGGGACTTGGAAGAAGTCATTATACGAACATTGAAACGTTTTGGATTAAACGCGACTCGCCGAGAGGGAAAGACCGGTATCTGGATAGAGGATCGCAAAATAGCGGCTATCGGCGTTGCGGTGAAACGTTGGGTAACTTATCACGGGTTTGCATTGAATGTGAATAATGATTTAACCCCTTTCTCGGGCATTATTCCCTGTGGAATTCCTATTACAGAGGGGAAAGTCACTTCTTTGAAGCAAGAGACAAGCCAAGCGCACGATATGGAAGCGGTTAAGACGCTCTTGGAAAGTGAGTTTGCTAAAACGTTTGTAGATTAACTCCGGTAACGAGCAGGCCTGAGATTGACTTTAGTAGCGCTTTTATTGTACCTTGGAACACTCCATGTTTGATAAATCTCTAACTGTCAGTACAACCCTTATTGTCTACGCGACAATTGTTTGCCTAACCGCCTTGTTCTGCTTTTTTTATGATATCAAGAGATTATTTAGGGTAAAACCGAGACTGGCTCCTACATGGTACGGCGATTGGTATCATTTTGGGTTCTTTATATGGGGTATCATCCTTATCTTTCTCTTTGCCCAGCGGGGTACGATTGATCTTTTAATCCGGTATAATCTGGTTTCCGGCCCCTATTGGGCTCCGATTATAGCAGGTGCTGTCACACAAGTTTTAATGTTTGCTTTTATAGTATTGTGTTATAAAAAACTGCCGGATTTATATCCCAAGAATATTAACAGCGAAGATACCTGCCACGGGAAAGCTTTTTTGCAGGGAATATTTGATTGTTTTGCGGCGCTTCCCGTTATTTGGCTTGTGGGCCTTGCTTGGGGCAGTTTTCTTACCTTTTTGAAGAAGATGGGGCTGCCGATTGAAATTAAGCCTCAATTTATCGTTGAAATTTTTTCAAAAGCAGAGTCACCCGCATTGATCACAACGATCTTCATCATGGCTGCCTGTTTGGCTCCCATGGTTGAAGAGCTTATTTTTCGTGGGGGGATGTACCGTTTCTTAAAGTCAAAATACTCGATGCCTATGGCTTTTGGCGCGAGTGCGTTATTCTTCGCACTCCTGCATTTTAGTTTAATATCTAGCTTGCCGCTCTTTGTCATGGGCCTCTTCTTGGCAAAAGCTTACGAACGTACGGGAAACATACTCACGCCCATGGCACTTCATGCCACCTTTAATTTAAACACACTCGTGCTCTTATTAATTGAGCCGGATTTAACTCTCATGCAACAATCTGGCTTTTTGTTAAATAGTTTGTTTTAATAAAAAATTGTGTTCACAGACGATCTTAAACAATCCGTACAATTCTTGGGAGAAAGCGAACTTTTAGTAAAAATTCGCCAATGGATTCTTCCCGTCTCAAAACCTTTCCCAGAGGGCCCAGGGGATGATTGCGCGGTAATCGACACTTACCCTGAGAGAAAGATTTTGGTGACAACTGATGGCGTGGTTCTCAACCGTCACTTTACTGAAGCGACTGATCCAAAAGCAGTGGGGAGTAAATTGGTTAAACGCAATCTCAGTGATATTGCAGCGATGGGAGGTGTGCCAAAAAATATGGTCATGGCTACCATGCTTCCTGCGAATTTAAGCATCTCCTGGTTTGAAGCTTTCTTAAAAGGAGCAGTTGAGGAATGCCTTAAATATAGTGTTGTGCTAAACGGCGGCGATATCACTCAGTTCCCTAATAATTATTTTGCCGCCTATGTTACGCTTATGGGGTCAGCAGACAAAGTCATTACACGTAAAGGGGGAAAGGTAGGGGATCTTATTGTAACAACAGGTGCCTTGGGCGGAAGTATTCATGGCAAGCACTTAAGCTTTTCCCCCCGTTTACGTGAAGGACAATGGCTTGCTACGCGCAAGGAAGTCAAGGGAATGATCGATATCACTGATGGCCTCACTAAAGATTTGCCTGAACTCTTGCCCGAAAATACACAGGCTCGTATAGATCTTTCTGCTATCCCATTAAATGATACCGCAACTTCCCTGCTATCTGCTTTTAGTGATGGTGAGGATTACGAGCTTCTTTTTACCCTAGATGCTGATTGCGACTGGGACAATTTTTATTCTGATTGGAAAAAGCAATTTACGCTTCCGTTAACCTGTATTGGTAAAATAAATACAAAAGCAGCACAACACCCATCCGCGCTCTTTATTAACGATCTAACAAACGAGCCCATTGAAGCTGCTCCAGGCTACCAACACTTACTATGACCTTTTTAGAAAAATGGCAAACGGGCATCTTGAGCCACTCAGCGGAAGAAACAGAACAGCTGGCTGCCGAGCTCGCTAACGAGATTCCTGAAGATTGGGTGCTGGCGCTGCATGGCACACTAGGTGTCGGGAAAACCACTTTTGTGCGTGGGCTAGCGCGAGCTTGGGGGATTACTGGTACTATAACAAGCCCTACATACACGTTATTTAATATTTATAAAGGAAAGCGTAACCTTGTGCATCTAGACGCTTATAGAATTGAAAGCCAAGCCGAGATGGAAAACTTGCTTCTGGAAGAATTTTTAGTCCCCCCGTTTTGCCTTGCTGTAGAATGGCCTCGCAACGAGCTTCTTGTAGACTGGAATGAAAAATGCTGGCATCTTTACCTTTCTATAAAAGGCGAGAACCAGCATTTTATACAATTAAAATTCTAAAAGCTTACTGTTTTTCAGAGGAATCGGCTTCACTTTCAAGTGTAGCTTCATCAGCAGGTATTACAGTTTCTTTGGCTTCAGAATCTTCTAATGCTTTTTCCAAAGGCATTTTTTCTTCGGCAACATCTTTAGCTGAAATAGGTGGCTTTGTGCCCTTTTGAACAGGGGGAGCATATAAATGACCGTCCCCGTATTCTGTCACATATCCTTCTGTTACAAGCCAACGCAGATCCAACATCAAACGACGAACCTTTTCTTCATCCTCAGGAGACAGCTCTATCTTTTCAGAAGTAGGTTGCTCTGTACTTGCTTCCTCGCCCTCAACCGTGGCTGTAACCGGTTCCACTTGTTTAGTGGTCTCAACACCCAAGTAAGCCTTAGGGAGATCCATAGCGGTTAGATTCACATTCTTTTCAATGAAATCAATTAATTTTGCAAGATTTTCAGCAAGCACAGTATCTTCTGCTCGGAATCTCCGCTTAACCGCAGAGACATAAGAAACACCATGGCTGCCCTTCTTGTAGATAACGAAATTCATATGGCGCAATACACCACGTAGGGAGTTGGCTGTATCCAAAGGAAAACGTTTTTGATGCTCCAATGCTCCGAAAACCGCGCGTTTAATGTTACCTGAAGGAATTTCTTCAATAACCTTGCCGGGCAAGCGAATAGAATTCACTTCCTGAACGATCTGGTCTTTACAATTTTTTATGAAGTAATTACGTACCGCTTCGATAGAATTCAAAGTGAGTGGCTCTTGGCCTTCCTTGATATTCTTTAGGTTGTAGCTGTGTTGTTTGGACATTTTTTCCAACCAAGTCTTTACCTGCTCTTCATCCCGAATCGTTTCTATCTTGGAGATAAACTTTTCATACGGAAGATGAGAGAAATGCGAAATATAATGCTCTTTGAGAAGATCCGGGTAACGGTGATAATTTGGTGGCCCAAGCAGCTCCCCTGTAATGCCACATTTATTGATAACTTGGAAATTCCCTTTCGGTGCTTCAACAGTGACTTCTTCAACATCAAAGAACTTATCCAAATGGTTCTTCAAAACATGGCCGATGGCATCAGCTTCACTTTCGAAAGGCATGCCGTCTGGCACAGAAATATACAGCTTTTTTTCTTCGAGTACTTTACCTTCTTTGTCCTTTTTAGGAAGCGGTTTTATTGAAACCACAAAACGTTCCGGTTTTTGCAAAATGAGCTGGGAAATTTCAAACAGTTCATAGGTGCGGCAAGAACTACGAATAACCTTTCCTAATGACTGAAAGGGCGCTTCTTCCGGATAAAATTTTACATCTACCGTGGGGATGAAGATTGGCCGAGTACTCCCTCTCTGCTGGCGAACGGGATCAGTAAAAGCACTGTGTCTCGGCTTGTTGCTGCGGGGGAAATCTTTTTGTTCTCTTTCTCGTTTACGATGGGGTGGCTTTGATCGCTTCTGCCTATCTGAGTGATCCTGTTTTCTGGGCGGTGAAGCATGCCACTTTGGTTGCAGGCAAATATCTTTCAATTCGCTTAAATCAATACTATCTCTATTTTGATCAAAATTCTTTTCGTTTGGATCGTTCGGTATCGTAGACATCTATTTCTTATAAGTTATGTTGTTTTAGTAAAAAACCTATTTTAGGACATATTTTCAGAGAAAGCCAATGAAAATCTCAAGCAGAATACACGTTTCTGGGCGTTTTTTAGCAAAATAACTGCTTTATAAAGGGGTTATTTATTATTTTTGCTCACCGCATCCGATTAATGACGCCCTTTCAATAGCCATAACGTGACACGTTGTAACGCCATCAAACGCTTCCCTAACGAATTTAAAACCCGCTTTTTCATAACACCGAATAGCTCGCTTGTTTGTTTTTGCAGGATCAATCAAAACGGTTTTTGCATTAAAATGCTCGAAAATATGGAATAGAAAGGTCTTAACAATTTGTGTTCCATACCCTTTATCTAAGAAGTTTTCCTCTCCTATAAATAAATCCATACAAAACGTTCCCGGTTCTTCATGGGTAAACAATCCTTTTGGTTCAGGGCAAAGCGTGCGGTAGGCATACAAATCACAGCACTGGGTATAACCTATAGGCTTATTGTCTAAAAAGGTCATATAAGGGAAATCATACCCATTACCTTTGATTTTTTCATAAATATAATCGGCAGTCTCATACCCATCCATGAACCAAAGCGCCTTAATATAAGGTTTGGCAATCCAAGTCTGCCAAACGGGAACATCAGCGTCCTGCATGGGCTTAAAGATTATTTTATGGAGCGTTTGCATGCTTACCAAAATGGCGGAGAGAGAGGGATTTGAACCCTCGAGACCCGTTTTATAGGTCTACCTTCTTAGCAGGAAGGCGCTTTCGGCCACTCAGCCATCTCTCCAATTAAAAAATCGATGTCTAAAATCATCACAAATCCCATACAAGGTCAAGCTTCTACTTTAATTAAATTGTAACCTGCAGCACAAAACTGGGTTAGCGCAAGATCTTTTGCGTTTTGCTTCACTTATTCGACTTCAAACTCAAGCAATACCGGCAAATGGTCCGATAGATAGGTCTTTATTACCCGGCAATCAATTAATTTATAGCACTTGGGTAGGAATACAAAGTCTAGGCCTTTGTAAGGCAAAAAAGCGGGGTAGGTGTACTTCTTTACAGGAAAGAGATTATAATCCGCGTGGTTTTTCTGCATGTGATCAAACAGATGGTTAACGGCATCATTTGTCTTTTTAGATTTGCTGTTAAAGTCCCCGCAAATAATAGGGGCAATGGGCTCATTTAGGCTTTCTGGGTGCTTTTGCTGGCAAATAAAGTCTATAAAATGTTCTATCTGTGTGATGCGCTTGCGTCTTGAGCGAAAATCCAGGTGCATGTTGACAATCGGTATAATACGTTTTCCAATTGCGAGTTCTACATACATAAATCCCTTTTCCCCAAGCGTTGCTTCGCCAAAGGGATTGGATTCCCAATACTGAATTGGGTAATGAGAAAGAAGCGCATTCCCGTAAACAAGGCGCTTGGGAGCTTCTCGCACATTAGTGATGCCATGCGCGGCGTAAGGGTAATCCGCCCCTTTTTGCAGTATTTCCAGTAGATCTAAATATTTGTTCCAATGCGAGTCTTGGTCTACTTCTTGCATCGTCACAATGTTTGCGCCGGTACTTTTTAATAAGTCGCTAATTTTGTACAGCACCTTGCGTAGCCTTTTTTCCGAGCTGAATCCCTGGTATAGAGAGAGCCCTCGACCGTGCGCAATGTTGAAATTAAGTAATTTAAGCTTCAAAACCTTCTCGCTTTCACTTCCCATATATAATAAAATTACCTTATTCTGAAAAGCTTTTAGATACTATCTCCTAAATGGAAACAAATCCTCTATATCTCTGGGCTCACGAGCACGATTCTGTTTGGAACTTTTTGAGCACGGTCGTAGTGGCTCATTTGATCACCTTGGTTGGTTTTCTTTTTGCGTTGCTCATCGTAGGGCGCATGTTCAATGAGAAACGTAACCCAAGCAATATATTCGCTTGGACGCTTGCTATCTTCTTTGTTCCCTATGTCAGTGTTCCGCTCTATTTTCTGTTCGGCGGGTTCAAAAGCCAGCGATTAGTGAAAAATAAAAAGCATGTTATCGGTTTAGCTGCCGAGGTTGCAGGTGTCACTAATATTAGTGAGTGGATGGATCGCCAATGGTCCGGTAATTCTTTCGAGCTCTTGGGGGATGGTGAAGTTGCCTACGATGCGTTTTGCCGCGAAATAAAAAATGCTACTAAGAATATCGCGATCATGACCTACATCATTACAAATGATCCCATTGGCCAAAAGATTCTCGAGCTACTTATTCAAAAAACAAAGGAGGGTGTTGATGTTAAACTTTTAGTAGATGCTTTTGGTTCTCTGGGAAGCGCGGGTAAGTTCTTGCAGCCATTGAGGGATGCCGGTGGCCAGGCGGTTCGTTTCATGCCGATGATTCCTGTACACACAAAAACATCAGCAAACCTGCGTAACCACCGCAAAATGGCCATCTTCGATGAAAAGCGCGTTATCATTGGTGGACAAAACATTGATGAGCGTTTTCTGGGTAAGCTGGGTAACCCAAAGTTGTTTCATGATTTTAGTGTACTTATCGAAGGGCCGGCTGTTGATGCCATGCAGCGTATTTTTATTAGCGATTGGTGCTTCACAACGGGCGAAAATCCGGAAAAATTTAGAGACCTTATGGCTTGTACGGCTCAGCCTGCCGGCGATGTCCCTATAGGTGTCGTTGCAAGCGGTCCGGATAGCGATAATGGCGATACGCTTTGGGAGAAATTGATTAAACTTATTCAGGATTCTAAAGAGCATATTGACATAGTGACACCTTACTTTGCACCGGATGAGGTTCTGTTCCAGTCCTTACTCGTCAAGGCAAAGGCGGGGCACAGCATCCGCCTCATTATTCCGGAAAAGTCTAACCAGACGCTTGTAGATTTCGCCCGTCACTACTATTTACGCAAACTCTACAAAGCGGGTGTCAATATCTTGCTTTATAAACCGGGTATGCTCCACGCAAAGCTTTTTATTGTGGATAAAAAGGTGGGGATGCTTGGTTCTGCCAATATGGATATACGCAGTATGTTCGTGAACTTTGAGATCAGTATTTTTGTAAGTACCAAGGAACCGATCGACATTCTGCAGGCTTGGTTAGATAAGTTACTTCCGCTGTGTACCCCTTATGGAGAGTCTAAGCAGGCTTCCGCAGGCGAGAACCGCCGCATTATGGAGGATTTTGCTCACTTGCTCGTTCCGCTTCTCTAATAGTAAGTATACTAAATTCTGTCTTCTTTTTTGTTTCCCTTTATTAAAAAACCTTATTAAATTATTCTTATATGAACTATGAGACAAAAAGACGCCCAAGACATACCCCAATAATGCAATTATCTGTTTTCTCAGAAAACAAGGTCGGTCGTTTAAATGAGCTAATAGGTGTCTTAGCTTCCAATAACATCCACATCATGGGTGTCTGCAGTGTTGATACAACAGATAGTTCTGTTATCAGAATCCTTGTAGACTATATCGAACAAGCCCGCGCACTCCTCGAGGAAAACAATTTTACCTATGCGGAAAACGAAGTCATTGTTGTCGAAATTAATGATGAATCTAGTATCAAAAAAGTGACTTGTTCCCTCGTGGAAGCAGAGATCAATATTCACTATATCTACTCCTTGTTAATGCGCCCACATGGTCGCACTGGCTTAGTGATTCGTTTGGAGGATAACGAGCTCGCCAAAGATGTTCTGAATAGGCATAACGTCTACGTGTTATCCCAAGAGGATATCGCTCGGTAGAATAGAGACGGGGTGATTTCGGTTTACCTCACCAGTAATTCAAATTTCACCTGAAAGCGAAAGTCGTTTTCTCGTGTCGTCCTTATACGATAACCCACAACATACTCAACCGCCCAAGCATTCCCGATGCGTGTTCGGTAACCATATGATTGCTCTGTTAACTGTTTTAAGCGTGCATTATATCGCCATTGCGCTCTGAACTGAGATTTCGCGTTTAAGCGGTACTTCACTTTTAAGAAATACTGATCAGTCCTTCGAATCAAGTTATCAGACAGAAAGTCAACTTGCCACACATTACCATCGAGTAATCTGGTACGCGTGCGTAATTCCTGTAGTTCTCCTTTATTGAAGTCGACTCTGCTAAAGGTAGATAACTGAAGCCAATTCCAGGGGCTGAGCATCAACTCCGTAAAAAAGCTGGAAAATCGGTCTTGCCCGGAATAGCGCTTGAAACGAATATCTTGGTACACATTAAGACCCACCAAATCTCGTCCACCGTATTCTTGGGTTCTTGTTTGTAAAATATTTTCGACTCCCAGGCGCATTGTATTGATGGTTGTCGTCTCGTCAATATTGCGCTTATCTCCTAAATCGAGCGGTCTTAGGTTAGTGTTGAAACCATCAACATCAATGGGCGCGGGTCCGCCTGATCCGTAAGATGCTCTCGGAATATACCTATACTGCACAATCGGTCTCACTAAATGCCTCAGCCCATCAATTTTCCATCGTTTGTTTTGATAATCCCATTGGCCATAGGCATGCCCTTGCAGATCAAAGCCAAATTGCCCACGCAGCACGCGATAATTACTGCCCGAAGTGCTTGAATCAAAATATTCATTAACACGGGTGCCTGCCACAGGAACAATGGTTAACCAGTCAGTGGCATCAAGCGGGTAGGAGAGGTTGTAAAAGAGATCGGCGCGGGTGCTTGATAATTTCGGATTACCCTTCACACGTGGTTGCTCGAGTCGAGCAATGCTGGCAAAGCCGCGCTGGTAAAGATTAGATTCCCCAATGGGCGAAGTCAGGTAATCAAAGCGCACTTCGGGTAGTCGTTCCTGTACGACTTGAAAATCATTCGCTCTCACCCGCAAAAAGAGGGATATGTAATAGTTGTCACCAGGGTAAATGAGTTCCGCAAATGAATCTGGCTGTTGGTTTTTTCTAAACAATGAGGGCCTAAAATCACGCTCTACATCAGAGTCACTCCAATAACTAATCGAACTAGTCATCGTTAGCCCATTATCTAGCCACTGTTGGTTGCGCCACTCAATAAAACCTCTATCCCTTGAAATCTTGTTTCCATTAATATCGGGCTTACGCTTTCCGCGATCATATATATACCCGGATTTTAAATTCCCATGTAATTCGCTCATGGGGCTGAGCGTATTCTTGTACTCCAATGCGGGGCCAAACAAAGGTCCTCGTTTGCTATAACCATCAAGCAATGCGCCCACCTTTAGCTGTTCATTGAGGCGTATAAAAGAGGTCGTCTGAAGGTAAGAACCCAAAAAGTCAGTATGGCCTGCCTTTGCTTTGAAGCGAACGGGGGATTGATACAAGTTCTGCTTATAATGCGGCAAAGAGAAAAAGGAAATCTTCCCCAACCGAAACTTTGCCCGTTCACAGAGCATTGTATCGGGTCGTGTCGATTCTTTCTTATCCTTTTGTAGGGTAATTTCATCCGCGTCCACATGAATCGCAAACGGATCAGGTTCTCCGAAATAGACGGAACTGTTGCGCATGGTAACTTCTTTTTTCCCGCCTGTTAAAGAGTCCCCTTCGGCATATACTGGGTAACGGCCAAGGCGGAATTCTTTTGTGTCTACAATTTGAGTCTCAGTATTCAACGTTGCTTCGTTTGCTAAAAATCTCGTTTTTTTCCGAGTTGCTTGCACATCCCCAATGGCCTCAAGCTCATGCTCCTTTTGTGAATAGCTAATCTCATCTGCTCGCACAAAAAGGCCGTTCTGTTCTAGCGTTGCATTACCACGAGCAATCATCTTTTGCTGATCCTGGTCAAATACAATTGGTTCATCCGCGCTCAATTCAGGTAACTTGTCTTCAGCAAGTAACCCGAAGCTGGCAACAGCTAGCAACAGTCCTGTTAATAATAGATTTCTTGTCCCCGGCACGCTTCAAAATCATATATAGCTATCATCGAAGGACAAGACAATATTCACGCTATCAAGGATCGCTATGTTTCAATGGGCAAAAATGGTTAGATGCCCTACGTAAATCTTATTTTATCATTCATTTACCCTTGGAGTTTGAAATTAGGCAGTTTTGAATTGACAATTTAAGGTTTTGATCACATAATTATATTATTAAATAATGTCAATAATTAGATTGTTTATACCTATATGGGTAGTGTTTCTTTTAAATTAAATAACAATAATAGTAGTCAGAAGAATAATAGTAGGCTTTCAGTCAAATTATACGAATTGCCTTTCTATAAAAATAACGACTATTATCTCGGGAGTGTTAAATGGATGATAGGGAACTTGCCTTATCTCGGAAATTTAAAGGACGAGTTAGTAGAGGATTTTTATTCACGAGCGGAAAGTTATATTGACCAGAACTTTCCCGAAGTGAAGAACCTCGATCAGAAGCTGAAGAAGCGCCTGGTGGATTATTCGGTGAAGCAAGTGGGATCCGGTAAATGGGAAAATATTTCACCTAAAAATAAAGATCTTTGTAATCTGGTTGAATCCTATAAAGAGATAAAGAACTTATCTGATTTCAAGCTTGGGGAAAAGCATACCGATGGAACAGAAGAGTCGAGAGGCAGACCTATAAAAACTTTTGCCACTGACGAAAAAACAGGTGAGCAATGGATTATTACCGAAAAGCATTTTTCTGATAACGAAATACGTTCTTACCTTGGTAATCTCTACCAGCCTTTTTGCAATGTTAAGGAAGGGAACGAAGAGATCAAATGTGCTCCGGATATGAGGATTATCTACGATGCAAAAGAAGATAAATTTCTATTAGGGTCACGGTTTTTGGATAAAGGTTTCAAGACGATTCATGAGTATCGAGTGAATGAACTGAACGACACTGAGGTTAAGTATAATCGTCAAGTAACATATAATCATTTGTTGGGAAAACAGAATAGTAAGGACGAGAATTCTTATGCCGTATTAGCGAGTTTGTTGTTTTTGACAGAAGCGGATCCCCATCTATCAAATATAATGATTAGAAAGGATAAAAATAAACATTACTTAGGCAAGATTGACCACGATGGCAGTTTCATGAACCTGTACAGTAAGCAATGGATAGACTTAGTAGATGTAGTATTTCGCGATTACGCATTTAAAAAAGACAGCCTTGACTTGAACAAGCTTGTAGCAGAGCTTGAAAAAATAGAAAACCTTTCAGACGAAAAGATCATTGAGCAAGTAGATAAGCACGTTCATTTTTTGAAGTCACTTGGGTTGGATCAATGGAACAATACGAATCTAAAGCTACCTGTAATACCCGATTTCGGTTGGGATTTAGCGAGAATTGTTACAGATTTACCGAAGCAACCCAAAGAATTGGGGAAATTGTTGCTAGAGCGAAAGAAATTACTGAAGGAGATGACATCCCGGTTACATATTGAATCATGTCTTCAGAACGATGATATTGAGCGTTTCAAACAATTGGAAAAGGAAAGCGGGATCTCTAAAACAGCAGATTTTTGGTTTTACAATACAAAGGAGAAAAGTACTCTATTGTGCGCAGCCGCTCATTACAATGCATCCAATGTAATCAAATATATTGGGGGCTCCAGACAAGAGGTTATTAACGCTGCCAGCATTTCGATTAAAGAGAAGAAAGTTGAATCTTTTTCGGCTTTCCTATCGTTGGTGGACGAAGAAGCGGACAAAGTAACCCTTCTTCGGCAATGCATTTTAAAAGACTGGCGAGATGGTTACAAAGAATTGACACAGAATTCCGAGTTTCATAAACAAAAAAAATACCAGTTTGCGCTCTTGAACACATATTGCGACTCCAGTTGCCCTGCTAAAGATGACTTATTTAAAAATGAATTGCGTCAACTGTTTGTCGGTTTTGCGAAAGCTGAATTTTCGCAAGATAAAGACGAAACCAAGCTAGACTTAGACCGCGTTATTCAATTTCTTGAATCTCATAAGGGTGCGCATTATAGAGGGTTAGTACGGCTAATCGATATTTTAGAAGAAGCTTTTCCTCAAGAACTCGATTCCAAAAAGAGCTATGAGTTTACTATAAAGTTGTTCGCCTTATGGTATGAAAAAGAGATTCATCCTCGTGAGCCTGAGTGGACGAATTTATGGACGAACGATTTTTTCGGATTAACGTCTTTAGTTGCAAAAATTACGGAACAATCTGACTTACAAGAATTGGCCTTAGTCGTTGCCAAGTATATGAAGGCTCCAAAATCGGGATCAAGTGATATTCGCGAAAGTTTCGGCTGGATGGAAGATATGGTTGATAGGATTGAAGACAAGGCATTTATTGAGGAAAAACTATTTTCCGAACTTCAATACGATTACCCCAATCGATCTTTTTACCAGTACGTTAAAGAGTTAGTTGAAAAGAACAAGAAATAGGCTTTCGCAACAGATCTCTTCTTGGCTTCAAGCATTATGTATAACGCTTTTTGTATTCCTGTGTACAGGAAATGCCGTTAATCAGGGAGCGTGCGTTTTTTCCTTTCAGGTGGGCCGATGCCCCTGGGGCTTTCCGTTTCAGATCTATTAAGACCTTGACCTTTTCTTTCCCTTGGTTCAAAAACAATCTAAACCTCTTTTACATCATGACAGAAGACGCATCAACCCCTACACATCACCCCTTAACAGAGTTAGAAAAAACACAGCGCAGCATACGCATCATAGCATGGACGCTTCTTTTATTGGGCGCGCTATCTGCTGCTAACGTTGTTGCGGAAACCTTTCGCGGTGTCTTCTTCTTGGATATTCGGGTAATATTCCTCCTCGCTGGTTGGGGCCTACTTCGTAGAAGCGAATTCTGGAGGCGTTTCTCATTTGTCTGCTCATCTTTTGTTTTCATCTATAGCCTCATTATCCTCACCCTCCTCTTTTTATACTGGCTAAAAGTCTTAAATATGTTTACCGTTATTCCCAATATCTGGACTGTCCTGCTGGCAATTGTCTCATGTGTCATTAGCGGCTGGGTCTGTTGGGTTATTTCTAGAACAAAAGTTAAACAATATTTCTTATCTAAAACATTTGAATAATTAAGCCATGAACTATGCTATAGGTGTCGATTTGGGGGGGACAAATATTAAAATGCTCGCTATAGATGAGCAAGGAGCCATTCTCTGTGAGAAATCTCGCCCTACTCAGGATTATAATGATCCACAACGCCTTCTCTGGCGTGATAATATCGCTGAGATGATTAGCGAAATCGAGCAAGAACAGGGCTATTCTGCCAAATGGATTGGTCTTGCCGCACCAGGCATGGCTTCAAGAGACCACTCTTGCATCCTCTCTTTTTCTGGCCGCCTAGAAGGTATTGCTAAACTTAATTGGACCGATTTTCTCAAGCGTGACACCGAAGTAACTGTTCTCAATGATGCACACGCTGCACTATATGGAGAACACTGGCTTGGCACAGCTGCTGGTATCGATAATGTCGTTTTCTTAACCCTAGGCACAGGAGTAGGGGGTGCCTTTTTAATTGATGGCAAACTTATTGGCGGCGCAACGGGTCGA
>Ga0210019_1001216_pt1 | contig 28362 bp, 25 predicted proteins | sample CryGeyCG2114_020_2_FD_183969 | JGI IMG/M metagenome (GOLD analysis project Ga0210019, IMG submission 183969) | Groundwater microbial communities from aquifer - Crystal Geyser CG11_big_fil_rev_8/21/14_0.20 (SPAdes) (version 2) | ecosystem: Environmental > Aquatic > Deep subsurface > Groundwater ...
TCTAACATCAGTAATCCCCGTAGATGCTGGCCATAACTATTCTTCATCTTAGATGGTCTTTTGTAATCCTGCGGATTGAATCCGGCTTAAAATAACTTCTGTTTAACGCTCTTTTAGATAAAATAGCACTGCCTGTCTAATTCCCAAGCTCTTCCTTGAACCACTTGTCTACAGGCACTGCGAAACTAATTTTGTTCCTTTGAGCTTCAGCAAAGTCTTACAAAACAGGTAAACTGATATATCCAATAAAGAAATTTTCATAATTTATTATATACTTTATTCCTTTTTTATCTTATCTTTTGAAGTAGTATATTGTAAATTTCTTCTGCAGCAATCCTATGCCCGTTCACATTTGGATGACAATAATCTAATGGAAAATAAATCTTTTTATTACTTTTCTTAAAATAAGGCAACATATCTAACGCATCTATCCTTTTTTCTCTGCAGAAATTAATAAGCCTCTCTTGCGGATCTATTTTAAATTTTGTTTTATTAATATTAAAAAAATTGTCTTTTATATTATTGGATAACTGAAATTCATAAGGGAATACTACCAGCAGAAATTTTATTCTTCTATCATCTAAAAAATTTTTAATTTCAAGAATTTTATTTAATGTCAATTGCCATACTTCTTCAGAAATAGCATCTATGCCAAAACATAACATCTGCTGCTTTTCTTCATAAATATTGAAAGAATATTTTTTTATCCCATATCTATACATCAGCCTAGTTAGATTAACATCAACGAAAGAATAAAAATAACTTTTTGATCTTAATCCCCATCTAAAACTATTTAGCTGCATAGCCAGATTATCACGCAACAATAGATTTTTATTCCAAACTTTGCTATTGCAAACTGCTCTAAAACCTTCTGGATTATCCCAGAAATTTGGATTCTTTGTAATACCATTTTTTTCTACTGCGTAATTATTCCCAATATCATTAAGGCAAAAACCTAATATGACATAATCCGGCTTAAGTTTTATGCCTTTTTCTTTCAAATAAGAATATTCGTAAATAGTATTGCCGCCTACGCCTCCAGCATTTATAGTCTGATATTTGCTGCTTCGATCGCCATTCAACAACTTTTCTAAAACCTTTGGATAGGTACAATCCAATTTATTCTGAGTACCAAATGTGATAGAATCCCCTAAAACTAATATTCTAAACTTATTTCCTTTATCAAAATTAAATTCATAATCCCTAAGTCCATAAGAATTCAACTTGAACGGAATACCTCCCGTTACTCTAAAATTATGATTCAATGATCCGTATTCCGGATAGAAAAATCTGATAAACAGTTCAAATATAAGAATTAATATCACATATACAACAATTACTTTTAATATCTTCATCTTTACCTTAGCATATCTGCTTTAGTTCCACAAAAATATCAACATTATAAATTCAGATACAATAATCCCTATAGCTGCCCCTTTGTACCCCATTATTGGAATCAATAAAGCATTTATGCAAATATTTGCTATGGTGCCTGCTGTACAAGCAAAGTATAGTTTCTTGCGTTTATTAGATGCTAACGCAATTCCTTCTAGAACAAATCTAATAGACATAGGAATAAAAATCCAGCAAAATATTTTCAGGGCATAGCCAGCAACTGCATAAGATGCTCCAAGTATTTTTGTTATGACTACTTCTGCTATAAAATATATTAACACTGCTACAATCATACTAACAACACAAGTAATTCTAACGGAAACCTTTTTTAAATCGTTAAAAAGATCCGCTGACTCTTTATAAAGACGGGATAAGACAGGAAAAGATACTGCTATAAACGTAAGGGGTATTGCCAATAAGGGCTCTATAATGCGTATTACAACGCTGTATATACCCGTTTCCGAGTCTGTTGTCATCTTTGAAAGCATAATAGTGCCTATTCTTAAATTTGTCATTTGAAAAAAACCTACAAATGCAAATACTGTACCGCTATTTATTATCCTTGACCAAGCCGCTACTTTAACTGAAAATCTTATTTTAACAAACTTTTTATCAACTATATAAGCTGTTATTAGTAATATAATAGCATTTGCTATTAATAAAATCATTAATATAAGGGCTATATTGTCCTTTAAAGAATGCACAAAGAAAATAATTAAACTAAGCTTTAAGAAACCTTCTAAAAAAATAGAAAATGCATCGTATTTCATTTTTTCAAACACACGAAATACAGCTCTGAAAGCTACTATATAACTATTAAGTATACAAATAACAATACAGGCTATTATCATATTAAACACTTGTTTACTTTCGTGTAAAAAATAACTAAGTGCGAAAACAATGATAATTGTAGCGATTGATCCGATTAATTTGATAGATAAAATATCAGACAGATACTGGTCAGTATGATGTCTGTCTATGCCGGAGGTATCTTTGATAAGAGAAGAGCTTGTGCCCAAATCAGCTAACACTATAGCTAATCCTGCAAATGCCATTGCATAAGAAAACTTACCAAAACCTTCTACACCCAAATTCCTGGCAATTAATATAAATGTTATAAATAGCATTATCTTATATGCTATCTGAGCAGCAATTACAATCGAAAAATTCTTTCCTATATCATACAGCAATTTTTTTAGCACTTATTATCCTTTGTTAACTTATCATAAACATATTGATATTGTCTTGAAACTTTATCTATTGAAAACTTATCAAGTATTTTTTCTCGCGCATTTCTACCCAATTCTTTAGCCATATTTTTATCATTCAAAAGTGCACATATTGCTTTACATAAACCCTCTATGTCGCCCGGCGCAAATATAAGACCTTCCTTTTTATCAGAAATCAAATAATCTGTTATGCCTTTTAAATCGGATGATATGCATGGCAATGCCGCAGACATTGCTTCTAATAGCGCGTTGGGCAAACCCTCACGCAAAGACGGCAAGACAAAGATATCCGATGCTTTATAATATTTTTCAATCTGAAGAGCCTTTTCTACAAAGAATACTTCTTTTTCCATTCCGTGCGCTTTTATATTATCCTTTATTTTTTTGACAAGATCAAATTTAATCTCAAAATAACTAGTATCGGTGGAACCGATAAATAACAACCTAACATTGTTTTGCTGCGTCTGGTTTTTTAGTTTTCTCCATGCTTCAAAAAGTATATCAGGACCTTTGTCTTTTGAAAAAAAACCGACAAACAATATTATACTCCCATCTATCGGCAGATTTAATTCGCTACGCAAAGCCTGTTTTTCGCTTAAATCATTAGAAGGGTAAAACCTTTTCGTATCTACGGCATTAGGTATGATTAAGACCTTGCTTTCAGAAATATTGCTATCAAGACACGCTTTGAGAATAATAGGGTTAATGCTTATAAATAAATCTGCCCTGTTAAAAAGAAACTTTTTTATCCAGCCAAAACGCTTTTGAGATATAGAGATAGGATCATCATCACCAAGAGAGGTTATCTTTTGGATAATTTTTTTTCTGAATATCTTGGCCAATAAAATAATTAATAATGTTTTATCTGAAAAACCATGCAAGTGTACTACGTCTATCTGCTTTTGCAGTTTCAAAAAGGCCCGCGTAAATTGTAAAAAAGCCTTGAACCTCCCAGCCAGATTCAACTCTTTAATCACTATCCTGATAACATTTACGTCTGACTTGAAATCCTTTAATGAGTCATCTCTTGTTGTTGTTAAAACAAAAAAAATAATGCCTTTACCTTTTAAAGAGTCTATAAGAGTACGACATTGAAGCCCCCCTCCGCTTATCTCAGGGTAAAAAACACCCGTCAGCATGCAAACGCCTATCTGATGTTTCATCTTAAAGCTCATATACCTGCCTTTTTTATTACCTCTAGGTATTTTGGCGCATTTATATTTAAAGAAAATTTTTCTTCTACCGTATTTCTGCCATTAAACCCAATCTTTTTCCGCAATGCCTCATCTTCTATTAAATCAGCTAATTTCTTAATCCATTCTTCATTAGAATTCGCCAGAAATCCATTGATACCATCCTGGATTAACTCTTTAGTCATACCTACTGGAGAAGCCACAACTGGCACGCCTACTGCCATATACTGAATTGCTTTAAAAGCTGCCTTGCCGCGTGCCCATAAATTATCCGGCAAAGGGTAAACGCCTATATCTATGCTTTGAAAATCTTCTATTTCATTTTCTAAATTCCATTTTTTGTTTTCAACTTTTACTCCGGGGATATAAATTTTACAGCCAGCACCTACTATCTTTAGAATAAAATCATATCTTTGACTCAGTTTTTGCATCGCATCAAAAATGAGCTCTAAGTAGGGGCTTGCAGTTTGAGACCCTACCCATCCTATAGTTAACTGCCTATCAACTTTTTTATTTATAGAAAATATATCCGTATCAATTGCCGTGGGAATTATAAAAACAGATTTGTTGTATTTTTCTGCATATTCTTTTAAAAAATTATTTGCCACGATAATAGCTGAAGACATTTGCACTACACGATTAATTTTTAATGGAAATTTGAAAAATCTGTAAAACCTGTTAACCGGATTATAGTTTTGAAGAAAAATAGCATCATCAAAATCAAAGATAATCGGTTTCTTAAGAACATAAATGAGCCATTCAAAAAAAGGTGGCCCTATAGGATATGCCTCTCTGTGAATAAATACAACATCATATCTAGCAACAGATAAGATATCCTTAATGCGTCCGAGGGTGCCTACAAAAAAATAGAATAACTTTTTAAAATAAACCTTTTTGTCGTAAAGTATACGATATGCATTCTTAGTCCAGAATGGCCTAACGGTATATTGGTAGCCTGCTTGGTTTAAATGAGGCAGATATTGCTCCACTCTAAATCTATTGCTTGGGCCTTCCGTAGGATAAGGGACTAAAAATAAGATTTTCATGCTAGACTATCATAAATCCCTAGATATTTTTCAACGCCACTATCTAGCGAAAAAAGCTCTTCAGCTGCATTCCTGCAGCGTTTACTTAAATTTTCTCTGTTTTTTAACAATTGACTTAGATTATCTATGTCTTTGACATAGGAAGCCTCTGTAAAATCTTTAATTACAACTCCTATATTTTTTTCTTTTATAATAAAATTGCAATCTCCTATACCGTCGTTTATGACTACCGGTACGCCACACGCAAGGCTCTCTCCTAATTTAGTAGGGCAGCACCCTTCTCCTGAATATTTTCTGTTATAAAATATAAGAGAAACATCAGAAAGTTTTAACCATTTAGGTACGTCTTCATATGAAACTGAATTTAGATAGAATCTATCCGAGGATATCCCTTTGTCAAGGATTACTTGCCTCGTAAACGCAAGAGACGAATTTGACATAACAAGAAGATAAGCATTTTTAATACTGTTTGATAAAATTTTATAAAAATCAAGTATCGCTGAAAAATTATAAAACGTACCTATGCTACCAAAATACGAGACTATAAACTTGCCTTTAAATTCGCTGCGAACCTCTTTTGCGCTTCTATCAGGATAAAATAATTCAAGATCTACGCATGTAGGAATAACAACGATAGATGCAATTTTTTCTTTAAGATATGGTAATTTTTCTAACTTATATTTCATTGCATGCGCTAACACAACTATTTTAGCAGCTGAAGTTAATAATCTCTTTTCTACCCATTTTGCAACATAATATTTAAAACTTTCTTTCTTTAATGAACCTCCATCCACCCTTTCATCAACCCACAATCCTCTCATGTCAAATATATAAGATACGGGGAAAATAAACTTTAAACAAAAAGCCATAAAAGCAGAGAAATACCCTCTGCAATGAATTATCTTGATTTTCTCTTTACGTACAGTCCATATCGCAAGCCATATGCCAGTCATCATGTCTAATAACTTAATTAAAATACTGCCTTTGTGATACCTAACTGATATCCAGTTAATATTAAAACTATTAAATTCGGTTTTTTTACTTATTTCTTTTTCAAAGGAAAGAAGAAAAATCTTTATGTCTTTTTTGGCCAACTTTTTTATATACGGCAAGACCTGAGCTTTACCCAGAGGATCGCTGATTCCGTCGTAGCTTATATACAAAACTTTTAGTAAAGACATATTTTACTTTGAGTAATACAGTAGTACCTTTTTTACTGCCTTTGCAACATCCTGAATATCATCATCTGTTAATTTAGGAGAAAGCGGAAGAGACAGAGTCCTATCAGAAATGAACTCAGCATTAGGAAAATCGCTTTCTTTGAAACCATAAGTATTTTTATAATATGGGTGCAAATGCAATGAAATATAATGAATACCTGTGCCTATGTTTTCACAAAATAAGGCCTTCTGTATAGTATCCCTATCCGCTTTCACATGCTGCAAATCAATAAGTATTGTATATAAATGCCTTGCGTGACGCATGTTTTTATCCAGCGATTCAGGTGTAAATAAAGGCAAAACTTTAAACTCTTTATTATAATAATTCCAAATTTGTTCCCTACGTTTGAGATTTGCTTCTACGCGTGACAATTGATGCAGGCCTAAAGCAGCTTGAATATCCATCATATTATATTTATAGCCTGGGAAAATAACATGATAATGCTTAAACTCTTCGTCAGAATACCGTTTCCACGCGCCTTTACTCAAACCATGCAATGCGTATTGCTGTATCTTTTTGGCATATTCACCATTATTTGTAGTAACCATACCTCCCTCTCCGGTTGTGACATTCTTTGTAACATAAAAACTAAAAGAGCTTAAATCTCCTATAGTTCCGATTTTGCGGCCTTTATATCTCGCCTCTAACGCATGAGCAGCGTCTTCAATAACAATAAGTTTATATTTTTTAGCGATTTTCATTATCGGGGTCATGTCTGCCGGCCTACCCGCAAAATGAATCGGAATAATTGCCTTTGTTTTACGAGTAATCTTTTTTTCAATTAATGAAGGGTCAATAGTCATAGAATCTCTCATGCAATCTACAAATACAGGTTTTGCGTTAATGTGATGGATTACGTTGGCAGTGGCTGCAAAAGTCATAGGGCAGGTAATTACTTCTTCGCCTGCCATGATGCCGCTTGCCAGCATAGATAGATGTAGCCCTGCAGTGCAGGAATTTACCGCCATTGCAAATTTAGCTCCAGTATATTCCCGCATCATTTCTTCAAATCTCTGCACCTTGGGCCCTGTTGAAATCCAGCCGGACCTAAGCGTGCCAACAACCTCTTCTATATCTTCTTGATGAATATCCGGACTTCCAAAAATTAGAAAAGATTTACGAACAGGTTTTCCGCCATTAATTGCTAATTTCAAAATCCCCTCCTATCCTATCTACATCAAATACGCCTATTAACTCACGTCCTCCATCAATAATTCTAGAAACATTGTATTTTTTATACAATATAACAAGCGAATCACGATTAAATCTTTGCTTAGAGGATTCCGTTCCGGGATCTGTAAACCGACGAGCGCAATAAGCTATAAAGCGATTCTTTGAATCTGCCAAATTATATATAGGTTCAGAAACAATAATCCGCTTTTTAGCACTTTTAAAAGCTTTTTTTAAAATTTCCTCATGATACGGAATAAATTGATATAAACTACTAAGTATGACTACGCATTCCGTCAATGGCCAATTATCTTTAACCACATTCATGCAAGAAACGGGCAATCCTTTTTTTCTACCATATTCGACAAAGGCTGGATTAATATCAATGCCTCTATATTTTTCACAAGCCACATAGTTTGCCAAAAAACAATCCCCGCAACATACGTCAAGCACAGAAAATAAACCGATCTCCTTTGAAACAATACTATATTTTTTTTGAAAATCCTTTCCATATATCATTCGCATTATTAAACGATACAAAATTGGATTCCAGTATATGACACTTTTCATTTAAATTTTCCTTATTCCTTAACTATTGCCCTTTGATTATTTCTTTTATTGTATATTGCGGCTTATTGTTTAATTTTAGGTATGAGCGGCCTATATATTCACCGATAATTCCAAGTGAAAGAAGCATTAATCCTCCTAAAAATAAAATAATAACCACTAAAGTAGTCCATCCTTCTATTACGTTGCCATACAGAAAGTGACAGATTAAATAATAACATCCGAGTAAAAATCCTAAAATTGACGCCATAAATCCTATAAAAGATGCCATACGTAAAGGCATTACGGAAAAACTTGTAGCTAACTTCATAAAAACCTTCGCAGAACTCACTAAATTATAATTACTTTTACCTTCCAGTCTTTTGTAATGTTTTAAATCAACCTGCGTTAGATTATGAGTAATAGACAATATCAAGCCATCCACATAAGGATACGGGCCATCATATTTTATAACCTCATCGATTACTTCTTTTTTAACAGCTTTAAATGGGGATAAATATATGCTTCTTGGCTTTGAAATTAAAAATTCAGCCGCTTTTCCATTAAACCAGCTGCCAATTTTTTTCCACCAAATGTTTTCTTTTCTTAAAAAATTACCAAAACACGCATCATAACCTTTCATATCGCATTGATAACGCAATTTTTCTATATCATAAGGGGAATGTTGCAAGTCATCATCCATAATCACAACATATCTGCCTATTGCCAGCCTCAACCCAGCCATTATAGCATTGTCTTGTCCGCTATTTTTTCTCAAGTTAACAGCTGTAACATTTTTGTTGTTTTTTGCAATCTCTGTAATTTTTTCCCAGCTATTATCACTACTTTGGTCATTAATAAAAATTATTTGATATGAAATATTGCTTAAAGCATTTTCTATTTGTTTATTTAATTCAAGTAAACACCCTTCGCTATTGTAAACAGGAATAACTACGCTGATCTCAACCATAAAGTCACCGCCTTTTAATATTTATTTTAACTAGAGATTATTAAACTTCATTATCTTGTAATTACCATCATTAAAAACTTCTGATAAATTAGGATACTTTTTTTCAACTACATTAAAAAGATGGTCATTTCTAGTGAGCAATACGTAATCAATTTTATATTTTCTTAATAAATAGATAGGATCTTTATCCATTAAATTAATATATCTATTTCTTAAATCTAATATACGCCTATCTGCGTCTTTTATTAAACCATACTTAGCAGACATACCAAAAAAAATCAAACCTCCTTTAAAATTAAATATTGAATCGGCCTCCTCTATTGGATATTCAAAAAATCGCATTGCATAAAAAATTCTATTTTCTTTTTCTTCGCGAGGAATCAAAGATGCTATTTCGAAACTAAGGTAATGGTAATTGTCTGTATAAACAAGTAAATTGCGAATTAATACAAATGACGGAAACTTAACGGAATCCGTAATAATAACGTCTTCTTTGCTTGTATTATGCTTAAGCCAGCTGATAGCTCCACTGAGAGATTGCAGGTCAGCATACGTTTTTTTGTTAGCATGATAATAATTATTTTGTTGTATAAAAGCTAAAAAAAATAAAAATCCTGCCAAAGGTATAAAAAAAATACGCAATATCTCCTTTCTTTTAAACAACTTGATATTGCCTAAGCTAACAATAATAGCGATAATTATAAAAGTTTTATTGGCATAATTTGAAAAATGAGCAGGCTGAATAAGCTCCCCGCTTATAACCTGCTGATTTAAACATATAAAGCCTCCTAATAAAAAGCTCAGTAAAAAATTAAAAAACTTAACATTTGCTTTTCTATTGCAAAAAAGAATCATCAAGCTTACTAAAAGATACCCCATGGGAATTATAGGCTTATGGCTATATTGCATTCCCAATACCTCTTTAAAAAAAATATTATTTACAGACGAATTTACCCTATAGTAATTAAGCCAGTAAGGTATAGCAAAAAGCGTTGTTAAAATCAGGATTACCGCTATATTTTTCCAGATAAGTTTATTTTTTTGCAATAAGGCTATTATTAACCATATGCCTAACCCTGCAGATAAAAATGCCCACAGATATAGATGAAGATAATTTAATAAAGCAATCAGCACTGATATTAAAATAAGTCTCCATTTTCTATGCGTGTCTATAAATAAAAATATTAAAATGAGCGAAAGAATAAAAGGGATATAGACAAGTTGCGGCGAAAATGGCCTCAGAAACCATAAAGGCTGTGAATATTGAAGAGTTGCTATCTGTTTCAATATAACGGGGCTACAGCTAAAAAAAGAGTACCCTAACAAGATGCTGCAAGCGCCCAATATACCTAACCTTCTAGATCTGGATAAATAATATGCTAAAAGATAAATTAACCAAAAAATTATTACTGGAAAAATAAAACTAAAAATTATATCCAAGTAAGGCACAGAGATATTTAATGCCTTTCCCATAGAACCTAAGATAAATTCAAAATACGGCGGAATAAACCAAATATCATTCCTATGCTCATAATTACCGACATTTGCTAATTTATAATCTCCTTTGTAAATACCCTTTAATCTTGCAAGATAAAAAGTTTCGTCAGCTGTACCAGTCAGGGTAATGCCTTTAAAATCATTATTAAGTTCTGCCATAAATCTGATATCAGGATATATATAGACAGCTCCTATCAAAAGACTCAAAAGTAAGAATATTAGAATCTTTTTCAATCTACCCTCCGCTTCAAGATTGCCATTATTCCAACGGATGCAAACATAAGGTAAAACGGGATTAACGGGATCGAATACCTGGAATGCGCATTTAAAACACTATATATAAAGTTTATATATAAAATGACCGCCAGAATTATGAAATCTTTTTTCCAATACATTCTCCTGGCATACATACCGACAAACGCCAATAATAATACAATAAAAGAACTCGACCTGTAAATTCCTCTTATAATAGAAAGAAAACTCAAACCACCCTGGATATCTATAAATCTATCCACAATATTCTTTTCCCACAAAGCCGGCAGATACATAAATAACATCAATCTAAAAAGTTCTACCGGTGTTTGCAATAAATATTTTATAGGATGCTCCTTGATCTTGTAAAGCGCCTCCTGTGTTATAATTTTACTGATTTCTGAAGAAGATTTGCCTTCCTTGACCAGCTCTGAGTATCTATTATAAACCCTGTAGTCTTCTTGAAATAAAACATCTCTGGCTCTCATTGCAGTAGGATTCGGGAAAAATTTAGAACCAAGATGTTCAGAATAACTATACGTTATTGTTTTTTTAATATCCTGAAAAGAATAATCTGTTTTGTAAGCCCTTATTAGCAGATTCATTTCTCCGCGGCTCGCAAGGTTAAATGTCCCAAATATGTAATAGTTCCTGAACATCCACGGGATTACAGCCATGCAAAAAACCGAGACCAGCAGAATAATCTTTAAACGACCATTATTTGAATACAAATAAAATATCGCCGGAACAATAAAAAATAACATAACTGCCTTGCATAATACAACCATGCCAAGCAATAATCCTGAAAATGCATACCAATATAATGACCGACTGTTTTTAGCGTATATTAAAGCGAATATAGAAAAAGTTAAAAGAAAAATAAAAAAAGATTCTGAATACAGATATACCGCATAATTAGCTAATGTGGGACATATTGCTGTCAAAATAGCAGCATATTTAGCTATCTGTTCATTAAAGATTTTTTTTGTGATAAAAAATACAAATATACAACTTAAAGAGAAAAGCAATATCTGTATAAAATACGCTATTTGCACATTGTGACCAAATATTTTATATATTAAATATAAAAAAACTATATAACCTGGCTCTCTTAAATTAGTAGCTCCATATGGCTGGTGGGAATCCAATGAGTAACCATGTCCTGACGCTAAATTCCACGCTAGAGTATCATACTGGCTGTCATCACTTGTAAGTCCATGTCCTGCGCTTATTAAAAAAATAAACCCTGTAGCAAATGCTATAAAAAAAATTAAAACCTTAATAATTACCTCCTGAGCCCTAATATTAAATACAATAGAGGCTTCATTATACTCCACCAGTCTATTATAGGCCTTATGTGGCTGTATTTTACATTCTTTTCTCTTGGATATATCTTAGATACAGCCACTTCTTTAAACTTATAACCACACCTGAGAACTTTATAATGCAAGTATGTTTCAAATTCATATCTATCCAGCCAATCCTGCCAGATATTTATCCTGGGATCCTTAAATATAGATAATTTATATGCCCTGAAGCCATTAAGCGCATCTGTGCATTTCCTGCCCGTCAGGATAGTAAATAAAAAAGCGTGAACTTTTACCATTACATACCTAAAAAGTGGCAGATTATCCCATCTGCCGCCAGATAGAAACCTAGAACCCTGTACATAATCGTACTCCTCGCCTTCTATTGTGGATATAAAACGCGGTATCTGTTTTGGGTCATCTTTTCCATTCCCTGCTAATATAACAACAGACTTATATCCATTATCCATGCCACACCTAATGCCAGATTTGATAGTCCTACCAACGCCTATATTGCGCTCATGGCTAATTACATTGAAATTAAACCTGTCAGCATACTCAGAAATATATTTTGCCGTATAATCAGTTGAACCATCATTAACTACTACTACATCATAACCTCTGTCTCCAGATAAAGGAAATCTGCCTAAAACATCTCTGGTGCCTTTATCAGTGTTATAACACAGCAACACTGCAAGTATCCGATTAGTTCCGATATTAGGTTTCAAAACTTTCGCCAATTTTAAACCCTCTATAATAAGCTGCTTTTATAATTTTCCCTTTATATTTAATTTTCTTTATAACTATAGTCCCATTTCCGGATGAAACTTCCACATAATTTTCAGGAGTTATATTGGTTATTATTCCACTGGGCGTAGCATAATTTGTTCTTTCTTTTAGCCAGACCTCAGCAACTTCTATCTTATCCTTGCCAAAAAAAGTATAAGGCCCGAGATAAGGCGGAAAGATTACCCCCCTGATAAAATTATATACCTTCAAATTATCCGCATCCCAGTTTATTTTATTATCTTCTACTGTTCTTTTAGGATAATAGCGTGCCTTTGATTCATCCTGCTTTATCCGCTTTATTTTTCCTGCAGCCAATAATAGAAACTGCCTCTTGAACAGCTTCAGTCCGGCATCTGTCAGTTTATCATAAAGAGTTTTACCTGTATCCGCAATAGCTATCTTTACAGACTCCATATCAATGATATCGCCTGTATCAATTCCACTATCTATGAAATGCATGGTAAGCCCTGCGTATTTCTCTCCATTTATAATAGACCAGACGCCCGGAAAATTACCTCTGTATTCCGGAAGCAAGCCACCGTGTAAATTAATACAGCCTAAAGAAGGAATCTCAATTATCTCTTTGGGAATAATAAACTTATAAAAAACAGAAAGAATAATATCTGGATTCAAAGATCTTATTAATTTTACATATTCCTCATTTCTTAAACCTTTAGGTTGGTATATTTTTAACCCATAATTTTTTGCAGATTTTTTTAAGGCTAGCTGATTTCTGAGTTTTTCTTCGGAAGCATCAGGATGGCAAAAAACGCCAACTATTTCTTGTTTATTCTGAACTAAAAAATTTAAAATATTTACAGCCAAATTTCTATTTCCTACTAAAATTATCTTTTTTTTCAAGATTGTCTTATTCATCCTGCTTTTCCCTTATAAAACCAGCTTATGGCTGCATAAGTATATATGGATTCCTATCTGTACAACCAGGGTCGTATTGCTTATTAACGTAGTCAAGCAAAATAGCTGAATCAGTTAATGACTTAAAGGCATGCGCCATGCCTTTGCCTATAGTTAATCTTACGAATTCCGTGGTGCTGGAATGGAGCGTAAAACTTTTTCTTTCTTTAGTAACAACATCTTCAATTATAACCTCTAATGAACCCTGAATTACGCCAAACGACTCTTCTAAATTTTCATGATAATGATTCCCCCGAATTACCCCTTTATTGCTAAACGTTACAAAATAAATCTGCCCAAAGTTTTTATTTAATCCATTGAGTTCGCTATTTTTTAAAAACTCTACCAGATATCCGCGCTTGTCTTTATGTTTTATGAGAAGCTCTATTTCGTAGTCCATTATGCCTCTTCTTTAATAGTAATTAATAGAAATTATTGAGGGCTTCCCTTTTAATCCAAACTTGTTAACAGGCCTTATGTACAAAACATTCAGCCCCTTTGCTAATCTCCATTCAAATGCTGATTTATTAGTATAACGAATCTCTCTGGCTTCATCAAGCATGATTTCAAATTTATCAAAATTCGGAGTAACTGTGTCTAAACAAAGTCTTAGCATTATGCTATCATTACCTGTTTTATAACCCGCGAGTTTTACATAAACCTGGTCTAACTGCCAATACATGTCTTCTTTTTTATTTGTTTCTCTGGCAACGCGCATATCGTTCTTGGTATATGCATCTGACCATTCCAAGCCATTCATTATAGAATTGGATTTTGCATGCCAGCGCGGATAGAGATTGGTCAGCCAGTCATTTCTCATTCTGATAAAAAAATCAGCATAATAGTCTATCAACTTATAAGGGTATTTTTCAATTTCTCTATTTTTATTCCCAAACGCAACCTTTATATCTTTCCATTTATTATTAACCCATGCATTATGAAGCTCCAGAGCATTGAGCGGTATTCCATTCTCCTCATAATAAATATTATACGTAGGGTCTATGACGATCCACTTATCATAGTCATCAGACCAGACTTCGCTAACAGCATGGCCTTTAAAAAGGCCTACATATCTTGCTGTGACGCCGATAGATGCGAGCAGTTCAATATAAGTAGTAGAGTATTCACTGCAAAAAAATGTATCGCCTTTTTCAGCCCTTTCTAAAATATCCAATGCATTAAAATTATAATCTACATCATGCGGTATCCCGAATTTCATATAAGAATTAAGCCATTCCTTAATTAAAATTATTTTATCAAACTCTCTTTTGGCAGAGCTGATTTTTTCATCTAATTTATATTTTTCCCTTAAGACCTTTAATTTTTTTTCATCATATGGCTGATAGTCAAATTCAAAACCGCTTCTGATTATAGGCTTATTGTCATATTCAATTACATTTAAATGCGCCTTCAAATAATTGTCCTCAGCAATAGATAATTTAAGATCTTTGGAATCCACTATTTCCTTCGCAACAGGGCTTAACACGGCTTTTTTGGATATTGCTTTATAAGGGTCGTATATTTTGGTAGCCATGCTGCCTGCTTCAGCAGTTATGCGCTTAGAAAAATTAATGGCAGTATTATTACTGCTTACAGGTTCAAAAATCTTAAAGAAAATCCATGCGCCTGCTATAAAAATTGATATACTTGCTGTAAAAATTATCTTTTTAGATTTCATTGATTATCCTTAACGGCTATAACGCACTCTAAATAAGAGATATATTTTAATAGCGCAAAAAAAGATAATTTTATATTTATATTCTTTGTGAGAGAATATATCCTTGCGCAAGCCATTGTGGAAAACGGCTCTATTAAAAGCCATGGGAAAAAAAGCATACCAAAAGAATATTTTATCTTAAAGTCACTCTTTCTAAAAATATTTTCCCAGTTAAGCGGAAGTTGTGAAAAAAGTTCATGAAAAATATTTCTATAGCTCCCGTGAGGTTCAGGCATAGGAAACGAGGGATGATTTTTTTTAAACTTAACCCATAAGGAAAGCTGCTCTAATCTTTCAGTATAACTCCCGAGCTTATTACCTGATTTAAAGAATACTTTGAATATCCTGGCCAAACAATATAAATAAACATGCATAAAGGCATACAGGCTTGGCATATGAGTAGGGACAATTGTAATAAAGCATCCTCCTGGCTTTAATACCCTTTTTATCTCTTTTAACGCAAGATTTTTGTCATCCACGTGCTCAAGCGTTGACGAAGAAAATACAAAGTCAAAATAGCTATCAGAAAAAGGCAGCCTATCTCCTGAACAACTTACTAAAGTAACATTCTTGATATTTAATTTATCTATAAGCGCTTTTGCCTTGCTAATGCCCAGAGAATGCGTATGGCAATCTTTATTGCATAAATCCGTGGCAAATATCCTGCTAGTCAAAGACGCTAATAATATAGATTGAAAAGCATTGCCGCACCCTATCTCCAGACCGATATAATCTGATTTGAAATCAAACTTATGAGCTAATATCTCCATTTCAATTTTACGGCTCAAATAGTGACCCTGCCACGGTTCCAGAAATAACGCCTCTTCCATGGACCGGCTATAAATCCTATTAAATCTATCTGTAAAATCCTGCATATAAGCTTTCCAAACGTTCTGTATAATTAACAGGGCTAAACTTTTCCGTAATTATTCTTTTTGCCTCTTTGCCTAACTCCATACGCTTTTTCTTATCTTTAATAAGTTCGATAACAGCTTTTGCGAAAGATTCTACGCTGGGATCTTTTACTAAAATCCCGTTTTTATTATGTTCTATAACTTCGGAAATCCCGCCTATATCATTTGCCACTACCGGTAATTGCATATACATAGCTTCAAGCATGGATAAAGGCATGCCTTCAAATCTTGAAAAAAGCGCAAATATATCAAAAATCCCGAGATAATCTGCAATATCGCGTTTGGGTCCTAAAAAAATAATTTTCGCCCCAACACCTGCCTTCTGAATCATCTTATTTAATTCCTCTTTAAATTTTTTGTCCTCATCTCCGATAAAAATAAGCTTACTAGAAGCGCATGCGCTGTTTATAATGCTAAACGCTTTTATAAGCATATCCTGGCCTTTTCTGTATGATAAATAAGCAATATTTCCTATAACCAGATCATCTTCAGACAAGCCTAATTCTTTCCTGACTTCTACAGGATCTCTCTTTGCTATAAGCCTTTCAGTATTACAAGAATTTAAAAGCAAAAATAATTTGTTTTCAGGAATGTGTTCAAGTATAGAAATAGACTTCATTAAATTATCTGAACAACATATTATCTTACGGGTAAAGATGGATAATATGCGATCAGACCAGATATACGGCAGAAATTTCAAAGACCTGTATTGGTAGTGTTCGCTATGCTCTTCGGATATTATGACTGGAACTCTGGCTAATATCGCGGCTATTCTTCCATGAAAATTAGCATTGAAAAGCGAAGTCTGGACAATATCAAACCTGTTCCTTAGCAAGTACTTAAGCAAAGAAAAAATAACTGTTATATTAAGAGGATGCGATAATTTATTCAGGCAAAACATATTAACACCGAGCTTTTTTATCTCTTCTCCTATCTCCCCTATCTTTTCTATGCAACAGATTGTGAATTCATAATTAGTTTTATTCTTCAAATTTTTTAACGCCAGAAAGCGCAGTTCTTCAGCACCTCCTATCGTAAGCGATGGATATATGTATAAGATTTTTATTTTATTATTTTCGGCTTTCATATAAAGTTTTTATAAACCTTTTAAGCGGCCTCAGATAATAATTTTTAAACCAGCGGAAATCCTTTCCTTCTATGCAATACCCTGATTCGCAATACTTGCAGTATTTTAACTTTCCATTTTTAATTTCGTACCTTAATTTTTGATACTTTTCAGAATCCCATATTTTTCTAATAGGCTCTTTAAAAACATCGCCTACGCCTATATTTTCCGTAGGAAAAATGCCATTACAGGGGCTTACATTCCCGTCGGCATGAATCATCATAAAATCCCATAGCTGATAGCACCTGCCGTATTCATTGCCATTCAGAAAGCCTGCTTCAATATCAAGCCTACGCGCCAGTTTCCTTGCCTGGTTACATATATTTTTCATATGCCCCATAGGAGCATTCATATTCGTAAGGCTACCGTTTGCAGTAGTCATCTGGATAAATTCAACCCTGTCTACTCCCAGCTCTTTTGCCTCTTTAATAAAAGCACTTATATCATTATAATTGAATTTCGTAATCACCGCATTGCAGCATATTTTAATACCGGAATTTAGCTCTTTTTTCTGCCTCACAAGTTCTTTTATGCCAAGTTTCAATTTTTCAAGACCTGATTTTTCTTCATTTCTTATCTCGCTAAAAACCTTTGGGTTAAAACTATGGACAGATATCTGAATGCGACTTATGCCAGAAGATACTATCTTTAAAGCCATCTCCCTGTCCAGTAGCTTCCCGTTGGTAATCAAATTTACAAAAACTATGCCTCTTTGTTTTGCTGTCTCTATCATAGCGAATATGTCCTTATTCAAAAAAGGTTCGCCTATGCCGCAAAAAATAAGTTCCCTTATTTCCTGGAATTGTTCAATTATTGCATTGAATTTTGGAAGATCTAAATAAGAACCGGTCTTTATATTCTGCTGAACATAGCACATAGCGCACTTAAGGTTGCAGACGCTTGTCGGCTCTATCATTATGACCCTTGGTAATGCAGCAGGCTTTAGTTTCGGATAATAGATTGAATTAACTGAAAGCATTTTTTACCTTTTGTGTAATAATAGCTTTGAATGTTTTTAGTTTATTCATAAAAAGACGCGGGTGCCTGATTAACAGCCGTAAATCCAAACAAGAATTCCAAAAAAGCCTGATTATGCCTACATTTTTAGAATTTGCCCTGTCAGTAAGGATAATAATCTCTTTCATTATTTCACTAAACCGTTCTTTGGATACATATTTCATAAAATGATTTTTTCTGCTTTGGTGAGAAAAACTGCTCCATTCAGGAAAATGAGAAACCAAGCCGAGTTCCTTTGCTATCTCATACTGTCTAGTGCCCGGATAAGGAGTAAAAACGCTTAAGCAGACCCTCGCGTTTTTAAGCTGTTTAATGCAATCCATGGTATCACGAATATCATCTTCTCTCTCCTCAGGAAAACCTGCCATAAAGAATGCCTCATACTCCATAGAATGTTTATCGAGTAAATCTACAGCAGCATATACTTTTTCCAGCGTAATACCTTTTTGTATATTCTCCAGCATTCTTTCGCTTCCTGTCTCAATGCCTATCGACATATGGTCGCATCCTGCGCGTTTCATTTCCTGTATAATCAAATCATCTAATAGGTCCACTCTGGTAGTGCATCCCCACCTTACGGGAATATCCATCTCTCTGATCAATCCGCATAGTTCCGATACTCTTTGCCTGTTCAATGTAAAATTATCATCCCAAAAATAAAATTGCTTCATATCATAGCGACTTATAATATCTTTCATCTCCCTGATTATTGCCAAGGGGCTCCTATAACGGACTCTGTAAGACCATGTATTATGCGCGCCGCAATAACCACATTTAAAAGGGCACCCTCTTAATGTCACCATATCTCCCCAAGAAGAAGGCATATACCTGTCTCTAAAAAATACCCTGTTCCTTTCGACCTGGTTTATTTCGTCTAAATTTTCTATCAGTTCTGCGTCAGGATTATGGAATGTCTTTCCGTTAGTTTTATAACTTAAACCGCGTATATCAGAAAAATTACCTGTCTTAGAATATATTGATTCTACTAACTCTTTAAAAACTATTTCCCCTTCTCCTCTTACAACAAAATCCACAAAAGGATTTTGTAATACACCGTCTGCATCAACTGTAGGATGCGGTCCGCCCCACACAATCTTGCAGTTTTTGTCTATATTTTTCGCCATTTCTGAAATTTTTTGCGCAGAGCCGTATTTTGCGGTCATAACAGTTATTCCAATCAAATCAGGCTTAAATTCCTTTATCAGAGTTTCTGCTTCTTTCCATACGTAGTGATCCGGGTTTCCTAAAGACTCTATATATGTCTCATGAAGCCTGAACATATCTTCGTAATCAACATGAAAAGGAAGCTTTTCGGATGCCGCAGGAACTTCTATATTATAGATCATGACATCAAAACCAGCATTTTTTGATACTGCAGCGCAGAGATATCCCAGCCCGAGAGGAAAATAAATATGGGCTATTCCTTTTAGTCGTTCAAATGGAGGATTAATAAGTAATATTTTCATTTTACTTTTTTAATACAACTGCGTAACCTAGAAATACGGTGTAAGGAGACCAAAGCTTATTCCATCTGCCAAATATCTTATCCAAGCAAATAGAGGCAAGATTAATAAGCGGAACAATGGTAAACATTACCAGATAACAAAGATATTTATTCACATTTTTCAATGATTCGACTAACAAAAAAGCAAACTGCAGCCCAAAGCACTGGAAAAATCCACCAATACTCTGAATATCTATTTTTTCATAAGAAAAATTTTCATTTATTAGCTTCCTTATGCCTGCCTGTGTCCAACGCCAATAATCAGGATATATGGGATTCATTGCATCCTTTCCCGGAATATATTTATCAATACCTGGATGATAGCAAAAACACGCCGGAATAGTAATGAAAACACGCCCTCCTTTTGTCAATAACCTTTGAGTTTCAATCAAAACCTTTAAAGGATCATTTACATGTTCAAGTGTCTGCAAAAGAAGCACAACATCACAAGACTCATTTGGTAAATCTATATTTTCTGCCGAAGAAATAATATCAACTCCAGGCCTACCATTAAAATCATTTCCAATATATCTTTTTGCATAGGGTGTAAACAAATCTTCGTATGGCCTATTTCCGCAACCCACATCAAGAATAGTTATTTTTTTAGAAGAATCTAAATTTTCTTCTATAAATTTTTTCAGTAACCGTTTTTGACTGGAGTGCAAAAGATATAAAGCATCATAAATCTTTGGCTTTTTTTGAAGATCTTTGGCATTCAGCCCAAGTATTGAAATTAAATATTTTTTTATTTTCATAAAAAATATTTTAGGATTTAGCTTCTTTCCTAGCCTTAAAATGCCCTATTGAACTTTGCTTTTCTATTCTAAAAAAATTTCTCAATAATTGAGAAAGCCTAGAGGTCAAAATACCTTCTATAATAAATTTTTCTACTTTAGGTGAAATAAAGTACAAGCTATAGGAGAATAATGAAAGAAAAAATATTAAATATCGCTTATTCCAACCAAATCTTCTCTTTGCCTGCAAAAACCAAACCTTTATAAATATCTTTTTAATAAATAATTTGTAAAAGAATCCATATCTATAAAAATTTGTTTTTAATTGAGGGTGATCTAAAAAAAACATGTGCCTCTTGAAAAACGGCTTATAATTGGTATTGTCGTATTCCGGAGTAAAGTATTTTTTCTTTAACCACCAATTCGTAAATCCAAACTTCTCATGATAACTGCCATACAATCCTGTTCTAGGATAAGGGATTGGAATCCAGAAAGAATGGCTCACTAACACATTATCTGGCACAGATCTATTTAATCTATATGTATTCAATATGTTATTCTTACTTTCCCATGGAAAACCAATCATATTGTTAATCCCAAATGTAGGAATGCGACTTTTTAGGGTGCAATCCAAACCACGTTTAATATCACTTAATGTCATTTTTTTATTAATTTTTTCCAGAGTAACGGGATCGCCGCTTTCAACCCCGTAAACAATCTCTTTTAGGCCGGCATCTACCATCCTGTTTATAAACTCCGTATCCATATTGCTTATTCTTGCCAAGGCTGTCCATCCTATGTTGATTTTATTTTCAATGAGGAGGCTGGCAAGCTTGTACAGTCGTTCCTTGTTTATCATAAATTCATCATCTATAAAATATATATAGCGAGCACCAAAGTTATCATAAAGATACTTGATTTCTTTAAAAACATTTTCTGGGCTCCTAAACCTGTACCCCCTTCCAAAAACATCGGCATTCATACAATAGAGACAGTCAAAAGGACAACCTCTGCTAGATAATATAATCCAGAAATAGGGGTCAGAATTTGGATCCTGAGAGTCAGTGTAATTCTTAATCGGAAAAGACTCTCTCTCTGGAAAAGGCAAACTATCGAGATTTTTAATTAATAACCTAGCATGTGTTATAATAATATCGCTATTCTTCTTATCTTTGTATGCTATACCATTTATTTTTTCGAAAGAAGAAATTCCTTTCTCAATTGTTTCGACAAGTTCTACAACTGTTTCTTCTCCTTCGCCAATTACAACAAAATCAAAACCATGCTTTATAACTTCTTCCGGCAAAGCAGAGGCATGCGGACCACCGGCTATAAAAATAATATCTTTAAATATCCCCTTTAACTCATTTACAAAATCATAAACATCAGAAATAAAATTAATAAACAAAGAAAAACCTATCATGTCGGGTTTATAAGTTTCGATCTCTTTCTTGATATCTTCTTTGGTATATTTCTTGAACGGAGCAATGGCATCGATTATCTTAACATCATGCCCATGTTGCTTTAAGGCTGTGCTTATACAAGATAAACCTATTGGAAAAAAAACATTCTGCACTGGAATAGGTGCGGTTAACAATAAAATTCTCATAATTCATTCTTTCTTAAGCGATTTTTAAACAAACTGCTTTCTTTAATACTTTTCCAATGTCTTCTTAATTCCTCTACCGAAAAGTTAGCAAATAACCAAATAATTATTATTGGTATAATTATAAACTGTAAATATTTATTCTGTGCCAAAAAAAAGCAAGCAATCATTACCAGTGCCGAAAATAATATAATATTATAATTTTGTTTAAATATCCTTATAGTATGTCGCTTTTTCAAAATAAGGGATATCATGATAAATATCAAAAAAGCAGCCAATAAATACGCCATAAAATACCCTTTAAATCCTACATATATCGGCAAAAGAAATGATAAACTCAAAATAAGCCCATTATAAATAATAGAAACCATTAAAACTACTTTATAATTAGACTGCGCCATAAAAATAAATGTCAACGCACTATTAATTAAGTAAAAATAATCTCCTATAAACCTAAATGGTAAAAATTCAAAAGCTAATAAAAATTGGTTAGAAAATAATATTTTTAATAAAAATCTACCAATATAAATACCAGTTATAACTATTATGGGTACAGATATTAAAATGATAAATCGAATAACTTCGTTTAATTCATTATTTTTTTTATCCACATCTATATTATTGCAGATAACTGGCAAAAAATACCCCATCAAAGTATCAGAAAGGAATGAAAAAATAACAACACTTAAAAATGTTATTGATTCATATATTCCATTACTTTTGAAACCGAAATTTTTAATGATCATTATTTTCACTAAAAACAGTGTAAATATATAGAATATCCTTGGAATGAAATAAAGTAAAAAACCAGTTTTTATTAAACTTTTGAATAATCGTAAAAATCCAAGAACATTTTTTATATTTATAAATATTCCTTTTTCTTTAAAGATGGGGGCTGCTAAAACAACAAAAGAAATTAACCCTGTGGTTAAGATCTGTAAAAAACATCCTTTTATACCTAAATAGTATATCAATGGTACACTTATACACAGCGATAAGATAGCTGCAATAGAAGTCGCAATTGCAAATTGGGTTATAAACTTTCTTCCTTTTAAATAATGAACTATTATTTCAGATAAAGAATAGAATGGAAACGCTAATGCAATCCAAAAAATAGCGTATAAATAGTTTTTATCACGAAATATCCAGAGAGAGAGAACTTGTTTAAAAATAAGCAATGAAATGATCAAGACAAAAGAATTAAATACTACAAAAAATATCCCTGCAAGCAAAACTCTATGGGCTTCTTCATTAGTCTTGCTTTCCGCTGTATATTTGATAACACTAAGCTCTGACCCAAGAATTGATAGGGGAATCAAAGTATTAATCGCATAAAAAGACATAGAAACTATGCCCAAGCCTTCGGCTCCTAATATTATTGCGATGACTTTATTTTTTATAACTCCGGTAATTAATTTAATAAAATTAGGTACTCCAAGAACAGCTGTTGCTTTAAAGTATTTTCTCATTTTATTGTTTTATTACCTTTTCATAAAATAAATACCTAAATTTATAATTTATTTTTGCTATTATTCTTTTTAATTTATCCTGTAAAATTATTGGAAAATACAAAAATCCTATATGCAAAATAATAAAAATAATCTTTTTAACCCCACCGAATAAATCTACGGTAATATTATTTTTCAATTCAAATGAATAATTTGTATAAAGATATATTTCTCTCTTTAATTTATTAACAAGCCCTCTAAATTTCTCTTGAGAGACATCGGCGAAAGTAAAATCGCTTTCTACATATTTTTCGCAAATTTCATCCCAATTTTCATATTCATCTTTAAGAACCTTTCTTTTTACAAGATTAGCATAGTCTAACGAACCCGGAAGTGGAAAAAATTTTGCAAGATCAATTCTATTAGGACGAGCTTTTTTAAGGAAGTGTATTGTCTCTATAAAATCTTTCTCCGTCTCACATGGTGTTCCTATTATTATATTAGTAGAACAATTAATTTTATATTTGTGGGCTAATCTGATTGCAGATAGACTCTTTTCAACAGTATTTTTTTTCTGCAGGCGCCTTAAAGTTTCATTAGAACCCGATTCGCATCCAAAAATAAGCTGAAAACAACCAGAATCCTTTAAAGCTTGCATAAGTTCATCATCAACGGAATCTACTCTTGTCTGAACAATATATTTGATCTTTTTATTTAATCCGCTTTGAATTAATTTCTCGCAAATCTTAAGAGCATTTTCTTTAGTTATAGAAAACATATCATCAAGAATCATAATACCTTGTATTCCATAAGCATCAACCAAATATTGTATTTCCCTAACAATATGATCTGACGAATGAGTTCTCAAATATTTTCCATGTCCAGCAGTAGCTAACTGAGGGCTTTGACAAAAAGAACATTTAAAGGGACATCCACGGGCAGTATAGATCGTTGCGCTCTTCATGAAAACCCCTTTCATGATTGCACGATTATTACTAAAATAGAATTTTGTGTCAAATAAATCTCTAGCTGGGTAAGGTAAGCTATCTAAATCTTCGATATATTCCCTATTCGGATTAACAACTATCTTACCATCTCTTCGATAGGTTATACCTGTTATTTTATCCCATGAAAAACCATTGGCTATTTCTAGAGCAGTAACTTCGCCTTCTCCTCGGCATACAATATCAATCTCTGGGCACTGCTTTAAGGTAATATCTGGATATGCTGTTGGATGACATCCTCCAATCAAAGTTATAATATTTTGATTTACTTCCTTAACTATTTTGGCCGTTCTCATTGCATCCATTATTAAGGGCGTAGATGCAGTTATGCCTACTAAATCTGGGGAAAAATCTTTAATAGCCTTTTTAGTAGACTTATTAATTGTTTCCATAAGTTCATAATTCCAATAATCTGCATTATAAAAAAATCTGCGTTCAATAATCTTTACCAAATGCCCACTCTGTCGTAAAATCGCAGCAATATACCCTAACCCTAAAGGCATATACATAATTGCTTGTTCTCTCCATGACAACACCCGCTGACGAATAGGATTGATCAACATTACTCTCATAGAACCTTTTTCTTCTCTTGGTAAATTAAGGCAATCTTATTTTTAATAATATTTAATAGAGGGAAAAAATAAATAATGCTTAATTTTAGTACTATAAAAAAACTGTGGAATAATTTCTTCTCTCTTTTATAAGCATCTGCTAAGCAATAATACTGAGAGGCGAGGCGTTTATTAATTCTTTTTCCCAACCTTCTTTTGATTTCTTTATTTTGCCTAAGTATATCTAAACGACAAGCTATCTTTTCAGTATATAAAGCAGACAAATTTCCAGAAAGATTATTATCATGGATTCTGTAACCAGCTAATGGCTCATTATAATAGTAAATTTTGAATGTCGAATCTGATGCTATGCGCAAGAATAACTCCTCATCCCATGCAATTTTATAATTAATATTTAAAAATCCTATTTTATCAATAACGCTTTTTTTTATCAGCATGCCACAACTATGTATACCATGGAAAAATATATAATCGAAACCCTTTATCCCAGATGAAAGCTGGATATTTCTATGGTCTATTGTTGCGTGAAAAAATGTTTCATTGCCAAATTTCTGGTTCATCTTGTCAATACGGTAATTATCACAACAGAATACATCGGCGTTATATGTTTCCAGTATATTCAAGGCTATTTCTAAAAATAAAGGCGTAAGCAATATATCATCGCTATCAAGAAGGCCTATGTAATCCCCCGAAGCATAAGTTAAAGCTACATTTCTCGTAAAGGCAACTCCACGGTTACTATCATTTTTATGATAAATGACTCTGTTTCCGTATTTCTCTTTTATAATCCTCTCCGTGGAATCCGTAGAACAATCATCAGCTACTATCACTTCAATATTCTTATAAGACTGGGATAAAATGCTTTCAATACAATAAACCAAAAAATCTACTCGATTATATGTCGCAATTAAAAAACTAACTCTGGGATTCTTTTTATTCATACAACTTCTATCTTTTGTTTTGTGAGCAATCCTGCGCTTACGAATATATAGACCAGCATTATAACGATTGCCTTGTGTCTATATAGAGTGCCTAAATTACCTTCATAAACACCTAAAAAAAGGCTGAAAACAAAAATTGTAGCTATAATAAAATAGCTGTCCTTTATTCTATCTTTTATAGCGAGATGTATACCTTTCATAGCAAAAGGTATAAAAATATACCAAACCAAAATTTCAGGTAAAACAAAAATCTGGCTTAAGCTAAAAACCTGCCATGGAAATGGCGATAACCAAACTGCTAAAAATCCTAGTGGCAAGTATGCAAAAAGACTACCTAGCGAAGAGATTCTGAAATCCGGAAAATACGCCAAGTTTCCATAAGCTCTTACATGTCTATTTGCATTAATCTCTTGTAATGAATTTAATATAAATTGACTTGAAAAAATATGCTTAAATAAGAACAAACTTAAAATTACCATAAAAATTATGAGAACAAACTTTATCCATACGTTACTCCTATGTAAAAACAAAAAATAAAATAGCAAGATTAATGCAAGTGGCGCAACAGTAAGCATACGCAAATAATATAAACCAATGAACGTTAAGATAAGGAATAAAATAGAACTAATCTTGATATCGTGCCGTAATTTGATAAAAAGATATAAAGAAAATAATATCCCTAAATTAGTAAGAGGATCTTTTAGATTCTGAGATGACCATAGAATAAATGATGGCAAAAAAGCACAAAATGCACTTGAGAGCAAGGCTATTTTTATATTGAATATCTTATTTGATATTATAAAAATTACAATAATATGCAAACTGCCTGCAAGACAATTTATAAAAAATAGGCTTAAAGGGCTATACCCAGAAATAGAATAAATAAAAGCATTTAGAAAATCATAATTGCCTATTGTCCCACTAAATGATCCAAAAGCAGAAACAAAATTTGATTTATTAACTTTTAGTCCTAATTCCCAAAGTCTGGAAATCCTCCATCCATTCAAACTATAATTTTCTCCATCGCCAATAAAAAAGCCACTGTTTATTTGTGAAACATCCAAGAAAAAATATAATAAAACTGAAATTAAAATCCTGATTAAAAAACCCGCTATAAACAGAAAGAATATTTTATTAAATTCTCCCGGACTATCTACCGAAATTATAAAAGCACCTAATAATAATCCAGAAAATATTATAAAAAAAGGGGTGGAATATTCGGTAGGCAATAAGGCGCATAACACTGCCACCGATAAACCAATAATAAAAATGCAGATGTTTCTTGAAAAAAATTTATTCTGAAATAATGCGGTATTCATTTTTTTCTATTAAGCAAAGATTCATAGTATTCCATTCCGAAAAAAATAAAATTTACGGTAAAAAATGTAAATATTACTGCTATAGCTATACGTTTAGGTATCTGCCTTGAATCCTGGCCCAAAGCAGGAATAGCTGAATCAAGAACATTAACCATTGGCCGTTGAGAAGTTATATTTAATTCAGCATTTATCGCGTCGAGATTTTTGGCGCAAAAATTAGCAATATCTGAAACTAATTTTGGTTCGCTGCCCTTTGCCTCAACAATAAGCGTCCCTTGCGTAGTATCATAAACCTCTAATCTGAGGTTAAAATTAGGTTTTTTCTTTAACTCCGGGAAATTAAAATATATGCCTTCTGACATCCTTCTGCTTTTTACAAGAGAAATTATCAGATTGGCTGAAGAATTACCAAAAGAAAAACCAGGAAGGCCCATAAACCTGCTTAGGTTAGAAAGCGAGGGCGAAGAAGGAACTTCTGTCAAAAGTATAGAGCATCTTGAAGTGTATACAGGTTTTTTAAATAAACCGCTTAATAGAGCAACAGAAGCTGCTATAACCACAAAAAAAAGGATTTTCTTTCTATATTTTTTGAAAATATCAATATAGTACAAAATACTAAAATCATAGCTCATATATAGCTCCTATAGGTTATATATCTATAATATTATAAATAACGAGGTTAATTATAGCGTATTTTGGGGATGGGTGCAAGGGAAAATTAGGGATTGCTTCGGGCGCTTCGCGCCCCCGCAATGACAATATAGGCGCGGAGCTTCGCTCCGCTACTCCATTAGTTCAAGGCGGCGATGATGCCTACGCCGATTGCTATGCGGGACAGGATTTCAACTGTATCCTTCAGAAGCGTGCCCGGAGGAGTCCAGTATCTGAATTCCTGAGGAATGACTATGGTGTCACCGCGCTCGACAAACT
>Ga0210019_1001217_pt1 | contig 28361 bp, 27 predicted proteins | sample CryGeyCG2114_020_2_FD_183969 | JGI IMG/M metagenome (GOLD analysis project Ga0210019, IMG submission 183969) | Groundwater microbial communities from aquifer - Crystal Geyser CG11_big_fil_rev_8/21/14_0.20 (SPAdes) (version 2) | ecosystem: Environmental > Aquatic > Deep subsurface > Groundwater ...
CCGGGTCGGCCACTCGTCCCGATAAACAAATACTCCTATTCGTCGTATTTATCAGGACTCCCTTCAAATCCTACCACTTTCTCAAATAATAAATACTCAAATTTTCTGGTGGGCGGAAGAGGATTTGGCGCCCTTCGCTTCGCTCCGGGTCGGCCACTCGTCCCGATAAACAAATACTCCTATTCGTCGTATTTATCAGGACTCCCTTCAAATCCTACCACTTTCTCAAATAATAAATACTCAAATTTTCTGGTGGGCGGAAGAGGATTTGAACCTCCAAGGGTATCCCCACTAGCTCCTAAGGCTAGCGCGTCTGCCAATTCCGCCATCCGCCCCATTGGGTACAAAAACTTTGGTACCCCCAACAGGGCTCGGCGCCCGCCTACGGCGGGTCGGCCACCCGCTTTGCTGACGCTGTTCCCGTTGGTCACAGCTTTTCCTCGCTTCGCTCGGCGCAAAGCTCCCTTCGAGCCCTACGCCACTTTGGTACCCCCAACAGGGCTCGGCGCCCGCCTTCGGCGGGTCGGCCACTCGTCCCGCTAAACAGATGCTCCTATTTGTCGCATCTATCGGGACTCCCTTCGAGCCCTTCGGTACAAATAATTTGGTACCCCCAACAGGGCTCGAACCTGTGACACCCTGATTAAGAGTCAGGTGCTCTAGCCAGCTGAGCTATGGGGGCGCATATTTAGTCTAGACGTTAAGTTTAGATAATATCACAGGTTAAAAACTTCGTCAATAATTTATTAATGTTGGCGTGCCTGGCAGGATTTGAACCTGCGGCCTACTGGTTCGAAGCCAGCCGCTCTATCCGGACTGAGCTACAGGCACTTGTGTTCTGTAAAACTGTAATACTTATTATCCCCTATTATTATATGATCCATGACATCTATCTCAAGAGCCCTGCAGGCTGTCCCAAGATTCTTAGTAAACATCACGTCCTCTTTACTGGGTTCCGGATCGCCTGAAGGGTGATTATGGACCGCTATTATCCCTGCCGCAAAATTCTGAAGCGCTTTTAAGGCTATCTCCCGTATCTGGGGACTAGCCTGACTAACGCTACCTTCTTCTATTTCAACAATATCTATTATATGGTTTTTAGCGTTTAACAGCAATATCTGAAATATTTCTTTTTTAATATCCCTGAGTCTGGGCATAAAAATCCTGACTACGTCTTTTGGGGATTTTATAGCCTGGGAAGCTTTTTTAGGCTCGGACATAAACCGCCTGGCTATCTCAAAACTGGCCCTGAGCTGGGCGATCTTCGCATCCCCAAGGCCCTTAAAGCTTCTCATTTCGGAAATATTGGTGTGGCTCATATTCCTGAATGTCTTAAAATGCGCCACCACTTCCCGTCCTAAGTCCACTGCGCTCGCGCCTTTAATCCCGTTCCGGAACAATATCGCCAATAACTCTGCATTTGTCAGCGTATGCTCGCCGTATTTAAAAAGCTTTTCCCTGGGCCTTTCGTCTTTCGGCCACTTCTTAATCCCCATATCCGCCCTCTCCTGCCAGCTGGCCGCAGGCAGCCATAATATCCTTGCCTTTGGAATCCCTAATAGTCACATTAACGCCTCTTTTGAGCAGCTTATCCTCAAAGATTTTCACATTTTCTTCAAAAGGCGCCTCGTAATCAAGTCCTGGCACCGGGCTATAAGCTATCAGATTTACTTTTGCCTTCAACCTCCTCGCAGCCCTTACCAGCTCGTCTACGTCCTTTTGCGAATCATTTATGCCTTTAATCAATATATATTCAAAGGTCAGCATTCTGCCGCCGTTTTCCATGTAATCTTCGCAAGAGTTTAAAAGCTCATGGAGAGGATATTTTTTATTAACGCTCATAAGCCTCGAACGCAATTCATTGTTAGCGGCGTGAAGAGATATGGATAAATTGATTTGCAAGCCCAATTTTTTAATTTTTTCAATACCGGGAATTATACCAGAGGTAGAGACGGTGATCCTTCTGGCAGCTATACCCATTCCCTTTTTGGAATTCATTATTTTTATTGCCTTCGATACATTTTCGTAATTGTCCAAAGGCTCCCCCATGCCCATAAAAACAAAATTTGTAATTCTTTGCTTTAAATGATGTTCTATAGAGAGTATCTGGCTTAATATTTCTGAAACACTAAGGTCTCTTTTAAAACCATTCATGCCACTCGCGCAAAATGAACATGCGAACTTGCACCCTGCCTGGGTGGATATACACAGAGTTTTTCTCTGCCAGGCATATATTAAAACTGTCTCTATCAGATTACCGTCTTGAAGTTCAAATAAAAATTTTTCTGTCTGGTCAATGGATTTCAAATGTTTTAAAGGTTTTATCTCCCCAATATAATAATATTGCGATAATTTGTCCTTTAAAGGTTTCGGCAGGTTATTCATGCCGCTAAAATCACAAGCGCCTTTCTTATAGATCCAAGAAAATATTTGCTCAGCCCTATAGGAAGGCTCTGAAATTTTTTTCAGTTCTTCTTTAAACTCTTCCGAGGCAAAATTCTTTATATCTTTCTTATCCATAAAAACAGGCAGGAAATTTACGAACGGTTGTCCCGCTCTTCTCTGAATTTTTCCAAAAGTCTTTTAATATCGCCGTCTGCCGAGCGCATAATCTGAGTGGCTATAAAAATGAGGATGGAAAACTGCCAGGAATCTTCGGGCCCCACTACCAGGCCGTTAGAAACATCTTCTCCCTGCTGCAGCTTATCGGAATAGTACCCGACTGCTTTTTCGAGGTGGCCCTCGTAAACATCAAGGGAATAGGTTTTATTGTTATACTTCAAAGAAGGAAAAGTAACTCCGCGGACCAGCAGAAAATTTAAAAGCATGTCCTGTCCGGAGTGAAATTCTTTGTCAAAATCAAAACCTTCGAATTGAGGCATGTTTGAGGGAAGGATTATCGCGGGTTTTTCCACCATTACCTGGCCTTTTCTCACTACAGTATCCCCTAAATTAACCAGAGACTCGGATAAAAATATATACGGCACCTCCGTAGCTTCAAAGGTCAATAGATCCTTAGGCCTAGGCCTTATAATTTTTGTATATTTTAATGCCTTTTCCCACCCATCCTGAATATTCATAATGTTATCGTTATATCATAAAAAATGTTACAAGGCGAGAAAATTATTCCGTAGATTCTTCCAGATTCCAGACAAATGCCTTAACGCCTTCTTTGCCTAGTTTTAAGCGGAGATTTTTAACGCACATTAGAAGCTGCTTTGCGTCTTCATCGCTGCATGAAACATAGAGAATATTGTTTTTTCCGGGCCATACATCATCTCCCATATGAGTGCCTGAGGCATTGCCTTTTCCGAATACGCCCGGGATCTTTGTATAGTTCCTAAGTACGCACCCATGCAATATCTCCATCGCCTCCATATCCATTGCCTCATTGTAAACTATCATTACCATCTTCATGATACGATCCTCTTGTTTTTAAGCTTTGATTCGAAAACTGCGTAAAGGGTCGGGACGAAAAGCATTGTGATAAACGTAGACACTGTCAAACCGCCTATCATGGTAATTCCGAGAGGGTTCCATGTCTCTGACCCTTCACCGCGGGACAATGCGAGCGGCACAAGCCCTACAAGAGTGGTGACAGTGGTCATTAAAACCGGCCTTAGCCTCTCCCTGCCGCTTTGGGTAACAGCTTCTATTATACCCAGCCCTCTTGCCCTCAATATATTAATATAGCTGATAAGAACTATAGCGTTATTTACAACTATTCCCATAAGCATAACCATGCCTAGAAAACTTATTATGCTCAATGTGGTCTTTGTCAAAAAGAAAGCAACCAGAACTCCTGTAAAAGTGAACGGCACGCTGAACATGACGATAAAAGGATCCAGTAAAGATTCAAATTGCGCAGCCATTACCATGTAAACAAGTATTATGCCCAGGATCAATAAAAGCCCCATATCCTTGAATGCCTTTGCCTGCTCTTCAGCGTCGCCTCCGAAATTTACCATAACACCATAAGGCATAGGCATGGCTGTTAATTCTTTCTTAATGTCTTCTACTACTTTTCCGGTAGAGCGGCCGTAAGTATTGCATTCCACCTTTACCACCCTTTCTCTATTGAGGCGCTCTATCTGCACCGGGCCCAGGGCCTCTTCAATCTTGGCAAAATTCGAAAACTTCAAATGTTTATTTGTATACGGGGACACGACAGTGAGATTTTCTATATCTTCAATCCTAGACCTGGAGCCCTCCTCAAGCCTCACATATATATCATACGTCTCTCCTCTTTCCCTGTATTTTGTAGCAGTAGACCCTTCTATGTAACTCTTGAGACTGGATGCTATAGTGTTCATGTTTAAACCAAAATTTGCCGCCTTCTGCCTGTCAACCTGAATTTTAAGTTCAGGCCTTCTTAATTCCCTGGATATTGTAACATCAACCGCTCCGGGTACTTTCTCTATCATCTGTTTTACGTTCGCCGCAAATTCATCCGTATCTTCAAATGAATTTCCTATAATCTCCACCTGCACAGCCTTTCCTCCCATGCCGCTCACTATCCTGCCTATGGGATTACCTGTCGTAACATCTGTCTTTATAACCCCGGGTATACCAACAAACCTTTTTCTAAGAATCTGCGCAACCTCTTCAACTGATCTATGCCTCTGAGTCTTGGGTATAAGCTTTACCCCGGCCGCAATAATATGCGTACCTGAAGATTGCCCAAAACTTCTGCCAATGCCTGAAACCTGACCGCTTCTCACATACGAATACAACGCCTCAGGCGCTTCTTCTTTAAAAATCCCTTCTATTACCTTGGCCACTTTATCGGTCTCTTCAACGCGTGTGCCCAACGGAAGGCTTACGCTAATTCTAATGTCTCCTGAATCCTCTTCCGGAGAAAATTCATTTCCTATGAAACGGGTTAAAAATAAACTGGCAATAAATACAGCTGAAAAACCTATCAAAACTATTTTTTTATGCCTCAAGCACTGCCTAAGTAAAGCAGCATAGATATTTTCCCAGGACCTGAACATATTTTCGGACATGCTGTAAATTTTTTCAACCAGGCCTTTTCTTTTCTTTCTGATTCTCATCCACTTGGAGCAAAGCATCGGAGAAAAAGTAGCTGCTGTAAAAAGAGAGGCTATCAGCGTAACTATTATTATTACAGCTAATTCCTTAAACATAATGCCCGTAACGCCTGTTATAAAAAGCATGGGCACGAATACCACTACTGTTGTCAGCGTGGAAGCTGCTATTGCAAAGAACATCTCTGACGTACCATATATCGAAGCCTCGACAGGCCTCTGGCCTCTTTCCATATGGCGATAAATATTGTCTACCACTACGATAGCATTATCCACAACCATTCCGCTTACTATTGCAAGGCTTGAAAGACTTATAATATTTATTGTCTTTCCGGAAAGAAATAGATATATAAAACTTATAAGAAGCGAAAAAGGTATGGTAAGAGCTATTATCAGACTTGGGGAAATCTGTCTCAGAAAAAACCATACTACAAATATTACAAGAAGCACCGCAACCCATACGCTTGATTTAAGGGAATCCAGGGAATTTATAATGTCTTTTGACGTGTCAAAAATTACAACAATATTGACATCTCTAGGCAATGTCTTTTTTAACTCTTCCAGTTTTTTCTTAACTGTTTCTGCCACTTCTACGGTATTGGTGCCGGACTGTTTCTGGACCATAATCATGATGCCGGGGTTCCTGTTGACCCTTACTATGGAATCCACTTCTTTAAAACCATCCTCCACTCTAGCAATATCCTTAAGATAGACAAATTTATTATCTTTTTTGCCTATTATTACGGAATTTATTTCATCCGGGCTTGTAAATTCTCCAAGCAACCTCAATAGGTAATCCGTTAAACCGGCTTTTATGCTGCCTACGGGCTGCGTAACATTTTCCTGCTTTAGTATGTTCTGTATATCAATTATCGAGAGGTTATAACCTTCCAGGGTGCCGCTATCAAGCCATATATTTATCTGCCTCTGAAGCCCTCCTCCCTGAATCTGGACAGCCCCCACTCCTGGAAGCTGCCTGAGAGCATCTCCGATCCTTTTATCAACAAGTTCATAAAGCTCCGGGTATGTTTCTTTTGCTGTTACGCCCAGAAATACGATAGGTATATTTGCTGTATTAAATTTAAATATAAAAGGATTGTCCATTTCATCCGGTATGTCAGGAAGAAATCTTTTTGCTAATTCAATCCTGTCGCGTATATCATTTGACGCCTCGTCAAGATTAGTGCCCCATTTAAACTTCAGGGAAAGACTAGACATGCCTTCCATTGAACGGGATGTAATTTTTTCAAGGCCAGGGGTAGTGCCGAGCTGATTTTCAAGAGGCTCGGTAACCTTTGCCTCTACATCAAGCGGATTTGCTCCTGGATAAGCAGCTATGACAGATATGGACGGCGGCTCTATTTTGGGAAACATGTCAATCCCAAGCTTTGTAATGCTATAAAGCGCAATAACTAGTATCGCGCAGAATATCATAAGATTTGTTACGGGTTTTCTAACGCCAAATTCCGGAAGATTCATAATACGCCTTTACTGTTCTATCTTTACGCCCAAACCGTCTTTTAACCTCTGCTGACCCATTATGACAACAAGATCCCCCTTGCTAACTCCTTCTTTTGCCTGGAAATATTCATTCTGCTTTATGCCGAGCTTGACCTTTCTTATAAAAGCCTTATTATTTTCTATTATATATACATATGTATTATCGCCTTTACCCATTATAGATTCCTTTAAAAGCAAAGGAACCTGTTTTTTCTCGTCTATTATCAAAGAAACCCTCGCAAACATCCCAGACCTCAAGAAATGTTCTTTATTATCTATGATTATCTCGACAGGCATTGAACGCGTTTCTATATCCAGGACAGGGCTTATTTTTGTGACAAGGCCTTCGAATTCTTTTGACGGATACGCGTCTACGTATATGCGCGCCTTCTGCCCTACAGAAACGCTGGCAACATATTTTTCAGGCACATTAAGACCTATCTTTACCTTATTCATTGAAATTACAAGGCTGACCGGGGTCTGGGTAGTAACATTAGCCCCTATATCCACATATATCCTGCCCACCACGCCGTCTATAGGACTTTCGACAGGGGCTTTTTCAAACTTTAATCCTACCTCGTCTCTATCTATATAAAAAATCGCGTCGCCTTTTTCAACGACGCTACCATCCTGTTTTATCTTTTCTATGATTTTTCCGCTAACCTTTGGATATATAACTACCTCTTCCATCGCCTTTATATCTCCCACATATTCCAGAGTCTTATAGATATCTTTAAGCTCAACCCTCGTTACTTTCACGGGAATTATCTCGTCTTGTTTATTTGCCTCTTGCTTTTTTGTACAGCCATATATAAGATTCAAAATACAAAATACAAATATCAAAATAATCTTTGATTTCTTCATTATCCCTCCAGTAGTATATTATTTTTTATTAGTGTTAATCCCTGGCTTTTATCTAAATTGACAATAGCTATATTATAATCAATAAGGCTTTTTATATAATCAAGCTCTGCGCTGGCTAAATTTTCCTGGTAATCTAAAATATCATGCGTTGAGACCTGGCCTGCGGCATATCTTTCTTTTTGGGCCTGGTAATTTCGAATTTCTTTCTCTTTAGAAAACCTAGATGCATCAATCTGCCGTATCGCTATATCAACAGCCCTTATCTCATCCCTAACATTTAATATAATATTTTGTTCTAATCTTTTAAAAGCTATGATGGCCTGGGCTAATTCGAGTTTGCGTTGGTCAAGTTTTGCGCGTTCGCTCCCTCCCCATGGGACATTTATCTTAAAACCAACACTCCAATCCCTGTAATCACCCTTTGTATTGTCTAATGCATCCTGATAATCCTTGCCCAATCCATTCAGGCCAAAACTGCCTACTAAGTCCACAGTAGGAAAAAGCGCATCCTGGGCAGTTAATATCTTTATACCTTTATTTTCCAAATCTATCTTGTTTGAATTATAATCGGGACGATATTGAAAGGAATTTTTCAGACATTTAAATAAATCCAAATTCTGTTTATTGAATTCCAGCTTATCATCGATCAATTCCAGTTTTGCATTCCATAATTCCGGGTCGTCAACTAAATTAGTAATCAGTTTTAAATCATCTTCTGCCTTTTTTAAACTTGCTTCCGCGCTGATTAGCGCCTTTTCCCTATCAGCAACGGCTGTTTCTGTTTCCAATAAATCCAATGAACTCGCCAAACCTTTTTTATATCTGGCTTTACTTATCTCTAACAAGTCCTTTGCGCGTTCCAATGAAGAGTTAGCGATGGAATAACTCTCTAAAAAATACGTGAAATTATAATACGCGGCCTTAGTTTTGGTAATAATATCCATAACAACTTCTTTAAAATCTTCTTCGGATACTTTTTTATCATTCTGCGCTATGACAATATCGGCAGTATTAACGAAAACACCAGAGTCTCTAAAAACAGGCTGCGTAATAGTTATTTTTGGCTCTGTAGTATAATAAGGGTTCATGGACTGAAAGCTAGAATTACTTTTGTATCTCTCATTTATAAAATCTATCGCATACTCTGTCCCTGTGATTAATTTTCCTGACATACCTGCGTTAAAATCAACATCTCTTGCATGGGATATATTTGCCCCGCTTAAACTAGACGAGGAGGCTTTCGCGTTACTATGCAGCGTATAATCAGCGCTAAAGATTGGCTCAAAATCTGCCCTGGCTATCTTCACATCATCTTCTTTTAACTTCGGGTCGATCTGTTTTATAAGTATTTCAGAGTTGCTTTTCAAGGCATAAGCAATCATATCTACCAAGCCAATCTTTAAAACTCTATTCTGAGTGCCGGCTGCTATAAAAAGAAGCCTATCTATTGCTCTTGACCTTTCCTCATCAATCTTTATATCCGCTGCAAAGGAAATGCCGCCAAATGTGAATAAAACCATCCCTATTAATAAAGTACAAATGATCCTTTTCATATCATTCTGTCTTTTTATCAGTCAATATTTCTTTTATCTTCATCAAAACCCTCAAATAATCAGAGCGGTCCTGTTCGGAAACCTTGCCGAATACGTCTATTATCATGCTCCGCCTCTCATGATTTATTTTTTTGACAAGCTCAAGGCCTCTATGGGTAAGGCTCACGTTGATGATTCTTCTATCCTGGGGCTCAGGTTCTCTTTTTACGTACCCGTATTTCTCAAGCCTGTCCACCATGCCTGTCATGGCAGCTGTTGAGACTGACATGAATTTGGCGATGCCACACATCTTTGAATCGCCGTTATTATGCAGAAATCCCAGGATAAGGAACTGCGGAAGCGTGATCTTGCCCTTGTAAAGTTCAGCGACGTTACGCCTTGAAAACTCCTTTATCATCACAGGCACCACATCATTGATCCTATCTGCAAACTCCGTAATCGTGATAGACATACTTAACCTCCTTGATAGTTAATATACTTAACTATCAACTATATTAAATATATCATATTCTTAGAGCGCTGTCAAGCCCGATAAGGTAAGATTTTATTTGGAATTTTTAAGAGATGTGCGAATTTTATCTTTTTTGCAATACAAGCGTTTCTTTTTCAGTATCCACTTTAAAAACAAAATTATTCAGAAAAGACATGCCCAGCAAGCCAGGGCTGTTGCCTATTTCCCCTGAGTCAAGCACAATGGCTTGTACATTATAGACCTTTGCCCCGCCTACCCTGACTTCTCTGATATTAACCTGTTTTCCATTTACAGTTCTGCCGTCAGCTACCTGGCATAAAACATTCTTGCCTTTAGCAGGCTGTATGCCTATCTTCTTTGCCAGGCTGGAAGAGATAACCGTATTCGTCGCCCCTGTATCAACAATAAGTTCTTCCCTGGCTTTCCTGTTTAAAAGTACGCTCGTAGTTAGGCCATTACCCCGCTTTGTAAGTTTTACAACGTGCCTGCCTGTTGCCATATTTACCACTGTCTTGACACCTTTACCTGTAACTACCGCAGTTTTACCTACAGCCTTTGCAGTTGTGCCCACAACTTTTCCCGTAACCTTAGCTGTCGTATAAACTGTTTTGCCGGCTACTCCTACTACTGTGCCTGTGGCTTTGACAACAGAACATCCGCTTAAAAACATAAGCGCTGAAACAAGAAGCGAAAGTCTAATGTAAACGTAATAATTGTTATTGCGAAGCAATCCCCTTTTTGAGATTGCTTCGTCGCCGGAGCCTACATTGAGCGGAGTGAATGTGGCTCCTCGCAATGACAAGATATTTAATGCGTTTAAATTATAAAGCTTGTAAAAAATCATAAGCCTTTCTTAATACGTTATTAAGATTTCGAAACTTGATTTGCTCTTCTGCCTCATCCAAAGGTAAAAATTTGTAATCCCCTATCTCCCTGCCATCCACTGTTATATCCTGATTTTCTGTTTCGCACAAAAAATATGTTACATATTTTTCTATTTTTTGCCCTTCGAAAGGCAGGCGCTTACTCACAGTCTCATACATAACCTTTTCCTCAAAACCATCTATGAAGCGCAAACCATCCAATCCCGTCTCTTCTTTTATCTCTCTTCTAGCAGCTTCTTTTTCAGTCTCGCCGGCCTCCAGATGGCCTTTTGGAAAACCCCATATCTTATTCCTCTTACTGTATATCACAAGAAATAGTATTTTATCTCCAACTCTATTAAAAATCACAGCTCCGGCTGAGAATTCTTTATTCATTCTGCCTTTCTTGTCGCGATAAGATTCACTCCCAGGCTCAGAAAATTTTTAACAATAATATCTCCGAACTTTAAAGGCACGGTAACCCTGATTTTTTTAACCTCTTTCATTGCATCAAATATTCTGGCTTTAGAAATAGGCTTATCAGTCCTGACAGGGATCATCTTTAATATCAATCCCTGCCCTAAAACACTGGAGGTCAGGATCCTGGCTGGGTCTTCAATCTCTGATATTGCGTATAATTCGGCTTTCGGACATTCATTACCAGTGACCTTAAGCACTTTCCCGTCCCGCACGTCAACCATCAGCCTGCACCCTTTCGGGCATTCTATACATGTCATTTTTTTAATCATACATCTACCTTTGTAATGATGGGTGTCGGACTCTGATATAATCTGCAGCAAGTTTGCCTGTCAGAAAACTATCCTCGGTAACCCCATCAACCAAATCGTATATCTTAAGACAATTACCGCACATAAAAATCCCAGGTACAGATGTTTTATTTCCGTCTATCCTGGCCCCTGTCATTTCTATCAGCTCATTTTCCGGTATAAGACCAACTGACATCAATATAGTATCGCATTTAATTTCAAATAAAGATCCTTGGATTTCGTTAAAATTATCATCTACCTTGCATGCGCTCACTTTCTCCACCCTGTCTTTTCCGTAAATCCTGGAGATCTTATGGTTAAAATAAACAGGTATGTTAAAATCCTCCACGCATTGCACCATGTTACGCAAAAGCCCTCTTGTTTTTTTCTGGATTTCGATAATAGCCTTTACCTCTGCGCCTTCAAGCGTAAAGCGCCTCGCCATAATAAGGCCTATATCGCCTGAACCTACCACTACTATTTCTTTGCCCGGCAAAAGGCCTTCTATGTTTATTAATTTCTGGGCCAGGCCGGCTGAAAAAATTCCTGAAGGACGTGTCCCCTGTATATGCACCATCTCCCTGGTCTTTTCCCTGCATCCTGTGGCCATTATAATAGCCTTTGCCTTAATTGTCTCCAATCTGCCGGGTTTTAAAAATGTGATGGTTTTATCCGGAAGCAGACTGACCACAATTGACTTTAAGCTGACTTCTATCTCAGGTATATTTTTAACCTTTTCAATAAATCTTTCGGCATACTCAGGCCCTGTCAGAATCTCTTTGAAATAATTAATACCGAAACCTGTATGCACGCACTGATTCAAAATCCCGCCCAGATACTGGTCTCTTTCCAACAGCAAGATATCCTTTACGCCGTTTTCATATGCTGAAATGGCTGCTGCCATTCCTGCGGGTCCGCCTCCGACTATAACCAGGCCTCTTTTAATCATTAACCCTGTCCTCTTTTACTATCTCTGAGCCCTTGCCTCTTTTTGTTATTTCTATTAAAGGCATTTGGGTTTCTTCTGCGAGGATTTTCATAATCCTTGTGGTACAAAAACTCCCGTGGCACCGACCTCCCTGGGCGCGAGTCCTGAACTTAACGCCGTCCATTGTCTTTGCCCCGCGCCTTACCGCATCACTTATTTCTTTAGCAGAAATCATCTCGCACCTGCAGACAATATCGCCGTAAGCATGGTCTTTTTTGATAAGCGATCCTGTCTTTGAAAGCTGGATTTCAAAAAGGTGTACTGTTTTTTTTCTGTGGGCATGGAAAATTATTTTTTTTCTAAGCCATAGTCCGTTCTTTTTCAAAATATTAGCGGTTAAAACAGCTATTGCAGGGCTGGCTGTCAAACCGGGAGATTGAATACCTGCGACATTTATAAACCCAGGGCAAGTTTCTTCATGTCTTATAATAAAATCATCTCCTGAGGCAGGCCTGAGGCCTGCAAAATAAGCTATTATATCTTTATCGTTTATAGAAGGAATGAGACGCCTGGCAGACGCTAAAACCCTGTTAATCCCGGCATCAGAAGTAGACAAATCTTCTTTATCTTCAATATCCTCAGCTGTAGGCCCTATCATGGGATTGCCGTCAGCGGTTTTTATTATCAGGACTCCTTTTGATATCTTAGAAGGCAGCGGAAAAATAAGGTGCCTTGCCAGATCAGCTTTTTTCTTGTCCAGGATAAATTCTTCGCCTTTACGCGGCTTGATCTTAAAATCATTTATGCCAAGCATGCCGGATATCTCATCCGCAAAAAGGCCTGCTGCGTTTACAAGATATCTTGACCTAAAGAGTCCGGAAGAAGTATTTATTTCAAAATACTTATCAGCCCGGTTTATATTAATGACTTTTGTATTAGTAAAAATCTTAACGCCGTTTCTGACAGCGTTTTCTGCCAGGTCATACACAAGCCGGTAAGGGCTTATAATCCCTGCAGTAGGAGCATAAAGACCGCAAACTGCAGCGCTATTAAGATTCGGTTCATTTTTCTCAAGCCACTTCTTATCAACTATCTTTAACCCAGGCACGCCTAAAACCTCAGCTTCTTTTTTAAGACGCAGAAGCTCTTTTATGTCATCTTCATCAAACGCTACGATCAATTCTCCGACTTCCTTGAAATCAACGCCTAATTCTTTTGAAATTTTTCTAATAAGAGTATTTCCCTGAACGCACAAACGGCCTTTCAGAGAGCCGGGCGGATTCTGGGTCCCCGGGTGAATAATTCCTGAATTTGATTTTGAAACACCAAAGGCAAGCTCAACTTCCTTTTCAATAAGAGCGATATCAAGTTTGTAGCGGGATAATTCCCTCGCAATCGAGGTCCCGATCACCCCTGCGCCGATTATAGCTACATCGTATGTTTTCATTTGGTAAGCGTCCGCTTAACAGCTCTAAGCCAGCCGTTATAAAGCCCGGAAGCATCTTTAGCGAGGCTCTCAGGCTTGAAAATCTTATCTTTTTTCCAGCATTTTTTTATCTCCAAGGTATTTTTCCAATAACCTACTGCCAGGCCTGCAAGATACGCAGCCCCTAGAGATGTAGTCTCTATAACCTTTGGCCTCACAACATTAATCCTTAGCATATCCGCTTGAAACCGGCATAGAAAATTATTTGCAGAGGCCCCGCCGTCAACCTTCAGGCCTTCTATTTTTAAACCGGAGTCTTTCCTCATCGCATCCAAGACATCTTTAGTCTGATAACACATTGATTCAAGTGCCGCCCTTACAATATGATTAGCGCTTGTCCCTCTCGTAATCCCAAAGATCGCGCCTCGCGCATTTTGATCCCAGTAAGGCGCTCCCAACCCTGTAAGCGCGGGCACAAAATAAACGCCTGCATTATCTTTTACCGAGGTAGCCATTTTTTCAGATTCGCATCCGCAGGTTAAGAGTTTTAAACCATCCCTTAGCCAGTGTATTGCGGCGCCTGCGATAAATACCGCCCCTTCCAGTACATACACAGGCTCTCCTTTAGCCCCGCACCCAAGCGTAGTGATAAGCCCGAATTTTGAAATAATCCTTTTCTTGCCCGTATTTAATAAGATAAAACATCCTGTGCCGTATGTATTTTTTATCGTGCCTGGCTCAAAGCATGCTTGGCCGAATAAAGCTGCCTGCTGGTCTCCTGCCATCCCGGAAATAGGAATACCCGCCGGCAATTTTCCTATTTTTACGGTTCCCCCGAATATGCCTGATGACTTTTTCGCTTCAGGCAATATGCTTTTCGGAATCCTGAATTTTTTTATAATTTCCTTATCCCATTCAAGTTTTTCAATATTGAAAAGCATTGTCCGGGACGCATTTGTATAGTCGGTAGCGTGCGTTTTACCGCCTGTCAATTTCCATAAAACCCACGCGTCAGTTGTGCCGAATAATACTTTTCCTTTTCTTGCTTTTTCCGAAACGCCTTTTACATTTTTTAAAATCCATTCTATCTTTGTCGCTGAAAAATACGCATCTATAGGCAAACCTGTCCTTTTTCTGAAAAAATCTTTCCCACCTTCTTTAGAAGCTTTTAGCTGGTCACACCTGGGAGCCGTACGCCTGCACTGCCACACAATGGCATTGTAAACAGGCTTGCCTGTTTCTTTGTCCCATAAAACAGTTGTCTCCCGCTGATTGGTTATGCCTATGGCTTCAATTTTATTTCCCGGGATTTTTTTTAGTACCTTCTGAATGGAGTTATTTACGCTCTGCCAAATTTGTTCAGGATCATGTTCTACCCATCCGGGCTTTGGAAAATATTGCGGAAATTCCTCGTATGCGCTTATTATTTTTCTGCCTCTTTTATCATAAATAATAGCCCTCGAACCAGTGGTGCCCTGATCTATAGCCAAGATATATTTCATTTAATAATCCTCCATGGTGCAGAAATCACATCACCAGCTGATAATAGCTTTTTAAAGAATTGACGCTCTTTACTAACATTAAGGTTAAAAAATACGTCAGGACAACAACAATAATACTTACAACAACCTTTTTCTTTAATGTAGGTTTCGGATTGAACCATAAAAGAGGCAATGCAAACGGCCCTACACACAGAAGCGCCATCACAAAAGTAGCCATGTTGAAATACCACTTGCCTTTAATCTTGTTCAGCATCTCGCCGCAATGCCTGCACTTTATAGCCTCGTCCTGTATCTCTTCAGCGCAAAAAGGGCACTTTTTCATTCTTGCCTCCTATTTTTTCTATTTTACTATACATTTAGCCTATATAAAAGTAAAATATCCCCATGGAAATAAAAATAGATAAAATCATATATCCGGGCAAAAGTATAGGCTCAAACAAAGATAAAATTATAATTACAGATTCCGGGATTCCAGGAGAAATAGTAGAAATAACGCCTCTTCAGGAAAAGAAAAATTATATCGAGTCGAAAACTGTAAAAATAATAAAACCGTCCCCTTCCAGGATAGCGCCTAAATGCAGCCATTACAAAACATGCAGCCCTTACCAGTATATCGATTACAAAACGCAGCTTACAATCAAAGAATCGCAATTAAAAGAGATGTTCCAGGATATGCCGATCAGAATCATCCCGTCTCCTGAAATATGGGGCTATAGAAATAAAATCAAATTAAATGTGATTTGGAACAATAAAATAGCTCATTTCGCATATCATGCGCCTGAATCCAGGCAGGAATTTATCCAGATATATTCCTGCAATCTTGTCAGTGAAAATATCAATAAGTTTCTTGGATCTTTTATTAAAATGGTAAACCAGGAAAAATTAACCTCTATCAAAGAAATCGAAGTAAAGGAAAGTTATGCCGCGAAGAAACTTATGTTTACAACAAAGCCTTTTATTGAAATTGACGGGTTTCAAAACAACCCCTGCATCGAAGAAAAAGTTGCAGGAAAAACTTTCAGAATAGGCCCTGAGTCATTTTTCCAGGTCAATCTCCCGATCCTTGAGATAGTCCTCAAAGAAATGCAAAAATCCATCTCACCTGACAAAAAAGAAACCATTGCTGATCTTTACTGCGGCGTAGGGACTTTCGGGATAGCGCTGAGCGATTTTGCACAAAAAATCATCGGCATAGAATCTGAGCCCGCTAATATATCTTTTCTGAAAGCCAATCTAAAACTGAACCATATTGAAAATTTCCATCTTTATGAGGGGGCTTGTGAAAAATTATTCCCCACGCTCATGAATAAAAGCATAGATATTTTAATACTGGACCCTCCCAGGAAAGGCCTGGATAATATGCTGTGCCAGAATATAACACTCAGCTCTATAAAGAAAATCCTATATCTATCCTGTAACCCGTCCACTCTCAGCCGGGACCTGAAAATCCTGAGCAGCTCCTACGCTGTAAAAACTCTGCAGTTTCTCGACTTCTTCCCACATACGCCGCACATTGAAACACTGGCCATCCTGGAAAAGAAATGCATTGTAAACTAAAAATATAATATAGTTTACAATACATTTCTTTTTTTATATAATAGCAGCTAGAATTCCGACCATGTATATTATGAGAATAGTATTAACCATTATTATATTAAGTCTGGCGCCGAGCTTCTCCTCTTTCGCAGAAGAAAACTACACGCTTGAGAAGATAGTTGTGACCGGCGGCTCTTCGGGCTCAGGCAGGTCTGCAAGCCAAAATTATCCCTCGGAAACACTCTCTTCAAAAGACATCCGGGAAAATTATTTCAATTCAGTATCAGATATTTTCAGGAGGGCTTCGGGCGTGGATCTGCGCTACAGAGGAACGTCAGGCATTCAGGGAGACTTGTCCATAAGAGGTTCTACCTATGAACAAACAGCGGTGCTGATAGACGGGATAAGGATAAACGACATGCAGACAGGCCATCATAATATGGATATTCCCCTGACAAGCATGGATATAGAAAAGATAGAAGTATTAAAACAGGGCTCTTCTTCATCTTACGGCGCGGGTGCGCTCAGCGGCAGTATAAACATTATCACGAAAAAACCTTTGAAAAAATCGATAACTATTGAGACACTGGCGGGCGATTACGGCCTTTACGGCCAGGCCTTTAGCTGCGATATGCCTGGAAAAAATTCTTCCACCAGATTTTCGGTTGAACATAAAACATCAAACGGTGCAAAACCAAATACTGATTTTGATTACGAAACTTACTCATATATGTTTAATAAAGACTGGGCGGACAACTCGCTGAACCTGGTGGCAGGATATCAGGACAAGGATTTCGGGGCTGACAGCTTTTATTCAAATCTATATAAAGAAGAGGAAGAACATACGAATACCCTGTTTCTGAAAACAGGCCTTGATACAAGCCTCGCTTCTTACGATTTAAAAAATTCTATTTTCCTGCGCAGGCATAACGATAAGTTCATATTGAACAGAAATAACCCTCTCTTCTCCCAGAACACGCACACCACTTATTCGTACGGTATACATTCAGGCGCAAGCCTGCCTGTAAAATACGGGGATCTGGAAACAGGTTTTGAAATAGCAAGGGATGTCATAGATTCCACTAAATTAGGCAAAAACACGAGAATGAACGAGGCGTATTTTTTAGGATTTGACCCTGAGTCCGGCAATAAATTAGAGCCTTCTCTCAGGTACAGGATAGACCATTTCCAAAACTGGTCTTATCAGAACTCTTACAACGCAGGCCTTGGCTATTGGCTTATAGATGATAAATTAAAAATAAAATCTTCCTTCAGTCATAGCTTCAGAGGCCCAAGTTTTACAGAACTATACTATTCTGACGCCGCCAATAAAGGAAATTCTGACCTGAAAGTGGAAGAATCAGACAACTACAGCCTGGGCCTTGAAACAAATCATAATAATACCCCTATCGCATGCGATATTTTCCTGCGCAAGGTTGAAAATCTGATAGACTACACCAGACTTACCGTAAATGATGTATGGCAGGCCTCTAATTTAGGGAGCGTGGATTTTAAAGGCATAGATTTAAGGGCCGGGCCGCTTTCATATACCTATATGGAAGCAGATAGATCCGCCTCGGGTTTTCTATCTAAATACGCCCTTGATATCTTAAGGCATCAGCTGATGTTTAATCTCAATCGCGATATAAAAACCATAAAAATAGGCCTGCATCTATCCTACAATGAAAGGAAATTCGGGGAGACGTATTTCATAGGCGACTTATCTTTTTCAAAGACCTTTCAAAATAAAGAAACTTCCGTAGAGCCTTTTATAAAAATAGATAATTTTACAGACACTGATTATAGCGAAATAGCCGGGGTAATACAGCCCGGAAGATGGGTTCAGGCTGGGGTAAAGGTAAAGTGGTAGATTAGTTTCTCAGGCTGGTAACAGGCGCAGGAAGCCTTCCGCCTCTTTTCATAAAATTCTTAGCAGAGTATTTATTAACGCTCATTACGGGCGCGATTCCTAACAGACCTCCAAGTTTCACAAGGTCCCCCGGTTTTTTTCCGGGTATAGGAAGAATCCTTACTGCCGCGGTCTTATTATTTATAATTCCTATGCTAAGCTCATCCGCTATTATCGCATTTATCGTTTCTTCGGGGGTGTTTCCGGGTATCGCCACCATATCCAGGCCCACAGAACAGACTGCAGTGAGCGCTTCTAATTTATCCAGGCTCAGGGATTTTCTTTTTACTGCCTCAACCATTCCCATGTCTTCGCTCACAGGTATAAATGTGCCGCTTAAGCCGCCTACGTTAGCGCTGGCCATTGCCCCGCCTTTTTTAACAGCATCCATCAACAGGGCTATTGCCAATGTGGAGCCGTGAGCGCCTATGTATTCTATTCCAAACGCCTTTATGACATCTGCTACAGAATCGCCTTTATTGATAGTCGAGGCTAAAGATATATCCACTGCCCCAAAAGGTATCTTAAGATTTTTCGCAAGCTCTCTTCCTATCAATTCTCCTGCCCTGGTAATTTTAAAAACAGTTCTCTTTATAATCTCGGATAATTCCGTAAGATCACATTCTTTATTTTTCTCGACCACGCTCCTTACCACGCCCGGCCCGCTTATACCTATATTTAAAGTAATATCTCCTTCTCCTACCCCATGAAAAGCGCCTGCCATAAAAGGATTGTCTTCCGGCGCATTCACAAATACCACAAACCTCGCGCACCCCGCGCCATTTTTAGTCTTTTTAGCGGTTTTTTTAAGCATAGGCCCTATTAAATTCACTGCGTCTAAATTCATGCCGCTCACATTCGAGCCTACATTTAAAAAAGAACAGACATGCTTTGTTTTCGAAAGGATATCCGGCAGGGTATCTATCAATAAACTATCCGAGCGCGTCAGTCCTTTCTGGCAAAGCGAGCCGAACCCTCCTATAAAATCAATGCCTGCGTCACCTGCAGCTTTATCCAGAGTCTTTGCCATTTCTAAAAATTTCTCTTTACGTAAATGGGCCTCCATGATCAGGCTTACCGGCGTGACAGCGATCCTTTTATTTACAATAGGAATCCCGTATTTCAGCTCCAGCTTCTCTGCCTCTTTTATCAGAACCAAACCGTTTTTATAAACCTTATCGTATACCTTTTTCTTAAAAATCCTGAAATCAGAATCCACGCAAGGCTTCAGGTTTATCCCGAGCGTAGTCGTCCTTATGTCCAGGTTCTCATAAAGGATCATCTTGGCTGTTTCAAAAACCTCGTCCACTGTTATAGCCATATTACACCCTGTGCATCATTTTAAAGATGTTTTCGTGCTGCAGCTGAACCTTAAGCCCCATCTCTTTTCCTATTTTTTCAAGAAGAGAGTTTAATTTATGCAATGGATATTTATACCCGCCCACATCCACAAGCATGGTCATGACAAAAAGCCCTTCCATGACCTTCTGATTTATATCCTCTATATTTATATTATTTTTGTACAAAAGATTGGACACCTTCGCGACAATTCCCTTCTTGTCTTTGCCGATTACGGTTATGAAAGATAGCTCCTTTTTCATAATAGCCTTCCTTGTATTTTAATATTACTTTTCTACCTGAGCCGCTATGTTAAGATTTTTAATGCCTATCTCGTTAAGGTCATCGAGTATAGATACGATATTTTTAAATCTCACCATCCTGTCTGAAAAAAGGATCACTTCCAGTTCTGGATTTTCCCTGTGCGCCGCCCTAACGGTGGCAATAAGCTGTTTTCTTGTAACAAGCTTATCGTCAATATGCACGGTATTGTCTTCTGCCACAGTAATATTAATCTGCCTTGTGCCTGTAAGAGGCTTTCCGCTGGCAGCTTCCGGAAGATTGACCTTAATGCTGGACTGGAGGATCAAAGGCGTAGTTATCATGAAAATTATCAGTAAGACAAGGGCTACATCCGTGAGAGGAGTTATATTTATCTCTGCTACTATTTCCGATCTGCGTCTCGATCTTTTCATTTATGCTTACCGGATAAAAGGTCTAATGTTTCAGAGGCGCACAATTCCATATCCGTAATGAAACCATCTATCCTTTTCATAAAATAATTATATGCCATAACAGCAGGCACTGCGACCAACAGGCCTGCGGCCGTGGATATCAATGCCTCTGATATGCCATTTATAACAACACTTATCCCGCCAGCACCTGTCGCAGAAATGCTATGGAAGGCCTTCATGATACCAATCACTGTGCCTAAAAGCCCTATATAAACAGCTGTGCTGGATATAGTCCCGACTGTTGTGGTAAAGCGGCTAAGCATATTGGTCTGGACCACTATGCTTCTTTCCATATTGCTCGATATCTCTTTTTCTCCCCTGCCAAAAGCATTAAGGCCTGCTGATACGACATTGGCAAAAGGGGTGTCTGCGTCCCTGCACATCCCGGTGCACATAGTAATAGCATGCCTCAGGTTATCCCGCTCGAGTTGATTCTTTATATCTACCATGAAATCTTCCCTATTGACCTTGGATCTAGAGTGATAATAAATAAGCCTCTCCATAATAATAGCTATAGATAACACAGAATACAGCACAAGCGCATATATTGTAATTCCGCCTGCCTTGATAAGCTGAAACATCCCCATTCACTACCCCCTATTTTATTTAACTATTCATTTTCCGGATATCTTTTGCCTGAGAAGGGCTAAATAAACAATATGTTTCTTTTCTTCATCAACAAGTTTTTTCACTATCTCTTTTCTGGAATCAACCGTGTACCTGACCATCTCGTTAAAAAACAGTATCGCGTCTTTTTCAAAACCTATGCTGTAAGAAATAGCGTCCAAAGGGGTTTTGATATTTTTACTAAAACTGTCCGGAAGGACATGGCTGTAAAGCTTATCATCCACAAGCGCCCGCATATAAGCGCCCATCTCGCCTTCGTACGTCTCTGTCTCTTTCGGCTCTTTTACAGAATCCCTTATTTCGGAAAATTTCTTTATATGCTCATCTTCCCAGTTTTTTAATTTTAAAAAAAGCTCTTTTATGTCTTTATCTTTAAAATGTTCCGAAACTACCGCGTAAAAATCCCTTCTTTTTTTCTCTTTCTCTATGCCCATATCGACTATTTCCGATATACTGAACGTATTCATAACTAGCTCCTTTTTTATATAAGTATTTTACAGGATATCCGCAATCTTTTCAATCAATAAAAAAGCAGGTCTATATAGCCAGAGCAGGCAAGAGTACTTAGGGTTTTAAGGCATGCTTGATCTTATCCGGAATAGCCTGGGGTTTCAATGCCTCGCTCACGCAGGCCCAGATCGTTTTTGACTTGACGAGAAGCGTTTCGCCCCTTTTTATATCCTGGGCAAAATGCATCGAGGAAAATCCTATTTTTTCAATGCGGGTAAAAATTTTGATCACATCTCCGTATCTGGCAGGAGACTTATAATCTATATCCACATGGACAACCGCAAACAAAACCCCCTGTTTAACGGATCCAGCCAGATCAACGCCCTCGGAAAGACAGAATTCAAATCTCGCTTCTTCAAGGTGTTTAAGATAATTGGCGTAATATACCACCCCGCCTGCGTCCGTATCATGGTAATATATCTTTTTATCTATATAATGCTCTGCCATATCCTGGATTATGAAAATAGCGAGCGCCTTGCTGTTTATTTTTTAAGCTGCAAGCGCGCGCTTTTTAACTTTTCTGAAAAATTGCCTTCTTCGAACTTTGATGTCCAGTTTTTGAAAGTGATCCAGCCGCCGAAACGAACCAACGAGTTGCGCCACGACCTGTACCATATCCTCCATCCGGCTTTGATGTCGTGCAGGAAGAAAACAATGGACGGGAAGAAAAATATATTCAGCCCTATCATAAACATGTACTTGAACTGATAGAATTTGCCCATCATTTTTCTTATCGCATACTGCGTGTCCTCTGCGGTCATAGGCTTATCAGGCTCAAAAACAGGAAAATTACCGTCATAATATTCCCATCCCACATCCCGGACAGAATAGATCCTATTCTGCGCATTGAGCCTTTCCCTCAGTTCTGTACCTGGCAAAGGCACAGGCAAAAGAACCTGTATGGTATCCAGCCTTGCCTTTTTAATAAATCGTTTGAGCCGCTTCAACCGTTCTTTTGCAGACATGCTGAAACTTATACCCTCTTTCACCGGATAACCGAAAATAAACATACCATGAATCAAAAAACCGAATTTATGGTATATCTTAACCAACGACAGCATGTCCTCGGGCTTCAGGCATTTATTCATGGCTTTTAATTCTTCTTCTATAGGCGATTCAAAACCTATTGCCACTGTACTGATGCCTGCCTGGCGCATTGCCGACAAAAGTTCTGTGTCCTTAGCTTTATCCAGCCTTATCTGAACAGTCATGTCCAGCCTTCTTTCTGTATTCTTTTGATAATCCCTCAGCATATTGCAAAACCGTATTGTTTCATCCCTTTCCTGCCCGAAAAGGTCATCCACTATAAAGAAATGCCTTGCGTCTTTGGTCTCAAGAAGAAAACTTATCCTTTCCAGAAGCCTTTCAGGCGAAGATTTCCTGGGCTTTCCTTTAACCGTGCAGAATTCGCAATTCATGCCGCACGCGCGTATCCTCTCTACAGGATAAAGTTTGATTTTTGCGTAACGCACCAGGGAAAAATCCGGCAGAGGCAGATTGTCAAAATCTTTCAAAGGCTCGCGGCTGGGGGTAAAAACCACCTGATCGTTATCTAAATAGGCAATGCCTTTTACCTCACTGATTTTTTGTTTGCCTTCCAGAGACCACAGAAGCTCTTTTATAGTCTCTTCTCCTTCTCCTATAACTACGTAATCTACTCCTGAAGCCAGGGCTTCCTCAATATTCTCTTTACAGAAATGTTGCCCTCCCGCTATAGTCACAACGCCTTTTGTTTTATAAAAACGCGCTATTTCATAAAGCCTGGGGATAGTGCTTGTAAGGCCTCCGTAAAAACCTGCTACATCAGCCGGCCTCTGGCTCTGCAGTAACTCATGATCTGCCCCGGTTGGAATTCCGGCAGGACCATACCTGCGGAGGTTATTCTCATCAATAACCTCCACGTCCCACTTTTCCATTTCGTTTACGCTGGTGGCCACGCATATGGGTCCCAAGGCAGTAGTTCTGGAGGCAGTATATGAATAAATATTGAACGCCGGGTAAGCCGGCGCAATAATCCTGATTCTATATCGTTTCCTGGAAGTATCCAGCATTAAATATCATCCTTTCTTATTAACGGTAAAACTTGGATCTTTGCTGCGTATGACGTTTATGAGAATAACTATTTTTTTGGCGCCTGTTTGAAGATTGGTATGAAGGTTTATACGAAGATTGCTGGGAGGACTGGCTGAATTGTTCCTGTAAAATATCGGGGCGCTTTGAAATAGGCAGTGAAATTTTTATAAGTTTTTCTATATCCCGGACATTGCCTCTCTGGTCAGGCGTGGCAAAAGATATGGCATGGCCTTTGTTGCCTGCCCGGCCTGTGCGGCCTATGCGATGCACATAGTTTTCAGTATCATCAGGGAGGTCATAGTTAATAACCAATTCAATGCCGGTCACATCTATCCCTCGGGCGGCAATATCAGTAGCCACAAGCACCTTGTATTTACCGGTTTTAAATCCTCCGAGCGCCTCTCTTCTCTGAGCAAGAGATCTGTCAGAATGTATCTCTGCCGCGCTGTGCTTCATATCCCTGATTGAGCGCGTGATTTTTCTCGCATTATGCTTGGTGCGGGAAAATAAAAGAACGGGCCCGCGGTATTGCTGGAGCAGCTTAGCCAGAAGCTGCAGCTTAAAATCTTTCTTAACAACGAATAATTCGTGCGTAACTTTTTCAGCAGCAGTGCCTGAAGGCGCAACCTCCACATTCACAGGAAGCCTCATATGCCTGGAAGCTATCTGCATAATTTCTTTAGGGATGGTAGCTGAAAAAAGCATGGTCTGCCTTTCTTTGGGCAAAAAACGTAAAATCTTCTCGACCTGCGGGGTAAAACCCATATCTAGCATGCGGTCTGCCTCATCCAGCACCAGCATTACTGCGTCATCAAGCAATATATTCCAGTGGGTCATGTGATCTATAAGCCTTCCCGGGGTAGCTATTATCACGCGCGGTTTATTATGCAGCGCCCGTACCTGCTCATGCATAGACGCGCCTCCGATAAGGCAGGCTGTGCGTATACCGAACGGCCGCGCAATCTCCTGAAAAGCCTCGTCTATTTGAATAGCTAATTCTCTTGTAGGCGCCAGCACCAGGCCTATTCCTTTTTTCTGCGCCAGGATCTGGATCATAGGTATGACAAAAGAATGCGTCTTGCCGGTCCCTGTCTGGGCTATTCCTATAATATCCTTGCCTTCAAGAGCCGGAGGAATCGCTTTCAGCTGAATCGGCGTAGGCACCTTGAATTTTATATGCTCCAGGATATCCAAAATCTTCGGCGCAATACCCAGTCCGTAAAAACTTTGCGTTGGCTGGTTTATCATTAATATTTAGATCCTCTCACGGCATGTTCCTGCAGCAATTGGCCCTGGTGAACATGGCAATATTCTTCGTGATTGTATATACTCAAGATATGCTTACAATGCAGATACTTGCATTTCCTGCCCTTATTTGAAGTCTTTACTTTTTTGATAACCCCTCCTTTTAATCAAAAAGCCGCAAAGGTTAGCTTGTCTCCTGCTGCGGCTCAAGATTTTCTAAACTTTTTTGCTAGTTGCTTTATTTTACCACGTTATGAGGATTTGTCAATGTATATTAGACAGCTTGCTCGGGCAGGCCTACTATTACGGAAGCCCGGCTCCCTATGGGAGCCGGGCTTCCGTAAATAAAGACATGTCTGTAAGAAATTTTGCCTTTAGCATACCTTCGTCCCATTCGCCCTGAGGCGTGGAATCCCATACAATGCCGCCGCCTATTCCCATTTCTCCGGCACCATCCCGGATCAATAGAGTGCGGATAGGGATATTGAAAAACATATCCCTGTCAGGAGAGATATATCCGATAGCGCCTGTATATATCCTCCGCTCTTCGCCCTCAAGCTCTCTTATAATATCCATTGCGCGTATCTTGGGCGCGCCTGTGACAGAGCCGGATGGAAAAAGCGAAGCGAATAATTTGTAAACAGGCGTATTTTTATCCACCTCGCCCGTCACAGTGGAGGTCATCTGGCAAAGTGTCATGTATTTAGCCACTTCAAAAAGCCTGGGCGCCCTTATATTTATTCCCACTCTGCCAAGGTCATTCCTCAAGAGATCAGCTATCATTACGTTTTCAGCCCTGTTTTTCTTATCATATTTTAAGCAGAGCGGGGCTATTAAATCAGAGATTATATTGTTGCCCCTGGGCCATGTCCCTTTCATCGGCTTGGTAAAGGCATGCGTGGAAGTTTTTTTGATGAACATCTCAGGCGAAAGAGAAAGTATATTAAATTCATCTGTCTCGATATACGCGGGATAAGGCACAGGCTGCTCTTGTAAAAGTTTGGCATAGAGGGAAAACGGATCGCCATGTAAATCAAAGAATAATTTAATGCAGTATGTAATCTGATACACATCTCCTTTCGCGATATAATCCCTTATGGTATTGATATCAGAAAAATAATCGAGCTGTGAAATGTTTAACCTGAGGGCTTTTAAGCGATTTTGGCAAGGCTTGGTATTGATGTTGATTTTATTGCGCGAAGGAGCTTTGTACACACCCATATGAATAAGAGGAAAATCGTATATTTTATTTTCCACTAGTCTTTCTTCAAAACAATATCCTGCCTCATACGACACAAAACCGGCTAAATAATATCCTTTTTTAAGAGCATTTTCTATGTCATTGAAACAGGCGCTGAACGAGGACGGATCAGAACACGATATGATAAATTCAGGATCCCGGAATAAAAGCGGTTTTTTCTCGAATTGGATTAATATTTTCATGACCTTCAAAAAGGCCTGGGTGCCCGGAAGGAAAAAACGGGTTATAGGTCATGGCCATTTACAGCTTTTTGGATAATTTATCATACTCCTGCCATATTTCAGGAGGCGTATGCTTTCCGAACTGGGTGATGAATTTTTCTATGTCCTGTAATTCTTCTTTCCATTCGCAGCTATTTATCTCAAACAATTTTTCTATTTTTTCTTTGGGGATATCGAGGCCGCCCAGGGCCAGATCCTTTATGTCCGGGATCATGCCGATGGGCGTCTGGTTTGCGCCTACATTACCGTTTACCCTGTCTATTATCCATTTTAATACGCGTATATTATCTCCGAAACCAGGCCATATAAAATCCCCGTTATCGTCAGTCCTGAACCAGTTGACAGAATATATCTTTGGAGGATGTTTTAATTTTTTGCCCATACCAAGCCAGTGCTTGAAATAATCGCCCATGTTATAGCCGCAGAAAGGGAGCATTGCCATCGGGTCTCTCCTCAATACGCCTTCTTTATGCATGGCGGCGGCAGTAGTTTCCGAGCCTGTCCTTGCCCCGAGAAACACTCCATGCTGCCAGTCAAACGCTTCTGTAACCAGGGGTATAAGATGGGTTCTTTTCCCGCCCAGGATTATCGCTGAAATAGGCACGCCTCTGGGGTTATCAAATTCCTTTGAAAGCGTGGGGGAATTATATATGGATACCGTAAACCTTGAATTGGCATGAGCAGCTTTGGAATTTTTCGAAGCATCCCAGGGATTCCCCTGCCAATCTATTAAATTCTTAGGAATAGATCCATCTATCCCATCCCACCATGGTTCATTTGTATTTGTATTTAAAGCGGTATTTGTAAAAAGCGTGGGATAAAATTTATCGGCCTTTAACGTGCGCATCATGTTCGGATTTGTTTTCATGGATGTGCCCCGCGCTACTCCAAAAAGCCCTGCTTCAGGATTAATCGCATAGAGCTTCCCATCCGGCCCGGCATTTAACCACGCGATATCATCGCCTATTGTCCAGACTTTATATCCTGGAAGAACTGATTCCAGCATCGCGAGGTTGGTTTTTCCGCACGCAGAAGGCATCGCTGCCGCGACATAAGTCACTTTCCCTTGAGGGTCTTCTATGCCGAGAATAACCATGTGCTCCGCCAGCCAGCCTTCCTGATAGCCGAGCCACGAAGCAATCCTTAAAGAAAAACATTTTTTGCCGAGAAGCGCATTCCCTCCATAACCTGAGCCGATGCTCCACACGAGGCGCTCGTCAGGAAAATGCATTATAAAACGCTTATTGGGATCAAAATCTCTTACGGAATGAAACCCTTTAAAAAAATCATCAGAATTCCCTATCCTGTCCACGGCTTTTTTGCTCATGCGCGTCATTATGCGCATGCTTATCGCAACGTAAGAGACATCTGTCAGCTGAACGCAGGCCTTTGCGTAAGGAGAATCAGGATGGCCCATCATATACGGAAGCACGTACATGGTCTTGCCCTTCATGCATCCGTCGGATAGTTTAGCCATCATTTTTTTAGCTTCGGAAGGCTCCATCCAGTTATTATTCGGGCCTGCCACGTCTTTATCAGGATGGCAAACGTAAGTCAGATGTTCTGTGCGGGCAACATCCGTGGGATGGCTCCTGTGAAAATAGGCATTAGGCCAGGATTTCTGGTTAAGCTCCTGAAAAACAGGATTGCCGGAAATTTTTTCTTCCTTCATCCCTATTTCTATGAGCCTGCGGGCCTCTTTTATAGAGCCGTCGCACCAGTAAATCTTATCAGGCTTGGCAAGCTTTGACTGCTCATTGACCCATTTTTCAAGCGGTGTAGCCATAATTTAGTCCTTTTTTCATACGCCATTATATACATAAGCCTATATCATGGCAAGTATATTTTTTATTATTACTTACTGTCAAGAACTTTGCTGACTTTCAGAGTTAGTAATACTTATACTGTTAGGTTTTATTTCAGTAATAAGGGCATACAGCCATCTTTGGCAGCTTTGTGTATTTGGAAATCTCCTGAATACCCT
>Ga0210019_1001218_pt1 | contig 28358 bp, 22 predicted proteins | sample CryGeyCG2114_020_2_FD_183969 | JGI IMG/M metagenome (GOLD analysis project Ga0210019, IMG submission 183969) | Groundwater microbial communities from aquifer - Crystal Geyser CG11_big_fil_rev_8/21/14_0.20 (SPAdes) (version 2) | ecosystem: Environmental > Aquatic > Deep subsurface > Groundwater ...
TAGCCGGTCCGTCGCGAAGCGGGGAAACCATACGGAAACCACCCGCCGGTTCGCCGTCCGCGCCGTATCCGTCGCCGTCATCAAGGTCATTGTCGTGCCGCCATTCCAAGGTCCAGTCGCCGGGCCGGCCGCCGCCCCGGCATTGCACAAGTGCCACCCGCCAGGCCGGGCCGCCGCCTGGCGCCGCGCCGACATGCCAGCGCGTGACCGCCGTGCCGGGCGTGGCCGCCGCCCCGCCGCCCATCAGCAGGAACGCCGTGACGCCCGTATCCTCGGCCGCCAGTTGCAGGCGCCGCCGGGCACGGGCGTCGGCCCGGTCCGGTTCGCCCAGGACGGCGGCCACGGCGCGGCTGCGCAGGCATTCCTCCATGCACCACAGCACGGCCCGGCTGTCCGGGGCCTGGGCTAGGACCAGGCGGTCTGGCGCCAGGCCCAGGCGCCGCAAGCCGGCGCCGTAGAGCCCCGGCCGGAAACCCCACGCCGGACGTCGGCACCAGACCACGGCGCGCCCGTCGTCCCGCGCCAGCCGGCTCAGCAGGATTGCCGCGAAGCCGGCCGCCGCCGCCTCGCCGCCGTCGGGAACGGCCGGAGCGATCTCGTGCAAGGTGCCCCGCGGCAGCCCGCCCCAGGGCAGATGCCGGTCGATCTCGGGCACGCCCAGGGGGACGGCGGCGGGACCGCGCCCCATGGCGCCGGCGGCCCCGGAAAAGTGCTCCAGCGCGGCGATACGTCGGCGCAAGGCGTCCAGGGAGGCGTCGCGGGGCGCGCCGGTCGTCTGTGGGGCCGCGGGCATGGGCGGGTTCCGAGTCCGAGATTGTTGTTCGTGTTTTGTTCTAATATCGCCATCGGGCCGGGTCAAGCGGCAGTATGGAAAGAGAAGGAGAGGGTGAGGAGGGAAGCGGCGGAAAGACGCGGAAAACGGCGCCTCAGGACGCGTGCGGCAGGCGCAGGCTGCGCGATGCCGGGAACAGCAGATGGACCGAGGTGCCCTTGCCGACCTCGCTTTCCATCTCCAGCACGCCGCCGTGCAGTTCGATCAGCTTGCGCGACAGGGTCAGACCCAGGCCCGTGCCCTCGTGCGTGCGGGTCAGGGTGCCGTCGACCTGTCCGAATTCGGACAGCGCCACGGCCATGTTCTCCGGCGAGATGCCGATGCCCGTGTCCGACACGGTCAGGCGCACGGCGCCGTCCTCCTGCCGGCGGGCGACGACGCAGACCGCCCCCCCGCGTTCCGTGAACTTGATGGCGTTGGACAGCAGATTGACCAGGGCCTGCTTGACCCTGAGTTCGTCGGCCAGCAATGGCGGCAGGCCGGCGGGGCAGTCGATCATCAGGGACACGCCGGCCTCCAGCGCCCGTTCGCGGACCAGGCGGTGGCAGGCGTTGACGAGCAGGGCCAGATCCAGGCGCCGTTCGTTCAGGTTCATCTGCCCGCGCTCGATGCGGGCCAGATCCAGAAGGTCGTTGATGATCTGCAGAAGGTGTTTGCCGGCGTCGTTGATGTCGCCGGCGTATTCCTTGTACTGGGGCACGTTCACGGGCCCGAAGGTCTCGTTGGCCAGGATGTCGGAAAACCCGATGATGGAGTTGAGCGGCGTGCGCAGTTCGTGGCTCATATTGGCCAGGAACTCGGTCTTCGCCCGGTTGGCCAGTTCCGCCTCTTCCTTGGCCGTGCGCAGCGCCTGATCCGACAGACGCTCGCGGGTGACGTCGCGGGCGAATCCACGATAGCCGAGGAACGTTCCGTCGTCGGCGAACACGGGCGCGCCGTTGATCCGGGCATAGCGCCGCCCGCCCTTGCCGTCGGTCAGGCAATATTCGAAATCACGGAACGGGCGCCGCGCCGCCAGGTCCGCCTCGTGCATTTCCAGGGCGAGCCGGTTGGCCTGCCGGTCGTCCACGGCCAGATCCTTGCGCGTCCGCCCCAGGACTTCGCTGGGCTTCAACTCGTAGGCGGTCAGCAGGCGGTCGGAGATGAAGATGAAGCGGTGGTCCCTGTCGGTTTCCCAGAACCAGTCGGCGGCGGCGAAGATGAACGACCACCAGTCGGCGTCCTTCAGGCGTCCGACCAGCGGCCCGGCGAGTTCCGGCGGCGGCGACGGATGGACGCCCGGCGCGTCACCCAGGGCGAGTCCGACCGCGCCGCCGAGGGCCGCCGCCAGGGCGGCGGACGCGGTCCGGACCAGCGCGTGGGCGCTCTCGGGCAATACCAGCGGCCCCAGGAAGGTTTCCCATGCAAGGGCAGAAAGAAACGCAATTGCAAATAAGTAGGCGTATTTCTTCATGTAAAAGATAACGGGGTCGCGTGCCGCGCGGAGGTACGATTGCCGCCCGCCGCGTTCCGGCCCTGTCCCCAGGATTCTCCCACCATCTCGTCGCAAGCCGGAGTATAACGTGAACAGGTCGAATTGTCGGAGCATGAAATGACCGCACCTTCACGCGGCCGGACGGCGGCGGAACTGCTCAGCGTCGGACAGATGGGCCGCGCCGACGCGGCGACCATCAAGGGCGGCGTGCCGGGCATCGAGCTGATGGAGACGGCGGGCGCCGCCGTCGCCGAACGCGCGGCCGCCCTGTTTTCGGGCCGTCCTGTCGCCGTTCTGTGCGGCCCGGGCAACAACGGCGGCGACGGATTCGTCGCCGCGCGCCTGCTGAAGGAGCGCGGGGCGGAGGTCCGCCTGTACCTGCTGGGCGACGTGGCGAAGCTCGGCGGCGACGCGGCCCTGGCGGCCGGGCGCTGGAGCGGCGGCGCCGAGCCCCTGACGCCCGGGTTCGACCCGGCGGGGGCGGCCGTCATCGACGCCCTGTTCGGCGCGGGGCTGACGCGCCCGCTGGAAGGCACTGCCGCCGCCGTGGCGGGATCCTTGAACGGGGCGGATGCGGCCGTGCTGGCCGTGGACATTCCGTCGGGCGTGACCGGCGACACGGGCGCGGTCGGCGGTGCCGCGATCAAGGCCCGCGAGACGGTGACCTTCTGCCGCCGCAAGCCGGGGCATTTCCTGATGCCGGGGGCGGCCTATTGCGGCGCCGTGCGGGTCGCCGACATCGGTATCCCCGACGCCGTGGTCGCGGCCCAGAACCCCGACACCTGGGTCAACAGCGCCGACCTCTGGTGGCCGGACTTTCCCCACCCCGGGCCGGAGGACCACAAGTATTCGCGCGGCCATGTGGTGGTCTGGGGCTCGGCCGCCATGCCGGGGGCCGCGCGCATGGCGGCCGACGGCGGGCGCCGGGCGGGCGCCGGCATCGTCTCCATCGCCTGCCTGCCCGACGACGCGGCCGTGTTCCGCACCGGCGCTCCGGGGGTCCTGGTCCGTCCCCTGGCGGGCACGGCGGCCTATGCGGAATATCTTGAGGGCCGGGTCACGGCGCTGGTCGTCGGTCCGGGCAACGGCCCCGGGCCCGACACGCGCAGACGCGTCCTGGCGGCGCTCGCCGCGGGCAAGCCCCTGGTGCTGGACGCGGACGGACTTTCGGCCTTCGCGGACGACCCGGCGCCGCTTCTGGCGGCGCTCCACGGAAACTGTGTCATCACGCCCCACGAGGGCGAGTTCGCCCGCATCTTTCCCGGCGAGGGCGACCGGCTGGGCCGCGCGCGCCGGGCGGCCGAAGCCTCGGGCGCAGTGGTGCTGCTGAAGGGCTTCGACACGGTCGTCGCGGCCCCCGACGGACGCGCCGCGATCAACGCCAACGGCACGCCCCACCTCGCCACGGCGGGGACCGGCGACGTCCTTGCCGGGATGGCCGCAGGCCTTCTGGCCCAGGGCATGGATCCGTTCACCGGGGCGGCGGCGGCGGTCTGGCTGCACGCGGCGGCGGCGCGCTGCGTCGGCCACGGCCTGATCGCCGAGGACATTCCCGCCCTGCTGCCGGCCGTGATCCGGTCCTTGCCGTCGGCGCTGGCTGCGGGCGCGCCGGGGCACATATTTTCCCATTTGCCCCTTGAACCAAGCGGCAAAAGCGAACAGTTTTAAAGGGTCTGCGCGAACGCTTCCGAGGGGGTTTCAATGACCGAGCATAAACCCGGCAGTCTGCTGGACCGGACTCTGGCCAATCTGCGCCGGGGGTGGCAGTCCATTGCCGGATCCTCCTACGACGAGGAAGCGGCGTCGACGCGTCCCAACCTGCCCGACGAGGACGCCGGTCACATCCTGGAGCAAATGCAGGAATGCCTGGAAAACAAGGGCGGCGAGGTCTCCGCGCGGACCAGGGCCGCGGCGCTGGGCCGGGTCTATCTGGCGCTCGACAAGGGCGGCCGCGAGAAATTCCTGCGCCTCATGGCGACGAACTTCGGCACGGACGCCAAGGCCGTCGACGCGGCCATCGCCAGCTACCAGTCGGCCAAGAGCGACGGCGAGCGCCTTGAAGCGCAGCTTGAGATGCAGAACAGCCTGCAGGCCCCCTGGCGTCGGCTGCTGACCCAGTTCAACGCCCTGCCCGACGGGGTCAAGTTCCTGGTCGACCTGCGCGCGGAGCTGCTGCCGCTGGCCAAGTCCGATGCGCGTCTGAAGGCCATGGAGCACGACCTGCGCGACCTGCTGGCAAGCTGGTTCGACGTGGATTTCCTGGAACTGCGCCGGATCGCCTGGGACAACGCCTCGGCCTCGCTCCTGGAAAAGCTCATCGCCTACGAGGCGGTGCACGCCATCAAGGGCTGGGAGGACCTCAAGAATCGCCTGGATTCCGACCGCCGCTGCTATGCCTTCTTCCACCCGCGCATGCCGGACGAACCGCTGATATTCGTCGAGGTGGCGCTGGTCAACGGGATGGCGGGCAACGTGCAGGCGCTGCTGGACACGGGCGCGCCGCCCGCCGACCCGGCGGCCGCCGACACGGCGATCTTCTATTCCATTTCCAATGCGCAGAAAGGGCTCGCCGGCATCAGCTTCGGCAACTTCCTGATCAAGCGCGTGGTGCAGGAGCTGTCCCAGGAGTTTCCCAAGCTAAAGACCTTCGCGACCTTGTCGCCGATCCCGGGATTCCGGCGCTGGCTCAACGAGATTCTGGCCGAGGGCGAGCCCAAGCTGCTGACCGCCGAGGAGCGCCGCCAGCTCAACGCCGCGACGGGCCGCCGGGGGGGCGCCAAGGGCTCGCTGCTGGCGGTCCTGGATACGCCCGGCTGGACCAGGGACGACGTGATGACGACCGCCCTGGAAGGGCCGCTGACGCGCCTGGCCGCGCGCTACCTGGGCAGGGAAAAGGGCAAGGGCGGGCGGGCCCGCGACGCGGTCGCGCATTTCCACCTGTCCAACGGGGCGCGGCTGGAGCGCATCAACTGGCTCGGCGATACCTCGGACAAGGGCCTCGCCCAGTCGGCGGGGATGATGGTCAACTATCTCTATGACCTCGGCCGCATCGAGGGCAATCACGAGGCCTATACCTCGGCCGGCAGCGTCGACGTGTCGTCGGCGGTAAAGTCGCTGCTGCGCGCCTGAGCGGACGCCCGATTTCCCGGTTGTAATCGCGGCCAGAACGGATAAAGTCGCGCCGCCCGTTGTTCGGGCGTCCCGGCGGCGCCGGCGGGCGTGGCGGAACTGGTAGACGCGCCAGGTTTAGGTCCTGGTGGCCCTTGGCCGTGGGGGTTCAAGTCCCTCCGCCCGCACCACCCGCTTTCGCTTGCGCTACAGCGCGACCAGCGACGTAGCGTTAGGGAAGCGGAAGCAGGCATTTTCCGATCCGGCTTTTATCATTGCTCGGCAGGGGGCCGGGGAACTATATATCCGCCTCTTGAGAGCAAGACCGAGTTTTCACTAGAGCGGACGGAGCCTCGGAGGCCCGCCGCCGCAGATTTCCGAAACGGGAGTTCCATGCAAGTCGTCGAGACAAAATCCGAAGGCCTGAGCCGCGAGATGAAGGTCACCGTGGCCGCCAAGGACATTGAAGAGAAGATCAACCTGCGCCTCGAAGAGGTCGCCCGCAGCGCGGCGTTGCCCGGCTTCCGGCCCGGCAAGGTACCCTTGGGCCTGCTGCGCAAGCGCTTCGGCCCGGCCATCATGGGCGAGATCCTGGACCAGGCGGTGAACGATTCCTCCGCCCAGGCCCTGGCCGAGAAAGGGCTCCGCCCCGCGACCCAGCCGCAGGTCGAGATCACGTCCTTCGACGAGGGCAAGGACCTGGAATACACGCTGGCCGTGGACGTTCTGCCCGAAATCACGCCCATGGACTTCTCCAAGCTGAAGGTGGAGAAGCTGGTCCTGCAGCCGGACGAGACGCAGGTCCAGGAGACGCTCGAGAACCTGGCCAACGCGCACAAGACGTCCGAGCCCATCACCTCGAAGCGCAAATCCAAATCGGGCGACGTGCTGGTCATCGACTTCGTGGGCAAGCTGGACGGTGTCGAGTTCGCCGGCGGCAAGGCCGAAGGCTATCATCTGGAGCTGGGCTCCGGCTCGTTCATCCCGGGATTCGAGGACCAGTTGATCGGTGCCGAGGCCGGCACGGACATCGAGGTCAAGGTGAACTTCCCCGAGGAGTACGCGGCCAAGGATCTGGCCGGCAAGGAGGCCGTGTTCGACGTCAAGGTGCACGAAATCCGAGAGGCCGCGCCGGCCCCGATCGATGATGAGCTGGCCAAGAAGGCAGGCCTGGAAAGCCTGGAGGCGCTGAAGGAGCGCATCGTCGAGGGCCAGCGCCGCGAATTCGACCAGATGGCCCGCATGCAGGTGAAGCGGGACCTTCTGGACCAGCTGGCCGACAACCACGAGTTCGAGATGCCGCCGACGATGGTCGAGATGGAATTCGAGAACATCTGGGCCCAGTTCGAGGAACAGCGCAAGCAGGAGCAGGCGGCCGGGCACCATCACGAACATGATCATGACCATGATCACGATCACCACCACCACGGCGACGACAAGTCGGACGAGGAACACCAGGCCGAGTTCCGCGAGATCGCCGAACGGCGCGTCAAGCTGGGCCTTCTGCTGTCCGAGGTCGGCCGTTCCAACGCGATCCAGGTCGGACCCGAGGACGTCAACCGCGCCATGATGCGCGAGGCCCAGAAATATCCGGGCCAGGAGCAGCAGGTGCTGGAGTTCTTCCGCTCCAACCCCCAGGCCCAGGAGCAGATCAAGGCCCCCGTGTTCGAGGAGAAGGTCATCGACTACATTCTCGAACTGGCCCAGGTGACCGAAAAGCCCGCCACCTTCGAGGACCTGATCAAGGCGCTTGAGGAAGAGGACGAGCCCGAGGACGCCAAGAAGACGACGTCCAAGAAGAAGGCGGCGCCGAAGAAGGCGGCCAAGGCCGACGACGGCGGGGCCGAAGACAAGAAACCGGCCAAGAAGCCGGCGGCGAAAAAGGAGTAGCGGCGGCGGGAGCGGGCGGCTATCAGAGCAGAGGCCACCGGCCGATCTCAGGCCCCGTCACTCCCGAGCGCGCAGAAGAAGCATAAGGACCGCGGCATGACCGACCCCCATGACATCTACATGAACACCCTGGTGCCCATGGTCGTCGAGACCACCAACCGGGGTGAACGCGCCTACGACATCTATTCGCGGCTGTTGAAGGAACGCATCATCTTCCTGACCGGCGCGGTCGAGGATCATGTCGCGAGCCTTGTCTGCGCCCAGCTGCTGTTCCTGGAGTCGGAAAACCCGTCCAAGGACATCTCGTTCTACATCAACTCGCCGGGCGGCGTGGTGACCTCGGGCCTCGCCATCTACGACACGATTCGCTACATCCGCCCCGAAGTGTCGACCGTGTGTATCGGCCAGGCGGCCTCCATGGGCTCGTTGCTGCTGACCGCAGGCGCGCCGGGCAAGCGGTACTCGCTGCCCAACGCCCGCATCATGGTCCATCAGCCTTCGGGCGGGTTCCAGGGCCAGGCGACGGATATCGAAATCCACGCCCGCGAGATCATCGCTCTCCGCAAGCGGCTCAACGAGATCTATGTCGAGCACACGGGACAGTCGATGGAAACCATTGAAAACGCGGTGGAGCGTGACAAGTTCATGACTCCGGAAGACGCCAAGGCGTTCGGCCTGATCGACGAAGTCGTGGCCAGTCGGCCGGCCACCGGCGACGAAGGCGGCGGCAAGTCCGCCAAGAGCTGAGCCGCGGCATCCGCTCCATGGGCCGTCCGATGGCGGACGGCCGCCGAAATACACCGGGACCCTCAAGCCCGCCGTTACGTCTTTTGGCATAGCTCCATGGACGTGAATGTGATTGAGTGTCATGCAAGGGACCGGTTAACATGGGTCTGACGCTCGGAGGCGGCGCGGGACCAACAGGATCAATGATGACGAAAACAACCGGCAGCGACTCCAAGAACACCCTTTACTGCTCGTTCTGCGGCAAAAGTCAGCACGAGGTGCGTAAGCTGATCGCGGGCCCGACCGTGTTCATCTGCGACGAATGCGTCGAACTGTGCATGGACATCATCCGCGAGGAGCACAAGACCAACCTGGTGAAGTCCGGCGACGGCGTGCCGACGCCCATGGATATCTGCTCGGTGCTCGACGACTACGTGATCGGCCAGAACAACGCCAAGCGGGTGCTGTCCGTCGCCGTCCACAACCACTACAAGCGGCTGAACCACGGCGCCAAGAACAACGACGTCGAACTGGCCAAGTCCAACATCCTGCTGGTCGGCCCGACGGGCTGCGGCAAGACGCTGCTGGCGCAGACGCTCGCACGTATCCTGGACGTGCCCTTCACCATGGCCGACGCGACGACCCTGACCGAGGCCGGCTACGTCGGCGAGGATGTCGAGAACATAATCCTCAAGCTGCTGCAGGCCGCCGACTACAACGTCGAGCGCGCGCAGCGCGGCATCGTCTACATTGACGAGGTCGACAAGATCAGCCGCAAGTCCGACAACCCGTCGATCACCCGCGACGTGTCGGGCGAGGGGGTGCAGCAGGCGCTGCTGAAGATCATGGAAGGCACGGTCGCCAGCGTGCCGCCACAGGGCGGACGCAAGCATCCGCAGCAGGAATTCCTGCAGGTGGACACGACCAACATCCTGTTCATTTGCGGCGGCGCCTTCGCCGGACTGGACAAGATCATCTCGGCCCGCGGCAAGGGCTCGTCGATCGGCTTCGGCGCCGACGTGCGTCCGCCCGACGAGCGCCAGACGGGCCAGATCCTGCGCGAATGCGAGCCCGAGGACTTGCTCAAGTTCGGCCTGATCCCCGAATTCGTCGGCCGCCTGCCGGTCGTCGCGACGCTCGAGGACCTGGACGAGGACGCCTTGGTCGAGATCCTTACCAAGCCGAAGAACGCCCTGGTCAAGCAATACCAGCGCCTGTTCGAGATGGAGGACACCAAGCTCACGTTCTCCGACACCGCCCTCCGGTCCATCGCCGTCAAGGCGGTCGAACGCAAGACCGGCGCCCGCGGCCTGCGCTCGATAATGGAAAACATCCTCCTCGATACCATGTTCGACCTGCCCGGGATGGACGGCGTGGAAGAGGTCGTCATCAACAGAGAGGTGGTGGACGAAAGCGCCAAGCCGCTGTTTATTTACGGCGAAAAGGCCGAGGAAGTGGAAACCAGCGCCTGAGTTTCCCGTATTCCGCTTTTATGCGGTCCGGACTTGCGCGGCCGCCTTCTGCGCCCCACCTTTGTTGTGAAGATTTTTCAATTCGCCGTCGCCCGTCGCGGCACGGTCTTCCTGTGTTGAGGCCAGATGTTCCAAGGTAAGAAGTCCCAGCAGTTTCCCGTCCTGCCGTTGCGCGACATCGTCGTGTTCCCGCACATGATCGTGCCGCTGTTCGTGGGCCGCGACAAGTCGGTGCGCGCGCTCGAGGACGTGATGCAGGACGACAAGCAGATCCTGCTGGTGGCGCAGAAGAACGCGGCCCAGGACGATCCGACCGCGGACGACATCTACACCGTCGGCACGGTGTCGACGGTGCTGCAGCTTCTCAAGCTGCCGGACGGCACGGTGAAGGTGCTGGTCGAGGGCGTGCAGCGCGCGCGCATCACCGAATTCGTCGACAACCCTGCCTTCTTCGAGGTCGAGGCCGAACAGGTGCCCGACGTGGAAGGGGATGTGGCGGAGCTTGAAGCCCTGTCGCGCTCGGTCATAAGCCAGTTCGAGCAGTACATAAAACTGAACAAGAAGATCCCGCCGGAAGTCCTGGTGTCCATCAACCAGATCGACGAGGCCAACAAACTGGCCGATACGGTGGCCTCGCATCTCGCCCTCAAGATTTCCGAGAAGCAGGAACTGCTGGAGATCGAATCGGCGGCCGAGCGGCTTGAGCGCGTGTATTCCCACATGGAATCGGAAATCGGCGTGCTGCAGGTCGAGAAGAAGATCCGCAACCGGGTCAAGCGCCAGATGGAGAAGACCCAGCGCGAGTACTACCTGAACGAACAGCTCAAGGCGATCCAGAAAGAGCTGGGCGAGACGGAAGAGGGCAAGGACGAGGTCGCGGAGATCGAGGAGAAGATCGCCAAGACGCGGCTGACCAAGGAAGCCAAGGAAAAAGCCGAGGCCGAACTGAAGAAACTGCGCTCCATGAGCCCGATGTCCGCCGAGGCCACGGTCGTGCGCAACTACCTGGACTGGATGCTGTCCATCCCGTGGAAGAAGCGCACCCGCGTCAAGAAGGATATCCTCAAGGCCGAAGAGGTCCTGAACAACGACCACTACGGGCTTGAAAAGGTCAAGGAACGCATCCTCGAATACCTGGCGGTCCAGCACCGCACGAATAAGATCACCGGACCGATCTTATGTCTCGTGGGCCCCCCGGGCGTTGGCAAGACGTCCCTCGGCAAGTCCGTGGCCAAGGCCACGGGCCGCAACTTCGTGCGCATGTCGCTGGGCGGGGTGCGGGACGAATCGGAAATCCGCGGCCACCGCCGGACCTATATCGGCTCCATGCCCGGCAAAATCGTCCAGGGCATGAAGAAGGCCAAGTCCTCCAACCCGCTGTTCCTGCTCGACGAAGTCGACAAGATGGGCCAGGACTGGCGCGGCGATCCGGCGTCGGCGCTTCTCGAAGTGCTTGATCCGGAACAGAATTCGACCTTCAACGACCATTACCTGGAGGTCGACTACGACCTGTCCGACGTGATGTTCGTGACCACGGCCAACACCATGAACATGCCGGGGCCGCTGTTGGACCGCATGGAGACCATCCGGCTGTCGGGCTACACCGAGGACGAAAAGGTGGAGATCGCCAACCGCCACCTGATCCCCAAGCAGGTCAAGGCCCACGGACTGAAGAAGGGCGAGTGGTCGATCACGGACGACGGCCTGCGCGACCTTATCCGCTACTACACGCGGGAATCCGGGGTCCGCAACCTGGAGCGCGAGCTGGCCAACCTGTCGCGCAAGGCGGTCAAGGAGATCATGATCGGCAAGGCCAAGACCATCAAGGTCACGCCGAAGAACCTGGAAACCTACGCCGGCGTGCGCAAGTACCGGTACGGCGAGATCGAGGCCGAGGACATGGTCGGCGTGGTCACGGGGCTGGCCTGGACCGAGGTCGGCGGCGAGCTGCTCAACATCGAGGCCGTGATGGTGCCCGGCAAGGGCAAGATGACCATCACCGGCAAGCTCGGCGACGTCATGCAGGAGTCCATCCAGGCGGCCAAGTCCTACGTGCAGTCGCGCTCGGCGTCGCTCGGCATCCTGCCGCCCCTGTTCAGCAAGCGCGACATCCACGTCCATGTGCCCGAGGGCGCCACGCCAAAGGACGGACCGTCGGCGGGCGTTGCGATGGTGACCTCGATCGTCTCCGTGCTGACCGGAATCGCCGTGCGCAAGGACGTCGCCATGACCGGCGAGGTCACCCTGCGCGGCCGGGTTTTGCCCATAGGCGGGCTCAAGGAGAAGCTTCTGGCGGCGCTCCGCGGCGGCATCAAGAAGGTCCTGATCCCGAAGGACAACGAGAAGGATCTGGCGGAGATTCCCGAAAACGTGAAACGCGGGCTGGAAATCGTGCCCGTGACGACCGTCGACGAGGTGCTTTCGCACGCGCTCGTCAGCCCGGTCACGCCCGTGGAATGGGACGAGGACAAGGCCGAATTGGAGGCCAGGGCCCTCGCCTCGGGCAGTGCCGAGGAGGACGAGGTGGGTGGTGTCGTAACTCACTAGGTCAGGCCAACCCTTTCAACTGTATAGGCTTTTTTGCGGGCCGCCGGAACCACCGGCGGCCCGTCGCCTTTTCGGGTTGGGCAGCACGCGCACCTTTTGCGGGTAACGCAGTCCTTCCGGACCTGGAACGAAATCCCGTTGAATCGTTGAAACCCGCAAAAATCTGGGGAAAACTGGGGCAGGGACATTGACGCCCAATAGGTGCGCACATACACTTGTCGGCGTTTGGAGCGGGCGATTCCGCGCCCGATCACGGTAACAATCCATTTGTCCCAATCCGAAATCCTTTCAGCAAGAGGGGGCCTGCAATTGAACAAGAATGATCTGATCGCAGCCGTTGCCAATAGCACCGGCTTGTCAAAATCCGATTCCGCAAGCGCGGTCGACAGCGTTTTCGACGCGATCTCCGGCGCTTTGAAGGGCGGTGACGAAGTCCGCCTCGTCGGTTTCGGCACCTTCAGCGTCACCCGCCGCGCGGCAACCACGGGCCGCAACCCGCGGACGGGTGCGACCATCCAGATTCCGGCGTCCAACCAGCCGAAGTTCAAGGCTGGCAAGGGCCTGAAGGACTCGGTCAACTAAGACCGGCGTCCCAGCCGCAAGAAACGCCGACAGACCGGCCGCCGAACCTTTCGGCGGCCGGTTTGCGTTTGCGGCGCGAATAGGTCGCGGGCGGAGTGTGTGGAGGATACTTGTGCGGCTTCCGCCCAGCCCTTACATAGGGCTGACGCCGGTCATGGGGCCAAAGGCGGGCAGGGGCGGTTAGCTCAGTTGGGAGAGCGTCTGGTTTACACCCAGAAGGTCGGGGGTTCGAACCCCTCACCGCCCACCACCCTTCGCCCTGCGGGCTCCGGCTGGCAAGCCGCTCCGGAACCGCGTCTTGGGCGTAGGCGGACAGGTGGCGGCGGCCGATTTCCGCCGCCGCGAAAATACCCGCCGATCGTCCTTGACACCCGTTCCGGCGCTGGAGTACATGGTGCGCTCTCTCGCACCCGGCGCCGCCGGGGTGTGTGCGGAGCCCTCTCAAGGGGGTGTAGCTCAGTTGGTTAGAGCGCCGGCCTGTCACGCCGGAGGCCGCGGGTTCGAGTCCCGTCACTCCCGCCATTTTCCTGGTAAAATCCCCTATTCCGTCCCGGAAATCCCCATGCCGGATTTTTCCCGTTCCGGGGCGATAAAACCTTTGAAATTTATCCGGTTATCGGTCACCTTCCCCGTAGCCATCGACATGGCCGCAGCGCGGCATTCTAAGAATGCATTCGGGGGACCAAGGCAGGGGCCGGGGACAGGGAGTTCGGCGTGAACGAATTGCTATTGGAATATCTCCCCATCCTGATCTTCATCGGGATCGCCGCGGGCTTGGCGGGCGTCATCGTCGCCGCCTCCTACGTGATCGGCCAGCAGAATCCGGACGTCGAGAAGAACTCGGCCTATGAATGCGGGTTCGAGGCCTTCGACGATTCACGCGGCCGGTTCGACGTGCGGTTCTATCTGGTGGCCATCCTGTTCATCATCTTCGATCTCGAGGTCGCGTTCCTGTTCCCCTGGGCGGTGACGCTCGGCAATATCGGCGAGTTCGGTTTCTGGTCGATGATGGTGTTCCTGTTCATCCTGACGGTCGGCTTCGTCTACGAGTGGCGCAAAGGCGCCCTGGAGTGGGAATAGTGCGAATGGGGAAGGTAAAGGGAGTGATCGAATGTCGGTAGTCACCCAACCCGGAACCGATTCCACCCTCGGGCAGCCCCTCGGGCCGGGGGCCGAGCAGGACGAGATTCTCGCCCGCGTGAGCCAGGAACTGCAGGACAAGGGCTTCGTCCTGGCCAATGTGGACAAGCTGGTCAACTGGGCGCGCACGGGCTCTTTGTGGCCCATGACCTTCGGGCTCGCCTGCTGCGCCGTCGAGATGATCCACGCCTATATGAGCCGCTACGACCTGGACCGCTTCGGCGTGGTGCCGCGGCCGAGCCCGCGCCAGTCGGATGTGATGATCGTCGCCGGCACGTTGACCAACAAGATGGCGCCCGCGTTCCGCAAGGTCTACGACCAGATGGCGGAGCCGCGTTACGTGATCTCCATGGGATCCTGCGCCAACGGCGGCGGGTACTATCATTATTCCTACTCGGTCGTGCGCGGCTGCGACCGCGTCGTGCCCGTCGACGTCTATGTGCCCGGCTGTCCGCCGACCGCGGAGGCGCTGGTCTACGGCATCCTGCAGCTGCAGAAAAAGATCCGGCGCACCGGCACCCTGTGGCGCTAGACGGCCGGGCGAAACGGAACGAACACCAAGAAAACCATGGATCAGGCCCTCAAGGAACTTGCCGAACACCTTCGCGACCTGCTTGGCGACAGGCTGCTGGCGGACCAGGTGCGCCTCGGCGAACTGATGATCACGGTCAAGCGGGACGACATCGTCCCGGTGCTGAAGGTGCTGCGCGACGATTCCAACTGCCAGTTCCACCAGCTTCTCGACATCTGCGGTGTCGACTACGCGGACGAAAGCCCGCGGTTCGAGATCGTCTACAACCTGCTGTCCATGACCCACAACACCCGCGTCCGGGTCAAGGTGCGCACGGACGAGGACGAGCCCGTGCCCTCCGTCGCCGGCGTGTTCGCCACCGCCAACTGGTTCGAGCGCGAGGTCTGGGACATGTACGGCGTGTTCTTCTCGGATCATCCGGACCTGCGCCGCATTCTCACCGACTACGGCTTCGAGGGTCATCCGCTGCGCAAGGACTTCCCCCTTACGGGCTATGTGGAGGTGCGCTATGACGACGAGCAGAAGCGCGTGGTCTACGAGCCCGTGAGGCTGACCCAGGAATTCCGCACCTTCGACTTCGAAAGCCCCTGGGAGGGCATGGAACGGGTCGTCCTGCCGGGCGATGAGAAGGCCGAGGCGGAACCGGAAAGCGAGGCGTCCTGAGGCATGGCCGAAACCCAGATCAAGAACTTCAACCTCAACTTCGGGCCGCAGCATCCGGCGGCCCACGGGGTTCTGCGCCTGGTCCTGGAGATGGACGGCGAGGTGGTCGAGCGCGCCGACCCGCATATCGGCCTGCTGCACCGGGGCACGGAAAAGCTCATCGAATACAAGACCTATGCCCAGGCGGTGCCCTATTTCGACCGTCTGGACTATGTGGCGCCGCAGAATCAGGAGCACGCCTTCGTGCTGGCGGCCGAAAAGCTGCTCGGCATCGCCGTGCCGCCGCGCGGCCAGTACATCCGCGTGCTTTATTGCGAGATCGGGCGCATCCTGAATCACATTCTGAACGTTTGTTCGTTCGCCATGGACGTGGGCGCCATGACACCCATGCTTTGGTGCTTCGAGCAGCGTGAACGCCTGATGGAGTTCTGCGAGGCGGCCTCGGGTGCGCGCATGCACATGAACTATTTCCGGGTCGGCGGTGTCGCCCAGGATCTGCCGCCCGGCTTGCTGAATGAGATCAACGCGTGGACCGAGGAATATGAGCGGTGTCTGGATGACCTCGAGACCCTGCTCACCGAAAACCGCATCTTCAAGCAGCGCACGGTGGACATCGGCGTCATCAATGCCGAGCAGTGCTTCGACTGGGGCTTCACCGGCCCGAACCTGCGCGCCTCCGGCGTGGCCTGGGACCTGCGCAAGGCGCAGCCCTACGACGCCTATGCGGAAATGGAATTCGACATCCCCGTGGGAAAGATGGGGGACTGCTACGACCGCTATCTGGTGCGCATGATCGAGATGAGAGAAAGCTTGAAGATCATCCGCCAATGCGTTGAAAAAATGCCGGGCGGTCCGGTAAAATCGACCAACAAGAAGGTCACGCCTCCGACCCGCGGCGACATGAAGCAGTCCATGGAGGCCTTGATCCACCACTTCAAACTGTTTACCGAGGGGTTCCACGTGCCGGCCGGCGAAACCTATACCGCCGTCGAGGCTCCCAAGGGTGAATTCGGCGTCTATCTGGTGGCAGACGGCTCCAACAAACCCTACCGCTGCAAGATCCGGGCACCGGGCTACGCCCATCTGCAGGCGACGGAATTCCTGTCCAAGGGGCACATGCTCGCCGACGTCGTCGCGAACATTGGCTCCATCGACGTTGTGTTCGGCGAAATCGATCGGTGAGCGGCATGCAGACAGAACAACCGTCGAGCTTCGCGTTTACGGCGGAGAATCTCGAAAAGGCCAAGGCGCATATCGCCAAGTACCCGGAAGGGCGGCAGCAGAGCGCCGTCATGCCGCTGTTGGACCTGGCGCAGCGCCAGAGCGGCGGCTGGATTCCCCAGGCCGCGATCGAATGCATCGCCGACATGCTGGGTATGGCGTCGATCCGCGTCTATGAGGTCGCGACCTTCTACACCATGTACAACCTGAGGCCGGTCGGGAAGCACCACGTCCAGGTCTGCACCAACCTGCCGTGCTGGCTGCGCGGTTCGGACCAGATCATGGCGGCGTGCAAGAAGGTGACCGGCTGCGGCCACGGCGAGACGTCGGAGGACGGCCTGTTCACGGTGACCGAGGTCGAATGCCTGGGCGCGTGCGTCAACGCGCCGATGATGCAGATCAACGACGACTATTACGAAGATCTCGACTCGGCTTCTGCCGAGGAGGTCCTGAAGGCTCTGAAGGCGGGCCGCAAGCCCAAGGCCGGTTCGCAGGCCGGCCGCCACACCTGCGAGCCCGCGGGCGGGATCACCACCCTGACCGACCGCTATCCTGAGCGGGCCGCCAAGGCGGGAGGCGACGACTGATGCTTGCCGACAGGGACCGCATCTTCACCAACATCTACGGCTTCGACAGCCCCTGGCTCGACGGTGCCCGGGCGCGCGGCGACTGGGACAACACCAAGACCCTGATCGAGATGGGCCGCGACAAGATCGTCGACGAGATGAAGGAATCGGGCCTGCGCGGGCGCGGCGGCGCCGGTTTCCCGACCGGCGTGAAGTGGTCCTTCATGCCAAAGGAGATCGGTTCGCGGCCGCATTACCTGGTCATCAACGCCGACGAGGGCGAGCCCGGCACCTGCAAGGACCGCGAAATCATGCGCTCCGAGCCGCATAAGCTCATCGAAGGAGCCTTGGTCGCGTCCTTCGCCATGGGGGCCCACGCGGCCTATTGCTACGTGCGCGGCGAATTCCATCACGAAATCGCCTGCCTGCAGCGCGCGGTGGACGAAGCCTATGATGCGGGCCTGATCGGCGACGACGCCTGCGGCACCGGCTGGAAGTTCGATTTCTACGTCCATTCCGGGGCAGGGGCCTACATCTGCGGCGAGGAGACCTCGCTGATCGAAAGCCTGGAGGGCAAGAAGGGCCAGCCGCGCCTGAAGCCGCCGTTCCCGGCGGGGGTCGGCGTGTGGGGCTGCCCGACCACGGTGAACAACGTGGAATCCATCGCCGTCGCGCCGACCATCCTGCGTCGCGGCGCCGACTGGTTCGCCGGCATCGGGCGGCCCAACAACGTGGGCACCAAGCTGTTCAACATATCCGGCCACGTGAACCGGCCCTGCACGGTCGAGGAAGCCATGGGCATCCCCCTGAAGGAACTGATCGAGAGGCACGCGGGCGGGGTGCGCGGCGGCTGGGACAACCTTCTGGCCGTCATTCCGGGCGGCGCCTCGGTGCCGGTGCTGCCGAAATCCATCTGCGAAGACGTGCTCATGGACTTCGACAGCCTGCGCGAGCAGCGCTCCGGCCTTGGCACGGCCGCCGTCATGGTGATGGACAAGTCGACGGACATCATCAAGGCCATCGCGCGGTTGTCGGCCTTTTACAAGCATGAAAGCTGCGGCCAGTGCACGCCGTGCCGCGAGGGCACCGGCTGGATGGCGCGGGTCATGGCGCGCATGGTCACGGGCGACGCCCACGTCGACGAGATCGATACCCTGGAAGAGGTCACCCGCCAGGTCGAAGGGCACACCATTTGCGCCCTCGGCGATGCGGCGGCGTGGCCGATCCAGGGCCTGATCCGCCATTTCCGGCCCGAGATGGAAAAGCGGATCCTGGACAACCTCGCGCGCCGGTCGGCGGCGGAATAGACTGGCTTACTAAGGACTTAGGGCAAATGCCAAAGATCACCATCGACGGCACGGAACATGAGGTCGAAGCGGGCATGACGATCCTGCAGGCCTGCGAGCAGGCCGGCAAGGAAATCCCGCGGTTCTGCTATCACGACCGCCTGTCCATCGCCGGAAACTGCCGCATGTGCCTGGTGCAGATGGAGCGTTCGCCCAAGCCGGTGGCGTCCTGCGCCATGCCCGTGGCCGACGGCATGGTCGTCTATACGGACACGCCCGAGGTCAAGAAGATGCGCCAGGGGGTGATGGAGTTCCTGCTCCTCAACCACCCGCTGGACTGCCCGATCTGCGACCAGGGCGGCGAGTGCGACCTGCAGGACCAGGCCATGGCCTACGGCATGGACCACGGCCGCTATCACGAGAACAAACGCGCCGTCGAAGACAAGCACATGGGCCCGCTGATCAAGACGATCATGACCCGCTGCATCCACTGCACCCGCTGCGTGCGCTTCTCGACCGAGGTCGCGGGAGTCCACGACATGGGCCTGATCGGGCGCGGCGAGAACGCCGAGATCGTGAGCTACCTGGACAAGGCCGTCGGCTCGGAGCTGTCGGGCAACGTCATCGACCTGTGCCCGGTCGGAGCGCTTACCTCCAAGCCCTATGCCTTCGTCGCCCGCCCGTGGGAGTTGAAGAAGACGGAAAGCGTCGACGTGTCGGACGCGCAGGGCTGCGCAATCCGCGTCGACAGCCGCGGGCCCGAGGTCATGCGCGTGCTGCCGCGCCTCAACGAGGACGTGAACGAGGAGTGGATCTCCGACAAGGCGCGCTTCTGGGTCGACGGCCTGAAGCGCCAGCGCCTGGACCGTCCCTACGTGCGCGTCAAGGGCAAGCTGCAGCCCGCCACCTGGGCCGAAGCCTTCCAGGCCGTCGCCAAGGCCGTGAAGGGCAAGCCGGGCAGCGAGATCGCCGCCATCGCCGGCGATCTGGCCGATTGCGAAAGCATGCTTTTGCTGAAGGAACTGATGGCCGGCCTGGGTTCGGCCAACATGGACTGCCGCCAGGACGGATCCAAGGTCGACCCCGGGGTGCGCGCCTCGTACCTGTTCAATTCCACCATCGCCGGGATCGAGGAAGCGGACGCGCTGCTGATCGTCGGCGCCAACCCGCGCTGGGAGGCGCCGGTCCTCAACGCCCGCATCCGCAAGCGCTACCTGTCGGCAAAGGGCAAGTTCCCCATCGCCGCCGTCGGCCCGGCGGTGGACCTGACCTATCCCGTCGACTGGCTGGGCGAGGGCGCCGACGTCCTGGCGCGGATATCCTCCGGCGGCCACGCCTTCGCCGAGGTCCTGAAATCGGCCGAAAAACCCATGATCATCGTCGGTTCGGGCGCCGTGGCGCGGCCCGACGGCGCGCAGGTCCTGGGCCAGGCGCGCAAGCTGGCCGAGGCCGTGGGCGCGGTCACCGGCGAGTGGAACGGCTTCAACGTGCTGCAGCGCGCGGCATCGCGCGTGGGCGGCCTGGATCTCGGTTTCGCGCCGGATGAGGGCGGGCTCGATACGGCCGGCATCCTGGACGGCGTGACCTCGGGCGCGATAAAGGTCCTCTATCTGCTGGGCGCCGACGAGATTCCCACCAAGGACCTGGACAAGCCCTTCGTGATCTACCAGGGCCACCACGGCGACGCCGGGGCGCATGCCGCCGACGTGATCCTGCCGGGGGCCGCCTATACCGAGAAGAACGCGACCTACGTGAACCTGGAAGGCCGGGTGCAGCGCGGCCAGCTCGCCGTGTTCCCGCCGGGCGAGGCACGCGAGGACTGGAAGATCGTCCGCGCCCTGTCGGACGCGCTGGGCGCCACGCTGCCCTACACGACGCTGGCCGACGTGCGCCAGGGCCTGGTCAAGGCGAACCCCGTGTTCCAGGGCATCGACGACATCCAGGCCGCTCCCTGGGGCGAATTCGGCGCGCCGGGCGAGGCGTCGGGCGCCTTCTCCTACCCGATTGCGAATTTCTACATGACCGATCCCATCAGCCGCGCGTCCGCCACCATGGCCGAATGCACGGACGAGATCCTGGGCGGCAGGGAAGGGAAGACCGGCACCGATGGTTGAGGCCTGGAACACCTGGATCTGGCCGACGGCCTGGATCGTCATCAAAATCCTCGTGATCGTGGTGCCGATCCTGCTGTCGGTCGCCTACCTGACGTTCTTCGAGCGCAAGGTCATCGGCGCCATGCAGCTGCGCAAGGGGCCCAACGTGGTCGGCCCGTTCGGCCTGCTGCAGCCGATCGCGGACGGCGCCAAGCTGTTCCTCAAGGAAATGATCATTCCGTCGGGCGCCAACCCGGGAGTGTTCCTGCTGGCGCCCTGCGTGACCTTCGCCCTTGCCCTCATGGCCTGGGCCGTGATCCCCTTCGGCGAGGGCCTGGTGCTGGCCGACATCAACGTCGGCATCCTCTACCTGTTCGCCATCTCGTCGCTCGGCGTGTACGGCATTCTCATGGCCGGCTGGGCCTCGAATTCGCGCTATGCGTTCCTGGGGGCGCTGCGCAGTGCAGCCCAGATGGTGTCCTACGAAGTTTCCATGGGCTTCGTCATCATCACCGTGCTGCTCTGCGTCGGGTCGCTGAACCTCTCGGCGATCGTCGAGGCGCAGCGCGGCCTGTGGTTCGTGATCCCGCTGTTCCCGATGGCGGTGATCTTCTTCATCTCGACGCTGGCGGAAACCAACCGCCATCCCTTCGACCTGCCCGAGGCCGAGGCCGAACTGGTCGCCGGCTACAATGTCGAATATTCGGGTATGGCCTTTGCCCTGTTCTTCCTGGGCGAATACGCCAACATGATCCTGATGTCGGGGATGACCACCATCCTGTTCCTGGGCGGCTGGCTGCCGCCGTTCTCGATCGAGCCCCTGACGTGGATCCCGGGACCGATCTGGTTCGCCGCCAAGATCGCCTTCTGTCTGTTCATCTTCATCTGGGTGCGCGCGACCTTCCCGCGCTACCGATACGACCAGTTGATGCGTCTCGGCTGGAAGGTGTTCCTGCCGATCTCGCTGTTCGCGGTGGCCGCCACGGCCGGCGTGCTGCTGGCTTTCGGCTGGGTGCCCGCCCCGGTGACGGGTTAGGAGACGTTCCATGAGCTTCATCGGACAAAGCGCCAAGGCATTGTTCCTAAAGGAACTCGTGGCCGGCATGGCGCTTACGCTCAAGTACTTCACCAGGCCCAAGGTGACCCTGAATTACCCCTACGAGAAGGGCCGGCTGAGCCCGCGCTTCCGCGGCGAGCACGCGCTGCGCCGCTACCCCAACGGCGAGGAGCGCTGCATTGCCTGCAAGCTGTGCGAGGCCATCTGCCCTGCCCAGGCCATCACCATCGAGGCCGAGCCGCGGGCCGACGGCTCGCGCCGCACCACGCGCTACGACATCGACATGGTGAAGTGCATCTATTGCGGCTATTGCGAGGAGGCCTGCCCCGTCGACGCCATCGTCGAGGGCCCCAACTTCGAATACGCCACGGAAACCCGCGAGGAGTTGCTGTACGACAAGGCCAAGCTGCTGGCCAACGGCGATCGCTGGGAAACCGAGATCGCCGACCGGCTGCGCGCCGACGCACCGTACCGCTGAACGGCGCAGCAAATCGGGTTGAGACGAGACTGCAAGGACCGACGAGGAGAGTATGAGGGGTAATCAGAACGGCAACCGCGCAGGGACGCGGGCAGGGGACGTGAAGGGGAGCGGCAGATGATCGTCGGAGCCCTGGCGTTCTACATGTTCGCCTTCGTCACCGTGGCCGCGGGCGTGCTGGTCATCTCATCCAGGAACCCCGTGCATTCGGTGCTGTTCCTGATCCTGGCGTTCTTCAACTCGGCCGGGCTGTTCGTGCTGCTGGGGGCCGAGTTCCTGGCCATGATCCTGGTCGTCGTCTACGTCGGCGCCGTCGCCGTGCTGTTCATGTTCGTGGTCATGATGCTCGACATCAACTTCACGGCGCTGCGGTCCGGGTTCCTTCAGTACCTGCCGCTGGGCGGCCTGGTCGGCCTGATCCTGCTGGCCGAACTGTTGGTCGTCGCGGGCGGCTGGCAGTCGATTGCGGGCGGCGCCAAGATGGCCCAGGCGGCGGCCCCCCTGGCCAAGGGCGTAACCAACACCCATGCCCTGGGCCAGCTCATCTACACCCATAACGTCTATCTGTTCCAGGCCGCGGGCCTGATCCTGCTGGTCGCCATGATCGGCGCCATCGTGCTGACCCATCGGCGCCGTGTCGACGTCAAGCGCCAGCGCATCGCCGACCAGAACGCGCGCGGCACGGACACGGTCGAAGTGCGCAAGGTCGAAGTCGGGAAGGGGATCTGAACATGTTGGAAATCGGTCTTTCCCACTACCTGACCGTCGCCGCGGTCCTGTTCACGCTGGGCATCTTCGGCATCTTCCTCAACCGCAAGAACGTGATCATCATCCTCATGTCCATCGAACTGATGCTGCTCGCCGTGAACCTCAACCTGGTGGCGTTCTCGACCTATCTGGGCGACCTCATGGGCCAGGTGTTCGCGCTCTTCGTACTGACCGTCGCCGCCGCCGAAGCCGCCATCGGGCTCGCCATCCTGGTCGTGTTCTTCCGCAACCGCGGCTCGATCGATGTCGAAGACATCAACATGATGAAGGGCTAGGGAGCGGCTCATGATCGAAATCCTCGCCGTCTTCCTGCCGCTCGCCGGCTCGGTGCTTGCCGGACTGATCGTGTTCATGCCGCAGGCGGACAAGCACAAGCAGCACGCCATGGACACCCTGGCGCAGTGGGTCACCTGCACGGGCCTGGTGCTGTCCGCGATCTGCGCGATCATCCTGTTCAAGGACGTGGCGCTCGACGGCAACGTCCGGGTGACGGAGCTGTTCACCTGGATCGATTCCGGCACGCTGGAAGTGTCCTGGGCGCTCCGCGTCGACCAGTTGACCTCCGTGATGATGATCGTCGTTTCCGGCGTTTCGGCGATGGTGCACATCTATTCCTGCGGCTACATGCACCACGACAAGTCGATCCCCCGGTTCATGAGCTACCTGAGCCTGTTCACCTTTTTCATGCTCATGCTCATCACCTCCGACAATCTGGTGCAGCTGTTCTTCGGCTGGGAGGGGGTCGGACTCGCGTCCTACCTGCTGATCGGCTTCTGGTACGATCGGCCGTCGGCCAACGCCGCCGCCATCAAGGCCTTCGTCGTGAACAGAGTGGGCGACTTCGGCTTCGCGCTCGGCATCTTCGCGACCTTCATGCTGTTCGACACGGTGAACCTGGACACCATCTTCAAGGCCGTGCCGGGCAAGGCCGACGCCACCCTGCAGGTGTTCGGCGGCGAGTTCCATGCGCTGACCGTGTGCTGCCTGCTGCTGTTCGTCGGCGCCATGGGCAAGTCGGCGCAGCTCGGCCTGCATACCTGGCTGCCGGACGCCATGGAGGGTCCGACGCCCGTCTCGGCCCTGATTCACGCGGCGACCATGGTCACCGCCGGCATCTTCATGGTCGCCCGCCTGTCGCCGATGTTCGAGTATTCGGAGGTGGCGCTCAACGTCGTCACCATCGTCGGCGCCTCGACGGCGATTTTCGCGGCGACCATCGGCTGCGTGCAGAACGACATCAAGCGCGTGATCGCCTATTCGACCTGTTCTCAGCTCGGCTACATGTTCTTCGCCTGCGGCGTGTCGGCCTATTCGGCGGGCATCTTCCACCTGATGACCCACGGCTTCTTCAAGGCGCTGCTGTTCCTGGGCGCCGGTTCCGTCATCCACGCCATGTCCGACGAACAGGACATGCGCAAGATGGGCGGCATCTGGAAGCACATCAAGGTGACCTACATCCTGATGTGGATCGGCTCCCTGGCGCTGGCCGGCATCCCGCCGTTCGCCGGGTTCTATTCCAAGGACATCGTGCTCGAGGCGGCCTGGGGCGCGCACACGGGCATCGGCCAGTACGCCTTCTGGATGGGCATCGCCGCCGCCTTCCTGACGGCCTTTTATTCCTGGCGCCTGATCGTCATGACCTTCCACGGGACGCCGCGCGCCGACGAGCACGTCATGGCGCACGTCCACGAAAGCCCGATGGTGATGATCCTGCCGCTGGTCGTGCTGGCGGGCGGGGCCAGCCTTGCGGGCGTGCTGGCCTACGACCTGATGGTGGGCAGTCAGGTCGCGCAGTTCTGGGGCAATTCCATCGTCGTGCTGGAACACCACAAGGCGCTGGAGAACGCCCATCACGTGCCGTTGTGGGTGAAGGTGCTGCCGCTGGTCGTCGGCGTCGGCGGGATCGCGCTGGCCTATGTATTCTATCTGCTGGCCCCGTCCATCCCCGGCGCCCTGGCGGCCAGGTTCCAGGGGCTCTACCGGTTCCTGCTCAACAAATGGTACTTCGACGAGCTTTACGACAAGATCTTCGTCAAGCCGGCCTTCTATCTGGGCCGCAACTTCTGGAAAACGGGCGACGGCACGCTGATCGACGGGCTGGGGCCCGACGGCGTGTCCGCCGCCGTGCGGTATATCGCGCGCCGCGCGTCGGCGCTGCAGACCGGCTACCTCTACCACTACGCCTTCGCCATGCTGGCGGGGATCGTGGTCCTGGTGACCTGGTACCTGATGACCAAGGCGGGGTGAGAAGACCATGGATTGGCCCATTCTATCGCTGGTCACCTTCCTGCCGCTCGTCGGCGTGGCGCTGATCGCCTTCGTGCCCGCGGACAACCCGGAGAATTCGCGTCGCGTCGCGCTGTGGGTGTCCGGCGGCACGTTCCTGGTGTCGCTTCTCATCTGGTTGAATTTCGACCCCACCACGGCGGCCATGCAGTTCGTCGAGGAAGCGGCCTGGATGCCCATCGCCGGCATCTCCTACCGCGTCGGCGTCGACGGCATCTCCATGCTGTTCGTGCTGCTGACGACGCTGCTGACCCCTCTGTGCGTGCTGGCAAGCTGGGACGCCATCAAGGTCCGGGTGAAGGAATACATGATCTCGTTCCTGATCCTGGAAACCTTCATGGTCGGCATGTTCGTCGCGCTCGACCTGTTCCTGTTCTACATCTTCTTCGAGGCGGTCCTGATCCCGATGTTCATCATCATCGGTGTGTGGGGCGGCCCGCGGCGCATCTACGCGTCGTTCAAGATGTTCCTCTACACGCTGCTGGGCTCCGTGCTGATGCTGCTGGCCATGCTGGCCATGTACTTCGACGCGGGCACCATGGACATCACCAAGCTGCTGGTTCACGACTTCCCGGCCAAGCTGGAGCCCTGGCTGTGGCTGGCGTTCTTCGCGTCCTTCGCCATCAAGCTGCCGATGTGGCCGGTGCACACGTGGCTGCCCGACGCCCACGTGGAGGCGCCGACGGCCGGTTCGGTGATTCTGGCGGGCGTGCTGTTGAAATTCGGCGGCTACGGCTTCCTGCGGTTCTCGCTGCCCATGTTTCCGGAAGCCAGCGTGATGTTCACGCCGCTGATCTACACCCTGTCCATCGTCGCCGTGATCTACACTTCCCTGGTCGCCCTGGCGCAGGAGGACATGAAGAAGCTGATCGCCTATTCGTCGGTCGCGCACATGGGCTTCGTGACCATCGGCACCTTCACCCTGACGGTGCAGGGGGTCGAGGGCGCGATCTATCAGATGCTCAGCCACGGCGTGGTCTCGGCGGCCCTGTTCCTTGTCGTCGGCGTGGTCTACGACCGCGAGCATTCGCGCGAGATCACCCATTACGGCGGCCTGGTGGAACGCATGCCCGTCTACGGCCTGACCTTCATGCTGTTCATGCTGGCGTCGGTCGGCCTGCCCGGCACGGGCGGCTTCGTCGGCGAGTTCCTGGTCCTGCTGGGCGCCTTCCGCGCCAATTCCTGGGTCGCCGCCCTGGCGGCCACGGGCGTGATCCTGGGCGCCGTCTACATGCTCTATCTCTATCGCCGCATCATCTTCGGCAAGCTGACCAAGGAACGCCTCGCCAAGATCCTGGACATGGACCGGCGCGAGATCGCGGTGTTCGCGCCGCTCGTCATCGTCACCCTGTGGATGGGCATTTACCCGTCGTCGTTCCTTGACGTCATGCACGTATCCGTCGACAACCTGTTGAAGCACGTGGAAACGGCGCTGGCCGCGGCCGGACACGTGAACCTGGCCGGACGCTGAGGGAGAACCCGACGAGATGTCGATCGATCAAATCATTCCGGCCCTGCCCGAAGTCTTCGTCGCCTGCATGGTCATGGCGCTGCTGATGCTCGGCGTGTTCCAGAAGGGCGCCCTGGCCGATCAGGACGTGAAGAGCTTCCGCTTGATCTCCGGCCTGTCCGTCGGCGTGCTGGGGCTGACCGTCCTGCTGGTCGTCATGCTGGCCGACCGCCAGCTCATGGCCTTCAACAACATGTTCGTCGTCGACGGCTTCGCGACCTACGCCAAGGTGCTGGTGCTGATCGCCTCGGCGGCCGCCATCGTCCTGTCCGCGGGCTATCTGGAACGCCACGGCGTCGCGCGTTTCGAATACGCCGTGCTGGTCGTGTTCGCGACCCTCGGCATGATGATGATGATCTCGGCCAACGATCTGATCTCGCTCTACATGGGGCTCGAGATGCAGTCGCTGTCGCTCTACGTCGTCGCCGCCTTCCAGCGCGAGGACCAGCGCTCGACCGAGGCGGGTCTCAAGTACTTCGTCCTGGGCGCGCTCGCGTCGGGCATGCTGCTGTACGGCGCCTCCCTGGTCTACGGTTTCGCCGGGACGACCAACTTTTCGGTACTTGCCGACCTGCTGAAGGGCGGGGCGCCGTCCGTCGGGCTCGTCGTGGGTATCGTCTTCGTGGTCGCCGGCCTGGCCTTCAAGGTTTCGGCCGTGCCGTTTCACATGTGGACGCCCGACGTCTACGAAGGGGCGCCGACCCCGGTCACCGCCTTCTTTTCCGTGGCGCCCAAGATCGCGGCCCTGGCGCTGTTCACCCGCGTGATGATGGAGCCCTTCGGCGACGCGGCCGACAGTTGGCGCCAGGTCATCATCTTCGTCTCCGTCGCCTCCATGGTGCTGGGCGCCGTGGCCGCCGTGGCGCAACGGAACATCAAGCGCCTGATGGCCTACAGTTCCATCGGTCATGTGGGCTACGTCCTGATCGGCCTGTGCGTCGCCAACGAGGCCGGCGTGCGCGGCATCCTGGTCTACCTCGCCATCTATCTGGTGATGAACGTGGGCGCCTTCGCCTGCATCCTGTGCATGAAGCGGGGCGACCGCATGGTCGAGCAGATCTCCGACCTGGCCGGCATGTCCAAGACCCATCCGATGATCGCGTTCGCCCTCTTGGTGTTCATGTTCTCCATGGCCGGCGTGCCGCCGCTCGCGGGCTTCTTCGCCAAGCTTTACATCTTCTGGGCCGCCATCGACGCCGGCCTGGTGGGCGTCGCAGTGATCGGTGTGCTGACCAGCGTGATCGGCGCCTTCTACTACCTGCGCATCGTGCGGGTGATGTACTTCGAGGACGCCGAGGATCCGCTGGACGCCGGAGTCAGCCGGGAACTGAAGATCCTGATCGGGGTTGCCGCCTTCATCATCTGCTTCTTCTTCATCCAACCGAACCTGATCCTGGAGCCCGCTGCGGCGGCGGCGAAAGCCCTGCTCGCCGGGTAGGGTCATGGACGCGCCAAAACTCCCGTCTCTGTTCACCCTGGTCGAACTGGAAACGGTCGACAGCACCAATGCAGAGGCCCGCCGCCTCGCCGAACGGGGGCCCGAGGCGGCACCCGAGGGCACACTCGTGTGGGCCATGGAGCAGACCGCCGGACGCGGGCGGCGCGGCCGCACCTGGGTCAGCCCCAAGGGCAACTTCTACTGCTCGGTCATCCTGCGCCCCGAGGTTCCGCTTAAGGACGCGGCGCAGTTCGGCTTCGTCGCCTCGCTTGCCGTCTACGACACCATCGGCGGCCTGGCCCAGCCGGGCACGGAGGCCCATACCAAGTGGCCCAACGATGTCCTCGTCGCGGGCCGCAAGGTCGCCGGCATCCTGTTGGAGGCCCAGGGGGCGGCGACGCCGGACGCGCAGCCCGATTTCGTCATCGTCGGCGTCGGCGTCAACCTGGTCAGCTTTCCCGAGGATGTGGAGTTCCCGGCCACCTGCATGCTGGACGAGGGCACCGCCGTGATGGCGCCGGAGTTCCTGGAGGGCTTCGCGCGGCATTTCCTGGGCTGGACCCGCATCTGGGTCGACGAGGGGTTCGAGCGCCTGCGCAAGAACTGGCTTTGGCGCTGCGACCAGGTCGGCAAGCAGGTCGAGGTGCGGCTGGCGAACGAAACCTTGACCGGCACTTTCAAGGACCTGG
>Ga0210019_1001219_pt1 | contig 28340 bp, 25 predicted proteins | sample CryGeyCG2114_020_2_FD_183969 | JGI IMG/M metagenome (GOLD analysis project Ga0210019, IMG submission 183969) | Groundwater microbial communities from aquifer - Crystal Geyser CG11_big_fil_rev_8/21/14_0.20 (SPAdes) (version 2) | ecosystem: Environmental > Aquatic > Deep subsurface > Groundwater ...
CCCCCTACGATTCATTTTCCAATCGAATCGCCAATCTGCGCTTTGTTCAGGACATCCCCATGAATCGCGACGTGCCCAGCTACCCGGTGGTGGAAGCCATCGAGAGGGGGTTGCCCCGCTTCCGGGATCGGCCCATGCAGATCATCTGGGGAATGCAGGATTTCTGCTTCAACGTGCATTTCCTGAAACGGTGGAAGGAATTGTTCCCCGAAGCCGAGGTCCATGAAGTCCCGGATGCGGGGCACTACGTTGTGGAAGACGCGCACGAAAGGATCGTCCCCTGGATACAGGAATTTCTGTCCCGCAACCCGGTTAACTGAACAAACCCCCGCGAGATTACGGGGAAGCAGGATGTTCGGAAGGCAGTTGGCATCGGGGATGGCCTGCAACTGCGGGAGAGGACGCGGGGAGAAGAAATAAAAAAAGGCGCCTCGCAAGAGGCGCCTTTATTATGTGCCGATAACGATCAATACCGGTAATGGTCCGGTTTGTACGGTCCCTCGATCGGAATGTTGAGATAGTCCGCCTGGCCGGGGGTGAGTTTCGTCAGTTTGACACCCAGTTTTTTCAGATGCAGTCGGGCCACTTCCTCATCGAGCTGTTTGGGAAGGGTGTAAACCCCAACCTCATACTTCTTGCTGAACAACTCGATCTGCGCCAGCACCTGGTTGGTGAACGAGTTGGACATGACGAACGAGGGGTGCCCCGTGGCGCATCCCAGATTGACCAGCCTGCCCTCGGCCAGCAGGATAATGCTCCGTCCGCTGGGGAAAGTGAACTTGTCGACCTGCGGTTTGATCTTGGTCTTTTTGACTCCCTTGTACTTGCTCAGGGTTTCGACCTGGATCTCGACGTCGAAGTGGCCGATGTTGCACACAATGGCGTCGTCCTTCATTTTTTCCATGTGCTCGATGCGGATCACGTCCTTGCACCCGGTGGTGGTCACGAAAATATCCCCTTCCCCCACGGCATCTTCCATGGTGGTCACCTCATAACCCTCCATGGCCGCTTGCAGGGCGCAGATGGGGTCGATTTCGGTGACGAGGACGCGGGCGCCCAGGCCGCGCATCGAGTCCGCACAGCCCTTGCCCACATCGCCAAAACCCGCCACCACGACCACTTTCCCCGCGATCATGATATCCGTCGCCCGCTTGATTCCGTCCGCCAGCGATTCCCGGCAACCGTACAGGTTGTCGAATTTGGATTTGGTGACCGAGTCGTTGACGTTCATGGCGGGAACTTTGAGGGTTCCCTCCTGCACCATTTTGTAGAGCTTGTGAACCCCTGTGGTGGTTTCCTCGGTAATGCCCTGGATCCGGTCCAGCAGTTCGGGGTGATTTTGATGCACGTAATAAGTCAGGTCGCCGCCGTCGTCGAGAATCATGTTGGGACTTTCATCGAACAGCAGGGTTTGCGCAGTGCACCACCAGTATTCCTCTTCCGTTTCTTCTTTCCAGGCGAACACGGGAATGCCTTTGGCCGCGATGGCCGCGGCGGCATGGTCCTGGGTGGAGAAAATATTGCAGGACGCCCAGCGGATCTCGGCCCCAAGCTCGATCAGGGTCTCGATCAACACGGCCGTCTGGATGGTCATATGCAGGGAACCAGCAATGCGCGCGCCTTTGAGCGGTTTGGTCTTCCCATATTTTTCCCGCAGGGCCATGAGCCCGGGCATCTCTTTTTCGGCCAGGATGATTTCCTGCCGTCCCCACTCGGCGAGGGAGAGATCTTTGACTTTGAATTTTTCAGCGACGAGGGTTGAACTCATGTTTGCTCCTTATGGATTATGCGGGATGACATTGCCGTGGTTTGATATGAATTGAAGCCAGTACTTCCGGAAAGAAGCGGGGATCCTCCCGGTCCGCATCGACAGGACGGCGGGTTCCGGTTCCCCCTTGCAGAAAGGCAGTCTAGCAGATTTTCCCTTGAGTCGTCCACTCCAATTCCTCTCACTATTTTGACCCGGCATTTCTAATGAATTGCGGTGATCTTTACGGTTTTGTAAAGGAAATTTTTGAAGCTGATGAATTTCCGCCGTTCTTCGGGCCGCTCCGGATACTCCCCGCTGACGGCGCGGAGTTTGATGGCGAGCCCGGGTAGATTGGCCTGGTACCGGAACCGGGCGGCATCGATCAGGTTGCGCACGGTATCCCGGGTCATGCGTTTCTGTTTGAAGGGCAGGTGGATCTCGCTCCAGAAATCGCCGCTTCCCGATTCCAACCGGTCAAGGATTGCGTCGCGTCCGATACCGGCGTCCAGCGGGGAATGAATCTCGCGCTCATGGGAATCGGTTTGGCTGGAAGCGGCCACGTCCTCCAGCCGGATGATGTGGTCTTTGCGAAACATCACCGCGCGGAGAAGGATATTTTTCAGTTCGCGCACGTTGCCCCGGTAATGATAATTTTTTAAATACTCGATGGCTTCCTTCTCCATTTGCAGGGGAGCGGAATCCTTGAAATCCCGCTTGTATGCCTGTTCAAGGATGCCAAGGAAATGGATCGCCAGGTCCTCGATGTCCTCGCGGCGTTCGTTTAAACTGGGGATGTTGAAACTGAGCGCGTTGAGCCGGTGGAACAGATCTTCCCGGAATTTCCCTTTTTCGATCTCCTCGCGCAGGTTTTTGTTCGTGGCGGCGATGAGGAAGATCCGCGAGTACCGGGGCCGGTTTTCCCCCAGGCGCAGAAACACCCCCGTATCGAGGAACCGCAACAGTTGGACCTGGGTCTTGGGATCGGCGTCGCCGATCTCGTCGAGGAACACCACGCCGCCGTTGGCTTCCTCAAGGATTCCCTCGCGGTGAAACTCGGCTCCCGTAAATGCGCCTTTGGCGTGGCCGAACAATTCGGAGTAGGTGAGGTCTCCGCTGTAAGCCGCGATATTGGTTTTGCGCAGGGGGGCTTTGAAATGCGCGCCTTTGGCTTTCTGAAATACTTCGGTGATGCGGGAATAAATGTTGTTGAAGAAAAATTCCTTGCCGGTTCCCGTCTGTCCATACAGAAGCAGGCAGGGGAGCCCCATGGTGTTTTCGTCCTGTTTCCCCCGCTCCCATTCGAGCATGCGGTTGCAGATCGACTCGACCACCGTATCGACGCGGCGCACCAGGGAGTGGATACGCTGGCTTTTGCCGATCACGTTGCCCAGATGGTAGGAGGAAACCTTGGGATCGCGGTATTCGATGTCCCGGCGGATGTGGCTGACCTGGTGCTTGAGGTCGTCGAGTTGGATCAGATTGTGGACTTTGGAGGCGATCAGGGTGGAAATGATCTGTAAAATTTTTTTATGTTCATCGGTGAAGTAATTTTTTCGGAAGCTGTCCTGGGTGATCACGCCGAGAACGCTATGGCCATAAATCAACGGAACGGCCATCTCGGCTTGCACCGAGGGGAGAAGATTCTTGTAGAAGCCCTGGGTCAGTTCCGGGTCGTACACATCGTTGACCAGGATCGGTCGGGCGGTGTGGGCGCAGTACCCGTTCAGGGATTTTGAGTGCACGGGCATATCGTCCCCGCCGATGGGGAGGGGTGGGATGGTGCTTTTCATCCAGCCTCTCGATTTGGCGCCCACCAGCTTGCCTTCAGGAGTTTCCACCACCAGCCAGGGCTTGCCGTCGATCGTCTGAGTCAGGGAGATCGTGCCGCAAGCCGCGCCGATCAGTTCCGATACCTTGTCGAGGATCCGGTGCAGAAAATCCTGGAGCGAATCGTCTTTCTCGGAAAGGAGACCTTCGATTTCGGACAAGACCTGAATCTCGATGTGTTCCGGGCTTTCCTCCAGGATGAGTTTTTCGATCATGGCGGCATGGTCTTCCAGAAGGTGCTTTTCGAACTTGGAAAACCGGTAAGGCTGATTGGTGTAGTAATTCACGGCGCAGATGAAATGTCCCGTCTGCCGGTTGAATTTCGGGATCTGGTAAAAGGAAACCAGATTGATCTGGCTGACGACGTCCTTCCGGGTGAATTCCTCTTCCCCGATATCTTCAATGTATACGGAACCGATATCGGGATCCTTGGCGACGAGACCGATGTGTTCGTCGTATCGCACGATGCGGTTGATCAGGTTTTCGTTGTGAAGGATGCTGATGCGGTCCTTGTTGCTGTAGATGAGCGCGTCTTCCTTGTTTTTGGAGAACACCGCCATCACTTCCGCCAGGTCGGAGGGTTTCTGCGATTTGGTGATGAGATTTTGCGTGGACAGGGGAACCAGCACCGACGCCAAGGTGAGGCGGTCGATCAATTTCACGGCGGAACGTACGAGACGGAATGCCGCTTCCTTCTTGCGCGCCAGGTCCAGGTGACGCGAGAAAGAGATCTTCTGATGAAATTTCTTCGCCCGGTCGATGACGGCGGCATTGGCCAGAAGAAAGCCGGTGATGAGGTGCATTTTCTCCTCGGACAGGCATTCCCCGTCCCGATCCCAATCGAGGCTCAGCGCGCCGATGGGGCGCAACTGGTGGGTGATGGGGAAAATCGCCGAAGACCGGATCCCCGTCATCTCGGCGAAGGGATCTCCCTTGGGGCGGCTTTTCTCCCCCAGTTTCCAGGAGAGGATTACCTCGTTCCTGAAAAAAGCCAGGGTCATGATGGAATCGGGAGACGCGACGAATTGCGTTATTTTTTCCTTCTCCGCCTGATTTTGCCCGGTCACGTAATGACAGATCAACATGCCCTCATACAAATCCTCAAGATAAATCCGGGACATTTTGCAACCGAAAAGGGCTTGCAGACCCGTCGCGGTGTAATGCAGGATGTCCGACAGGTTTTCTTTACCAAACTTTTGAATTGTCTGAGTTAATTTCTCAAGTTCCGGGCTCATGGGGCTTCAGGTATTCCAGGTTGAGTAAGAAAAGTACACAACGTTATAAATATACCATGCTTAAAAGCCGGGCAGGGGAAAAATGTGCAGAGCAGGGTGGGGGGGATGTCAAAATTTTGCTGGTGGGGGGGCATTTTTTCCCTGAAATTCATGGGCAGGGTCGGGGAGGATTGACTGCTGGATATAAAAAAAGTCTTATGTTTTTAATAAGTTATCCCGATAGACCTTGAAATGACGCCGATTGCTAATCCTGGCATGTAATTTGCTTGTTATATTGTCAGGAGGATTTATCATGTTACTTGACCGACTGCTGTTTTTTGACCGTGTGCCTTCGGTGTTGACCAAGGCGCTCAATTTTGCGTCCAAAAGGAATTTGTTGATCTCCAGCAACATCGCAAACGTGGAGACCCCCGGTTACAAGGCGAGCGACGTGGACTTTCGCTCGCAGTTGAACCAGGTTCTGGACCTCGAAGGGGAGATGAAGTTGACCTCCACCAATCAAAGTCACCTGGGACCGTCCCGGCAAGCGCTTGAAGACCTGGAACCCGAGGTGTTTGAGGAAGTCGATGCGGCCAAATCGAACGGAAACAATGTCGACATCGATAAAGAAATGGGGAAGCTGGCGGAGAATCAGATTATCTATAACACGATGGTGCAATTGATGGTCAAACGCGGGTCCACGGTCCGCGCGGCCATTACCGAACTGCCGCAACAGTAAAGGATCTTGAGGGTTAATTCTGTTGACAAGCCAGGGATTAAAATCTTAAATTAAACAGGTTGAACTTACGGTACGGGCGATGAAGGATATCACCTTACAGACGAATTTAAAGGGATTGCAGGGGCCGAGCGGTCTGCGGAAAACCGGACTGCCTAACGCGGCGGACAAGGTTGAAGGCGGTCCCTCCTTTGCCGAGAACCTTGCGGAATCGTTGAAGAAGGTCAACGACCTGCAGAAACAGGCCGATGTCGCCATCGAGGAATTCGCCGCCGGCAAGACCAATAATATTCACGAAACCATGCTTGCGGTGAGCAAGGCCGATCTGGCCTTCCGGCTCACGATGCAGGTTCGCAACAAAATTGTGGAAGCCTACCAGGAAGTGATGCGCATGCAGGTGTGATGTTGCATTCGGTTAGCTCGAATAATGAACCCCCGGGTTATCCCCCCGGGGGTTTTTTTATGTAATTTTATCTATGAAAACCGGATATAATTGGGAAACAGATCCAGCGACTCAATCGGCGAATATTTCCGGTCCAGGGAGGAATTAAAATAATGATGAAACGGTTTTGGTTTTTCAGTTTGTTGATGGCGGGGATTTTCTCGGTGACCCCCGCGGCTCCGCTGTGGGCCCAGGCGAGCGGCCATGCCAGCGTTGGGCTCGGGCATGGAGAAGAGGGATTCCTCCATCTTGAAGAGATGATCAAGCACCTGGAGTACAGCTTGAATCAGAAAGACGCCCCCCCGGAGCTCAAGACGCATGGAACGGTGGCTTTAAGCCATGCCAAAGAGGCCCTGACCCATTACGAAGAAGCGCTGAAACATGCCTCCGAGGCTCTGGGACGGCCGGTTATGGGTGGCATGATGGAAGGTTCCCCCGGTCATGAGGAAGGTTCTCCCAAGCAGGAGGGCTCGCCGGGAATGAGTCAACCGGAAGGTTCGCAACACGAGCATGAGGGGTCGGGTAGCCGTTAATCCGTCCCCCGGAGGGTATTACAACCGGGAGGGGATTCCTTCCCGCCCTGCGGGGCAAGAAGAATGTCGTCCCCGATCACCTTGACGGCATAAATCCGGGTATTCCACTCCGCCCCTACATTGCATTCCCCCGTCTTCAGATCGAACCTGAACCCATGATTCGGGCATTTGATCCCGATCCCGTCCAAAGTGCCGCGCAACAGGGGCGCGGTGTTTTTGTGCGGGCAGGTATCGCGAATCGCGTAGTATTCTCCGTCCAGAAGGAACAGGGTCACCCGTTCTCCGTTCACATCCACGCGTTTTCTTCCCCCGGGTTCGATGTCTCCCACCCTGGCCACGGGGATCAGCGATTCATTCATGAAGATTCAATGGGCAATTCGGGATGATAGCTCCAATCCCACCAGGAGCCATCGTAATTGCGAACGGAATAACCGAGATAGCGGAACACGAAGTAGGCCATGGCCGAGCGGACCCCGCCGGTGCAATAGACGACCACTTCCTTATTCCGGTTAATTTTGTATGTGTCGAGCAGGCGGACCAGAGTGTCGCTATTTTTCAGGATGCCCTGTTCATCAAAGAAATCCCGCCAATCGATATGCACCGCGTGCGGAATGTGGCCTCCCCGAGGTGATCCGAACGGGGTGGCTCCATCGAACTCGCTTCGGGTGCGGTTGTCGACGATGGCAAGGTTGTCTGACTGGAGCCGTTCCAGGATCCAATTCTTATCAGCAACCCGGTCCAGATTCAAGTGAAGCTCGTTTTCCGCAAGCCGCGACGGAGGGGGCAGGTTTGCGGGGCCGCGTTCGATTGCCCCGCCGGCTTCCGTCCACCGGGTCCATCCCCCTTCCAGAATCGCAACCGAGGAGAAACCATAAAACTCAAACATCCAGAAGTAGCGTCCGTCCGTTCGCCAGGGGTCGCGGGGGTCCCCATAAACCACAATCGCTTTGTTCCGTTCGAATCCCAGGGGTCGCAATTTCCCGACGATGAACGAAAGGTCGCGGATCAGAATTCCCCGCGCGCTTTTTTCAGTATTTGTGAAATCCTGCCAGTTGTTCAGATTGACGGCGCCGGGAATGTGGCTAATGAGAAATTTCCATGCGGGCCGGGTATCGACAATCACGACTTCCGCGGGATTCCTGGACCGAAGTTGATCCACCGAAATCATGGTTCCGGGAGACCCCTCAAAGGCCCCTGCAACCCCTTGAAAACCCATAAAAATCCCTAGAATTCCCGCAGTCGCGGCGGTCCTAATTTTTCTTGACAAAGCAACATGCTGGCTTGTAATATCAACTTTCATTTTTCGCACCGCAAGTGAAAAATATCGCGAAAATTGCGGCAATAGGCACCGAAATCCTTCAGCGGCCCGAGTAGTTTGAAAGCGGGAATCGGGACTTGGAAGCGGTAGCCTGAGCCGTATCAATCACGAATCAAACAGGATCGGTTTCCTGACTACCTCTAATTATCCCCGTTTTATATCTGGTTGTATAATTTATTTTCAAGATCGGTGGCCGGGGAAATTTTTGGTTTTTTAGTGAAGCTGGAAAACGATAGCAGGTGAACCCGGGCGCCGGAATTCAGGGACCGGCCCGGGGCTAACGCGAAGCACACCCCCATCCCATCAAGGCAAAAAATACAAGGTTCAATCGGAGGAGCGAATGAGCACCAGTGATAAAGAGAACGAAAACCAGCCCCCCCAGAGTCCCGAAGACCGGTTGGAGAAGATAAAAAAGGAAGCTAAAGAAGACCCCAGCCAGTATTATGCCCAGGGCGATCATGGTGATGAGGGGATTACTCCTGCCGACTACGAAAAGTCGATCCCCGAACCTGAGAAGAAAGAAGAAGAAATCAATATGTTCAAGGCGGTGGCTTTTTTAGGATTCGGCCTTGCCGCATTGGCGATCATTTTTATTTTATTCTTTATCCGCGATATCGACGAACGCGTGGGTCACGTGGACTCAGCGGTGAACAGCCTGGAAACCAAGATCGCTCCGCTCAAAAAGGAAATGGACGACCGGTTTGGGACCGTTCAAGGCGAGATTGGCGGACTTCGCGAGAAGGTGAACAACTACGAGCGCGTGACCGCCATCATGGAATTGAAACGTGCCCTGGTCACGATTCAGGAAATGTCTTTGGGCGATTCCCCCCAGGTCAAAGCCAAGTCTCATCAGGTGGTCACCAGCATCGAAGCCCTGCTACAGGAATTTGGCGTGGCGACGAAAACCCCGGCTGGCACGGTTGAAGTCCAGGAAGAGACTGGGGCTCCGGTTGCCGCCCCCCCGTCCGCGCCTGCTGTTGAAGCGGTAGCGGAGCCTGTTCCGGCCGCCGCCGAACCCGCTCAGGCTCCTGCCGCACCGGCGGAAGAAGCGCCTGCGGTTGCGGCTCCCGCTGAGGAGGAGAAAGCTCCCGCCAAGGAAGAAGCCGCCGATGACGCCGATGACGCCGCAGACGACGAGGATGAAGACGATAGTGAAGATGACGAGGATAAAAAGGAGTGAGGCGGTAATCGCTTACCGATTCCGATCGTCCATCTTCCATTAAAATTCTGCCGGTCCAGGGATGCCTGCCCTTAAAGTCATTGTTGCCGTTCTGTTCTTTATCTTCATCGCATCCCTGGCGGTGAAGAATATGAATGCGGTGGAGCTTACGTATTATGACTATAAGCTCCAGACCCATTCTTTCCACCTTCCATTGATGGTCGTGATCCTCGTCCCCTTTGTTCTCGGGATTTTCTCGGCCTGGTTTTTGGGGGCGGTTTCCCGGTTACGGTTGCGGACGGAATTCCGCCGCCACAGCCGCACCATCCAATCCCTTCAGGAAGAGCTGGACCGGCTCAAGGGTCCCTCGGTTTCATCCGAAATAATCCCCGAAAATCCAAATCATTCTTAAAGTTAGATACGAATTCCCAGATTTATTGTGAGGTTCGTTCGCCTCTCGGCGGGGAGGCTCAAGCCGGCTGTTGCTGGGTGAGGCAATGGACGCCGCCCAACCCGGCGACCAGCACCGTGCACGGGATGGGCAGGATGATTTTGGAGGGAAACAGCTCCTGCAGGATTTGCCGGACCCGGTCGTCGTTTTCATGGTTGTAGGTGGGGAGCAGGAGGGTCCGGTTGCCGATGTAGAAATTGGCGTAGCTGGCGGGCAGGCGCACCCCATCGTCAATTACAGGGCCGGGCATGGGAAGGGGAATGACCTTGAAAGCTCTCCCATCGGGGCCGGTCGCCCCTTGCAGATCGGAAAACAACTTTTGTAATCCGGCGTAGTTTTCGTCCGCCGCATTTTCTTCCACCGCGCAAACGATGGTGTCCCGGCTTACGAACCGGGCCAGGTTGTCCACGTGGCCGTCGGTATCGTCTCCAACCAGGCCTGCATTCAACCAGATCACCTGCCGCACCCCCAAAAAATTTTTCAGATATTGTTCCATTTCTTCCCGCGTAACCGGTCCGTTTCGGCTGGGGTTCAGGAGGCAGGAATCGGTGGTCAGGCAGGTGCCTTGTCCATTGACGTCGATCGCGCCGCCTTCCAGAACGATGCCGGGATGGAAGGTGGGAAGGCCGAGGGCTTGGGAGATCCGGTCCCCGGATTGATCGTCGAGTTGCCACGGGTACTTTTTGCCCCACGAGTTGAATCCCCATTTGTTCATCGCAATTTCCTTTCCCGATCCCGTATCGCGGACAATGAAGTTGGGGCCGAAATCGCGGATCCACGAGTCGTTGGTGGGGATGAGGTGGAAATGGATGTTTCCGGGAGACTGCAGGATCTGGGCGGCCAGTTTCCGCTCCACCCGTTGCCGGGCGGATTCGTCCTTGACCAGAATGTGAACGGCCTCGCCCGCGATCAGGCCGGAAACGATGGCGCTGTAGGCCGTTTCCACCTCTTCGATAGCATGCCCCGGCCAGGTTTCGGGGTTATGGGGCCAGGCCAGCCAGGTTCCCGCATGGGGCTCCCATTCCGCCGGCATGCGGTATCCCTGAGAGACGGGGGACGATGGATCAGGCATCGGGTTCGATGGTGAGGCGATTGATGTTTGGGTAGGCGTCGGTTCTCCGGTCGCGGTAAAAGGGCCAGTTTCGGCGGGTTTTTTCGATGCGTCCCAAATCGCATTCCACCACAAGGATTTCCGCGCGGTCGGTAGATCCTTTCGCCAAGGTCTCCCCGAACGGGTCGCACACGAAGGATCGCCCCCAGAATTCCAGCGCGCCTTCCCGGCCCACGCGGTTGATGGAGGCGACGTACACGCCATTGGCAATGGCATGGCTTTTCTGTATGGTTTCCCATGCGGCGGCCTGCTTTTCCATTTCTCCCGCATCGTGTTCCTGAAAGCCGATGGCGGTGGGATAAAACAGGATCTCGGCGCCCGCGAGAGCCGTCAGCCGGGCCGCTTCCGGGAACCATTGGTCCCAGCAGATCAGCACCCCGATCTTTCCATACCGTGTGGTGAAGGATCGGAATCCGAGATCTCCGGGAGTGAAGTAGTATTTCTCGTAGAAACAGGGGTCGTCCGGAATGTGCATCTTCCGGTACGTGCCGGCGATCGAGCCGTCGCTATCGATGACCACCGCGCTGTTATGGTAGATCCCGGCGATGCGTTTTTCAAACAGGGGAGCGATGATGACGACTTCCAGTTCGCCCGCCAGTTTGGAAAAAGTCTCGGTCGTGGGACCGGGAATGGGTTCCGCCAGGTCGAAATGGTTGATATCCACCGTCTGGCAGAAATACTGGGAACGAAACAGTTCCTGCAGACAAATGATCTGAGCGCCCTGTTGGGACGCTTCGATGATGGCCTGAACCGATTCCTCAAGATTGTCGTGAATCTCGGGAACGCAGGGCATCTGAATGAGACCGATCGTTCGAATTTGATTTTTGAGGGCCATGATCGAGCGGCGAAGGTGGCTTGATAGAGTATTCCAGCCCGTTCCCGGACCTTCGATTCCGAAGGGTGAGGCCAGGGGCAAATTGGAAATTTATTACAGGTTGCGATGGGTTCCAGAATATCCGGAGGTGAGTATAGAGGAAATCCCGGCGTTTCTCAATTTCCAAATCCGGTGTCCTCAAAGCCATTGTTTCGCCCCGGCAATTATGTTAAAAGTATAAAGACTCCTTTGTTTTAATGGCTTTTGTCCTCAGCTTTCAGGCCTTCCACCGTTGATTCATTTTGATTTTCCATTCCAGATTCCATGCCCTACCGGGTGCGGGAGTAAACTGGAATCAATACCGTACCGTGTGGGTAAAACAAGCCTTCAGAGATTATTATAAGCCCAAACTCAGGCGGGAATTGGGCCGCCCTCCCACGCAAGAGGAGATGGACTGCCGCTTCGAGGAGATTTATCGCCAGGTCAATCTGACCCTGCTGGTCGGGATTCAGGAAGGTGTGGGGATTAATTTTTACGAAATCGCCCGATTTGTAAAAGAGGAATTCGATGCATGGCGGGACCGGCCGGAGGAGTTTTTGTTCGAACGGTTCGGGGGAGGAAATTTCAAACTCAATTTCTATGAAGGTCCCTCGTTTATCGTCTGCGTGAATTTTAAGCCCAAGGGAGAACCCAAATGGGAATCCCTCATCCAGAAGAAACCGGGCTCAACGCCCGCCGGTTGACCCCTTTTCCTTTCCATGAAATCGAGTGCCCGCATAAGCGATCCTTCCGCATTACCCTTCCAGGACCGACTGCGTTCTCTGTCGCACCTTCTCCTTGAGAAACAGAGCCGCCTGACCGTGGAAGGGCTCTCGGGGGCCTCGCGCGCCTTTTTTCTGGCGAGCCTGGAAAAACAGATTCCGTCGGCTCCCATCGCGGTCCTGACGGGGGACCAAAACACCGGCGAAACCCTGCTGAGCGATTTAAAGTACTTTTTTCGTTTCGAGAATATCAAGATCGAGCCGCGTTTTTTCCCGACCTGGGAATTGCTACCCTACGAACCCCTGTCCCCCCTGAGCGAAATTTCGGGCGAGCGCCTGACGGTTCTTCACCGGCTACAGAAGGGGGAGCGATTGTTCCTGGTGGTTCCCCTGGAGGCGTTGATGCAGTTCGTGATGCCCCGTTCCGTGCTGAACCGGTTGGTCTTCCCGGTCCGCCAGGGCGACTCGCTCGGGCGCGATCTTCTGGAGACCTGCCTTGCCGATAATGGTTATTCCAGGGTCAATCTGGTGGAAGGCCGGGGGGAATTCAGCGTGCGGGGGGACATAGTGGACGTGTTTCTTCCCGCATCGTCCAACCCGGTGCGCATTGAATTTTTCGGCGACGAAGTGGAAAGCATCCGCGTCTTCGATGCCATGACCCAGGTATCCATGGATAATTTTCGGGAGATCCAGATTCTTCCGGTACGGGAGGTCTGCCCCACTCCCGACGAGGCGGAGCGGGCCATTGAGAAGATTCTCCTCCACGGGCGAGACCAGGGGGTGGACCGCCACGCCTTGCGCGAGTTGACCGAAAAAATTCAGCACCTGGGGTCCTTTGCCGGAATCGAACACCTCGCGCCATTTTTTTATCCCGGGAAGGAAACCCTGTTCGACTACCTCCCACCGGAGACGGTTTGGGTCGTGGATGAGGTGGACCGCGTCCGCGAAAAGGGGCGGCAGTATCATGAAATGATTCTGGCCGAGTACGAGGGGTGCATGGAACGTGAAGATGTTGCACCCTTACCGGAAAATTTTTACCTGAATTACGAGGAATTGGAACGGCGCCTGGAATCCTTCTCAAACCTCCACCTCAACACCCTCAAGCTCACCGAGAACGGCGCTCCCCATACCTGTCATTTCGACCTGAAACCCACACCTCCTTTCCGCGGACAATTCGAGTCGTTTGCCGAACAGGTGATGGCCTGGGAAGAGGCGGGACTGAAAGTTTCCGTCATCGCTTCCACCAAGGGCCAGGTGCGGCGGGTTCTTGAGTTTTTCGATGAATACGGGTTGTCGCTCGGTGTCGACCAGGGATACATCAGCTTCGGATTCCAATTTCCCGATGCGGGAAGGGTCTTCGTTGCCGAGCATGAAATTTTCGGACGAACCCACAAGCACCGGCACCGGCGGAAACCCCGGTCGCAAAGTTTCCAGCGGGGTTTTAAGGACCTCAAGCCCGGAGACTTCCTGGTTCATGTCGATTATGGGATCGGCCGGTACGAGGGAACCCGGGAACTGGAAACCGGCGGCGGCGGGGAATTCCTGGAAATCGCTTATGCGGATCAGGAGAAGCTGTATATCCCGATGGACGGGCTTGGCTATATTCAGAAATATCTCGGTTCCGGCGACCTCCAGCCCGCCTTGAGCAAGCTGGGAAGCGTGAGCTGGAAGCGCCAGAAGGAGAAGGTCAAAAACTCCATCCGGGAGATGGCCGAGGACCTGCTCAAACTTTATGCCCAACGCGAAGTGATTCAGGGCAAATCGTATCCTCCCAATCCCATATCGGTTCAGGAGTTCGCCGATTCGTTCGAATATGTGGAAACCGAGGACCAGTTGAAGGCCATCGAGGAAGTGGAGGAGGATCTCGAGGGGGATAAACCCATGGACCGCCTCATTTGCGGGGATGTGGGGTACGGAAAGACGGAAGTGGCCATGCGGGCCGCTTTCAAAGTGGTGCTTGAAAAGAAACAGGTGGCGATCCTGGTACCCACCACCATTCTTGCGCAACAGCACCTGCTTTCCTTTCAGGAACGGTTCCGGAGTTACCCGATGAATATCGACTGCGTTTCCCGATTTCGTTCCCCGGGGGAACAAAAACGGATCCTGGAAAAATTGAAACGGGGGGAAATCGATATCATCATCGGAACCCACCGGTTGTTATCCCGGGACGTGAAGTTCGCCGATCTGGGATTGATCGTCATTGACGAGGAACAGCGGTTCGGCGTCAAGCACAAGGAGCAACTCAAAAAACTGCGCACCTCGGTGGACATCCTGACTCTCACGGCCACCCCGATCCCGCGGACGCTTCACTTCTCGTTGATGGGAGTCAGGGACCTGAGCGTCATCGAAACCCCGCCCAGCGACCGGTTGGCGATCAAAACTTTCATCCGGAAATTTGACGAGAAAGTCATTCGGGAAGCAATTCTGCGCGAGCTGGACCGGGAAGGGCAGATTTTTTTCGTCCACAACAAGGTACACAGTATTCATTCCATGGCGGAGATGATCCGGGAGATCGTTCCCCAGGTGCGGCTGGGCATTGCCCACGGCCAGCTTCCCGAAAAACAACTTGAAAAAGTCATGCGGCAGTTCATCGACCGTGAGATCGATCTCCTGCTTGCCACGACCATTGTGGAATCGGGACTTGACATTCCCTCCGCCAATACGATCATTATCAACCGGGCCGATCAATTCGGCCTGGCCCAGCTCTACCAGTTGCGCGGCCGGGTGGGACGGTACAAGCACCAGGCCTACGCCTATCTGTTGATTCCCGGTGCGATGGCGATTTCTGAGGATGCGCGAATGCGAATCACCGCCATCGAGGAGATGAGTGAACTGGGATCGGGTTTTCAGCTTGCGGCGCGGGATATGGAAATCCGCGGGGTAGGGAACATGCTCGGGCACGATCAATCCGGGCATATCAATTCCATCGGGTTTGACCTGTACAGTAAATTGATCGAAGAAACCGTAAAGGAATTAAAAGGGGAGAAAATCGAGGCCCCGGTCGAAACCGAAATGGATTTCCAGGTACGGGGTTTTATTCCCAAGAACTATATTCCCGAACTGAATCAACGGCTGGAGATCTATCGTAGAATTCAGCTGATTAGGGAGCCGGGAGAGGGACGGCAAATGGAGCGGGAATTGACCGATCGATATGGCGCCCTTCCGGAACCGGCCTTGAAACTCCTGGCTCTGGTGGAGTTCAAAACCCTGTTCCGGAAACTGCATATCACCCGGGCGGTGATGAAGGGGGGACGCGTGTTCCTGAACATCGACCCCTCCACCCCCCTTGCGCCGGAAAAGATTACCCCTCTGCTCGACGGGAGCCTGACCTTTGTGTCCGAATTTCAATTGGGAATCAAGGTGCCGCAGAAGGGATGGAAAGCCGATCTGGACGCCGTCAAACATTATCTTCAACGAATAATGGAGTCGCATGAATTTCGCTGATCCGGTTTCGGTTGGCCAAAGGCAGGGTCGGGCAGGATGCGTCTACTGTCTCCTGGTTCTCTGGATATTTTCATTCGGTTGCTCTGTAGATTCCGGTTCCGGAGATGGCATCTCGGATCAGGCGGTTCTGGTGACTTTAAACAATGAGGAGATCACCGTCGGGCGGTTCCGGAGTGAACTGGTTAAATTGGAACGGAAGTTTCGGATAGAAAACCGGACCCGTCTCCCCGAAGAGGAGCAACTCCTGTTAAAGTCCCACGCACTGAACCAAATTGTTCAGGATACCCTCTATAACCAGGAGATCCGGAAAAACCAGATCGACATCTCCCCCCAGGAGTTTTTGGGGATTCTTCAGCAGGCCAAAAGCGGGTATCAGGATGATTCGTTCGAACAACTTTTGGCGGCGGAGGGGGTTTCCGCCGAGGAATGGGAAAACAGATTAAAAAACAATGCATTAATAAAAAAATTGATTGAGGAAAAGGTCAATAGTAAAGTATTTGTGTCGGCGGAGGAATTGCAGAAATATTACCAGGAGCATGAAACGGAATTTTTTAAACCCGAGCAGGTTCGCGCTCTTCATATCATGGTGCCTACGGAGGAAGAGGGACGGGAGATTCAGAAGCTCCTCCAATCGAAACGGAAAAAATTCTCGGAACTTGCCTTTGAACAGTCCCTTGGACCCGAAGGAGCCCGCGGGGGGGATTTGGGGTATTTTGAGGCCGGCCAAATGCCGGAGGAGTTCGACGGGGTTTTTAAATTAAAGGATAACGAGACCAGCGATGTCATTAAAACTCCGTATGGATATCACCTGTTCATGGTGATAGACCGGCGGAACGGTCTGAAGATGACCTTTGAAGAATCCAGGCAGACGATTCAAGACCAGTTGATCCGGGAGCGGCAGGACAAGGCTTTTCAGGATTGGCTGGCACAACTCAAGAATAATGCGGATATTAAAATCAACAATGACCTTCTTGAAAAGATCAGCTGAATACGGAGCGGGGCCGATCGTGGTCGTGCTGGCAATGGGGTTGCTCGGCTCCGTGCAGGCCACGACCTTTGACCGGGTTGTCGCCAAGGTCAACACCGAAATCATCACCCTCAGCTCGATCCAGGAACGGTTTGGCGCTTACCGGGAAGGTCTGCGCCGGGCGGGAAAAGAAATTCCGTCCCGGGAGAAGATGCAGAAGGAGATCCTGGAAATCATGGTCGAGGAGCGGCTCCAGGTCCAGGAAGCGAAGAAGCTGGGGATCGACGTGGATGAAAACCGGGTCCTCCAGGCGATCGACGATCTCAAAACCAACAACAGGATCACCGATGAAGATTTCAAGTTAATGCTGAAACAGGAGGATCGAACCCTCGAGCAATATAAAAGCTATATTCGCGACCAGATTCTCATGAGCCAGGTGGTGCGGTTCCAGATGGGAAACAAGGTCAAGGTGTCCGATCAAGAGGTGGCCAATTATTACAAATCGCATGAAAAGGATTACTGGCTTCCACCCAAGGTTCATGCCCGGCATATCCTGTTTATCAATACCCCGGAAACCTCGGAGGTGGATAAAAAACTCAAGGAATCGCAAGCGCGGCAGGTGTTGAAGGAATTGAAGGCTGGGGGAGATTTTATCGAACTTGCCAAGAAATATTCCGAGGATGTCTCCGCCTCGACTGGAGGGGACATCGGGATTATCGAGAAGGGGAAAATGGTCCCCGAGTTTGAAAAGGTCGTGTTTCAATTGAAACCCGGGGAAATCAGCGACCTCGTTCAGTCGCGCTACGGATACCACATCGTTAAGGTGGAGGAGCAGATTCCGGGTAAGCCCAAACCGCTGGACGACCAATTGAAGGAAGCGATCAAGGAAAAACTTTTCGGGGATAAATCGGACAAGCTCTATAAAGATTGGGTGGCAAAGCTGAAAAACTCGGCTTTCATCCAGATTCACCTGGAAGAGTCAAAACCGGATTCGGATAAGGATTCCGGTAAACACGGGACCTCGGTGCAGGCGAAGGCATCCATTCCGCCTTCTTCGGGTTCGGGGAAAACGATGAGACCCAAAGTTGAGGAGCAGACCCGGGTTTCCTCTTCATCCATGAACAAGGGTAACAAGAAAACGGATGACTTGTCGATTCTGGAAAAGAAATTGAAGTATTACAAAAAAATGCGGGATATGAATCGCATGACTGAAGAAGAGTATCAGAAGAAAAAGCAAGAATTGCTTAGCCAGTTGTAACGTGCCGGGTATTTGGTTCGGCGCATCCCGCCCTTCGCCACGGTTTCCTTTCCTGCATATTCCCGAACCGTCCTCCAAAAACGAGACGGATCCAATCCTCTCCCCTTGCTTTCATTTTTAAAATAGCTGATTCATAATGAGAACGCCCCCGGATTTTCATCATCATGTAATCGATATCCTGGTGGCTCTTCACCCATTTCCGTTGAGGTGAGAACGATCCCCTTGCACGAACCGACGATTAAAAAAACTTTGAGTCCTCTGGAAAAAAAATTTTACTCCTCCCTGGTCCATCGGGTCAGCCCGGGTGACCGGGTCCTGGCCGCCGTCTCGGGTGGGGCCGATTCCGTGGCCATGCTTCACCTCCTGCACGAAGCAAGGGGAAAGGGGGGATACGAGCTTGCGGTGGCCCATCTGGATCATACGACCCGGGGCGGCGAATCGGAAGAGGATGCGCGGTTCGTGCGGGCTCTCGCGGAACGTCTTAACCTTCCCGTATTCGTTGAAACGATTTCCGTGTTTGAGCGCCGCCGGGAATTAAAAACTTCGTTCCAGGAAGCGGCGCGGATCGTTCGGTACGATTTTCTGGAGCGAACCCTGAAGGCATGGGGGGGAAATAAAATCTCCTTGGGTCACACCGCTGACGACCAGGTGGAAACGGTCCTGATTCAACTCTTGCGCGGTTCCGGACCTTCCGGCCTCGCGGGGATGCCGCCGGAACGCGGATCCGTCATCCGTCCCTTGCTCGACAGCCGCCGGGAGGAGATCGAAGAATACCTGGTGTCGCGCCAACTGGAGTTCCGCACGGACGCAACGAACGCACAGCCGCTGTATCTTCGGAATCGGGTGCGCTCCGAACTGATTCCCGTCCTGGCCCGGTTCAATCCGCGGGTTCGGTCGCGGCTTCTGGACATGGCCGAAGTGATCCGGCAGGAAGATGCTTTTTTGGATGATGAGGCGCATCGGGTTTATGATTCCGTGGTCCGCACTTTTCCCGGCCGCCCCAGGGTGAAGGTGGATCGCAAAGCGTTTCTTGCGCTTCCGCCAGCCTTGCAGTACCGGGTTATTCGCGTGGTTATCGAGACGTTGAAACATGATCTGCGCCAGGTGTCCTTTCAGCATGTGCGTCAGGTGGTGAAATTGTTGGCGGTTCCCAAAACGGGCAAGACCGTGCAATTGCCGGGTCACCTTTCCGCTTTCTGCGTCTCGGGCGGGGTGGAGATGAGGCAAAACCCTTTGGATGATACGGGCATCTTAAAAAGAGCGCAGGAAAATCCTTCGTTTCCTGGGGCGCTGAAAATCCCCGGGTGGACCGAGATGGTTTTTGCAGGCATTGGATTTCAGGCAGAATCGTTTCCCTCGCGGGGCGAGGAAGTGCCCAGGCAGGAATCCAACCGGGCCTGGCTGGATCTCGATAAGACCGGGGATGTCGTGCGGGTGCGGTTTGCCCGGCCCGGCGACCGGTTTGTCCCTTTGGGCATGCAGGGAACCAAAAAATTAAAAGCCTTTTTCATCGATGAAAAAGTTCCCCGGGAGCTTCGCACCCGGATCCCCATCTTGACAACGGGGGAGGGTGATATTATCTGGATTTATGGATACCGGATTTCCAATAAATACCGCGTGACCCCCGAGACGAAGCATATTCTTCAAATTGTGGGCATCCCATTGAGCGGGTCGCAAAATTCTTGCTATTGAACCCTGTTTGGGGCCAAAATATGTTAGGATGTTTTTTTATAATTAAATTAATTGGCGGCCCTTGATTTACAAGCCAGGAGAATGCCTTGAATCAGTTTTATAAAAATCTAGCGCTTTGGCTGATAATCGGCTTGATTTTGATAGCATTGTTTAATGCTTTCAATAAACCGATTACCACCCAGTCCGAGGTCATTTTCAGCGAATTTATGGAACTGATCGAAAAGGGTCAGGTGACGGAAGTCATGATCCAGGGCGATAACATCAGCGGCAAGTTTATTGACGGGCGCTCGTTCCAGACCATGGCCCCGCCCAAGGACCCGGATCTGATCCGCATTCTGCGCGATAAAAACGTCCGCATTGTGGTGGTTCCCCCGGAACAGACCAGTTGGTACATGAGCATCCTGATCTCCTGGTTCCCGATGTTGCTCCTGCTGGGGATCTGGATTTTCTTCATGAAGCAAATGCAGGTAGGCGGGGGCAAAGCCCTGTCTTTCGGCAAGAGCCGCGCCCGGCTTCTGAATGACAACAAAAACAAAACCACCTTCAAGGATGTTGCGGGTGTGGAAGAGGCCAAGGAGGAATTGCAGGAGATCATCGAATTCCTCAAGGAACCGCAGAAATTCCGCAAGCTGGGAGGGAAAATTCCCAAAGGCGTTTTGCTCGTTGGGCCTCCGGGCACCGGCAAAACCCTGTTGGCGAGGGCCATTGCGGGCGAGGCGAACGTTCCGTTTTTCAGCATCAGCGGGTCCGATTTCGTGGAGATGTTCGTCGGCGTCGGCGCCTCCCGCGTACGGGACCTTTTCGACCAGGGTAAAAAGAACAGTCCCTGCATCATCTTCATAGACGAGATCGATGCGGTGGGCCGGCATCGCGGCGCGGGCCTGGGCGGGGGACATGACGAACGAGAGCAGACCCTGAACCAGCTCCTGGTCGAGATGGACGGATTCGAAAATAATGAGGGCGTCATCATGATCGCCGCCACCAACCGGCCCGACGTGCTGGATCCCGCGCTGTTGCGGCCCGGGCGTTTCGACCGCCAGGTGGTGGTGCAAAGGCCGGATGTGCGGGGCCGCGAGGCCATTCTCAAGGTGCATACCAGCACCGTTCCCCTGGACGACGATGTGGAACTCAAGGTGATCGCGCGCGGGACTCCCGGGTTTACGGGAGCGGATTTGGCGAATCTGGTCAACGAGGCCGCTCTCCTGGCCGCGCGCAATGAGAAAAAATGTGTGGCCATGGAGGATTTCGAGAACGCCAAGGACAAGGTCCTCATGGGAGCCGAGCGGAGAAGCATGATCATCACGGAAAACGAGAAAAAGACCACGGCGTATCACGAAGCGGGCCATGCCCTGGTCGCGTTCCTGCTTCCGGGGACGGATCCCATCCACAAGGTTACGATTATTCCCCGTGGCCGGGCGCTGGGGGTAACCCAGCAATTGCCCGTGGTGGAGCAACATACCTATCCCAAGAGTTTCCTCTATAACAACCTGGCCATCCTCATGGGGGGCCGGGCGGCGGAGGAAATCTGTCTGGGGCAGATCACCACCGGCGCGGGAAATGATATCGAGCGGGCAACCGAACTGGCCCGGCGGATGGTGTGCGAGTGGGGCATGAGCGAGAAAATGGGCCCTCTGACCTATGGCACCAAGGATGAGCAGATTTTTCTCGGAAAGGATTTCTCGACGCAAAAGAATTTCAGCGATCAGACGGCCAAGCTGATCGACCAGGAGGTCAAATCGCTGGTGATGGGGGGGTATAACACCGCCATTGAGTTGCTGACCAATCACCGGGAAAAACTGGAGAGCCTGGCTCACGCCCTTCTCGAGCGGGAAACCCTCAATGCGGGCGAGATCAAGAATATTTTTGAGGGGAAAAGCGCCGACGCTCCGATGGAGGAGGATGAAAATCCGTTCCCGCCCAATAAAAAAATGCCGGGAGCTGAAAAGAAAAAAATCAATCCCCTGGGGGAAGGGTTGGTGGGTGGTGGCGGATTGCCCGATCCTTCTCCGGCCTGATCGGCGAGGCTTTTTCCCTCCCGTATCCCTAAAGCACACATCACCCGTTGGGTTTCAAATGAAACCCAACGGGTTTTTTTTATTTTTCCAGCCGAATCTGATATATCTTCCCCATGCTGGCCGGAGAGAAGAGGACATGACGTTGCAATTCATGGACAAAGTTCAGGCAGGGGAGACGGCTATCATGGGAGTGATCAATCTGTCCCCCGACTCGTTCCATACCGCCAGCCGTTGTCCCACGCTGGGGGCTTCCCTTGAAGCCGCCGCAAGGTTTGTGGAGGAGGGGGCGGACATTCTCGATCTGGGGGCCGAGAGCACGCGGCCGGGATCCCATCCCATCGATATGGAGGTGGAGCGGGATCGCCTCGTTCCCGTGGTCGCTGAAATGCGCCGTCGGTTTCCCGCAACCGCAATTTCGGTGGATACATACAAACCCGGCGTCGCGGAGGCCGTGTTGGATCAGGGTGCCGACCTGATCAACGACATCACCGGGCTTCAGCGTTATACGCAAATGGCGGAAGTGATCGGCCGGCACCGGGCGGGCGTGGTTCTGATGCATATGCAGGGGATGCCCGAGACCATGCAGGTCCGTCCCTGCTACGACGATCTTTTGGGGGAGATTCGCGCCTTCCTCGCAGAGAGCATTGCGCGGGCGGAGAAGGCGGGAATTTCTCCCGGCCGCATCATTATCGATCCGGGCATCGGGTTTGGAAAAACGCCCGAACATAATCTGAAACTCATCAATCGGCTGGGGATGTTGAAAGACCTGGGGAAACCCATCCTGCTGGGAGTGTCGCGAAAATCGTTCATCGGCCAAATCCTGAATCTTCCCGTCGAAGAACGGGAAGAAGGGTCCCTTGCCTCGGGAATCGTGGGAATTCTCAGGGGAGCCTCCATTCTGCGCGTGCATGATGTGCAGTCGACGGCCCGTGCCCTGCGAATGGTTCGCGCCATAATAAAAGAATCCATCGAATTGGAGTGATCGTTACATGATCCGTTTGTTCGTCAACGTGGATCACGTTGCCACCATCCGTGAAGCCCGCAAAACCACCGAACCCGATCCCTTGGCCGCGGCGCTTCTGGCCGAAGCGGCGGGAGCGCACGGTATTACCGTTCACCTGCGGGAAGATCGCCGACACATTCAGGATCACGACGTCCGCCGGATTATTTCCGGGATCAACACTCCACTCAACCTTGAAATGGCGGCGGTAGAGGAGATGGTTCGCCTGGCGCTGGAAATTCGGCCTTACCAGGTTTCTCTGGTGCCGGAGCGTCGGCAGGAGATCACCACGGAAGGCGGACTGGATGTATGTTCGCAGGAAGCGCACCTGAAAGCCATTTGCCTCCGTGTGCGGGAGAAGGGGATCCGTTACAGCCTGTTTATTGATCCGGATCCGCGGCAGGTGGATGCCGCCGTGCGGGTGGAGGCCGAAAGCATGGAGATCAACACCGGTCTCTACAGCGAGCAGAAGGAGCCCGCGGCGATTGCCCGGGAGTTGGACCGGATCCGGTGCGCCGCCCGTGCTGGAGCGGAACGCGGGCTCCGCGTCTTCGCGGGTCATGGTCTCACATGTGACAATGTAGTTGCCATTGCGGCCATCCCGGAGATTGAAGAGCTCAACATCGGGCATCATGTTATTTCCCGTTCGGTATTTGTGGGGTTGGATCGGTCGGTCCGGGAAATGATGGAGAGTATCGATAAGGGAGTTCGCAAGCGGCCCGCCGGAATCTCTAAGAATTAAACGGGGCGGGGTATTCGATTTTGGGATTGCTGGCATAAAACTTGCTGTATAATTGCACGTGCAAAGATCCGGCAATTTTTTGACATTGGAACAATGGATAAAGAACCCCTGGACCCCAGAATAGGTCAAGACAACCTGAACCTTCGCGAGCGCGGCAGTTCGCTGTCGCGCGAGGTGGATCATGTAGTTCAGACGTTCAACAAAGTTCTCCGCCACCGGGAGAAGATTCGTCTTTCCCTCGAAGACCGACTCCGGAATTTGCATGAGAAGATCCGGATCAACAAGGAAAAGTTGAACACCCTGAACCGGAATCTTCGTATTTACGACAACAACATCGATAAAATTGCGGAAAACCTGGAGCGCCTGAAAAACGAGGAAGAACTGATCAAGCAGAACTATCAGAAGCTCCTGGAAGGAACCACGGTGGCCGATCTGGTCGAGGCCCGAACCGTGACCGCGGTATCGATCACCGGGGGGCAGGCGGAAGAAACCAACCTTGAGACCCTGATTCAGCGCCGCCGCGATTTCCTGGAAAGTCTCAATAACAGTTTCCGCCAGATGGATGAAGAGCTTTTATCCATTGGGGAACTGAGAGAAGAGGTGTTGGCGGCCCGGAAGGAAATTCTGGTCAAGAAAGATGCAACGCTTCAGAAACGCACGGTGCTGGAGGAGACTGAGGAAAAGCTCCTTGAAGAAGAACACCGGGTGCAAACCGAACTCGAAAACAGTCTTAAGGAAGAACGCACTCTGATCAGCGAGTATACCCAGATCGCGGGAGCGGTGGAACGATCGATCGAATTAAAGGAAGAAGTGGACCGCCTCCTGTTTTCCACTCTGACGTCGGTCGAGTCCCGGGGAAGCGGAAAGCCCGGCGAAACCTCTTCTCCCGAAGCATAAATCCCCTCCGCTTTCCCGGATCCCTTGATTTTCTGAAAGTTTTCCGGATTCGATCCGCAAATTTAGTTGACTTGAATTTCTTTATTCTGCATAATCTCGAAAAGGGACCGAAAAGAGTCACTCTTTTCCGTCCCTTTTATTTTTGGCGTCTTCTCCGTCCCTGGAAGCGTAAATCCGGGCCGGGTGGGGTGCTACCGGTAAATCTTATGGACCTTTATGGGTCGTCGTTGTCCTTTTAACGGGACAGGCCAAATTGGGCGGAGGTTGATGTAAAATGGCCACAAAAATTGCAATCAACGGATTCGGGCGGATCGGCAGAAATGTTTTCAAGGCTATTCTGCAAGACAAAGAATGTTCTGATTTTGAAGTCGTTGCGATCAACGACCTGACGGACGCCAAAACCCTGGCGCATTTGTTTCGATATGATTCCATCCAGGGTAAAAATATGGCCCAGGTTGACGCAATTGAAAATGGATTGAAGGTGAATGGGAAAACGGTCAAAATTCTTGCGGAGAAAGATCCCGAGGCGCTCCCCTGGAAGGCGATGGGTGTGGATATCGTGGTGGAGTCCACGGGCCGGTTCACCAAGCGGGACGGGGCGCAAAAGCACCTGAAAGCGGGTGCGAAAAAGGTGGTGATATCGGCGCCCGCGACCGATCCCGATGTCACGATGGTGCTGGGGGTCAACCAGACCCAGTACGATCCGGCCAATCATCACATCATCTCCAACGCCTCCTGCACCACCAATTGCCTGGCTCCGGTGGCCAAGGTGTTGCATGAGAAGCTGGGCATTCGCCATGGGTTGATGACCACCATCCATTCCTTTACCAATGACCAGCAAATTCTGGATCTGCCGCACAAGGATCTGCGGCGGGCCCGCGCGGCATCGATGTCGATGATCCCAACCACTACCGGCGCGGCCAAAGCGGTGGCCCTGGTATTGCCGGAACTCAAAGGAAAACTGGATGGAATGGCAATTCGGGTCCCCACCCCCAATGTATCGCTCGTAGACCTCGTGGTGGAAGTGGATAAGGAAACGACTTCCGAAGAGGTTAATAAAATACTGAAGGAAGCGTCCGAGAACGAGCTCAAGGGAATTTTGCGCCTGGAAGAGGAGCCCCTGGTGTCCATCGACTTTAACGGAGAGGCGAATTCCTCCGTGGTGGACTCCCTGTCCACCAAGTCAATTGACGGCAGGATGGTAAAGGTACTCGCCTGGTACGATAATGAGTGGGGATACTCCCTGAGGGTAAAAGATTTAATAAAATTCATCGTGAAGAAGGGTTTATAGCCCATGCGGCGGCCGATCATTGCAGGCAACTGGAAAATGAACCTGTTGCTGAATGAAGCGGCCGAATTGACCCGGGGATTGATGGCCCGGATTCACGGAGAGGATGGACCCGAGGTGGTTCTGGCGCCTCCGTTCACCGCCCTCGGTACGGTAGCCGCCATGATCCAGGGGACATCGGTGAGGCTGGCCGGGCAGAACATGGGGTTTGCCGACAAGGGCGCTTATACGGGAGAAATTTCGCCCGGTATGTTGAAAGACGTCGGATGCACTTATGTCATCCTGGGGCACTCCGAGCGGCGCAAGTATTTTTCCGAGGACGACGCGCTCATCAATAAAAAAATCACCCTGGCGCTGGAAAAGGGGCTTAAAGTAATTCTCTGCGTCGGGGAAACGCTGGAAGAACGCGAAGAAAACCGCACGAACGATGTGATCGGCCGTCAGGTCGCCGGTTGTCTGAAGGGGCTGTCCGGTTGTCCGGCCGACCGTCTGGTCGTTGCATATGAGCCAGTATGGGCTATTGGTACGGGAAAAAACGCAACCCCGGCCCAGGCCCAGGACGTGCACGCTTTCATCCGGGAACGACTTTCGGAAATCCTGGGATCGGGGGTTTCCGATGAGGTCCGGATTCAATATGGGGGGAGCGTTACTCCTCAAAACAGCGGGGCGATTTTGAGTGAAAAAGATGTGGATGGGGCGCTGGTGGGAGGGGCCAGTCTTCAGGTCGAATCGTTTTGTGCTATTATCAATTCCCAAATGGGCTCCGGTGAATGAGAGATTGAAGCTATGGAAACCGCAATTACAATTCTGCATGTGTTCGTGACCCTGTTCCTGATTCTGGTCATTTTGTTGCAGGCCGGTAAAGGAGCCGCCATGGGATCCGGTCTGGGTGCCGGTAGCAGTCAGACCATGTTCGGCAGTTCCGGGGCCGGAAATTTCCTCTCCAAACTAACTTCAGGGGTGGCTATTTTATTCATGGTCACCTCGTTGACCTTGGCATTCATGTCTTCCAAAAAAGATTCGACGTCCATTATTGGAAACATGGAAGTCCCGGCGGCCGGAGCGCCGGCTCCCGCTGTCCCGGAAACTCCGGAGAAACAAGAAAGCAAGTAGAACCGGAAGCACTTTCCATGCCGACGTGGTGGAATTGGTAGACACGTGCGCTTGAGGGGCGTATGGAGCAATCCGTGGGAGTTCGAGTCTCCCCGTCGGCACCATTTTCCCTCTGCCCTGTTGGGCAGGGTTTTGAGGAGCAAACCTGCAAAATATATTGAATAAGTGGGAAATGCAATTCGCCTGTTCGGACGTTTAAAAGGACCCCAATTTTTGTCCAAAGATCAAGAGATAAATCCTCCAAACGAATTTACCGAGCGTGTTTCCCGGTTGCTCCTTGTATGTGTGCAGGGGATCATGGAACTGCTCGACAAAACGGACAACCTGTTTCCCCAGTTGCAGAGTTTGACTCAGGTCATTCGGAAGGCCGTTCGTCCCAAGCCCCCCGAGGGATTGGCCAAGGAGGTTCAGGACTATTTTGTTCGCCTTAGACTGGAAAAGGAGTTCCGGGGAGCCGAACAGAATGAAATGAAACAGATCGTCGTTGATTTGACCGAGACCATCATGGAAATGGCCGGCAATTCAGGGCAATTTACCGAATCCATTGGCGAGCAGATCGCAAAAGTAAAAGCCGCCACCTCCCTGCAGGATATTCTGGCCATTAAAGAAGAAATCGTTTTCCAGACCGAGATTATACGTAACAAATCCTTATCCCTGCGAAAAGAGCTGGAAGAGTTCCACGAGATCACCCACAACCTTTCCCAGCGCCTGGAACAATCCGAAGCGCGCGTATTGATTGATCCTCTGACCAATGTCTTCAACCGTAACGCCTATGAGGTGAAAATCACCCAGGTTGTCCGCGAGTTCAACCGGTACGGTGACGGATTCAGTCTTGTGGTTGTGGACATCGACCACTTTAAGAATTTCAATGATACCTACGGGCACCAGGTGGGAGACCAGGTTCTTATCTCCGTGGCGTCCACCCTTCGCGAGGCGGTGCGGACTACGGATCAGGTCTACCGCTATGGAGGTGAAGAGTTTGCGATTTTATTGGTGAAAATCGATCCTGAAAATGCCGCCAAGCTGGCGAAAAAGATTCTGACGAGTGTCGAGAAGGATTATTTTGTTTTCAAGGATCAGAAGTTGAACGTGACCATCAGCGTGGGTCTTGCCAATCTGCAAAAGGACGATACCGCTTCCACCTGGTTTGATCGGGCCGACAAGGCCATGTATGAAGCCAAAAAAGCCGGCCGCAACCGGATGGTGGTTGCCCCATAAGCGGATATTTTTCACAGATCCCGCTCTTCCATTCCTCCGGGATGCCGCCGACCACTTTGGAAGGACTTTTCACCTACCCCAGTTTCGTCTGCATTTTTCTCGCCATTCTCATCACCATAGCCAATGTGATTATCGGGGTCAGCATTCTGCCCCAGGACAAGCGGAAGAAGGGGTATCGTCTTCACCGTTACGTGTACGGATCGGTCCTGGCGATGTTGGTTCTGTTTCTGTTAAGCAACCATTTTCTGTCCCGGAACCGCCTTTGGGATTTTGCGATTTTTGCCTATTTTCTGCTGGTAATCCCCTACAGTCGAAAAGTGAATGTGACCCTTCATGCCATCATATCGTCGGTGGGCTTGATTCTCCTGATGATTGAGGCTACCTTCAGTCTATTCTGAATTTTTCGTGACGGGATACGGATTATGGAAGAGTATGATTTGATCGTCATTGGAGGCGGTTGCGCGGGAATGGCGGCCGCCCTGCGCGGGACAGAAATGGGCCGGCGCGTGTGCCTGGTTCAAAAAGAATTTCCGGGGGACCCGCGCCATGAATATTTCCTTCGCATGGGGCTTCTGGGCAACCTTCCCGTT
>Ga0210019_1001220_pt1 | contig 28331 bp, 26 predicted proteins | sample CryGeyCG2114_020_2_FD_183969 | JGI IMG/M metagenome (GOLD analysis project Ga0210019, IMG submission 183969) | Groundwater microbial communities from aquifer - Crystal Geyser CG11_big_fil_rev_8/21/14_0.20 (SPAdes) (version 2) | ecosystem: Environmental > Aquatic > Deep subsurface > Groundwater ...
TCGCTGGCCTACGGCGTGCTTGCCGTGATCATCGCCGTGGTGGCAGGATGGGCGGCGAACGCGGCATTCCGAAGGGGCTGATCCCATGACCGACGACGCCAACACCACCGCCGGCGCCGGCCGGCAGGACGACGACCGACTGACATTCCTCTGCGTCGTCGATCGCTCCGAGGAAATGTCCCGCGCCGTGCGCTTCGCCAGCCTGCGCGCGCGCAACGCCAACCGCCGCGTGGCCTTGCTGTACGTCACCGAGCCGGCGGAATTCCAGCACTGGATGGCGATCGGCGAGCGCATGCGCGAGGAGGCCCGCGAGGAAGCCGAGGAAATGGTGCAGGCCGTGGCGTCGGTGGTGCAGCGCCTGACCGGCAAGATCCCGCCCATCTACATCCGCGAGGGCAACGTGGCGGAAGAACTCATCAAGCTGATCGACGAGGAGCAGAACATCGCCCTGCTGGTCCTCGGCGCCGCGACAGGCAACGAAGGCCCCGGCCCGCTGATCGAGACCCTGGTCGAGAAACAGGCCGGGCGGCTGCGCGTGCCGGTGACCATCGTCCCCGGCAACCTGACCGACGCGCAGCTCGACGCGATCTGCTGACAAATCGAAAGACGGTACGGGAAGACCGGCGGCGTCAGACCGCCTTGCGCAGCGCCCCGATGGTCTTGGCGTAATCGCCGGTCTTGGCGTAATCGCCGCCCTTGAACACCGCGCTGCCGGCGACCAGCACATCCGCGCCCGCGTCGACGACGGACTTGATAGTGTCCGTGTTGACACCGCCATCGACCTCAAGCTCGATGGAGCGGCGGCCAATCATCTCTCGGATGCGCCTGATCTTGGGCAGTTGCGAGGCCAGAAAGCTCTGCCCGCCGAAGCCCGGATTGACGGACATGACCAGGATCAGGTCGAGGCGGTCGAGCACGTATTCGATGACCGTTTCCGGCGTACCGGGGTTAAGCGACACACCGGCCTTCTTGCCCAGGTCCTTGATGGCCTGAAGCGAGCGGTCCAGGTGCTTGTCGGCTTCGGCATGGACCGTGATGATATCGGCCCCGGCGTCGGCGTAGTCCTTGAGAAACGGCTGTGCCGGGTCGATCATCAGATGCACGTCTAGGGGCTTTTCCGTGTGCGGGCGGATCGCCTTCACCACCATGGGCCCGATCGTCAGGTTGGGCACGAAGTGGCCGTCCATGACGTCGACGTGCACGTAGTCGCAGCCGGCGGCGTCGATGGCCCGCACCTCCTCGCCCAGGCGGGCGAAATCCGCGGACAGGATCGACGGCGCGATTTTGACGGTGCTGTTCATCGATCCCCCCTCGCCGGCCGCCGCCGTCAGGCGGCCTGCTCCGCCTCGCCGGCGTAGGTGCCGGCGCAGGCGGCGCTGTTCAGTTGCGCCCGCTTCAGAAGGGCCGCCTGGGCGGCCGGCACGTTTCCGGCCCTGCCCTGCCAGGCCTTCAGGGCGCTTTGCTGCAGCGCGCGGCCGTAGGAATAGCTGAGCGCCCAAGGCAGCGGGCCGTGGTTAGCGTTCATGGCGTTGAGGTTGCGGGTCGCTTCCTCTTCCGACTGGCCGCCCGAAAGGAACATGATGCCGGGCACGGCCGTCGGCACGCAGCGCTTCAGCACCTTGACGGTGCGCGCCGCGATCTCGTCGGCCGAGGCTTGGCTCGGGCAGTCCGACGCGGAAATGATCATGTTCGGCTTGAGGATCGTGCCTTCAAGCTGAACGCCCTGCAGATAAAGTTCGTGATAGACCGCTTCCAGCGTCGCCGTGGTGACGTCCTCGCAGACGGCGATGGTGTGGGTGCCGTCCATCAGGACTTCCGGCTCGACGATCGGCACCAGCCCGCCTTCCTGGCAGATGCGCGCGTACCGCGCCAGCGCATGGGCGTTGACGCGGATGCAGTAGTCGGACGGCATGCCGTCGCCGATGGTGATGACGGCGCGCCACTTGGCGAAGCGCGCCCCCAGCTTCACGTATTCGTCGACGCGGCCGACCAGGCCGTCCAGACCCTCGGTGATCTTCTCCTTCGGGCTGCCGGGCAGCGCCTTGGCGCCGGCGTCGACCTTGATGCCCGGGATGACGTTTTCCGCCTGGAGCAACTGCACCAGGGTGGTGCCGTCGTCGGATTTCTGGCGGATCGTCTCGTCGTACAGGATGGCGCCGGAGATGTACTTGCCGACACCCTTGGTGCGAAACAAAAGCTCGCGGTAATCGCGGCGGTTGGTTTCCGTCGACTCGACGCCGATGGAATCGAAGCGCTTCTTGATCGTGCCGGTGCTTTCGTCGGCGGCCAAGAGCCCTCGGTGGTTATCGACCATTTCCCGCGCCGTCGCGGCCAAAATATCGAGGTTCATCATTCGTCCCCTTGAAAGTATCTGTCGTCTATACGACTCGGATTGCCCCTATTTAATCCGGGATTTCGCTTCGGCGGCCACCGCGCCGGAGGTAATGCCGAAATGCTTGAACAGGTCGCCCGCCGGCGCCGAGGCGCCGAACCCGGTCATCCCGACGAAGCCGCCGTCGGGCCCGATGTAGCGGTCCCAGCCCATGCGCACCGCCGCCTCGACGGCGACGCGAACCGTGCCCGGGCCGAGCACGGTGTCGCGATAGGCATGATCCTGATCCTCGAACAGCTCCCACGACGGCATGGACACGACCGCCGTGGCGATGCCCTCGGCCTGCAGCAGATCGCGCGCCGCCATGGCGACGAACACCTCGGAGCCGGTGGCAAGCAGCGTGACCTTGCGCGCACCCTCGGCTTCCGCCAGCACATAGGCGCCCCTGGCGGATCTGTTCTCGGCGACAGTGTCCTGGCGCAGCAGCGGCACGCCCTGGCGCGTCAGCACCATGCCGGACGGACCGCCCGAACGCTCCACCGCAAGTTCCCAGCATTCCGCGGTTTCGATGGGATCGCAGGGCCGGAACACGGTGAAATTGGGCATGGCGCGCAGCGAGGCCAGGGTCTCGACCGGCTGGTGGGTGGGGCCGTCCTCGCCGAGCCCGATCGAGTCGTGGGTCAGCACATAGACCACGCGCTGTCCCATCAGCGCCGACAGGCGCACGGCGCCGCGCATGTAGTCGGCGAACACCAGGAACGTGCCGCCGTAGGGGATGAACCCGCCGTGCAACGCGATGCCGTTCATGGCGGCGGCCATGCCGTGCTCGCGCACGCCGTAGTAAACATAGCGGCCCGAGAAATCGTCCGCCGAAATCGGTTCCAGCCCCTTGGCCTTGGTGTTGACCGAGCCGGTCAGGTCGGCCGAGCCGCCGATCAGTTCGGGGATCGCCGCGCAGAGACGGTCGAGGAACTTGCCCGACGCCTGCCGCGTCGCCCATTTGGGGGCTTCCTCGACCACGGCTTTCTTGTAGTCCAGTACCGCCTGTTTCCAGCCGTCGGGCAGCTTGCCGGCAACGCCGCGTTCGAACAGGGCCTTGTCCTTGGAGCCGTCCAGGCGTCCCTGCCATCCGGCGCGGGCTTCGGCGCCCCGGCTGCCGACGGCGCGCCAGGCGTTCAGCACGTCGGCGGGAACCGCGAAGGGCGCATGGGGCCAGCCCAGCTTTTGCCGCGCCAGGGCGATTTCCTCGTCGCCCAGGGGTGCTCCGTGGGTGCCCGACGTTCCCTGCTTGTTGGGCGCGCCGAAGCCGATGATGGTGCGGCAGGCGATCATGGAGGGGGTGTCGGTTCCCCGCGCCTTTTCGACGGCCGCCGCGACGGCGTCCGGATCGTGGCCGTCGACGGCCTGCACGTCCCAGCCCGAGGCCGTGAAGCGCGCCATCTGGTCGTCGGACACCGACAGCTCCGTGCCGCCGTCGATGGAGATGCGGTTGTCGTCCCACAGCACGATCAGCTTGCCCAGTTTCAGGTGGCCGGCCATGGAGATCGCCTCGTGGCTGATGCCTTCCATCAGGCAGCCGTCGCCGGCGACGACATAGGTGTAATGGTCGACCAGGGCGTCGCCGAAGCGCGCGTTCTGAAGCCGTTCGGCCAGCGCCATGCCGACGGCGGTGGCGATGCCCTGCCCCAGCGGCCCGGTGGTCGTTTCGATGCCGGGCGCATGGCCGTATTCCGGGTGGCCCGCGGTCTTGGAGCCGAGTTGGCGGAAATTCTCCAGTTCGCTCATGGGCATACCCGGATAGCCGGTCAGGTGCAGCAGGCTGTACAGCAGCATGGACCCGTGCCCGGCCGACAGCACGAAGCGGTCGCGGTCGGGCCACTGCGGGTCCGACGCGTCGAACTTGAGGAACCGGGTGAACAGCACCGTCGCCGCATCGGCCATGCCCATGGGCATGCCGGGGTGGCCGGAATTGGCTTTCTGCACGGCATCGGCGGAAAGGAACCGAATGGCGTTCGCCATGTCCTGATGGGATACGGCAGGGGTGGCCGCCGCTTGCGTGGCCACGCTCGAACCGTTGTCTGGAGCCGTCATGGAAGTCTCCTGAAGCGGACGTCGCCGCCACCCGACGGGCCGGGGGAACAGGGCCGGATTTCAGGGCCGGGCGGCTGCGGCATGAATAGCCGTTCACCGTGCCCAGGGCAAGCCGCCAAAGGCGGAAAATAACCGGCAAAACGGGGAAAACTTGTCGCGGCGCGGGGCCGCTCCTAGATTAGATTCCCAAGACCAGCGGATAGGAGGGCGCCCGTCGTGCAAGTTCAACGGTCGATCGAAATCAAATTGGCGGAAAACCTGGCGCCGGAGCACCTTGAGGTCATCAACGAAAGCCACATGCATTCGGTGCCGCCGGGATCGGAGAGCCATTTCAAGGTGATCGTCGTTTCTCCCCGGTTCGACGGGCTGAATCGCGTGAAACGCCATCAGGCCGTCAATGCCGTCCTGGCCGACGAACTGGCCGGACCCGTCCATGCGTTGTCCATGGAAACCTACACGGCCGGCGAGTGGCAGGCCCGCGGCGGACGAACGCTCGCCTCGCCCCGCTGCGCGGGCGGCTCCAAGGCCGACGCGGGGTGAGCCGGAGGCTCCCTGTTCTTCTCTTAGCCGCCCTTGTCATGGGCGCTCCCGTTGCTGCCCGGTCCATGACTCCCGCCGAACGCTGTGCCGTCGCGGCGGCGCCGGGCAACGTCGAGGCCTGCCGCAAAGAGCTTGCCGAAAATCCTGACGACATCGGGGTGCTGCGGGGCTTGGCCCGCGCCCAGATCGAGGTCGGCGCGTTCGACGGCGCCGTCGAGACCTACGAGCGCATCGCGGCGCTGCGCCCCGACGACCCCCGCGCCCACGAGGATCTGGCGGGAACGCTGGGCTTCATCCGCCAGTACGAGCGCGCGGCGCGCGAGATGGAGCGCGCCCTCGGCCTGCGCCCGGCACGCGCCGCCGATTACCGCGTGCTGGCGATCATGTACGTCTTCCTGAACAATCCGGGACGGGCGGCGGAGATGAACCGCCGCGCGGCCGACCTGGGCGATCCCATCGCCATGTTCGACCTGCGCGGCTTCTACCGCGACGGGTTCGGCGTGGCGAGGGACCTGGACGCGGCCGTCGTCTGGACCGAACGGGCTGCCGATGCGGGTCACCTGGGCGCCATGGCGCTGCTGGTCGATATCTACCTGGAAGGGCTCTACGGACAAGCCGCGGACGAGGCCAAGGCCGTCAAATGGGCCGAACGCCTGTACGCGGCGGAGCGGCATTTCTGACGACCGGAACGACCATTTGGATACGGTTTCTTTGTTGCAGTGCAAAATTCGTTCTTGAAATTTGTCGATGCGGGGCCGATGTTGGGGGCGCAGGTTTTGCGCGGGCGTCCATGCCCGATTTTTTATGAGGCATTCCGGAACCGTCATTCTGTTAAAAATCAGTGCGTTTCGCTTATGGTGACCTTCATGCGTCTGTTCTCCTTTCCAACCCTCTTGGCTCTCGCCGTTCTCGCCGCCGCCGCGCCGGCCCAGGCCCAGCAGGGCCCGATGCCGGTGACCATCGCCAAGCCCGTGGTCAAGAAAATCATCGATTGGGACGAATACACGGGCCGCTTCGAGGCGACGGAGCGGGTCGAAATCCGCGCCCGCGTCTCCGGCTTTCTTGAATCCGTTCATTTCCGGGACGGCGAACTGGTCGACAAGGGCGACCTTCTGTTCGTCATCGACCCGCGCCCGTTCGAGGCGCAGCTCGACGTCGCCAAGGCGTCTCTCGAGGCGGCCAGGACCCGCGCCGAGCTGGCGGAAAGCGAGTTCAAGCGCGCCGAAAGCCTGCTGAAGCGAAACAACATTTCGCGCGAGACCTTCGACCAGCGCCGCGCCGAACTCGCGACCGCCCGCACCACGGTGCTCGCCGCGCAGGCACAGGTGCGCATCGCCAGGCTGAACCTGGAGTTCACCCAGGTGAAGGCGCCGATTTCCGGCCGCATCTCCGACGCACGGGTCGACGTGGGCAACCTGGTCGAGGGCGGCACGGCGCAATCGACCCTGCTGACGACGGTGGTGTCCATCGACCCGATCCTGTTCACCTTCTCCGCCTCGGAGTCCGAGTTCCTGAAATACGCGCGCCTGCACGCCACCGGCCAGCACGATTCACCGCGCGACCGGTCGAGCCCCGTGTTCGCGCGCCTGATGGACGAGGACACCTTCAACCACGAAGGCCGCATGAACTTCGTCGACAACGAACTGTCGCCCAACACGGGCACCATCCGGTTCCAGGCCCGCTTCGACAACCCCGCCGGCTTCCTCGTGCCGGGCGTCTTCGGGCGCCTGCGCCTGGCCGGATCGGCGGAGTACGAGGCGATCCTGATTCCCGATGCCGCCGTGGTCTCGGACCAGAGCCGCAAGCTGGTGCTGATCGTCGACAAGGAAGGCAACGTGAAGGGGGCGCCCGTGGACCTGGGCCCCCTGCATAACGGGCTGCGCGTCATCCGCGGCGGGCTGGGCCGCGACGACGCCATCGTCGTCAACGGGTTGCAGCGCGCGCGGCCGGGCGGCAAGGTGGCGCCGAAGGAGGCCGACCTCCTGCCCGACGGCACGATCAAGGTCCGGTCGGGGTCCTGACGTCCCATGCGCTTCACCCATTTCTTCGTCGACCATCCGATCTTCGCGTCGGTCATCTCGATCCTCATCACGCTGTTGGGCTTCATCGCCTATCTGGGCCTGCCGGTCGCCCAGTACCCCGAGATCGCGCCGCCGACCATCCAGGTCACCGCGACCTATCCCGGGGCGTCGGCGGAAACCGTCGCCGCCACCGTGGCGACGCCGCTGGAGCAGGAAATCAACGGCGTCGAGGGCATGCTCTACGCCAAGTCGGAATCGACCGGCGACGGCGTGCTGAACCTGCAGGTCACCTTCAAGCTGGGCACCAACCTGGACGACGCCCAGGTCCAGGTGCAGAACCGCGTCGCCATCGCCCAGGCCCGCCTGCCCGAGGAGGTCCGCCGCCTCGGCGTCACGGTGAAGAAAAGCTCGCCCGACCTGATGATGGTGATCCACCTTCTGTCGCCGGACGGCACGCGCGACCAACTTTACATCTCCAACTACGCACGCACCCAGATCCTCGACCGCCTGGCGCGCATCCCCGGCGTCGGCGAGGCCCGCGTGTTCGCCGAACGCGCCTATTCCATGCGCGTGTGGCTGGACCCGGAACGCATCGCCAGCTTCGACCTGACCGCGGGCGAGGTCGTCGCCGCGCTGCGCCAGAACAACGTGCAGGTGGCGTCGGGCATCATCAACCGCCTGCCCGTGCCGGAACCCTCGGCGTTCGAGCTGAACGTGGAGACCCAGGGACGCCTGATCGCGCCCGAGGCCTTCGCCGACATCGTCGTCAAGCGCGGCGAAGGCACCGGCGTGGTGCGCGTGCGCGACATCGCGCGGGTCGAACTGGGGGCCCAGGACTATCAGACCACGGCCTATCTCGACCGCACCACGGCGCTGCCCATCGTCATCATGCAGCGCCCGGGCTCCAACGCGCTGGAGACGGCGCAACAGGTCATCGACACGATGGACGAGTTGTCCAAGGACTTTCCCGAAGGCTTGGCGCATACCATCGTCTACAACCCGACCGAGTTCATCGCCCGTTCCGTCGAAGCCGTCTACACCACGATCGCCGAGGCGGTCGTGCTGGTCGTGCTGGTGATCCTGGTGTTCCTGCAGAACCTGCGGGCCGCCGTCGTGCCCATCGTCGCCATTCCCGTGTCGCTGATCGGCACCTTCCTGATCATGGGCATGCTGGGCTATTCGGTGAACAACCTGACCCTGTTCGGCCTGGTGCTGGCGATCGGCGTGGTGGTCGACGACGCCATCGTCGTGGTCGAGAACGTGGAGCGCTACCTGGCCAAGGGGCTGAGTGCGCGCGAGGCCGCCCACAAGACCATGGACGAGGTCGGCGGCGCCATCGTCGCGATGTCCCTGGTGCTGGTCGCCGTGTTCCTGCCGACCGGCTTCATCGAGGGCATCTCGGGCCAGTTCTACCGCCAGTTCGCGATCACCGTGGCGACGGCGACCATCATCTCCATGATCGTGTCGCTGACCCTGTCGCCGGCGCTCTGCGCGCTGCTGCTCAAGGCCGGGCACGACGGCTCCGAGCGCCACGGCCTGGCGCGCGTCGTGATGATGCCCATCGACAAGTTCTCGGCCGGCTTCAACTGGGGCTTCGGGAAGCTCAACCGGGCCTACGGCGAGGCCACCGCGCGCTTCGTGCGCAAGGCGGCCATCGTGCTGGTCGCCTACGCCGGGCTGCTCGGCCTCACGGTCTACGAGTTCAAGACCACGCCGACGGGCTTCATTCCGGAACAGGACCAGGGCTACCTGATCACCGTCGTGCAGCTACCGCCGGGGTCATCCCTGGCGCGCACGGACGAGGTCGTGCGCCGCGCCATCGACGTCATCCTGAAGCATCCCGACGTGGAGCACGCCGTGGGCTTCGGCGGGTTCGACGCCGCGACCTTCACCAACGCGCCCAACGGCGGCGCCATCTTCGTGCCCCTGAAACCCAGGGCCGAGCGCGACGCGCGCGGCGCCGACGTGCACAAGATCCTGGGCGAGTTGCAGGGACAGCTGTTCCAGATCCAGGACGCGGCCATCTTCCTGGTGGCACCGCCGCCCGTGCGCGGCATCGGCCGCGGCGGCGGCTGGAAACTCTACGTACAGGACCGCCGCGGGCGCGGCATCGAGGCCCTGCAGCAGGCGGCGCAATCCCTGGTCGGCGCCGCCAACCGGGAGCCCGGCCTGACCCGCGTGTTCTCCCTGTTCAACTCGGCGACACCCAAGATCTACGCCGACGTCGACCGGGTAAAGGCGGAGATGCTCGACGTGCCCGTGGAGCGCGTGCTCGAGACGCTTGAGGTCTACATCGGCTCCGCCTACGTCAACGACTTCAACTTCCTTGGCCGCACCTTCCGCGTGACGGCCCAGGCTGACGGACCGTTCCGCGACCAGCCGGGCGACGTCGCCAAGCTGCGCACGCGCTCGACCAACGGCGACATGGTGCCGATCGGCTCCATCGCCACCTTCAAGGACATCACCGGCCCGCACCGCGTGCCGCGCTACAACCTCTATCCCGCGGCCGAGGTCCAGGGCGCCAAGCTGCCCGGCCTCTCGACGGGCGAGAGCCTGGCCAAGGTCGAGGCCCTGGCCGAAAAGGTGCTGCCCGACGGCTTCGGCTTCGAATGGACGGAAATCGCGCTGCAGCAGAAACTGGCCGGCGACACGGCGCTGTTCGCGTTCGGATTGGCCGTGGTCTTCGTGTTCCTGCTGCTGGCCGCGCTCTATGAAAGCTGGGCCCTGCCGCTCGCGGTCATCCTGATCGTGCCGATGTGCCTGCTGGCCTCGGTGGTCGGGCTCAACCTGCGCGGCATGGAGTCCAACATCCTGGCCCAGGTCGGCTTCGTCGTGCTGATCGCGCTGGCGGCCAAGAACGCCATCCTGATCGTCGAGTTCGCCAAGCAGGGCGAGGAAGCGGGGCTGACACCGGCCGAGGCCGCCATCGAGGCGGCGCGCACACGCCTGCGCCCGATCCTCATGACCTCCTTCGCCTTCATCCTGGGCGTGGTGCCGCTGATGATCGCCTCGGGTGCCGGGGCCGAAATGCGCCAGGCGCTGGGCACCACGGTGTTCGCGGGCATGGTCGGCGTGACCTTCTTCGGCTTGGTGTTCACGCCGACGTTCTACATGGCCTGCCGCTGGCTGGCGGACCGGCTGCGCGCGCTCATACGGCGGCAGACGCCGGCGGCCTGACGGAGGCTCGGCGTCAGGCGGGCGGTGTCGCCTCCTCCGGCGCGGGTTCGTAATCGAAATCGTAGGCGGCGATGACGTGGCCGATCGCACCGTCCGCGCCCGCGAGCGGCAGGTAGATCACCTCGAACCCCGTGGGCAGGTTCTTTTCCACGGCCCGGACATAGCCGACGGCGCGCACCGGCCCCTTCGCCTCGAGCGCGGCCGCATAGCGCAGCTTGATGATCTCGGCGCCCCGCGCGCTATAGGTCTCGCTGAGCAGCCTGCCCGTGTCGTGCACGCCGAGCACGGCCTCGACGCGGGTTCCGGAGAACCGGCAGCGGAACTCCCGCCCGTCGTCGACCACGTCGCGCACGACGACATGCGGCGCGATCCTGTAAAGGTCCATCAGATGGATGTCCGTCCACGCCGGATAGGGCCGGTCGCCGCGCCTGGCGTTCCAGTATTCAAGCAAGGCCCGCGTGATCGGGGACTTGAAGTCCTCGGTCGCGCTGACACCGGTCGTGGTAAGCGACGCGTCCTTGTCCGCCACGTGCCCCCCGGACACAATGAAGTGAATACCGTCGGCATTCATACCCGCCCGGCGCCCGGGCGGCAAAGGGTTACGCGGCGGTTGCCGCACGTCGCCCTCCTCCCCTTACAGGGCGGCGGCCTCGTCCAATGTCAACTCATAGGTATAGTCGAACGCCATGATGATGTGGGACTTGGACCCGGCGTCGCCGTCCAGGGTCAGGACGATGGCCTCGAAGCCCAGCGGGCGGGGCTTTTCCACGACCTGCACGTAGCCGACGACCCGGATGGGCCGGTCTTCGGCCAGCGCGATGCGATAACGCGCCGCCATCTGGTCCGCCGCCTCGCGGCGGTAGGTGTCGCGCAGCAGCCGTCCCGTGGGCTCCAGGCCCATCATCTCGACGATGGCGGTGCCGCAGTAGCGGCACAGGAATTCGGCGCCGCCGTCGACCACGTCGCGCACCACGATGTCCGGCGCGATCTCGTAGACGTCCATCAGGGTCAGGTCACGCCACGCCGGACGCGCGCGGCCGGCCGCCTTGCGCCGCCAGTAGTCGAGCAGCCGGCGGTTCTTGGGCGACCTGAAATCGTCGTCCGCGGCGACGAGGTACCGGGACTGGAGGCGTCGGGTGATGTGCTCGGACACGTTCGGGACCGAAGGCAAGAGGGAAACCAGGCCCTGAATATAGGCAGACGACGCACCTGCACAACATATACGAAAGTGCAGGGTGTCTTGCCCCGGCCGTGCGTCATTCCTTGTCCGGCCGGCGGAATTCCACGCCGAGGGCCGCTTCGTACAGCTTGACGATGGAGCTTTTCGGTCCGTCGCCGAAACCGGCCGCGAGCGCCTTTTCGTAGATCGCCGTCATGGCGTCGGCGAGCGGCGTCTCGCCGCCGACCTCGGCCGCCATCTGCCGCACGTTGACGATGTCCTTGAAGGCCGCCTGCATGGGGAAATCGCCCGTGAAATCGCCGCCCAGGATCTTGGGCACGAAATGTTCCGACGCGAAGGAGCGCGACGAGCCCGTCAGGACGAGTTTCTCCAGCACGCCCACCTCCATGCCGGCCTTGACGGCGAGCGGCAGCAGTTCGCAGAAGGCGGCGATGTTGATGTCGTAGATCACGTTGTTGAGGCCCTTCATGGCCTGTCCGGCGCCCGCGGGCCCGCAATGGAGGATGTCCCTGCCGCAGGCCGACAGCACCGGCAGGGCCGCCTCATAGGCCTCCTTGGTGCCGCCGAACATGATGGTCAGGGTGCCGTCGGCGGCGCGCCTGGGCAGGCCCGAGATCGGACAGTCCCAGTAGGCGACGCCCTTCTCCGCCGCCTCCTCGTGGATGGCGATGGCCTTGTCGCGCACCATCGTCGTGGCGTCGAGCACGGTGATGCCGCCCCGGCCCGCTTCCACGATGCCCTTGGGGCCGTTGCCACCCGGCCCGAAGATCACGTCCCGGACCTGCGGCGCATCGGGCACGCAGAGGACGATGGTCGCGGTCTTCTCCGTGACCTCGGCCGGGCTGGCGCAGGCGATCGCCCCGGCGTCGGTCAGCAGCTTCATCGCTTCCGGCGCGGGGTCGAACACGTAGACCGCCTCGGCGGCCTTGACCAGGTTCAGCGCCATGCCCCGGCCCATGGTGCCGAGGCCGATGAAACCGACGGGGGGGAGTGTCATGGAGTGTCCTCTTGAACTGCGTGGCCTTGAAGAGACCGCCTTTATCGGCGATCCAGGGCAACCTCGACAACGCCCAAATCGCCGAAGTCGGCGGCGGCGCGGTCGCCGGGGGCGGCGGGCTCGATGCCCGTGCAAGTGCCGGTCGAGACCCACTGCCCCGCCGTCAGGCCGCGCCCGCGCCGGGACAGGCCGTTGACCAGCCACAGCAGCGAGTTGAGCGGATCGCCGAGCGCCATGGCCCCGACGCCCCTGCCCCGCTCCGCCCCGTTGATCCGCATGACCACGCCGTGGTCGCGGAAATCCATGTCCGGCGTGAAGGGCCGCGCCTGGCCCAGGACCAGGGCCACGTTGACGCCGCCGTCGGCGACCAGCAGCGGCAGCATGGCGCCGCCCTCGGGCCCGCCCTCGAACCGCCGGCCGACGACCTCGATGGCGGGCGCCACCCGGTCGACGGCGGCGCGGACGTCGGCGATCGCATAGCTGCTATCCCGTGCGGGCAGATCGGCGCTCAAACGAAAGGCGAATTCGCCTTCCACGGCCAGCGTATGGGCGGCGGACGGCACCACGGCCCCGCTTTCCGCCATGAACGGCCGCGCCACCGCGCCGAACCAGGGCTCGTCCGTGCCCAGCTTTTCCTGGGACGCCTTGCTGGACGAGCCGATCTTGAAGGCGGCGACAGCAGCACCGCAGGCCCCGTCGACCGCCGCCTGCACGGCGTAGCCTTCGTCCAGGGTTTGCGGCAGGGTCACCGCGTCGAGATCGACCGTCCCGCCGTCCCGGCGGGCGGTCCACAATCGGGAAGCCAAGTCGATGAGTTCAGGGGGCAGGTTCGCGACTACAGAAGACGAAGAATAGGTAAGCTTGGACGATGACATGAGGTTTCCTTAGGAGGGAGATAAAGGCTCATTCAACGAATACTGTGTTCAGGCAATCTGGCCAAATGTAAACGGTGTCCCCCCTTCTCGTGATTGCGCGGACAGGACCGTCTTGGGACAACGCGAAGGCAACCGCCCCAGGCACAGCACCCACGAAATCAATTGCTGAATTATGGCGAGTTCCAAAACGGCTTCGCTCAAAATCTCTGCTTTGTGACGCCCCACGCCACACAGGAGGCATTGGTCCCCTCTTTACTGGTCCAAACCATTGGGATGCTTGAAGGCGCGCACCAAAGTGAATTGGCTGGAAAAACTCATCAATTAATAGTGCGCCATCGACGCATGACAGTTGAGCAATTGCATTCAATAATATTCCAAGTGTCGCACGGGCCGTTGGAGACCGCATGGACATACTTATTGCGTTTGACGCAACGTCGATCGGACAAACCGACGCCCCTTGTTCTTGGAGATCGAATATTGTGCGGTAAGCATTGTCAGAAGCTCGAGTAGCAACAAGGAGTTCGAGAAATTTTGAGTAAATGGGGGTGAAGTTTTCAATCCGGCGTCCGTGAACGATTATTTGACGTGCTGGTTCAACTACCTCCTTCGGGAGCCATATAATCGTTCCTCCATGGCCTTTTTCCGAAGCAGTTCCCAAAATATGCTGCAATGATCCAGCGTACTGATACCAATAACTTGTTGAAAATTCTTGGTAGGCTCGATGCTTCAATTCAATACGACGAATAAAATCTTCACCTAATGCCTTCGAATGAAACGGCGTAGGTTCAGCGGGAATAAATTCTCCAGCTATATATCTGCCAATTACGCGATCAGCACGCCCAATTGTCAGCGACCCAGGACCTTGGGCAATGACAGTTAATGCTTCAGGTCGAGGAAAGCCCGCCGTGATTACAGAGAGTGGAGATGGTCGACGACCGAAAGGGATAATTCCCGTTACAATGTATCGTTCTTCCTGACGTTCAATCGCAATCGCTGACGACCTTGCATCAATTGCTCCAGCAAGTTTTCGAATTTCTTCGACTGTCAAAACCCTAGGATCAGAGAATTTAATAAAATCATTGTGTTCCGTTAATTTATGGCGCGGTCGTGCCTCTATGTGTGTTGTAAGAAACATCAAGCTAAACGTTATGAATTCCGACTCCTCGCGTTGGATGCTCGAAAAAAATGCAGCGTTAACGACCGCATGAATATCTCCGATTAATGGAACACCATAAGGCTGATCCTTAATGCCATTGAGAGCATCGGCGAATTGCCAACCTTCCATAATCTGTTCGGCAAGACTTTGATCTAGCCCGGTCATCAAACACCCTTCATTCGGACAAGACGTCCCCGCCCGCCCAAATAGTAGGCTGCCCCTAGAGACGTTCGCCACGAACAATGTATAGCCTATACAATTGGCAGAAAATGGGGTGGCTGATGGGATTTTACCAGACTCCACACCACGTCAATAAAATCAGATGCTTACAGGGAACTTCGATCCGTCTTCTGCACGCACGTCATGAGGAAGGATCAACCGCACCCATGATGATTGGATGGCAGTTCGAGCCCAAGGTTTCCAGGGCGGCGCTTAACAGGCGCTTTTCGTTGTTACCAAAATTTGGTACATTCGCCGCGATGGTTTTTGTGGGAGCTTGAAATGGCGCGCAATACGTCCGTTGTCCTTGGCGATCATTTCGCGGAATTCATCCGGTCGCAAGTGCGGACCGGTCGCTACGGTTCGGCCAGCGACGTGGTCCGAGCGGGATTGCGGCTTTTGGAGGAGCACGAGGCGCAGGTGAAAGCCTTGCGGGATGCGCTGGTTGCCGGAGAAGAGTCCGGTCCGCCCCAGCCGTTCGACAGTGACGCATTTTTGAAGCGGATGCGGGCCAAACATGGCGGGTAAGGCGCCGGGTAAAGGCAGCGCCCATCGGCTGACCCCGCGCGCCGAAAGCGATCTGGAAGAGATTTGGCTTTATACCTTCAAGACCTGGTCCCTGGAGCAGGCGGATCGCTATCACAACGACATCGTTGACGTGTTCGAGGGCTTGGCGGCGGGCCGAAAAACCGGGCGTCCGGTCGATGTTCGTGACGGGTATTTCAAATATCCGGCGGGTTCGCACATGGTGTTCTACCGCCTCGCTGACGACGGTCTCGTCGTCGTCCGTGTCCTGCATAAACGCATGGATGTCGACCGGCATTTGTAGACGTTGGGGGGCATATCATAGCTGCCCGTATGGCGTGCTGCGCGAAGCAGTCACCAGAACGGCATTTAATGCCAGAATTTTGGGGAAATGGGGTGGCTGATGGGATTCGAACCCACGACCCTCGGCACCACAAGCCGATGCTCTAACCAACTGAGCTACAGCCACCATCGGGCCCCGTGAGGGGCGCCGGGCCGCCGTTCGCGGGGAACGGGGCCTTGGAAGAGGGCACTGTGTAATCCCCCGCCCCGCCCGCGTCAAGAAGCGGTTATCCGGGGCCGGACGCCGGCTGGAAATGCAGCGCCAGCCAGACCGTCGGCCCCTCCGCTGCCGTCCACTCGACGCGGTGGCGGCGGCGCGCCGGGAGCAGGACGCAATCGCCGGGGGCCAGCGTCCGGGCTTCGTCCTCGCCCTCGATGCGCAGCCCGGCGGCACCCTTGAGCAGCACCACCCATTCGTCCTCCGGCTGGTCGTACCATTGGCCCTCCGGCGTGGCCTGGCCGGTCGAGACGATGCGCTCGAGCCGGAACGCCCCGCCCTCGGCGAGGCGGGTGAAGGCCTCCGCTCCCGAGGCGTCGGGCAGGTCGCGGAACAGGTTGCGGATCGGTGTCGTCATGGCCGTTGCCTCCCCGGTGCGGTCTACCATAGAGTGCCGACGTTCCAACCGGGTCCGCAAGGCCCGCCGCGCACAAGAAAATCAAACGGAGAACATCCATGGTTCAGATGGCCGCCGCCATGTCGCGGCTGGGCACCGAGAGCGCCTTCGAAGTCCTGGCCCGCGCCAACGCGCTGGCCGCCCAGGGCAAGGACATCATCAACCTCGGCATCGGCCAGCCCGACTTCAAGACCCCGCCGCATATCGTCGAGGCCGCCATCAAGGCGCTGCGCGACGGCCATCACGGCTACACCCCCGCCAATGGCATTCCCGAGTTGCGCGAGGCCGTCGCGCGCGACATCGAACGCCACCGCAAGGTGACTGTCGACCCCGCCGACGTCATCATCGTGCCGGGCGGCAAGGTCACCATGTTCTTCGCCGTGCTGGCGCTGGGCGAGCCGGGGGCCGAGATCATCTATCCCAACCCGGGCTTCCCCATCTACGAGAGCGTCATCAAGTTCACGGGCGCCACGCCCGTGCCCATGCCGCTGCACGAGGACAAGGGCTTCGCCTTCTCGGCCGAGGAGGTGCTGAGCCTCATTACGCCCTCGACGCGGCTCATCATCCTGAACTCGCCCGCCAACCCCACGGGCGGCGCCGTGCCGCGCGCGGAGATGGACAGGCTGGCCGAGGGCCTGCTCGCCCATCCCCATGTCGCCATCATGTCCGACGAGATCTATTGCCGCATGCTGTATGACGGGCGCGAGCACGTGAGCCTGCTGGAATACGAGGACCTGCGCGACCGGGTGATCCTGCTCGACGGCTGGTCCAAGACCTACGCCATGACCGGCTGGCGCATGGGTTACGGGGTATGGCCGAAATCCATGGTCGAGCCGGTGACGCGCCTCGCCATCAACTGCAATTCCTGCGTCAACGCGGCGACCCAGTACGCCGGCATCGCGGCGCTCGACGGGCCGCAGGACGCGGTCGGCGAGATGGTCAAGGCATTTGACGAACGCCGCAAGGTGATCCTGCGCGAGTTGAACCAGATCCCCGGCTTCCGCTGCGTCGAGCCGGGCGGCGCGTTCTACGCCTTCCCCAATATCGAGGGCACGGGCCTCAAGTCCATGGAACTGCAGAACAGGCTCCTCAACGAGGCCGGCGTGGCGATCATCTCGGGCACCAGTTTCGGCGCCCAGGGCGAGGGCTACGTGCGGTTTTCCTACGCCAACTCCACGGAGAACATCCTGAAGGCCATGTCGCGCATCCGCGCCTGTCTGTCGCGCTGAGGCCGGGCGGCCGCCGGGGCCCGGAACCGCCCCGTGCCGGGCGTGCGCGAAGGCTGCTGCCTATATATTCGGCACTTGCCGATATTTTCGGCACCAGCGCCCGCAAACGGTTGACTCCGACCGGTGGAATTGCACCATAACCCCTTGAATCGGGCCGGGTTTCAAGCAGGTCCGGAATTGGCACACCTCCTGCTATAGAAGAGGCGGACGAGGAAGGAAGGCCGCCGCGCCAAGAACGGCGGTCAGCCTGCGTAATCCGACTCTTCTGACGGGGGGACAACCCCAAGGGAAACAAACCGATGAAGAAAATCGAAGCCATCATCAAGCCGTTCAAGCTGGATGAGGTGAAGGAGGCCCTCCACGAGGTGGGCCTGCAGGGAATCACCGTGGTCGAGGCCAAGGGTTTCGGCCGCCAGAAAGGGCATACGGAACTCTATCGCGGAGCCGAGTACGTGGTCGATTTCCTGCCCAAGGTGAAGATCGAACTGGTGGTCGACGACGACATGGTCGCGAAGGCCGTCGAGGCCATCCAGACGACGGCGCAGACCGGCCGCATCGGCGACGGCAAGATCTTCATCATTCCCGTGGAAGAAGCGATCCGCGTGCGCACGGGCGAACGCGGGTCGGAAGCGATTTAGCCGTCCGGTTCCCGCCGGCGGCCCAGCCGGCGCGCCAGGGAGGCAAAAACCAAAGCGCGTACAAAAGTTATCTCGACACCTAGTCAAGAAAAGGAAGTGACTATGAGCTTGGACCTGAAAACACCGGCGGAAGTCGTCAAGTACGTAAAGGACAACGAGATCCCCTTCGTCGACCTGCGCTTCACCGATTCCCGCGGCAAGTGGCAGCACCTTACCATGGTGTCCGCCTTCGTCGGCGAAGCCGAATTCGAGGACGGCGTCATGTTCGACGGCTCGTCCATCGCGGGCTGGAAGGCCATCAACGAATCCGACATGGCGCTGATCCCCGATGCCTCGACGGCGGTCATGGACCCGTTCTCGGCGCAGCCCTCGCTGATCCTCTACTGCGACATCCTGGACCCGGTCACCGGCCAGGGCTATGAGCGCGACCCGCGCTCCATCGCCAAGCGCGCGGAAGCCTACCTGGGCACCACGGGCATCGGCGACACGGCCTACTTCGGGGCCGAGCCGGAATTCTTCGTGTTCGACGACGTGCGCTACGCCGTCGACATGAACAAGTGCTTCTACGAGTTCTCGTCCGAGGAAGGCCCCTATGTGACGGGCACCCTGTTCGACGAAGGCAACCTGGGCCACCGCCCGGGCGTCAAGGGCGGCTACTTCCCCGTCCCGCCGGTGGACTCGGCCCATGACCTGCGCGGCGAAATGGTCACCGTGCTTCAGGAAATGGGCATGGTGATGGACAAGCACCACCACGAAGTGGCGCCGTCCCAGCATGAACTGGGCATGGCCTTCTCGACCCTGGTGCGCGCCGCCGACAACGTGCAGATCTACAAGTACTGCGTGCAGATGGTCGCCCATACCTACGGCAAGACGGCGACCTTCATGCCCAAGCCCGTGGCCGGCGACAACGGCACCGGCATGCACACCCACCAGTCGGTCTGGAAGGACGGCAAGCCCGCCTTCGCGGGCTCGGGTTATGCCGATCTCTCGGAGACGGCGCTCTACTACATCGGCGGCGTCATCAAGCACGCGAAGGCCATCAACGCCTTCACCAACCCGTCGACCAACTCCTACAAGCGCCTGATCCCCGGCTTCGAAGCCCCCGTGCTGCTGGCCTACTCGGCCCGCAACCGCTCGGCCTCGTGCCGCATCCCCTACTCGGGCAGCCCCAAGGGCAAGCGTTGCGAAATCCGCTTCCCGGACGCCACCGCGAACCCCTATCTGGGCTTCACGGCCATGATGATGGCCGGCCTCGACGGCATCCAGAACAAGATCCATCCGGGCGACCCGATGGACAAGGACCTGTACGACCTGCCGCCGGAAGAACTGGCGGGCGTGCCGACCGTCGCCGGCTCGCTGCGCGAGGCCGTCCAGGCGCTGGACGCCGACCGCGACTTCCTGAAGAAGGGCGACGTCTTCACCGACGACGCCATCAACGGCTACATGGATCTCAAGTGGGAAGAGATCTACAACTTCGAACACACGCCGCATCCGGTTGAATTCATGATGTATTACTCCTCGTAACACGCGAGGCGGGCGGGGCCTCGGGCCCTGCCCTGCCTTGTGTTTCGGGAGCATCACGAACAATCGGATACCGGCGCGCGACCCGATTTACGCGCCAAACTTGGGGGTTCCGTTGCTTCGGCGGCGGGCCCCCGATTTTCTTTTGAAGTCCCGGATCAACGCGCTGGTGCGATCAGCCCTCGTGCCCCGGCGGCGTCAGGTCGCGGGGATCGAAAGCGCGGCCGTGCAGCACCGGCATCAGGTCGAAATAGGGCCGGATGATGGGCGAGGCCGAGGCCTCGAAGTCGCGGAACGGCCCGTCGAAGAACACCCGCCCCTCGTGCAGCATCACCGTGCGCGGCTCAAGGCGGCGCAGCAGGTCCTTGTCGTGGGTGATGATGAGGGTCGTGCGCCGCTCGCCCGTGCGGGTCTGCGCGTCGTGGGTGCGCGCGATCAGGTCATGCACGGTCGCGGCCGTGGTCGGGTCGAGACCCGTGGTCGGCTCGTCGTAGAACAGGACCTCCGGCTCCATCGCCAGCGCGCGGGCGACCGCCAAGCGCTTGGCCATGCCGCCGGAAAGCTCGTTCACGTCCGTCTGCATGAATTCGTCGCTGTCGGGCAGGTCGACAGCCGCGAGCACGCGCCGGGCGATGGGGACGATGGCGTCCTCGTCCAGCCCCCGCACCTCGGACAGCCACAGCGCGATGTTGTCCAGCACCGTGCCGGAGAACAGCGCGTTCTTCTGGAACACCATGCCCCAGTGGGTATGCAGGCGATCCGTTTCCATGGTGTCGAGCGCCGAGAGGTCGACCAGGGGGGCGCCCTCCAGGTCGTGGTCGGCGACTCGCACCCGGCCCGCGTCCGGCTCCAGCCGGCCCAGGATGTGATTGAGCAGCACGGTCTTGCCGCAGCCCGAGCCGCCGACCACGGCAAGCATCTCGCCGCGGCGGACCTCCAGGTCGACGCCCGTGAGCACCCGGTGGTCGCCGAACGCCTTGGTCAGGCCCTCGACGCGGATTTCCTCCGCCTGGTGGGAGATGGAGTTCACTGCCACGCGCCGTCCGTTCCGTTGCGTCGACAGGCTAGTACGCGAGCCGGGAGACCACCAGCAATATGGCGACGAATTAGGGATTCGGTCCGGCAGGCCCTAGTTGATTGTTTCTAATGTTTGAGTCCGACGAAGTTGGACGCAAGTGTGGAACGGAAACGAACCAAAACAAAAGGTTAGCTAGTGGTAGGGCCGACAGTTCGCGGGAGCGAAGAGTCGGAGTCTATCCACTACACCTCCGCCCACATACGCAACAGGTTGGCGTAGGTCTTTGACAAATAGTCGAATTCCCGCGTCTTGCCGTGCTGATGGAAGAGCGACAGGCGCGTGGTCTCCAGGTCGAACAGGATTTCCCGCCGTGCGGGATCGCGCACCAGACTCTGGACCCAGCCGACGGCCACCTCGCGGACGCCCCGGGTGACCGCCTCGACGCGATGGAGCGACGTCGACGGGTAGACGATCGCATGTCCGGGTTCGAGCTTGTAGGCCTGTTCACCGCCCGGCGATTCGATCACCAATTCGCCGCCGTCGTAGGTATCGGGGGAACCGAGAAAAACCGTGAACGAGACGTCCGTGCGGGCCGGATCGTCGTTTCCCATGATTGCGTCATCCACGTGGGTCCCATAGGCCATCCCGACCTCATAACGGCTGAACAGCAGAGGCCGGAACGCCCTGGGCAGGACCGCCGAACGGAACACTTCGTTGGTTCGCAGGGCTTCGACCAGTTCGATACGCGCCTTCTCCGCCACCGCGCTCAGGCCGCCCGCCTGACGGTTGTCCTTGACCAGTTTCGCGTGCCAGCCCGCTGTTTCCCGCCCGTCGACGAACCGCTCACCGGATATGATCTTCCGGATTCGGACCAATAGATCGGACGGCACGACATCCGCGATACAAAGAATCATCCGGCCATTCCCACTGTTTCCGGAACCGTGCTCCCACACCTCGTCATTCAAGCCCTCGGCCGGAAATCCGGTCTGCGTATCATTTCGCACCATGTATTGCAATTGCGCATCATTCTCATATATGGTCCGATTAAATGCAAATCATTGTCATTATCATAACTTGCGCACGGAGGATCTGATGGAAAAGACGAAAACGAAGATATGGCTAGGGCTGGGAAGCTATCTCCTGGCGAGCGTCAGCCCCGTAGCCATTGCAACGGCCGACGACGCGGAGAACACGCTCACCGGCCGGCAGGGGCCGATTCTCGTCGCGGACCAAGGCGGCGAAGGAGGCCAAGGCGGAGAGCGCGGCGCCCACAGGAAAGGAGGTGAAGGCGGTGAAGGAGGAGAAGGCGGAGAGCGCGGCGCCGGGGCGCGGCCGGAGACCGACGACGTATCCTATCTTACTCAGCTCGGCCTCGTCCGCGGACACCTCAACGTCGGTTTCGACCTCTATCAGCAGGGCGCCGTCAAGGCCGCAAAAACCCATATGAAGCATCCCGGTGACGAACTTTATGCGGACTTGAAACCCGCCTTCGCGGCGCGGGGAGTCGCCGGCTTCGCCGACCAGCTACAGAAACTGGCGTCGCTGGTTGAAAAAGAGGCGCCGATATCGGCGGTGAAATCCGCCTACAGTGAACTGGAATCCGCCATTGAAGCAGCTGCGAAAGGGGCCGCGTCCCCTGACGTGAAGACACGGCTCGAAGTGGCGGAGCACCTGGTCCGCACCGCGGCTGAGGAATATGCCGTCGGCGTCAAGGACGGCAAGGTGGTCAACGCCCATGAGTATCAGGACGCCTTGGGGTTTGTCCGTATCGCGAAGAAAACGGTGACCGCGGCTGACGCGGATTCGAAGGCCGACGCCGAGGCGCTGGAACGCGCGAAAGCGCAATTCGAAGGCATCGAATCCGCCTGGCCCGGCGTCGTCGCGCCGAAAACGGTCGACGCCGATGCCTCGCTGATCTACGGAGCCGCGGATTGGATTGAAATTGCCGCCATGAAGGCCAGGTAGGCGGCGCTCCGCCGTTCACCCCCGCACCTTCACGGGCTCGAATTCCTCAAGCCGGTCCGTGGCCGGCGCCGGGGTGCGCGACAGGGCGGCGATCTCGTCCCACAGATCCTGGGTCATGGCGACTTCCAGCGACTTCAACGACGGTTCCAGTTGCTCCGTGTGGCGCGCGCCGACGATCGGCGCCGTGACGGCGGGATGGGCCGCGGCCCAGGCCACGGCCAGGGTCACCGGGTGCAGGCCTTGCTTTTCGGCGAATTCCGTGAATCGGCCCGCCGTTTCCACCATCCAGTCCTCGGCATAGCGCCTGGCGTATTCCTGCTTGTCCTTGACGCGGCCGACCTCGGGCTGCACGCCCGGACGGTACTTGCCCGACAACAGGCCGCCGCCCACGGGGCTGTAGGTGATGACCCCAAGGTTCTCGGCCTGGGCCATGGGCAGGATTTCGACCTCGGCCTGGCGCTTGACCAGGTTGTACATCGGCTGGATGACGTCGAACCGGGTCCAGCCCATGCGCTCGGAGATGCCCAGGCCCTTGGCGACCTGCCAGGCCGTGTAGTTGGAGGCGCCGATGTAGATCACCTTGCCCGCCCGCACCACGTCCTCCAGCCCGCGCAGGACCTCGTCGAGCGGCGCCAGCTTCTCCCAACGGTGCATGAACAGCACGTCGATGCGGTCCGTGCCCAGCCGCTTCAGGCTGTCCTCCACGGCCTTGACGACATGACGCCGGTTGCCGCCCGTGGCGTTGACGTCGCCGCGGATGTTGTTGAAGCACTTGGAGGTGATGACCAGGTCGTCGCGCTCGCCTTTCATCAGGCCGCCCAGGATCTCCTCGGCCCGGCCTTTGGTATAGGCGTCGGCGCAGTCGAAGAAGTTGATCCCCAGGTCGCGCACCCGCCTGTACATGGCCTTGGACGCGGCCTCGTCGGCCTCGGCCCCGAACGACATGGTGCCGAAGCACAGTTGCGAGACGCGCACGCCGGTGCGGCCCAAGGGTCTGTATTCCATGGATGATTCCTCCCGTCAGGCGTTCCGGACGGAATGGCGCGGCGTTGGGCCGGCGGGCTCCGGAACGGGTTCGTGGTCACTGGGACGCAGCTTGCCGGGGCCGGGGCCCGCGCGCAAGGTCCCTGCCCCCGGCAATTCCGTACCGGTCCGCACGGAACCGGTTTCAAAACGCCGTACAGTTCTCTAACGTTCTCCACCGAATACTTTTTCCGCCGCGTCCATCGTCCGGACCGGCCGTCTCCCGCCATGGTGCCTTTGGACCCGAGCATGGAAACCCACGCGACCATTCCCCACCTTCGGGAGACGATCATCTTCCTGATCGCCGCCGGCGTCATGGTTCCCCTGTTTCACCGCCTGAAGGTCAGCCCGGTGCTCGGCTATCTGGTCGTGGGCGGGGTCATCGGCCCGTTCGGCCTGGGCCTCCTGGCGGACGACTACCCCTTCCTCGCCCATGCCGTGATCTCGGACCTCGCGGGCGTGCAGGCGCTGGCGGAACTGGGCGTGATCTTTCTCTTGTTCACCATCGGGCTTGAACTCTCGCTGGAACGCCTTTGGGCCATGCGACGGCTGGTGTTCGGCCTCGGCAGCCTGCAGATCGTCATCACCGGCGCCATCATCGGCCTGATCGCGCACGAATTCGGCAATACCGTGCCCGCGTCCATCGTGCTGGGAGCCTGCCTTGCCCTGTCGTCGACGGCCATCGTCATGCAGCTTTTGATGGAGGGGCGCCGGCTCGGCACGCCGCTGGGCCGCTCCAGTTTCTCCATCCTGCTGATGCAGGACCTGGCCGTCGTGCCCATCCTGTTCGCGGTCGGCGTGCTGGGCGCCAAGATCGACGGCGGGCTCGGGGCCGGGCTTGCGCAGGCGCTGGGCAAGGCGGTGCTGACCATCGTGGCGATCTACACCATCGGACGGCTCGTGCTGCGCCCCGCGCTGCGCCTTGTCGCACAGACGCGCAGCCCCGAAATGTTCATGGCGGCGGTGCTGCTGACGGTCATCGGGATCTCCGCGATCACCGGCTATGCCGGCCTGTCCATGGCCCTGGGCGCGTTCCTGGCCGGGCTGTTGCTGGCGGAAACGGAATTCACCCACGAGATCGAAGTCGACATCGAGCCCTTCAAGGGCCTGATGCTGGGCCTGTTCTTCATGTCCGTCGGCATGGGCATCGATTGGCGCGTCGTGGGCGACGAGCCGCTGTGGATTCCGCTCTCGGTGGCCGGCCTGTTCGCCGTCAAATCCGTGATCACGGCGGGGCTGTGCCTCGCCTTCGGCCTGCCGCGCCATACCTCGATCGAGGCCGGGCTGCTGCTTGGCCAGGGCGGCGAGTTCGCCTTCATCGTCATCGGCCTGGCCATGAGCCTGTCGCTGCTGCCGGTCGACATCGGCCAGTTCATGCTGATCGTCACGGGCCTGACCATGCTGGTTACGCCGCTGGTGGCGAAGGCGGCGGAGAAGGTCGCCGGCCATATGGAACGCGACGCCAACTCGCGCGCCCACCGGGGCAGTCTGGAGGCCGTCGGCAACCTGGAAGGCCACGTCATCCTGGCCGGTTTCGGGCGCTTCGGGCGGACCCTCGCCAACACCCTGCAGGCGGAGGGAATCTCCTTTCTCGCGCTCGACACGGACCCGTCCCACGTGGCCCGCGCGCGGGCGGACAGGCTGCCCGTGTTCTATGGCGACGCCTCCCGCCTCGACATGCTGACGCGCGCCCATATCGGAACCTGCGCCGCCGTGGTGCTGACCATGGACAATCCGATCGCCGCGGAACGCATCGTCGGCGAGATCCGCCGCGCCTGGCCGCTGGTCGCCGTCTATGCGCGGGCGCGGGACCAGCACCACGCGGCGCGCATGCTGGCCGCCGGAGCGAACATCGCCGTGCCGGAAACGGTCGAAGGCAGCCTGCAGCTTGCCGGGCGCGTGCTGTCGGGCCTGGGCGCCACGGAAGAAGTGGTGCGCCGCCGCCTGGAGCACCAGCGCGCGCAGGAGGAATTGTGACGCGCCCCAGGCGTAGACTCCGTCAAAACGGAATCCAGGAGTGTTTCTTGGAATAGTGCAGGTAACCGATGCTGGCCCCAGCGCGCAGGCCGACGCCCGTGCGGATCGGCGCCAGGATCACGTCGCCAGCCTGCTGGTAGTTGACGCCCAGGCCGGCGACCACATAGAACGAGCCGTCGACGCCGGGATAGCGCTGATACAAGGCTTCCGTCTGGCCCAGATTGTAGACCAGGGTGAAAACCTTGGACGCGTTGCCGCCCAGGTCGAAGCCGATGGACGGCCCCTGCCAGTAGACCTTCTGCGTGGCGCCCGATTTGCGCTCCAGCATCCCCTCGCCGTAGCGCAGGCCGACGCCTATGGCGCCCGATGCCTCCTCGCCCAGGATGATGGCGTTGGGCTTGCCCTTGTCCTCGAAGACCTTCTGAATGGCCTCGGCCAAGCCCTTGGTCGTCGAGCCGAAGAACCCTTTGGCCTTGGCCAGGATCTCGTCCTGGCTGTAGGTGTCGTCGGCGCGGGCGGGCGGCGCGGCGATCACGGCGGCCGCAAGGACGCAGGCGAACAACGCGGGTATCAGTCGCATGGCGGGACTCTTTCCTTTCGCTCAACACGGCTGCGGCCCGGTGACGCTTCCGGGCCGGGACTCTGCGACGTTACTCTAGGCCGCCAAATGCGGCGTTCCAATGACGTTGGTCACGATCGACGGCCGCAACATCGCCCGGCATATGTTGCGATGCAAAATTTTAGAAGCCACCCCCTGCCAACGGGGGATTTTCCATAACGCGCCATCGTGGCGGATATTTCTTTAAAAATTTAATATATTCAAACAATTAATTAACAATCTTCATCTGTTTTTGTCGATCCATTCACCCTTCAAAGGCCGGATCGGCTCGATTTTTTGTATTGTGCAACGCAATATATTGCGCTTAAGCTTTGTTTCGTAGCAGGCAGTGCCCAGCGCCGGGAACCTGCCGGCATGGGGCGGAACGGCCACCCCCGCCGCCCCATGCCATGGACGTGAACAGGGAGCCTCTCAACCCGCGTCAACGCCGGCATATCGGGTCACCAGAGACTTTCTGACGATTGAAAAGGACTTAGATCCATGATCGCCAGATTGATCGCCTTTCCGCAGAAAACCGTCGGCCGTGAAACGGACGGCCCGCACCAGCTTTCCGACATTCTCAGCCTGCTCAACCGGGTCTCCGCGGTCGCCGACGACGCCCGGCAGGAGGAAACGGGCGCCCTCGAACAGGTGTTCGAGGAGGTCTGCGCCTTCACCGGCTGGCCCATCGGCCACCTGTATGTCCGAGACCCCCGCGATCCCTTCCGCTACGTCTCGGGCAACGTCTGGCGGCTCGAGCCGGGCATGGACCCGGCGGCCATCGGCGAGTTCATGAAGCTGAGTGGGAACACCGTGTTCGACCGCGGCACGGGCCTTGTCGGCATCATCGCCGAAACCTGCGAGGCGCGGGCCGTCGAGGACGTCACGGTGCTGCCCCAGTTCCTGCGCGCCGACGCCGCCCGGCGCAACGACGTCCGCGGGTTCTTCGGCTTCCCCGTCATGCTGCGGGGCGAGTGCGTGGCCGTGGCCGAGTTCTACGGCCGTCACGCGGGACTTTTGGACCGGACCTCGCTGGAGATCATGACCTATGTGTCGTCGCAGCTCGCCCGCATCTTCGAGCGCGCCCGCTTCGAGACGCGCAAGACGGCCCTGATGGACCAGTTCGAGACCAGCGTACAGAGCGCCGTCGGGCGCCTGGGATCAGCCTCCGGCGAACTGACGGGCTCGGCCGGCGAACTGGGCCGGCGCTGCGGCACGGCCGCCGACGCCTGCGCCAAGGTCGGGGGCGGCATTTCCGACATCGCCGCCGCAGCAGGCACCCTGAGATCGGCCATGGCGGCGCTCGAAAACGCCGAACGCAACACGGAGGGCAAGACCTCGGTGGTGATCGGCACGGTCAACCAGCTTGCCGCGGAGCTGCGCGCGGCGGTGCAGCAGCTCGAGGGCTCCAACCAGGCCGCCCTGGACATCGGCGAGATCACCCGCGACGTCAGTGACATCGCCGGCCAGGTCCGCATGCTCGGCCTCAACGCCGCCATCGAGGCGGCGCGCGCCGGGGAGATGGGCAGAGGCTTCGCCATCGTCGCAAGCGAGATCAAGAACCTGGCACAGCAGTCGGAGGCGGCCTCGGGCTGCATCGCCGAGCGGATTTCCGGCCTTCAGGACACCGTGCGCGCCAGCGCCGCCAACATGGCGCGGGTCGCCGGGCGCATGGAGGAACTGGTCGAGACCGTGCACGGCATGGCCCAGGTCCTGCAAGGCCAGAAGCATGCCACGGGCACCATCGGCCGCCACGTCGCCGAATCCCAGGCGACGGTGGCCGCAATCACCGCCGACGTTTCCCTGATGGACGAGGCCATGGCCGTCCTGTCGGACCTGGCGCGGGGGCTCGGCCGCCTGGCGGCGGACCTGGAAGGCACCGCGGGCGACGTCTCGCACTCGGGCGAGGCCTTCATGACCGCCATGCGGGGCTGATCCTTCCCCGCCGCCGGAAGGGGGCGGCGACGCTCAGCGATCCGGCAGCTTGAGGGTAAACGTCCCCTTGCCGTCGCCATGCACCTTGTCATGGGCGCGCACGATGACGCTGGCGACGCCGGCGGGCACCTTCACCCCGCCGGTCGAGCGGGTGAAGGGCTGCTCGTCCACATGGGGGTGATAGAGCACGCGGCGGCTCAGGACCGTCCCGTCGGGAGCCAGAATATCGAACCCGTCGGCATAATGATCCCAGCCCGTGTCGCCGTGGCGGATGGTCGCGGAAACGGTATAGGTCCCGTCGCCGTTGGGCGAGGCCTCGGCCTGAATGACGCGCGGCTCGTCGGCCGCGGCGGGCCCC
>Ga0210019_1001221_pt1 | contig 28328 bp, 33 predicted proteins | sample CryGeyCG2114_020_2_FD_183969 | JGI IMG/M metagenome (GOLD analysis project Ga0210019, IMG submission 183969) | Groundwater microbial communities from aquifer - Crystal Geyser CG11_big_fil_rev_8/21/14_0.20 (SPAdes) (version 2) | ecosystem: Environmental > Aquatic > Deep subsurface > Groundwater ...
TGTCGCCAAATCCATTTGAAAATAATCACATCGTGTTAGGTGATCTGAAAACTATCGACTTTTTTGCAAGGACGCAAGGACTTTTATACCACTTGCTTTTAATACAACGGGTTTAGCGAATACTTACTTGATAAAATGATAACTCATTGAAAAATAGTGATTATTCAACGGGCCATTTTGTTAACAACCAGCCCTCTAAAATGAAGCAGCGGACTCATAATCCGTTGGCCCCAGGTTCAAATCCTGGTGGGCCCATATTTTTACAAAAGCAGAAAATAACGCTTATTTTTTCGACTGATAAACTTGCTGAAATTGATTTAAAAAATCAAATAAATACTTATTGATCACAGCATAATCATGCTGCTTTATGATGTCTGCACCTTGAATATAATCCGACTCTGCGTCTAAATCTTGTGCGCAACACTGAAGCATAGCCTCAATAGATTCGCGCGTGAACTCAAAATGACACTGAAAAGCATAAGCGTTAGGCGCATAACGAATAATTTGTCGTGGACAACCGGCGCTCTTGGCCAGCACTTTCGCATCCACTGTTAAACCCGGCATATCACCATGCCAATGCCCAACCGGAAATTGTTTTGGGAACTGTGAAAAAATAGGGTCATCGGCAGCATCGGCTGTTAGGCTGATATCAAATACACCCATTTCACGATGCGGACTATGTTCAAATCGCGCACCGAGCGCCTCACCCATCAACTGCGCACCAAGACAAACACCCAACACCAATTTACCAGCATCAATCGCTGCTTTAATTAACGCTTGTTCTTTTTGACTATCAAAATGTACACATTCATCTCTGGTTGTCGCGGGCGACTGTGGACCGCCTAAGATAATCAAGAAATCGAAGTCACTGCACTTTGTTGGCAGCGTGTCTCCCTCATCTAAACGGGTATAACTGATTTCGTGATGCTGATCATTAGCCCATTTCTCAATCGCGCCTGGGCTTTCAAAATATTCATGTATAATAATATGCAACTTCATCATTCAACTCCTCTATTAAGCAACATCATTCACCAGGGCTGTGAGTACATGATCTCGCCAGGCGCCATCAAGGTAGAGATAAGCTTTCGCAAATCCTTCTTTCTCAAAACCGAGATTGCTGAGCACCGCTTCAGAACGCTTATTCTCAGGACGATAATTCGCCATTAAGCGATGCAACTTTTGCTCTTCGAACACAAAGGCAATCACTGCGCGCAAAGCCTCTGACATATTAAGAACCTTTTTAGTTTTTTATATAAAATCATAATTTACTCCCACAAAACCCCAATAGGCGCTGCAACAAGATTTTCTTCAAATACGTGTGAATGATCCCTATCGTATGAAAGAATACCTGCCACAAAACCTTTAGCTGTTCTTTTTTTCTAGCTCTGAAGCACCCAACCAATAACAAAATAAAGGGGCCGGGATTCTAAGAACCCTTGTCTGAGGCGCTATCTTTTGCTCCAATAATCCAAAGTCCGACATTGTTTTTGTTACAACATAAGCTAACTCAACATTTTTTTCTTGGCAAAACTCCAGCAGTCCTCGACAGTCTCGAATGTCTGCTTTTTTTTCTTGTTTAATTTCAAATGGAATATATTTCCCACCCTGCTCAGCTATGACATCAACCTCATGTTTCTTTTTTCCCAGCCAATAGGTAAGTCTCGCCGTATTAGGATAATGGGCATATAAATGTTTAAATGCTGTCGTTTCTATCGCCAAACCATATTCTTTAGAATCTTCTAAAAAACTTTTTCCTTTTAGAAAGACAGCCGGCGCAATAGCGGCATCTGCAAGGTAAACTTTTTCCTTACCGCGCAAAACTTCTTTACCATAACCAAAGCGAGATAATCGATAAATCAAGTGTGTGGCTTCAAGTAGTTCAATGAACTTTTTAGCTGTTGGTTTTTTTACGCCAAGATTTCCCGTTAAAGTTTCCATGTTTAATTGACCACCATCGTGCATACACAAATATAGAAAAGTTTGCTCTAACTCTTGAATTCGGCGAACACCAAATAACGCTGTCATGTCACGTTTTAAAACTTTATCAACGATATCTTCTCGCAAAAGTGATTGAGCACGTGTAATACTTGAAACCTTTGCCGTTTGTGGAAAACCGCCGCGCGCAAGATACTCATTAAAGTGTGCCGTATAAGGTATAGCAAGCGCTGATATTTTTGAGAACTGCGATGAAGTCCAGTCAAACATTTGCTCTAATGAATTAATATCCGGCAGCTTAGGAAGCTCTTTTGGAGCACTTTCGGTCAGAAGTTTAAAAACATTAGAAAGCACCTTATCTTTTCCCTCCATGCTTATCTCTTTTTTTATTTTATCTGATATATCTGAAATAACTGGGTGTTCGAAATTTTTACCCAATAAGTTAAAGTTAATACTTTTTGGTCGTTCCACCTCCTTTAACTGCAAATACTCATAAAATGACAGCGTTGCTATCCGAATCGCATGAGTCCGCCCTACATTTGACTCTATTTCAGCATCGATCAAGGGTAAAGCTGAACCTGTAAACGTCATTCTTCGTTTGCCAAAATCTACTTGATGCTTAATCCACGTTCCCCAGTTAGGCATAAATTGCGCTTCATCCAAAAACAAATATTCCGCACCAGCAGAAACAACTTCTTTTTCTCGCCATGCCTCCAACACAGCCTCTATTCCCGCCAACTTTATAAGAGGATGATCAAAGGTAACATAGATAATATTGCTAGCGGACACACCATCTTCAAGTAAACTCTGTATAACTTGTAGGAGCAGCGTGGTTTTACCAACCTGCCTAACCCCAGAAAGTAAAACAGCTCTTGGCGCAGGCGGCTCTGCCACCCATGTCAATAACTCTTGGAATACGGCGCGGCGCCAGCCTGGCAAGTCAGGTGTTTTTTCACCTCTCCACCAAGGATTAAACTGCGCCAATACTGAATTTAATTCGGACCTTGGAATCTCCATAAAGCACCTAAACATTAAGTTTAAGGATAGTATACTATGCTTAAATTGAAAAAATAGGCATTTATTTTAGTTTTTAAGGCTCATAATCACTCAAATAGACAGGATTTACTGAGTAATAGGAAGTATACTCGACCCAAGGTAAACCCATGTCATTACAACCCAACGTTAAACAATTCATCAAAGACACCCTGCAAAGCATGGCCGAAAACCCTGGCAAGCCCCTACTGGAATGGAGCATCGAAGAGTATCGCAACGCCATGAAGCCCGTGACGGCCATGAGCCTAAAACCAAAACACGAGAATGCCAAATGGATTGAGCTTCCAAGCAAAGAAGCTCATAAAATCCCGGTTCGGGTCACTTACCCTGACCACTTTGATAAGACAAGGCACTACCCCAGCGTATTGTTTTTTCAAGGAGGTGGTTTTTGCCATGACTTTAAAGACTATCATTATGAACTATGCGAACGCATTGCAAAACAAAGTGACTGCATCGTTTTCGATATCATGTTTCGCTTAGCGCCAGAGCACAAATACCCTGCGCAGCTTAATGATGGTGTGTCAGCTTTACGAGAGCTTGTTAATCATGCCGAGCGCTTCAATATTGATACGAGCAAAATCATCCTTAGCGGCTACAGCGCAGGAGCAGGCTTAGCCACAGCGCTGGCCACAATAGCGCGCGATCAAAACATTCCCATATTAGAGCAAATCTTAGTGAGCCCTGTTGTGGATTTTTCAGACTCTCTAAATTCACATCGCGAGCTCGAACAAGAGGAGAGAATGATCTTGGGCCCAGACGCGTTTAACTGGTGTATAAAATGCTGCCTTGATGACGCTGCCCACGCAAAAGACCCAAGCTTTTCGCCGTATTTTAACGATCGATTAAGCGGTATCGCACCCGTGACCCTCATCATCGCTGAGCATGAGTTTTTACGCAGTCAAGGTGAAGCTTATGCAGAGAAATTAGAGCAACATCATGTTCCTGTGAAAAAAATTATCGTGGAAGGTCAAATTCACAATTACATCATGACACGTGGCGCATTAGACGAAGGTGTTGATCCAACGGACACTATCATTCAACGCTTAAATGAGTTGTTTTGCTAGACCGCGGACGAATGTGTAACTTTAGAAATCAACACCCTAAAGTTTCAACTCGAGGGCTGCTCTTTAGCTTTACCCCCTGCGTGTATTGACAGGCAGGAAAACGATTAAAGCCGAAAAACTGCGCATACTTTCCCTCGAGCTTTCTCAAAATCCCATCACCGCACTTAGGGAAAATAGACGTCATAAGCCTAAAACTCACTCAGCCGAACCTTGCGCTAGAACCGCGATTGAACCTTTAATATCATGTTGTAATTGCTTATTCATTTTTCACCGCTCAGATTTAGCCGTTATACCAAATTGCCCATACTCTGCCGCGAGAGTCTTCATCAGGCCTAACGCTGCATGTTTTGAGGCCACATACGCTGAAGAACCGCTTGCGCCCAATAAACTCTGAACAGAAGCCGCTGTAATAAAACGACCGAAAGCACTCTCCTTCATTGAGGGTAAAAATGCTTTAGCCAACAAAAAATGGCTTTTGATATTTATAGAAAACACTTCATCCTACTGCGATTCCGAAACTGCTTTTGAAAACTGTTCCGCCAAGGAATAACCGATACCTTTTGCACCATCCGTGATGACAATAAGCTCGTTTTGGCTAATCAAAGTCTGACCTCCCCACTAGCTCGACTCGCAATATGATTTGGAATAATAAACAAAGCCAAATAGCTTAATAACTCAAAGCCGCCCTGAACCATATGATTCTCTTCCAGGCCAAACTTCATCACACATTGGTCAGCAATAAAAAATGCGAGCCAGAAGAAAAGTGTCACAATAAACGCGAGGTTAACCACTTTTTTGTCCTGCGGAGGCCCTGCTCGAAAAGCTGAAATGCTAGCCAGCGCAAAAAGGATGGCGGATATGAAAAGCCAAATAATAACGCAAGCGTAAAGGGTTACGATTACGCCACTTGACCAATGAGCAAACGCCAGTGATTTCTCAAGGGTGACAAAGTTACTATTGATCGCCCAAGTGAATGTGGCACCGAAAAAATGATTTAAAAAGCCGAGAAAATCAGTAACAAAGGCCACCAGCCACCAAATAAACCAAAACAGAACCACAACCCTCTTAAAGAAGATCAGCATAATCACCCCTTAAAAAACTGTATTTATCGAAACATAGTATAACAATAAAGCTAAAGCGGAAAGAGCCTTTAATCGCTGAACTGAACCAAAAGATTGCTTACATTAATGATGCTCGCACTTTGTCGCTCTATCCGTGCCAAAGCCTGAGCATGATTAGCTTCTGTTGCCGCACCGCAAGCATCGCTGACTACCACGACCTTGAGGTTATTTTGCATCGCTGTGTTCGCACCGTGCTCAATCGCATTATCCGTTGCAATACCGCAAAGCACAGCTTCATTCACATCAAGCTTGCGCAAAGCCTCAAGTAAACCACTTCCGCAGAAAGGGTCGCCAGATTTTTTGTCAAATACCGCATCACCTTCACAATAACCAAGACCCTCAATAAATTCTGTTGAAACAGCTCCTAACTGAAATAATCCGCCGCCTTTTAAGGCCTCACGATTTGGTGCATAAAGCGGCAACCCCGTGTAAGCTTCGTCAAATGCAAGACGCACAAAAAACACAGGGAAGCCTTTTTCCCTGAAGGCATGAATGAGGCGATTGGTATTGCTTAGAGTTTCGGGATGACTGCACAAATAATCAGCACACGTGCCTGGTGCTTCAGCAATACCTTTTATGTAATCAATCACCAGCAAGACCTTCATCTAGAGCCCCCTTTTTCGCCATGACTCAAAGCGCTGAAATACAAAAAACAAGACAGTAAACTTAATATCAACAATTTTACATGCGCACTTTCATCAAAATAGGCGATAAAAATTTCATCAATAATAATAAACAAAGCCCAGTAAGCCGTGCCTGCCAAAAAGGCAACGCCCGTTAAACTCGGGCGAGCCTTTCGCTTGAATAGTGCGATTAAAAACACTAAAAACAACAAGCCCTCAGCACAGGTTGCCAAGCCCAGCAAAAACACCGCGGAAGACTTGCCAAAATGATAGCGTGATATAACCCGAATCATTTCATCAAAATTCGTTGAAGCAAATGACCAAGTGGCTGGCAAACAGTGCGCTGCTTTAAGCAGCGCGAAAAGATTGGTTAATGAAACAATAAAATAATAGGCAAGCCAAAAAAACATCATTAACAATAATAACTGTCGCCTTGATTTAAACGGATCGAACAAAATCTCACTCTCCATGAAAGGCAGCTGGCTTTATCATATCGGATTTTAAGCGAAAAATTAACCGGGAAGTTAAGCAAGCCTCTCATGAACCCAGAAAATTTACTTTTACAAAGGATAATGTGATGACATCACCCCCCAAACATATTGAATCTTTTGTTCTTCATTGAGCTGCCAAATAGCCATACCATGAAAATGACGCGACTCACCCGTCATTTTTTCGGTACCTTTTGAATAGTAATAAATACAAATCTTATTAGGCAACGTCCCTAAAGTCGTCGCTGGGGATTGTCGTAATGCTTAGCCTGCCATGAGACCAGCTCTCCAATACCATGGTAATCAAAATGTAACTCCATGAGCTTAGCGCCATCGGCCGCCATACTCATGGTGACCTCAACACCTTTTGCGCAATAATCATCAATAGCCGAAGGATCATGCCCAAGCCACAAATCATGGCAACAGTTTTTAACAAAAGCTTCCACATTCATCACAAACCTACTCTTTCGAAGCTGCGAGTATATATAAGATACCAAACCTAAGCCTCCGTAAAAATTACGCTATTGTGCTGGGTATGCCTTTAGCTTAAATCTGAGTATCGCAATACTGAACTAGGGCTTAATGTCAGGAGCGTCCGATGTTCGCCTCTACACTTGGCTAGGTGAAAACCGAGATCAAACATCAATGCATGCATTGAACTTGCAGTGATTGAAGACAGTCCCGAGGATACCTGTTAGACTCTGCCTTCTTCACAGCACAACACAAGCATGAAACAGAGAATTGGGGCCAAGAAATTAATTGCCATCACCTCCCTGGGTGGCGCACTGGAGTTTTTCGACTTCACCATTTTTGCTCTATTTTCTGTCTATATTGCCGAAGCATTTTTCCCAGGCGATACTCACGCAACCAAGTTGATCAACACCTTTGCCGTCTTTGCGGTGGGCTATTTTGCAAGACCACTCGGCGGCCTACTCATCGGGCATTTAGGTGATAAACGTGGCCGAAAACTTAGCCTTTTAAGCTCTGTAAACTTATTAGCGATTGCCACATTGCTAACTGCCCTACTGCCTGGCTATCAAACGCTAGGCTGGCTAGCCCCCGTGTTGCTATTGGTTTTTCGTCTATTACAAGGCATGGCTATCGGCGGTGAAATTCCCGGCGCCATCACTTTTTTGGTTGAATACTTTCATCACAAAAACCCCATACCCGCGATCGCGATGATGCTGGCTGGCGTTACCTTTGGCAATGTGATTGCAAGCCTAATCGGTTATTGTCTTACAGCACACTTAAGCCATACACAACTCGTCAGCTACGGCTGGCGCATACCCTTTATCATTGGCTCTGCGTTGGGTTTTATCGGTTATTTGATTCGGCGTCATTTACACGAAACGGATATCTTCGTGCGCATCCAAGCCTTGCAAGCGCTACATCGTTACCCGTTTATCAGCCTTTTAAAAACGCACAAACGCCAAACCTTAGCTGCGGCGTGCTTAACGGCGCTGACCACCGCCACCATTTTTTTATTTCTGTATATTCCAACGTATAGCTTAACGGTACTGCACCGTGAAATTCATCACGCTTATTGGCTCAGCAGTATTTGCTTCGTACTGATCGCGATATTCACATTGATCTTCGGCTTTCTTAATAAACTGTACACACCTAAACGCTTAATCACTTCAGCTTGTATGGGCAGCTTTATCCTTGCGATCATTGGCCCGGAATTTCTGCACCTACACGATGGGCTTGCGATTTTTTGTGCTTTACTAGCAATCGTCGTTTCAGCCGCAAACAGCTGCTATACCTACTGGATCAGTCAGCTTTTCCCAACGGCTATGCGAAACACCGGCATCGCTGTCGCTTATAATGTAGGCGTCGCTTTTTTCGGGGCCTTATCGCCTTTATTTTTCACGGCGAGCCATCAGTATTTTCACACCAACAAAACACCGTTTATCTTTTTAGCCTTGTGTGCCCTAATCACACTAACAGCGCTGTTTCTTTCGAAACAAAGAGACCGTTCGGCCTAAGAGGCGAGCGGTCTGCATTTTGCGAAGCGTTAGCATGGAGTATGGCCGAGACTACAGGCTCGGCAAAGCGGGCGTGCGAGGAAAATGCAGATCGTTTGATAACAGGCCGAAGACACCATCAACTAAAACAAACCTTTGGGTTTGGGGCGTGTCCTCATTGGCTGACTGGGCCTACGCATCGCACTGTGTCGCTTGTGGCCATGGTTGCAGAAAAGCAAGTCGTATCTGTGTACGTGGCCACCGTGTAATGTCTACCGTTGACCATGAACTGAATACCACCCGCAGATGCAGTGACAGTGGAGCCACCGGCTTGCAAATAGCCCGCCAACGCCGTGACGGTTGGGTAACTGTCGCTGTTTTGAGCAATGTAAAGCGCTAAAGCGCTTTGAACAATGGCTTTTTCTGCCGACGCTGTGGCACTCTGGGCACGGGTCCTTAAGTCGACAAAGCGTGGAATAAGGGCTGCGACGAAAATACCGACGATAATGATCAAAATGACCAGCTCGATCAACGTGAAACCTTTTTGGTTTTGCTTGCGAAATTTAAACTTCATTACGATACCTTCGTATAAAAAAAATCGTTTGGCTTTGAAGTCTAGTATAAATCTAGCATTGAATAAAGTTAATCATAGTGTAAATCAGAACCCCGCTCTCGCTCATATCAAAAATAAACGATAAGCCTCTGGAAAAATCAAAAAGGCATAGGCTACAACGCATAGAAAAGGGCCAAAGCAAAAGCGCTGATTCGACTTAAATCGATTCAAAATCATTAGGCTGCCGATAAGCAACAAAGCCAGAAACGCGGAAAAGAAAATCAGCGCGGGCAAGCGCTGCCAGCCAAAGCAAGCGCCCAGTGCCGCCAATAATTTAATGTCACCGCCGCCCAGGCCCTCAATGCCTCTAAACTTTCGATACGCCAAAGCCAAGATGTAAAAAATGCCATAACCTATCAACGCGCCCAACAAGGCAGAGGCGCCTGAGGCATAAACAGAAAAAAATAGGTTTCCGCATACACCAATCAATAGCAGCATATAATTCAGGCCATTGGGCAGCAACATGTGCTCAAGATCAATAAACATCAAAGGCAGCAAACACCACGTGATCAACAGTGAAAAAACCAAGTTTGTCACATTGGCTGAGTAGAAAACCACAGCAAGACTCAACAGTGTGGTGAACACCTCCACCAAAGGGTAACGCCAGTGAATCAGCGTTTTACAATGGCGGCAGCGACCGGCTTGAATAATAAAGCTTAACAGTGGGATGTTTTCATACCAAGCTAGCCGCGTTTTACAACATGGACAATGAGAAGCCGGAAAAGCCAGGTTCATCGCGTGATTGCCCAAGAGCTTCTGCGGCAATCGGTAAATCACCACAGTCAAAAAGCTGCCCACCAACAAGCCCAAAAAACAAACCAAACCATAAACTATAGGCTGATGCATAAGTATCCTTTTAATTCACTTGTAGGCTTACCTTACCGGATTACCCTCTCTCTACAATATGATGTCAATAAAAAAATAGGCTTAGAATCAGCAAAGCCAATAAAGGCTTGTTTGCGAAGGTTTGAGCTTACCACCATGAACCGTCATGCTGTTTTCACTTGCACACGCTTTACCATTAATCAAAACAGTTGGCGCCCCACTGGCAATTGCATCTTGTTCGCCCTGACAATAGAGCGGATCCATCTGACGCGCAAGCGCTCGGCCATTAAACGTCACGTGAGCACAACCTTGCAAAACCGCACCGCCCACGTGCGGTGTATCGCCTTCAACCACAGGGCAATGATGCCAATCGCCGACTAAAATAGCAGCGCTTGCCTGCCCGGCGAACTTACCCAAAGCATATTGAGTCGCTTGAAATACACATCGCTGGGATGAAAGCAAACAAGATGCACTGCCAACTGATAGCTCAAAACACTTGGCTGAAATTGCAAGCTTAGGCGCTTTGATGACTATAGTGTTTTGCGCACTTGTCTCAAGCCTCTCACTGTTAAGCCTAATATGGTTTGCGCCGCATGAAACGCCAGGCGACTTAAACGTAATCGCATGATCATCACCCTGCAAAGAAAACAGCGTTTCACCGCTCAGTAAATCAGCATGGTAAACACTGGGAAAATCCACACCGGCCAATACATGTGCCGTCGATTTTTGGCCTTCTTGTGTGAGCAACACCAAAACATTGTCGCCAACTTGTGCTTGATAAGCACACTCCCAGTCAGCTTGAAAAGCCCACTGAATGCAGCCTGCGCTCAAACGCGATCCAGTTTCAAAATCACACAACGATACTATAACCGTATTATCTTCATTCACAGATTCTATTCGAGCACGAAAAAACCCGGAGCGTTTGAACGTGGCGCAGGTATTTTTGTGCATTTCAGCCACCTTCGCCTGAAAACACCATCCCGCGTCTTTCGAGAAACGCGCGCCGCTTTCAAACATCAAACCTTGCTTTAGACGACACAAATCCATGAGCTGATCATGGCTCTCGTACTGCGTATAGCACTGATCCACCAAAGACCTTGCTTCTTGAGTCGACCGATACCCTTTAAGTGAACCCTGTTTAAACGCGGAAACGTCATCAAGCACCCACAGGCTGTCATCGCGAAAATCTGTAAACAAAAAACAACCCACCTCACTGGCAATACGCGATAAAAAAGCCGCGTCTGTTTCATCATATTGCCAATAATCACGCAGTTTATCTGACGCAATCTGCCAGTGCAGTGTCTGCTGGAGGTTACAATCTAAAAATAGTTTTTTGAGCGGCACTGAAGTCCAAGCTCGTCGACGGGTCGTTTGATTCAACTCATACCAAGCTGAAGCAAACACTAGAGTATAAAGCGTTTGCCCGCTCTCGCAGCGCTGACTTTTCAAAGCTATAACCATAGCTTTAATCGAAACACCGTTCGGAAAGCATACACTAAGCGGCAAGCCGGGCAACACGCAGCCGATAAGCGCTGAGTCAGCATAAAAATCCACGCTGCCCGAATGGGGCCTACCGATAGACTGTGTTAAATGAAAACATTCGGCGCGCAACGACAGACGCCGAGCGGCAAACTCAAGCACAATAGTGTTCATAGGAAAATATCAAAAAGAAATGGAAAGATGATTGTTTAAAATTGCACGCAGTTTGTCAAGACTTGCGGTTTCTGATGAGAAAGTTTGTAACCCTGACCAGCTTCTAAGCCAAGTGAGCTGGCGTTTCGCTAGCTGACGCGTTGCTGTGATGGCTTTTTCTTTCATGGCATCAACATCGTACTCGCCATTTAAATGCATCAACGCTTGGCGATAACCCACACAACGCATCGAGGGCATGGAAGGATCAAGCGCGTATTGTGACATCAAGCTTTTCACTTCATCTATAAAACCGGCCTTAAGCATCCCCTCGAAACGCTTAGCAATCATTTGTCGCAAGTGCTCACGATCATCGGGAACTAAAGCCACATTTAAATAAGAGAACTTGCTTGGGCGTTGTTCGCCCAAAAACGCACTCATCGGTTTTCCGGTTAAAGCAAACACCTCAAGCGCACGCGATAGTCGCTGCGGATCATTGGCATGGATTTTCTCAGCCGAAACTGGATCAACGTTTCGCAGCTCATCGTGTAGCGCGGCCCAGCCATGCGCGCTAGCACGCGCTTCAATCTCTGCGCGAATAGCATCATCTTTTGAAGGTAAATCAGACAGGCCGTCTTGCAAGGCTTTAAAGTACAGCATGGTACCACCCACCAAAACCGGCAAACGATTCGCCTTTAAGCTTTGCTCAATCGCCTTTTCAGCATCGCTGCAAAAATCAGCAGCAGAATAAACTTCATCGGGATTTCGAATATCAATCAACTGATGGGGGAATTGTGCAAGCTCTTCGGGTGTGGGCTTGGCCGTGCCAATATCCATACCGCGATACACCATCGCCGAGTCCACACTGATAATATCGACAGGAAATTTTTCTGCCAAACGCATGGCAAGCCGGGTTTTTCCCGAAGCCGTTGGCCCCATTAAACACAACACATCTGCCGACATCACTGACCACGCATTAACAGTTTATCGAGATCCTCTAAGCGCAACTGCGCCCACGTCGGTCGGCCATGATTGCATTGCCCACTGCGCTCAGTCATTTCCATATCACGCAAAAGTGCATTCATCTCCGCCAAGCTGAGTTGACGATTCGCACGAATCGCGCCATGACACGCCATGGTCGATAAAATGTCCTGAATGGTATCCTGCAAGCGCTCGCTCTCACCCAGCTCATTCAAATCGGACAACACGTCTTTAATTAAGGCTTCGCAGTTTGCATTGGAAAGCACCATAGGCACTTCGCGCAACAACACCACATCCGGCCCGCTCTCTTGTAAAATCAAACCAAGCTTTCTGAAGGTATCCATATGCTCAAGTACGCAGGCCATATCTTTTTCACTCAAGTGAATCGATAGTGGCACCAATAAATGCTGACGATGAATGCCTTCTTCAAAAAATGCAGTTTTTAAGCGCTCATAGCTAATACGCTCGTGCGCGGCATGCATATCCACAATCACCAAGCCTTTCGCGTTTTGCGCCAAAATGTACACGCCGTGCAATTGGGCCAAGGCATTACCCAAGGGGTGTTGTTCTATCACTCTAGGCGCACTGTCTTCCACCGCTAAAGCTTCAAACACTTGTGCCGCTGGTACTTGCGGGCTGTGTGCGCCAAAAGCAAACTCTATCGCAGCTTGTTCAACGGGCTCGCTGCGATAAGGCTGTGTCGCAGCCCGGCGGAAGGAAACCGTATCATCCGACAACGTTTTAAAAGCGCCGGTCATCTGCGCAGGCTGTAAATCATGACTAGGGCGAACATCGGCTAATGCTTGCTTTAAGGTGCGATACAAGAAATCAAACACTAAGCGGTGTTCACGAAAGCGCACTTCGTGTTTACTGGGATGCACATTCACATCAACCATGTCAGGCTGTATGGTGAGGTACAAGGCATACACGGGAAAGCGACCATGATATAAAACATCGCTGTATGCTTTCTTGATGGCAAACGTTAAATTTTTATCGCGGATCACGCGACCATTGAGAAAAAGGTATTGCATGTCGGATTGGCTGCGCGAAAACGTGGGCTGTGCAATCCAACCGCTTAAGGCAAGACCAACGGCTGCATTCTCCACATGCAAAGCATTGCTTATGAACTCTTGGCCCAAAATGGCCGCGATACGTTTTTCTTGAGCCTCTAAGGTATTGGCCGGATGGTACTGTTTTAAGACCTTACCATTGTGTTTTAGGCTAAACCCGACGGCAAAATGACTGAGTGCCACACGTTTAAAGACTTCTTCGATGTGGCTCAGCTCTGTGCGTTCGGCACGTAAAAATTTTCGCCGGGCTGGCACATTATAAAATAAATCGCGCACTTCAACCAAGGTACCTTGCGGTTGCGAGGCAGGACGTTCTCTGGCTTCATTACCGCCATCGACTTCTACCGCATGTCCGCCCTGATTGTCAGTAGCGGACTGGATCAAAAAACGCGACACAGAGGCCACACTGGCCAAAGCCTCGCCCCGGAAACCCAACGTTTGAATCGCATGCAAATCTTCATCGCGCACAATTTTACTCGTGGCATGGCGGCTGACTGCCAGCAGTAAGTCCTCCTGATGAATGCCACGACCATTATCACGCACACTCATGAGCTTCACACCACCCTGCTCTAGCTCAACCTCAATCCGTGTCGCACCGGCATCCAGGCTGTTCTCCAATAATTCCTTGATGACGGAAGCTGGTCGCTCGACCACTTCACCGGCAGCAATTTGGTTAGCCAAACGGGGTGATAAAAGCTGTATGCGTTGTGAGCTCATAAAGGGCACCGAGTAGAATTTGCGCTCAGTCTAACATTGATCAGGCCCACGAAAAAGGCAAACGAAGCGCTTGGCAGGGCTGTCCCATTAAAACAGGAAACGTCCATTTTTGGTCGATCTTGAACGCAAATTTTCTTCAACGTGCTCATGTACTTGCGTGTACACTGCGCTGTTTCATCAAATTTGCGTCCAACCTCCCCTCAAAACTGAACGTTTGTAGTAAATTTAAGCAAAATACTTTTAATGGGACAACCGTGAGCGCTTGGTTATTGGGATTTAAGCTGTTAAAATGGTCAAAAAAAATAAGGCGTCCCGATGAGAAGACACTATTTTCGCCAATCCAGCCTGTTTCAGCTCGATAAAGGCACGCCTGCCCACACCGAAATACAGCCTGAAACTAACAACTCTGGTGCCCTTTACCTCGGCATGGCCCCTCTGACACGAAGCTCTAAATGGCCAAGCTTCGCCGACCTTCGAATGCTGCAAACAGGAGAAAGCCTCTCAGCAGACACAAAAGCAGAACAGCTCAAGAAAATCAAAGCCTCAAAACCCTATTTACTCAGCAGTTTTGCCGGGGCATTTTGCCATCACACGGCCGCACGCTATCAACGCTTAGCAGAAACACAGGGCGCCAGCAGCTCCCCTTTAGTAAACACGAACACCATCGTAGTCAGTTTTTTAACCGATGAAGAATACGGTTATCAGTATCACGATGGCTCAGGGCCTACAGCTAAACCAAGCAGCAGCAACTTCTTCCACCTGCCGCTGGAAGATAAAACCTGCCGTTTCAGAGAAAAGCAGCACAGCAACTTTGCCCGGAAGCTAATCTCTAATATCGAAACCATTTATACACAACAAACGGAAAAGAAAAAAACCGTCTATTTTCACTGCAATGTGGGTGTTGGGCGAAGCTTGATGGGCTGCGCCGCTTATTTAGCGTATACCCGGCTTAAGGGGCAAATGGACAGTAATGAAAAACCTAGCGTAAAGCTATTGCGAGACACCGTATTCGAAGCATTTAAGGACATCAAGCGGCAAAGACCGCAAGTAAAATTTCCTCGCCATGCGACATTGCGCAATTCCCGCGTTAATTTTGTAGTGAATTGCTTCAAACACTCTCGTCTCTACGAAAAATTTATCTGGCCAAGCAGTGAGCTTTCGCCTTTGCTAAGACGTTAAGTTCAGCAAGGCACTCAACGCCGCTTCAACTTTCGCAGGCTGCAAATCTCGCAGGCAGCGCCAATGCCCCAGCGGGCACACACGTTGAAAACAAGGCTGGCACTCTAAATCTAGCTTTAACACGGCCACTTTGTCAGACAACGGCGGTGTAAAATCTGGGCTGGTAGAACCGTACAGCGCGACCACCGGCACATTAAGCGCTGCGGCAATGTGCATCAAACCCGAATCATTGCTCACCACCGCTTGCGCTAAAGAAAGCAAATCGATGGCTTCGGCCAAATTCGTTTGTCCACACAAATTCACACAAGCTTCATGCGTTTTAGTTTGAATGGCTTGCGCGATGACCTCATCGTTTTTTGAGCCAAACAGCCAAACAGCATAGCCTTGAGCGATCAAACTATTAGCAAGCTCAGCAAAATATTCAGCTGGCCAGCGCTTGGAGGGACCAAACTCAGCCCCCGGGCATAGGGCCACGATCGGCTTATCCGCTTGCAAGCCCAAACGTTTCACGGCCACATCGCGTGAAGCTAAATCCACTTGCAAATGCGGGTGCGGATAAGGTTTTTCCAGCGCTGGGCCCTTGGGCAAACCTAGCGCTAAAAAGCGCTCGATCATTAAAGGGTATTGTATTTTATCTAAACGTCGCCAGTCATTCAAAAAGCCATAACGGCACTCACGCATCCAGCCCGTGCGTTTCGGGATGCCGGCAAAAAAAGGCACTAAAGCAGACTTTAAGGAATTGGGTAAGACTATCGCTTGATCATAGTGTGATTTAGCGAGCCGCCGGCCAAGCTTAAAGCGCTGGATAAGCTTGAACTCACCATGGCCCACCGGCAAAGCAATGGCCTTTTCCACCTCGGGCATGCGGGCCAAGAGTGCATTCGTCCAAGCCGGTGCTAAAACATCGATGTGGGCGCTGGGCTCACGCTGTTTAATGGCTTTAAACAGCGTTTGGGCCATCACCATGTCGCCGACCCAAGCAGGTCCGACAATGAGATATTTCATGACGTTGCGAGCTGGAAAATCGCGCTGCAATACGGGCACTCGGCACGACCGTGCTCATCGAGCTCTAAAAATACCCGCGGGTGCGCATCCCACACACGGCAATCCTTCGGTGGGCAGCACACCGCCTCACTCGCTGAGCTCACCGTGTATTGTCGTAAACTCGCGCCTTGTTCACCTTGGTCTTTACTCATGACGAAATCCTTAATGAAGTTTGCCGCATTATACCCAAAAGCCACACTGAAGCGAAGCGCATCCAAAGATTTGGAGCTTAACTGTCGATCAGTCAGCGCGGGGACGCGCAAGTCAAAGCCAGCTGTTAACATGGTATGTCTTACGCTATAATGAGCGCCAATCTGGCTGAAGAGAGGCAATGGTGCGAGTACTGATCATCAAACTATCATCGATGGGAGATATCATCCACGCACTGCCGTCGTTAAGCGATGCTGCTAAGCACAACCCAACTATCGAATTTCACTGGGTGGTGGAAAAAAGCTTTAAAGACATTCCGCTGTGGCACCCCAACGTCACGCGCGTGATCCCCATTGAATTGCGCCGCTGGCGCAAAGAACGCTGGCGCTGTTTGTTCAACGGTGAGTTTCGCGCCTTTTTGCGTGATCTTCGAAAAGAGCGCTATGATCTTGTCATCGATGCGCAATCCTCTATCAAAAGCGCAATCGTCACACGCCTAAGCCGCGGTCTTCGCTGTGGCTATAGTTTTAAAACCACGCGCGAACGGTTTGCGAGCTTGTTTTATCAAAAACGTTTTTCGGTAATTTTCGAACAACACGCGATTCGCCGCATGCGATTACTATTTTCCAAGGTCTTAGGCTACACCTTTAATGACAGCATACCCGATTACGGCGTAAACCGAAACACGCTACCGGCAATGGCCGCACCTTGCCAAACGCCTTTCTTGGTGTTTTTACACGGCACAAGCTGGGCCACAAAACTCTGGCCTGAAAACTATTGGCGCGCGCTCATCAAACGCGCCAATAGCGCAGGCTTCACAGTGCTGCTTCCCTGGGGTAATGCCGATGAAAAAGCCCGTGCCGAGCGCTTAGCCTCAGCACAAGCACTCGTTTTACCTAAATTGAAGATCAATGAGGTAAGCGCCATCATCACACAAGCCAAAGCGGTGGTGAGTGTTGACACAGGCCTTGGCCACGCGGCAGCCGCCTTTGGTGTGCCGGCTGTGTCCTTGTACGGTCCAACCGATCCACGATTTACCGCAGCACTGGGCAATAAGCAACTGCATTTAGCCGCGGATTTTTCTTGCGCGCCCTGCCAGCAAAAAGTGTGCAGCTACACAGGACCCAGCGAAGAAAAACCAGCCTGTTTCACCACACTGCCACCTGATGCGGTTTGGCGCCAACTGGAATCTTTGTTATGACGCTCTGGATAGACGAATCGTTTAAACGACTATTACAGCCCGAACAACAAAGCATTGATTACTTTATGTCGCTTACAGGTCAAGTGTATCGCGCGAAAGAAGGCCGACAAACACTGCGTTTTGAAATCAACGGTACGCCCTATTTTATTAAGCAGCACACCGGCATTGGTTTTGCTGAAATTTTTAAAAACCTGCTCAGCGGCAGGCCGCCCGTGACGGGGGCTAAAAACGAATGGCAAGCGATCGCTCGACTGACTGAACACGGCATTCGCTGCACGCGTTTGCTTGCGTATGGCGAGCGCGGGCTAAACCCTGCAAAACATGATTCTTTCATTGTGATGGAAACCTTTAAAGAAGCTCACTCACTGGAAGATATTATTAAAAAACAGTCGCTAACTGAAACACAAAAAAACGCGCTGATCATTAAACTCGCACAAATTAGCCGAACGATGCATGGTTTAGGCATTTATCACCGTGATTATTACCTTTGTCATCTTATGGTGAATGAGCAAGCCCTGGCCCATAATCAAGCCGATTTATTACTCTATGATTTACACCGCGCTGGTATTTCAAAACACTTAAGCTCGCGCTGGCGCATTAAAGATTTGGCAAGCCTCTATTTCTCAGCGTATGACTATGGCTACACACCGACACGTGAAGATATTGCTTTATTTTGCGAACATTATTTTGAACAGCCTTTTGACACGCTACTTAAAACCCACAAGAAATTACTGCATACGATTGAAAAAAAAGCGCTGAAAATCTATCAGCGCAGTAATAAAGAGAAAACGTTTGAGTTGTATTTTAAATAGGGCGCGCCCTCAATCATTTAAATCGACTTTCTCAATATATTTTTCAGACGAGCGCCCCATGAAATAACCACAAACCATAGCCAAGAATATTAAAAGTGTTGAAACCACATACCACATAACCCTATTCCTTAATAAAATTCATGATCGTTTGCACGAACATCATCGACCGACAAGGCCTGTTTATCGTTCCATACCGCATAGTAAGCAAAAAGCTTGTATAAGGTGATAGAAACCAACAACACAAACGCGAAATACAACATGATTTCTAACTTATAATAACCATTGGCTGCAGAGAAAACGGTCATACTCTCGGCAGGCTTCAAGCTTGAAGGCACTACAAATGGGAAAATAGCCGTACCAAAAGTCGCCACCACTGAGCCCACCGCAATGCAACTTGCCCAAAATGCAGGACCACGCTTGTTATAAGCTGCTAAGAACATCGCCAAAATAATATTTAAAAAGGCAAACACAGGCGCATACGCCTTCCAAGGATAATCATAATAGCTTTTAATCCACTCCCCTCGGCTTGCAACCACCACATTCGACAACGGGTGTAAATAAGGCTGCGCAGCGCTTGATATTAATTTATAACCATTGATCGCAAACGCCACCATAAAACCATCGGCAATAAAAAACAGCGTGAACAATATGGCTGTAATAAAATAAAATCGCTTAAAGAAACGACTGAGATCACCCGTGGTGCGACGTCGCAATAAAATGGAGCCATGCATCAAGGCCATCAACACCGAAGTAATACCACACATGATGCCAAACCAATTAATCAAGCCCCAAAAGTTGCCGGCATAAAAAGGGCGTAACATCATATGATCAAAATAAATCGGCACACCCTGCATGATGTTGCCTAGCGCCAAACCAAACGCAAACATAGGGAAAAGTGAGCTAATGAACAAGCCCCAGTCCCAGCAACGCCGCCAAACGGGACTGTGGATTTTGGAGCGAAAATCAAACCCAGGCGGGCGCAAGAACAAGGACCATAATATAATAAGCATAGCCGCATAGAAGCCTGAGAAAATCGAAGCATAAACGCCAGGCCAAATCACAAAAAGCGCGCCGCCGATAAACACTAACCAGGTTTGGTTGCCATCCCAGGTGCGCCCAACTGCGTTGAGCACAACACGACGCTCTTCTTCTTTGCGCAAAAAAGGCAAAATCATCGTAGCCCCGTAGTCAAAACCACCGGTGCAAGCATAGACGATCATGATCATACCAATAATAAACCACCAAGCGAGCTGTAAGCCTTCCATCGAAAACATGATTACGCCTCCCCTTTTGCGGATTTATTCAGCTTTTCAAAATGGTATTTGCCTTTACCCAAAGAGCTTGGACCTAGGCGTCCGTACTTAAACATCAAGAACAATTCAACCACCAGTAAGCCCGTGTACAAGAGCGCAAAGCCGCCCAAGCTAAACGCCACGCTGGCTGTATCAATTGAAGACACGCCCAAATACGTCGGCAAAAATCCATGCACCACCCAAGGTTGTCGGCCAATCTCGGCGGTCACCCAACCAAATTCTGAGGCAATCCAAGGCATGGGCAAACACAAAATTGCCGCCCAGTGAAACAAACGCGTGTTGTGCAATCTGCGGCGCATAAATAAATACAACCCCCAAAACAACACACACAACATACACAACCAAGCAAATACCATAATCCTAAAGGCCCAAAAGCAGGTGAACACATCCGGTATGGTGCTTTTAGCCGCTTGATCGATTTGCGCTGGCGTGGCACCCACCACTGCAGGGTGATACCGTTTCACCAAAAAGCCAAAACCAATATCATTACGGTAGCGGTTAAACACCGCTCTATCCGCTGCAGTGGCTTTGCCCGCACGCAATTTTTCTAGCGCGCCATACGCCTTAACACCGTTGGCGATGCGCACTTTATTCCGGTTAATAATTTGTTTGGCGCCCTCTACCGTACCCGTTAAAGAATGCGTAGCAATCAAGCTCAAACCGTACGGGATGCGCACATCAAATAAGTTTTTCTCTTGTTTTTGATCAGGCCAAGCAATCATCGACCAAGCCGCCGGCGCCTTAGGCGTGGACCACACCGCCTCAATCGCTGCCATTTTTTCAGGCTCTGTTTTACTCACCGCAATACCGTTGGAATCGCCAAACCAACCCACACTCAATACGGAGACAATACCAAAGCCAATGGCAACAGCCATGGAGCGAACCGCAAAGCTCGTATCTTGTCGTTTTAATAAATAATAGGCACTGATGCCAAACATAAACATGGTACCCGTCATTGCACCGGCAAACAGTACATGACCGATTCGAATTTGAGCAAGATAACTATTATATAGACCCCAAATACTGGTGAGCTGCATACTCATCGTTTTCCAATCGAATAAAGTTGCCACCGGATGCTGCATCCAGCTATTGGCCACCAAAATATTTACGATCGATAGGTTACTGCCCACGGCAAGCAAAAAGGTGGCTAAGCAGTGCAACCAGCGTGGAATTTTATCCCAAGCAAAAAAGAATACGCCGATCATGGTGGCTTCAAGCATGAATGCCGTGATCCCTTCAATCGCCAAAGCGGGACCAAAGGCATCACCGATATAGCGCGAGAAATAGGCCCAGTTTTGCCCAAACTCGAATTCCAAGGTAATCCCTGTGACCACGCCCATGGCAAAGTTAATCGCAAACAACTTGCCCCAAAACTGGGTCATATCTTTGTACACTTGTTTTTTGGTGAACAAGTACAAAGATTCCATGACCACGAGCAACCACGACAGACCGAGGGTCAGCGGCGCGAACAAAAAGTGGTAAATGGCTGTTAAGCCAAATTGAATCCTAGATAAATCAACGACTGAATCTGCGGGGACCACAGGTTTCTCCTTCTTTAATCAACAGCTTGACCATAGACGTGTGAGGCCACAGCCGAATCGGTTTTAATATGCTCAGAAGCTGGGTGCGAAAAAAAGAATTGCCATAGCGCTATAAGACATAACGCCTTAACTAAGACCACCAACCAAAGTTCTTTGGTTAACGCAAATTTGCCTGGAATCCTTTCACTTCGACTGGTCATAACAGACCTCTACTGCATAAGTCGACCCACAGTCTAGCAAACTTTTTGGACAAGTCTCAAGTTTCTTTCGCCACAGACGAAGAAACCGAAACCACATGCTGCGTGAGGGCTTGATCGCTCACGGGCATTTGCACAGGGCGCACAAAGAAAAACCAGAGCAAAAATAAACAAAGTGCCTTAACACAGACCACCACCCACAAATCGCGGCGCAAAGCGCCGCGCTTAGGCAACGTCTGCTTGATAGGGGTGGCAGAAGTTACGCTCATGATTTTCGCCCTTTTGGCTTTTTGTCGTGATGGTCAACACAAGAAACCGCGAACAAACCCACCAGCACGGCGACAAAAGCACTGATGATCCAAACAAGGTATGTCATAGTCTTTTCCTCATAATTAGTACAGCAAGTGATCTTCTTTCGCGACCACCTCTTCATTCAAACGTCGGCCACGTCCCCATAATTTCTTATAGACAAACGCGGTGTAGACAAAAATCACCGGTAAAGCAATCAACGCTGTGGTTAAAATGCCCAACAGTGAAATCAAAGAGCTTGATGCATTCCAAATAATCAGGCTATCTTGCGGTTGTGTATTTGATGGCAAAATTACGGGATACATACTTAAACCGGCTGTGGCGATGGTAAAGGCTGGCACACAGACACTAGCCCAAAAAGCACCCGCATTATTAGCACGCCGCGCAAAGAAAATGACAGCCAACGCTGAAACAAATGCGAGAATGGGAGGCGCTATAAACCAAGGATGCAAACTGTAATTTCGTGCCAAACCATGGGAGATCATAAGCACGTTATTGATGGTAGCATTAGGCGTTGAAGCAAGCACTCTAAAACCTGCCAAACCTGAAAGCACCCAAACACCCGCGGCCAAGAACCCTGCGATATACACCCACGCACAAACTTGCATAGCCCTGTTCGCACGCTGATTAATAACACCTATTGTGCGCAAGCCCACATATGCCGCACCATGCAAGCACATCATTGCAAGACTGACCACGCCGCAAAGTAGTGGGAAACCACGTAGCAAACCCCAAAAAGTGCCGTCATAGAAAAAACGCACGCTCATCGGGTTGTAATGAAATGGTACCCCAATCAAGGCGTTGCCTAGCCCCACACCTAAAATCAACGCAGGCACAAGACTTCCAATGAACAAGGCCCAGTCCCAGAACGAACGCCAAGCCGCGCTTTTCATTTTTGAGCGATATTCGAATGCAACAGGGCGCAAGAACAAAGCCCACAAAACCAACATCATCGCAAAATAAAAGCCCGAAAAAGCCGCCGCGTACACGCGAGGCCAAATCGCAAAAATCGCACCACCAGCAATAATTAACCACACTTGGTTACCATCCCAGGTAGGGCCCACCGTATTAATGACCGCGCGGCGTTCTAAATCATTGCGACCTAAATACGGCAATAAAATACCCGCGCCGAAATCAAAGCCTGCTGTTGCAGCGAGCAAAAACATCACCGCACCGACAGCCAACCAACCCAATAATTGTAGTGTTGCAAACTCAGTCATGATGATTTCTCCTGCTCACCTGCGTGCTCAAAATGGTATTTACCTAAACGCAAACTACTGGGGCCTAAGCGCGCATACTTGAACATCAAGAAAAGCTCGACAATAAACAGAGCTGTATAAAAACTCACAAAAGCTGCGATACTCATACTCAAATCCAGCCCCGTCAGTGACGATGAACTAATGGTTGTGGGCAACACACCAAACACCGTCCAAGGCTGACGACCGTGCTCTGTGACAAACCAACCACAAAGCGCCGCGATCCAAGGCATAGGCAATGTCCACAAAGCCCAATGCATCAACCAGCGATGACGCCACATACGGCCAAACAATAGTAAAATAAAGCTGAAGAAAAATGCCAAGAACATTAAGCCACCAAATAAGACCATCACTCGGAAGGTCCAGAACAATAACCACACATTAGGCACGGTATCTTTCACCGCTTTAGAAATTTGCGCCGGCGTGGCGTTCGTGACCTTATTGGTGTAGCGCTTGAGCAATAAGCCGTAACCCAAGTCAGACTGATATTTTAAAAATTGCTGTTTAATGGCCGGCGCTTGATCGCCACTACGCAATTTCTCAAGCAAACCATACGCCTTCATACCATTGAGAATACGCTCATGATTTTGCGCTTCAATATTTCTCACGCCAGGAATGATGCCGTGAACAGAGTGCGTCACCAACAAGCCTAAAACCCCAGGGATGCGCGCCTGAAAGAGATTTTTCTGCTCAGCCTGACTAGGCCATGCAATGACATTAAAGGCTGCTGGCGGCGCTTGAGTGGTCCACTCAGCCTCAAGCGCCGCCAACTTCATTGGCTGATATTTATAGACCGCCAAACCGTTTTGATCGCCCATGAACATCACCATCAGCGACGACACCAAACCAAAGCCTACCGCAATCGCAAAGGAGCGCCTGGCAAAGTCCACATCACGTTTTTTCAATAGATAATAAGCGCTGATAGCCATCACAAACACCGCACCCGTCACATAGCCCGCCATCACCGTGTGTGCAAAACTGACTTGAGCGATCGGGTTCATGAACAAATGCCAAAGGCTGGAGGTTTCCATACGCATATTTGCAAAATTAAAATACGCGCCGGCCGGGTGTTGCATGAAGCCATTAGCCACCAAAATTAGCAGCGCCGATAAACTGGAACCGATGGCCAAACAAAAGGTTGAAAACAAATGCTGTCCTTTGCTTAAAAAACGCCAGCCAAAGAAAAAGAGTCCTAAAAAAGTGGACTCCAGCATAAAAGCCACAAACCCTTCAATGGCCAATGGGGTGCCAAAGATATCGCCCACATATTGGGAATAATACGCCCAGTTAGTGCCAAACTGAAACTCGAGTGTTAACCCCGTAAGAACACCCATCGCAAAGTTAATCGCAAACAATTTACCCCAAAATTTCACCATATCCTTATAAACTTCACGCCCAGTGAAGACATAGGCACACTCCATGGTGAACAGAATCCACGCTAAACCTAAAGTTAAAGGCACAAACAGAAAGTGATAGGACGCCGCTGCACCAAATTGGATACGTGACAACATAACAGACGCAATACTCGGCAACATAGGGCTAGGCCTCTTGGGGTTTTGATTTCGTCGCGATTTTGGCACACGCTCGAAGAAATACATTTGACATAGATCAAACAAACTTAATTTTTTGTCTTTTATCAGCTATGCTAATCAGCATTCAAAATTTAAAAGAGTGTTTTCAATGAGACGTTTATTGCTCGCCTTACTCGGCACCCTGGCTATGATGCTTCCTGCGTTTGGCCAAACTCAAACAGCCACCCCAAATTTGAGCTTTGTGATTGCTTCACACAAAGCCACCATAAAGCCCCTGAGCCAAAACAACTACCAACTGTCTTTGCAGGGCGTGCGCCCCTACATCACCTATTACACACAGCGCCCAGATCGCCAAAGTGGCAGCGCATTGCTATCTAATTTTCTAAATACATGGACCATGGGTGGCGCGCAAAGTTTTGCTAATAACCCACCAAACATAGTGGTTTATCCGGGCCAAATTAACGGCACTGCCAACACCAGCGTACATTTCACAGTCGGCGTGATGAGCAATCCCCAATATAATGTGGGCACAGGTATTTTTAGCTGTGTCATTACCCCATTACCGGAACAAACCTTTTTATTGGACAACACCGACCTTGAAAACGTCGTATTAATCATCAATTAGGGTGAGCACTCACTGACTTACCTAAAGTGAAAAACAAGCCACGTTACAATTTAATGCTCTAACGGCTATACCGCACAAGCTCTGCAATCGGCTCACGCTCCGTACGGTAACTATTAATTGCGGCGCTAAGGTCTGGGTAACCCAAAGACATGCCGCAGGCGATATGATATTTTTTTTCTATACCCAAATGCTCACGCACAATGTCTGGGTATTCAGCGAGCGCGGCTTGAGGACACGTTTCCAAGCCAAACGCACGTGCCGCTAACATCACATTTTGAATGAACATACCCAAATCCATCCAAGAGCCTGTTTCCAAATAGTCTTCTATGTAAAAAATTAATCCCACAGGGGCGCCGAAAAATCGGTAATTTTCTTCCCAGACGGTTTTTCGTTTTTCCATGTCTTCACGCGCAATTCCGAGCGCATTGTAAAGCGCGATGCCACAGGCTTTTCGGCGAGCCCTGTACGGCTCATCAAAACGATCGCTGTAATAATGATAATCCGGGTGTTGATCGATACCGGCATGGCGCGCGGTAATAATCGCCTCGCTCAAGGCGGTTTTTTTCTCGCCCTCAAGCACCACCACATGCCAGGGCTGATGGTTGACACCGGAAGGTGCGCGCATCGCAGCTTCAAACATCGAGTTTAAAATGTCATGAGGCACGGGTTTATCCAAAAAAGCCCGGCACGACCAGCGTTCTTTCATTGCCGTTAAGACATCCATCACAATTGCTCCTTTTACGTTTGGCTCATCATATCAGGCCTATCAGCACACTCAAAATCCGACTATTCAGTAGTTAAATATCAAATAGTCGTGACTTTTCGATATTGCGGTATATAATAGTCGGGTATGAAGCGTGCTCAAGAGAACCACATCATCCAAGACCTGCATAAAAAAATGGTCTTTTTGGTCGGCCCACGACAGGCCGGTAAAACCTATTTGGCCAAACGTATTGCAAAGGTCTTCAAGCAGGCGACCTACCTCAACTATGACAGCCACAAAGATCGCACCATTATTCAGCAAGAAGCCTGGTTAAATGACACAGAACTCTTGATACTGGATGAACTACACAAAATGCCCGACTGGAAAAATTACCTCAAAGGCGTTTACGACACAAAACCCGAGCACTTAAAAATTTTAGTGGCAGGCAGTGCACGACTCGAGGTTTACAGAGAAATTGGTGACTCACTCGCTGGCCGCTATTTTCTGCACCACTTGCTACCATTTTCGCCGGCAGAACTTCATACCTTAAAACAAGATTACACGCTGGATCAACTTATGAATCGCGGCGGCTTTCCCGAGCCCTACTTAAGTGACTCCGACACAGATGCTGAGCGTTGGCGGCTACAGTACACCGAAAGCCTGGTTCGATCGGATATATTAGACTTTAAAAGCATTAATAACTTACGCGCCATACAGCAAGTTTTTGAACGACTCAGACACCGAGTCGGCTCAACTCTGTCGTACCAATCCATTGCAGAAGACGTTGGGGCCTCACCCATCACGATTAAAAAATACATAGAAATTTTCGAAGCCCTCTATATCGTTTTTCGTGTAACGCCCTTTTCAAATAATATTGCTAGAAGCTTACTCAAAGAGCCTAAAGTGTATTTTTTCGACACCGGTCTTGTAGAGGGTGACGATGGTGCGCGTTTTGAAAACCTGGTCGCCAACAGCTTGCTCAAAGCCTGCTACGTTGCTCGCGACACCAAAGCCAAAGACTTTAAACTTCACTACATCCGCACCAAAGACAAACGCGAAGTGGACTTTGCACTGTGCTTAAACAATAAAATTGAACAACTGATGGAAGCGAAACTGAGCCAAACGGATATTGATAAAAACCTTGTGCACTTCGCTCAAAAATATGAGCTCAATGCTCTACAGCTCGTTAAAAACATTAAAAAAGAATACCAACAAAAAAACATACGCTGCCTTGATGCAAAACATTACTTAGAAAACCTCGATCTATAGTCTTGCCAATACCGCTCGATCATGGCCGGCTAAATCTTTATGCAACTCAAGCCCAGAAAAACCGGCCGCTAACAGGCGCTGCTGTAAATTTTTTGCTTGGTCGTAACCATGCTCTAAAAAGATATAGCCGCCAGGCTTTAAACAAGACTTAGCGCCTTCAATGATACGATCAAAATCCGAAAAGCCATCATTATCAGCAATCAAGGCAACTTTCGGCTCATGTTCGGCCACCGCTTTTTCAAGTGCCGCATCATCTTCGGCAATATAGGGTGGATTAGAGACAATGATATCCACACTATCCGCCGGCAAACTCTCACACCAATCACGCTGCTCAACATTCAACTGTACGCCAAGCAAGTCTGCGTTGTGCCTTGCAACAGACAGTGCCAACTCAGATTGATCGGTACACGTAACAGACCAACTCGGCTTCTCGCACGCTAATGTGATGCCAATGGCGCCGCTGCCCGTGCCCAAATCATACAAGCAAGCTTTCTCCCAATGCCCACACGTTTCCAAGACCAGGTCGATTAACAATTCAGTTTCGGGTCTTGGCACCAAAACACCAGGCTGAACGCGAAACTCACGCCCGTAAAACTCTTTCACTCCCGTAATGTAGGCCATAGGCTCGCCTTGTAAACGGCGTGAAAGCAGCTGATCAAATTGGGCCCGTTCTTCATCGCTAAGTATTTTTTCAGGCCAAGCGTATAAATAACTACGCGGCTTTTTTAAAACATGCGACAAAAGAATCTCGGTATCAAGCCTCGCGGATTCGCTTTGAAGTTTACTGACTGCAAACCTAATCACACCCTGTATGCTTAATGTAGGCATAATTCAGACAATCTCATCATTTTAAAAAACAACAGAAACACACTCGCCTGCTTCCTGAGCAAGATTTCTCCCAAAATCCACCTCGGCCTATAATATCTAGAGGGGCAAGACCATAATAAAACATACATTCGTCATGGCAAGCACACAGGATCAGATAAACAAAACCCGCCTGGCTTTGGTGTTTGAACGCGTATGTAGCAACCGTCTTGGGTAGCAACGTCTTTGCGAGGAGCGAAGCGACGTGGCAATCTCAAGATTAGTGGACCAGATTGCCGCGCTCACTACC
>Ga0210019_1001225_pt1 | contig 28274 bp, 28 predicted proteins | sample CryGeyCG2114_020_2_FD_183969 | JGI IMG/M metagenome (GOLD analysis project Ga0210019, IMG submission 183969) | Groundwater microbial communities from aquifer - Crystal Geyser CG11_big_fil_rev_8/21/14_0.20 (SPAdes) (version 2) | ecosystem: Environmental > Aquatic > Deep subsurface > Groundwater ...
AACTTGCCTGCCCGCCTCTGGAGGGATTCGGGATCCAGACTGGATTCCTGCCTTCGCAGGAATGACAATCACGACGCAAGCGTCGGGGAATTAAACCCGGAGTGGGATTAACTTTCTGAAATTCAATAGAAATTTTTGGAAGAAATTCGGAATCTGAGGGAGAAAAATGTACTTTATTATCCTGAACAGTCGAGCACCGTGCAAAGAAAGAAGTAATTTTCTCCTCAAACAAACTATTTCCTATTGGAAGGATGATAATAATTTGTTCTAAAACACGTGTCATTATTAGCTACTCAATTTGATTAAAGTCATTCATTACTGACTCACGATTGGACTTGGTGTTGGGATCTTAGTTTCAGTCACTCCAGTCGTTGGGATTGGAGTTTCTGTTTCGTCAACTACTTCTTCAACAACCATTGATGTGCCACCAGCATCATTTTGTCCGACTATTACTACGACATCTGAGTCCGAATCTGCATCGTCAAGAGTCTCAACGCGTGGTTTTACACTATACTTTTCTTTCAATGCCTCTTTGAGCTGATCAACCCATGCATCGCTCACTCCTTCTTTTGCCTGTATCACAGTCTCTTCATAATCATAGTTGTCAGCATTTCCGGCTAAATCTACCACAAAATTAGAACCTTCAAGAAGTGATTGAGCTCTCCCAGCTTCGCCAGCAATCCCACTTCCATTTTGGATTTCGATTGAATACTCATCTTTTGCTACTTCTTCAGGAGTAGGAGTTGGAGATGGTTGCTCATCAACTGTCACATCCGTTTCAGTTGGAGGATTTGCAAGTTTTTTTTGTGAAGATTGATAATACAAAAAGCCACCTGCACCGATCAAAACAACAACGATTGCCCCAATAATTACTTTTACCATATGTAGATTTGAAATTTCTAAAAAGAATCAGCCCCATTATAGGGTATTTTGTTCTATAACTCAAGATGCTTTATGATTCCCTGTACCTTTTCCTGCCCATTCCACTTATTTATATCTAACTGATACGCAACTTTCACTATTTTGTTTTTGGAAATTTGTGATAATAGCTCTCCTTTCCCAAATCCAATCATATCAATCGGAAGATGCATGTTTGATATATCTTTGACTTGCAGCTTGAGATGGTTTTTTTGTTTACCGAGAAGCTTGGCATGAATGACAGAAGCTTCCGAAACAAAAATTGGTTTTGGATTCCCCATGCCAAACGGGCTCAATGTATGTAATGTTCGTGATAATGTTTTTGTTGCCATCTCAATTGGAATTTTCATATCTGCGTTTATTGTAGGTTCAAGCATTTTGTCGGCAATCAAATCCTCGGCTTTTTTTGTCGCTTCTTTTATGAATTCTTTCAACTTCGACTCCTTCAGAGTAAATCCTGCCGCTGCTGCATGTCCACCATAGTTTGTGAGATACGAACCCAAAGTTTTGAGAAAGTTTGTAATGTGGAATCCCGATATTGAGCGAACCGAAGCTTTATAAAATCCGTCTCCTTTGGTCATGACGATAGTTGGTCGATAATACTCCTGTAAAATATTCCCAGCTATGAGTCCTATCACCCCTTCATGCCAATGGTCTGAGTATAAGATAATAAGCTTTGGAATTTTCTTCAATTTTTGCAGTTGTGCACGAGCTTCAGCAACTTGATCTTTGACCAAGTCTTGACGATTTGTATTCAGTATGCCAACTTTTTGTGAAAGTGCACTCGCACGTACATCATCTGTTGTACACAATAACCTGAGTGCATCGATCGCATGCTCGAGTCTGCCAACCGCATTTATTCGAGGCGCGATTATGAATCCGATTTCATATGGAGTGATTTCTCTATCTTGAATCTGAGCATCTTTAAGAATATATTTGATTCCCGGCCTTTTCACTTTTTCAAATGCTTTCAAGCCATATGATACAATACTTCTGGATGATCCTATCAAGGGGACTAGATCTGCCACCGTCCCAATTGCAGCAAGCGCGAGATAATCTGTCTTGAAATATTTTTCTAATTTCTTTGTCATTCCCGACCCCGATCGGGAATCCAGCATGGATCCTGAATCAAGTTCAGGATGACAAAAGTGAGTGAATATTTCTTTTGCCACCATATAGGCTGTACCCGATCCCGAGAGTGCAGAAATATGAAATATGCCCACTGCAGAGTCAGGTACTTTTTCTTCTTGCCGATGATGATGATCCGTGACAATCACATCAATACCAAGTGAGTTTGCATACGCGACTTCGTTTTTTGCTGTAATACCATGATCCACACTCATAATAAGGTTTGGATTAAATTCTTTTTTGACAGAATCAATTCCTTTTTTTGAAAATCCATACCCTTCGGTCTTCCGATGAGGAACATAGGGCATTACTCGAAACCCAAGAAGATGAAGGGTTTCCCAAAGGATCGCTCCACCAGTGATTCCATCTGCATCATAATCTGTATAAACTACGATCATTTGATCTTTTTCTCGAATACTTTCAAGAAGCTTCATCATCTTTGTAATTTTTGCTTTTTTAAATCCAAAATCTTTGAGAAACAACTCCAAAGGAGAAATAGGGTGAAGAAATAAATCTATATCTTGAATATTGCGTGATGTAAGAAGTAGACTGAGAATGTCTTTCGGAGTAGTTTTTTCAGTAATTTCGTGTGTGTATGTGATTTTCATAAAATAGTTTTGATTTTTGCAGAAAAAAGCGAAGTAATTGAAATTTAAGCAGCAGGAAAAGGTCGCCATTTTAGTTCCAAACCTGGCTGCAAATAAATTTTGATTACGAGCTTGATATCGATCTACGTTTTATCTAGAACGTAGTTTATTCTATCATCTTTCCCTCAGGTGAGGACAACTGTGAGGTCGATTCAATCTTTTGCCCAAGACTATTGAGACTTTGCGCTACATTATTCGATTGATTGAACGCATTCCCGATGTGCTTATTCAAAATTGAAAATGCTTCATCAGTCTTTTCATAATCCTTCTTCATCGACTGCAAAGTAATCAAGATTTCTTTTGCCTGCTTTTGGATTCGCGCACCTTCATGAGAAATTAATATAACTTTAAGATACGCATAAAAACTCATTGGAGAAACTGGAACAACGCGCATTGCTGTAGAGAAATCGTATAGATCACTCTGATTTATGATTTCATAGTACACGCTCTCCGAAGGAATATACATAAGTGCATAGTCCAAAGTCCCTTCTGACGCTAGAATATATTTTTGGGAAATCGAAGAAATGTGTTTTTTCACATCTCGCACAAATTGTTTGGAGTGTTGGGAGCGGATTTCATCAGAAGAAGACTCCATCATGTTTTTGAAACTTGAAAGAGGAAATTTCGAGTCTATGGCTATGAGCCCCTGACTTGTTTTTACAACAGCATCAACTCGTTGACCGTTTTTGAACTCATATTGCAAAGAATACGCCTCTTGTGGCAAGCTCTGTGCCAAAAGCTCTTTGAGAACTTGTTCGCCTATGTTCCCACGAAGTTTTGGGGACTGCAAAAATTCTTGAAGCCGCTGCATTGATCTCCCGATCTCCGAAAATTCTCCGATGCTTTTTTGTACACCAGAGATGACATTTGCTGCATTGTCCAGACGTTCGTTGAACATGTCCATATTTTGAGTGAGCTTGCGGTCAACTTGTCTATTTGACTCTCCCATATCTTTGAGCCACTGCATCAGTTCTTCCGAAATCTTAGTTTTATTCTCTAAACGTGTAAGCCATGTTCGAAGTATGAATAAAATGAGAGCTGTAGCAAATATGATCAGAACGTAAGAAATGAGATCCATAAGGATTCATTATACCAATACATTTATACCAACCCGCCACTTCCTGAAAATATTTTTGGTTTCAAAAAATTTTCTGGGGTTTCATTTGAATTAACCTGTCCTTCAGGCGCGTTTGGTGATCGTTCAATATTTTCATCAGCTTTTGCTTGATTTTCAAATGATTGCATCTGTGGTTGTTGCTGAGTAACTTGAGGTGAATTGAATGGAATTTGTTGCGGCTGTTGTTGTCTTGGCACCGGTTGTGGATTGAATTGTTGTGGCATTGGGTCGCCGAACTGACTTCCACCAAAGGATGGTAGTCTCTGACCAAATGACTCCAAAGAATTACCCATTTGTCTTCCAAACTGATTTCCATTGAGAGGTTGCATAGGTTTTTTGATCGCACCTGCACGAAGTAGCTTTGCTATCATTTCGAAAGTATCGGCATTTACAGAATATGCAGTAAAGTTATTTGTTGCCGCAACAATTCCTGCGTGTAAATTTGTCGCAATATTCGTATCCATTTCTATTTTCAAACCTTCAATAACCTTGAATGCAAGCTCTGATGTAGATGAGCTTGATTTCGAAATAAGATTGATCATTCCATATGAATTATTTATGAGATGTCGATCGATATTGATGATTGTTGAGCCTTCAAACTGTCTTTGATTTTTTTGATAAATTTCTCCGAGTGCATTTAAATTTGGTGCATCTACAGTAATAATAAAGTCGATTTTTCCACCAGTATATGAAAAATCTATGTCTTCAGATTTTAGTTTGTTGCTTCCCTTGCGAGGAACAATAATCAAATTAAATCGCTCGCCTTGAATGTTGTAGTCAACTTTATCAATCGATCCTTCTTGATAAGGGAATGATACAACGAGATTGTCACCACCAGCTTGAAGATCAGTTTTAATTTTATCTGCTCCAAACATATCACTCTGGATTGCAGATGACGCTACAAGAGAGATATTCTTTCCAAGTTTCATCAAAGCTATATATAAAGAAGATCCCGCTGCGATAGCATCGGGTGTGGCTTTTGCAGGCAATACAATAATCCCAGAGCTATTTTTTGAAATAAACTCCTTGATTTGAGCTATTGATTTTTCAACGTCCTGAGGTTGATTTGCTTGGGGCATCATAATGTAATAATTAAATTACTATAGGACGAATTTTATCACATCCCCTACCTTTATGTCAAGCGCAGGCGTAAACAACATTCCGCACTCTTGGTCTTTTTTCACCTCCTGAACCGATTTTGCACGATTTTTGAGTGAAGTTAATTTTGATTTTCCTATAAGCTTGTCTTTTCTATATACTTCAGCAGTATCTCCTACGTTCAATTTTCCTTTTGTCACTAATCCCCCAAATACAATATCTCCTTCTATGGGGAATGTGGCGAGTATTTTAACTTGAGCTTTCAAATTCTTCTCTTTTTCTTCCTTTTCGGAAATAAGATCTGAAACTTCTTCAAGTTCATCAAGGAGTTCGTAGATGATATCGTATGTTTTAATGATTACTTTCTCTTGTTTTGCCAATGTTTTCACTTCATTATCAACTGAAACTGAAAATCCTATCACGATAGATTTTGTGGTTTTTGCAAGAAAAATATCTGATCGATGAACACCTCCGATACTACTGAGTACAATTTCTATATTTTCATTTTTAGATAGTGAAGCAAGAATTGCCTCAAGAGTCCCTTGAGAATCAGCTTTTATGATTACCGTTAGTTTTTTTTGTTTCTCTTCACCTTCTTTTTGAAGCATTGAAGACACATCCATCTGAGACCTGGGTTCTTGGTCTTTTTCGGGTGCTTCAGAAAGATCCTGATGCTCAGAGGTCATGAGTGATCCAACTTCTGGAGATTTTGAAAATCCAAGTATTTCAAAGGGAGTTGATGGAACTACTTCTTTTACACTTTTACCCATATCATTTATCAGTGCTCGAATCTTTATTTTTTCCTGATTGGTGTGAGCGATATCGCCGACACGAAGCGTGCCATCTTTGATCACACAGCTCACGACAACTCCTCGTTGATCTTTTTTTGTTTCGATTATGTATGATTTTGATGGGTTTTTTAGATCATATTTAAGGTCAATATCCGACGCGATAATGAGAATAGATTCCAAAAGTTCCTGAATTCCTTGCTTTTTTATTGCTGAGATGGGAAGTGCGACAACGGACCCGCCCATATCTTCTGTGATCACTTCATGCTTGAGCAGATCTTTTTTGACTTTGTCTGGATTTGCACCCACAACATCCATCTTATTCATTGCGACAATAAATGGTATTTTTGCATTTTTGATGTGTGCGATTGATTCAACAGTTTGTGGTTTCACCGAATCTGTTGCATCAATGACCAATATTGCAATATCTGCGACATTCGTACCTCGAGATCGTAGTTTTGAAAATGCCTCGTGTCCTGGAGTATCGATGAAGGTAATTTTTTCAATATCATATCCCTTAATTCCTGTTGCTATCTCATATCCTCCAATGCGTTGTGTGATTCCGCCGTGCTCCTTGGATACAAGACGACTATCTCGAATAGTATCAAGCAGTGTGGTTTTCCCATGGTCTACGTGACCCAAAATTGCGACAATAGGTGATCGATTCATAATATTGTGTATTAGTAAGAAGTAATTACCTGTAGATTTTACTTTATTGAAAGCACGATCGTAAGCCACCAGAGCTAATTACTCTTCGACTTTTGTATCTTTGGTCGGCTTTTTCTCTGCTTTCTCTTCTTGAGCAACTTCCTCGACTTTTTCTACAGTTTCTTCTTCGGTAATTTTTTCGTTGACGGCTACTTCCTTTGGAGCATTTGGATCCTCTATTTGCAGTATATCTATTTCAAAACCGGTAAGTCGTGCGGCAAGGTTCACATTTACTCCACCTTTTCCAATAGCAAGTGGCGCTTGTATTTCAAGAACAGTGACTTTTGCTCGATTTTCTACGGTATTCAGCTCGACTGATTGGACTGATGCTGGTGAAAGAGCGCTGGTAATAAATATTTTTGAATCTGAATTCCACTGTATGATGTCGATTTTCTCATGACCATTGAGTTCGTCGGTCACAGTTTGCACACGAACTCCTTTTTGACCCACACATGCGCCGACTGGATCCACTCCACTTTGACTGCTTGATACGGCTATTTTCGCCCGCTCCCCTGGCTCTCGAACTACATTTTTTATCTCAACTGTCCCATTTCCTACTTCTGGAACCTCTCTTTTAAAGAGTTCTACAATAAGATTTGGATGCACTCGTGAAAGGATGATTCGTGAATATCCTGCGATTGTGGTGGCAATTTCTTTTAGATAAAAGATATATTTACTATTAACGACGTATGTTTCATTTCTGATCTGTTCATCACGAGGAAGGACTCCTTCTGTTTTTCCAATATCAATATATACATTATTTAGATCGCGTCTGATCACTCTTCCTCGGACCAATGTACCAACTTGATCCTGATAATGAGCGATTACCGTTTTTTTCTCTGCTTCTCGAATTTTTTGAACAATAACTTGGCGAGCAGTTTGTGCTGCAATCCTGCCAAATCCAGGTGGGGTAATATCTTCACCATCTTTGAGAATTTGAATTTCTCCAGTGTTACTATCTATATTTACTTCAACGCCTGGATCCACATCTCCCTCTTCGCCAACTGCGATTTCTGGATGCTCTTTTCGAAATGCTGCCAAAATTGCAGCCTGCATAGATTCAATAACTTCAGATACCAAAATACCTCTTTCTGAAGCAACCTGATTTAATGCCAGTGTAAATTCACTTTTTACAATCACCATACAGCTAATTCTAACAGAAAAGATTGTAAATTCAATCAAAACAGGCTATTGCCAGAGTAACTGCGTTCTCTAGATAACTATCTCCATAAAAGCCTCTAACGAGTATAAGCTCGTAGGAATAGCTGGATAAGATGAGTGGTTAAGAGCGTGATTGTCTTCTAAAACATATGTTTTGATAAAACTAGTAATAATCGGTCATGAGAGATGCAGGGACACGTGTGTTAAAGTGTCTTGATGGGTAATACTATGGGGAGAAGACATACAGTTCTTCTACACAATAGCCGCCCATTGCATAAAATCATGATGCGTTTTTCGGTTGTACTTAAGTACACGTACTGACTGAGAAATACTGGCAAATTTCAGGATCATGAACAGATTGATAGCCATACTCCGCAAGAAGGTTATGACTTGAGGTGCAGTTGCCAGCCGTAAAGTCTGCTGATCTTCCCTGTAGAGCATATCTTTGGTACGATGAAGATTGTTTTCAATCTTCCAATGACCACGTATCATTTTCTGAGTGCAGTTTTGGCTGTGAGGTCCTGGTGTACTGGCTATGAAGTAGACTATTTCATCAACAGGCGTCGTACTACCTCTTCGTTTTCGTTCTCCCACACGCGGTGTATCTTTCCTACCGTGCTGATATCTTTCCAGTGCGATAGATATGCAAGCATATCTGGATCATGACTTATGGTGACTGTTGTTTTGATAGTACTGCCATGTCCATATTGATAATCGGTGGCAGTGTTGTTTAGAGTGGTATGTGTTTCAAAAAAGTATTGGATATCTTGGCGTAATAGTTCCTGATTGTCCTTTACGGTCAAAAGGTAGTCTGCCCCAACATCGCAGATTGCATGAGCAGTCTTGGTATGAGTATGGAGTGCATCTCCAATCAGGGTAAGTCCAAGAAGCAATGATGAGGGTGTCTGTTCAAACAGTCGGTGAGCTGCAGGTATCTCGTTCTCCTTCTGATCTACTCCTACCTGTCCAATGGTCGTAAGACTATCATGAGTTAGAAGGGAGAGTATGTGTTTAATCACTCCTTCTCCATGAGCTCCATTCATAGTTTTCCCATCAAAGCTTGCCACTTTGTCAGTCATCACTCCATAGATGATCTCTCGCCATGAAAGGTAGACTTGAATCAACGTCCCCATATCACACAGTTGTAAAGCGTAGGATATGGTGGTTGGGTGTGGTATTCCATGTGGCATCTCAAGTATCCGTTTGAGAAATACATCATCTGTATGAGCCAGTTCAACAATCTCAACCAAGTTGGTACACCCAACCAACATTCCGTAAAAGATGATTACCAAAATATTCTCTAGTGGATGTCGTAATCCCTGTCTATTTCTCCCATCCACAACCTGATGAAGCTTTTCAAGGAGGGTAACTTTGTGTCTTCTAAACCGTCTAGGTAAACTAAACAAACTTCCATCTGTTAATTTGAATGTGACATTGGTATACTGCATATGAAGGTCTCGTAATGAATAATTGTTTTACTACAATTATTATGAGACCTTCATTTTGTTTACGTCAAGCCCTAGAAGAATTTACTATTTGGAGAACGCAGTTACTCTGGGCTATTGTGATGATTTATGATTTATGATTCATGAATCATAAATCCATATTTATTATTCAGCAATAATTGTGAGGTACAATATGCTATGACTCTTTTTATATGCTCAAACTGTGGGGAAGGTTCTGCAACATGGATGGGTCGCTGTCCAAGTTGTAATCAGTGGGAAACCTTCAAAGAAGCCCGAGGTATAGGTGAACCCAGCAAAACGAGAACCAAGGAAACTCAATCATTTACACACACTTCATTCCAAAAGATAAAACCGCTCGATAATCGCCGCGTATCAACAGGTATGTTTGAGTTTGATCGAGTTCTGGGAGGTGGCATGGTGAAAGGCTCGGCAATACTTCTCACCGGTGAACCTGGCGTAGGCAAATCTACCTTACTTCTTCAAGGGTTGAAGAATCTCAGTACTGTGTATATCTCTGGTGAAGAATCTGCAGAACAGGTCAAAGATCGGGCAGATCGACTCAAACTCAATCTAACAGCGTTTATTTTTTCAGATACTCTTCAGGTTGAGGGCATAATTGAGGGGATTAATAAAATGAAAACAAAACCTGAAGTGATTGTCATCGATTCTATCCAAACGGTGTATTCAAAAGAAATTGATAGTCCTCCAGGAAACATATCTCAGCTTCGAGAAGCAACTTCCAAACTCATTCGTCTTGCAAAAGAAACCAGTATCCCGATCATGATTGTGGGACATGTCACAAAAGACGGAGATATCGCAGGTCCAAAAACTCTTGAACACATGGTAGATGCTGTACTTCATTTTGAAGGTGAACGTATCTCAAACTTTCGAATCCTCCGAGCAAACAAGAATAGATTCGGTTCAACCGATGAAATTGGTATTTTTGAAATGAAAGAACTGGGACTTGTTGAAATCGACAATCCACTTGCATTTGTAGATGATGATCGCGAACTTCACGTTCCTGGCAAATCGATCGTTGGCGTAATGGAAGGCAGAAGACCATTATTTTTTGAAATCCAAGCTCTGGCTTCACCAACATTTTTGTCAATGCCAAGGCGCGTAGTCAAAGGAGTTGACTACAACAAAGTCCTTCTTCTTCTTGCAGTAATCCAAAAAAATTTAAACCTCTCTCTCAGTACGTATGATTTGTACATCAATGTCGTCGGTGGAGTCGACATAAAATCAACTGCTGCAGATCTTGGAATAGCCGCGGCAGTGATATCTTCTATAAAGAATATTCCAATTTCAGCTCAAACCCTGTTCACTGGAGAAATGGGATTACTGGGAGAAATACGCGCAGTATATAGTCAAACAAAGGTATTAAAAGAATCAAAACGGCTTAAATTTAACAACATATATTCTTCTGAAAATTGTCGTACGATCAAAGAGCTTTATAAAACCTTCAGATAATAATCTACTCACGTATGTATTTTTCTATGTGACTTGCGCTTTTTCCATTCGCACCTTCGATATGAACTTCAAGAATATTTTCTCCTTTTTTTAAAGGAAAATCATATCTAAACGTACCGAACTCATCAGGAAAAATCTCCTCACCAAAGATTGTCACCACGGACTCTGACTGCGTTTGTCCAACAATAGCAATTTTTTCGACATTACGAAATGTGTGTTTTTCTGGAGAAATTATAGTGATTTTTGGTGGAGATACGTATAGCTTAATTTGGTATCCAAAGTAAAACACAAAAAATAGGACAATGATTGATACTGCTCCGATTACAAGCTTCTGTGTTTCTGGCAAGAACTGCAGACGAGGAAGTTTTTTCTTAAATGTAGTTTGTTCTAGCTTTTCATAGTCACGACGAAAATATGCCATTGCTTTTTCAGGATCTATACCAAGATATGTTGAGTAGCTTCGTATCAATCCGGCAATGTATACACGAGATGTAAATATTTTCCAATTTTCATCTTCCAGTGCTGTAAGATATCTCATCCGAATCCGCGTATCTTTTTCTGCTTTTTCCAACGAAATACTTTTTTCGTTTCTTATTTTTGAGAGTAGTTTTCCTACTGTTAACATACTGAATTAAATATATGATATCTATTATGAAAATAGGAATTGTGATTTATGATGAATGAATTAGGACTGCGCTCGACCAGTGTACTCGCCTGTCTCGGGATTTATTATGATTACTTCTCCCTTTTTGATAAACAAAGGCACCATGACTTTGGCTCCTGTTTCCAGCTCGGCTTCTTTTTTCGCTCCACTTACTGTATCTCCACGTGCGGCAACCTCGGTTTGCACAACTTGTAGATTGACACTTACTGGGGGTCGAATATTGAGCGTTTTATCATCATGGACGTATACATACATCGTTTCACCTTCTTTGAAGTAATTAATCACATCTCCAATAACAGAGAGAGCTACATCATATTGCTGAAATGTTTCGTTATTCATAAAGTATGCCTTCTCTTGATCTTTATACAAGTATTGCATTTCCATACTTCCAACCTCAACAGTGTCAATAGATTCATTGGATTTATAATTATAGTCAATAGTTTTTCCTGAAGTTACATTTTTGAGCTTTGTTCTCATCAACGCGGAACCTTTTCCCGGTGAATAAAACTCGGTTTTTTGGACATGCCAAATTTCACCTAAATGTCTCAAAAACTCTCCTCTTTTCAAATTACCTGCTTGTGTTGACATATGAATCTATGAAATTGTTATTAATTGTATATCTGAAATAGAACAAACATTTGTAAAAATCATTCCCAATCTCTCTACTCCAATCGCAATTCCCGTACTTTCCGGAAGTCCCCTCTCCATAGCTTCAATAAATCCCCAATCAACTGGATGCTCTATTTTACCAGATCTACTGCGCTCTTTATCCTCATCAATAAATCGCTTACTTTGGAGTTTGGGTTCTGTGAGTTCTGAAAAACAGTTTCCAAGCTCTAGTCCCTCAATATAAAACTCAAATCTCTGAGCTGTTTTACCATCACTATTTGGCTTTGATAGCGCAGCAAACTGAACAGGATAATCGTATAGTACAGTCGGATATCCTTGTGTTCCAAGATGACCTTCGATTTCTTGTGCATATACCTGGGGCCAGACATCTTCAAATGAAAATCCATGAGTCTCATATCCTTTGCTTTTTGCTTTTGCTATAAATTTTTCTGTGTCAAATAGTTCATCTGGAAGTATGAGTGCATATTTTTCAAAAGCCTCTGCGACGGTCAGCTCTTCCCATTTTTCAAATGATATTTTCTTTCCTTGATAATTGATTTCACTCCCTCCAAACAAAACTTCACTCACTTTCCTCAGCATATCAAGAACCTCTGAAGCCATATATTTGTAATCCTGACCTACGTTATAAAACTCAAGCATAGTAAACTCTGGCTGGTGCTTTGGTGAATTGGGTTCAGAATTTCGAAAAGATTCCCAAGGAAATAACAGTCGCCTATTCCGTCTGACAACAACCGTTTGATAAATAATTCAGGAGAAGATGTAAGAAAAAGTTTTTCATCCGTCTCAAAATAACGAAATTCTGTTTTGAATACCTCAAGATAGCTTTCGGGAATCAAGGCGGGAGAAAGAACTGGAAGCTCGAGCTTGAGATATCCTCGACTATCCAAAAATTGTTCAATATTTTTTATTACCTGAAGGTATTTTTTGTAGTTTATGAAATTTTGAGTATTCGACTGGATCTTCATAGCTCATTTTTCAACTCTTCTATAAGTTTTTTTGCTTTTCCAGAAATATTGTGGGGTATTTTCACTTTCCATATCACGTATTGATCGCCTCTTTGGTTTGAGTTGGGATGTGGCACTCCTTGTCCACGAAGACGCGTCATTGTTCCTGATTGAGTACCGGGTTTCACCTTGAGCTTGACTGGCTTATCAATTGTTTTGATTGAAATAATATCTCCGAGAACTGCCTGAGGAATACTAAGCTCATGCTCAAAATATAGATCCTGACCATCACGTTTAAACTCTGTGCTTTTCCCAACCTGAACAACGACATCAAAGTCTGAATATCGGATGCGCGTTCCTGTATCTACTCCAGCTGGTGCTTTTATTGAAGTTTCTTTTCCATTGATGACTGTTTTTTTTGTCACCCCATGTACTGCTTCATCAAATGTGAGATTCATCTGATATGAAGATCTTCGAGCGCGTGGTCTACCTCCTTGTGATCCGCGAGATCCAAAAAATTGTTCAAAAATATCAAACGGGTCAACTCCACCAAAATCAAAATTCACACTTTGACCGGCTCCTCCCATATTTGAATAATATCCATATTGTTGTCCATCACCTCCGCCTTGACCTCCAGGAGCTCCACGTCCACGAGAACTTGTGTATCCTTCATGACCCACTTGATCATACATATCTTTCTTTTTTGCATCCGATAATACTTCGTATGCTTGGTTTATTTCTTTGAATTTTCCTTCTGCACCTTCTGCTTTATTTTTATCAGGATGCCATTTAAGCGCAAGTTTACGATAGGCAGATTTCAGCTCCTGCGCTGTTGCATTTTTTGACACACCGAGTACTTCGTAGTAATTCATATTTGTTTCTCATACAAGCAAAGGGCGCATGAACTAAAGCGCCCTTTGCAGTTAAATAATGTGCAAAATATTACTCAACAACCTCACCCTCTTCTACTGTTTCTTTCTTCTCATCTTCCTTATTTTCTGATGGCGCTTCTTCTTCTGTTTTGCCTTCTTCGTTTGGAGGAGTTTGGGATTGATATGCGGCTTTTCCGATCTTCTGAAGACTTTCAGATAGTTCGCCTACTTTTCCGTCAAGTTCTTCAGGTGTCACTCCTTCCTTTTCAGTCAGATCTTTGAGCTCTTTAGTCTTTTCCTCCACTTCTTTTTTGACATCTTCTGGAACTTTGTCACCCGCGTCTTTGAGAGCTTTTTCTGAAGTATATACTATATGCTCTGCTTTGTTCTTTGCTTCGATGATCTTTTTGGCTTTTTCATCTTCTTCAGCATGTTCTTCAGCAGATTTTTTCATCGCTTCAACTTCTGAATCAGAAAGTCCTGTTCCTCCTTGAATGGTGATGCTTTGTGATTTACCTGTTGCTTTATCTTTTGCGGTCACCGTCAACATACCATTGGCATCAATATCAAATATCACTTCAACCTGAGGCACTCCGCGTGGTGCTGGAGGAATCCCGTCAAGAGTGAATGTTCCAAGGGATTTGTTGTCTGCTGCCATAGGTCGCTCTCCTTGGAGTACATGAATCTGTACTTGAGTTTGATTGTCCTGTGCAGTTGAGAAAACTTCAGATTTTGAAGATGGGATTGTGGTGTTTCTCTCAATAAGTGGCGTCATAACCGAGCCAAGTGTCTCAACTCCGAGTGTGAGTGGAGTCACATCAAGAAGAACCACATCTTTTGTATCTCCACTGAGAATTCCTGCTTGAATTGCAGCTCCGATTGCAACAACTTCATCTGGGTTGACCGATCGATTTGGATCTTTTCCGAAGAATGATTTTACTTCTTCAACGATCTTTGGCATTCGAGTCATACCTCCGACCATGATAATTTCATTAATATCTTTTGCTTCAAGCTTTGCATCTTTCAAAGATGCACGAACTGGTCCGAAGGTGCGTTTAATGAGCTCTCCCACGAGAGTTTCAAGTTTTGCACGACTGATTTTTTGTACCAAATGAAGAGGTTGATTGTCTTTGACTGTCACATACGGAAGATTTATTTCCGCTTCTTGTGACGATGAAAGCTCGATCTTTGCCTTTTCAGCTGCTTCTTTTAACCGTTGTAACGCTTGCGTGTCTTTTCGAAGATCTACATTTTGCTCTTTCTTGAATTCATCAGCAATATAATTGATGAGGATTTGATCAAAGTCGTCTCCACCAAGATGCGTGTCTCCATTGGTTGCTTTGACTTCAAATACTCCATCACCAAGCTCTAATATTGTGATATCAAAGGTTCCTCCGCCTAAATCATATACCGCGATTGTATGTGCGTGAGACTTTTCGAGTCCATATGCCAATGCTGCAGCAGTCGGCTCATTGATGATCCGTTCTACAGTAAGTCCCGCGATTTCTCCTGCTTGTTTTGTCGCTTGGCGCTGTGCATCGTCAAAATATGCTGGGACTGTAATGACTGCTTTATCCACTTTTTCTCCAAGATAACTTTCTGCATCTTCCTTGATTTTTTTCAAAATCATTGCAGATATTTCTTCAGGAGTATATTTTTTTCCTTCAACTTCAACAACTACTCTTCCCTCTTTCCCTTCTACAATTTTATAAGGAAGAAATTCTTGCTCCTTTTTCACTTCTTTATCTCCTACACGTCTCCCCATGAGCCGTTTGATTGAGTAAACTGTTCTCATAGGATTCAGCACAAGTTGTCGTTTTGCAACATCTCCAACCGTTCGTTTTGTTGGGTCGACAACCGAAGGAATCACATTGCGCCCTTCTTGAGAGTAAATAATTTTTGGTTTTCCGGCTTCCATGACCGCAACTGCCGAGTTCGTTGTTCCGAGATCTATTCCAATTGTTTTTGACATAGGTAAATGGTTAATAATTAATTAATAATGTTACATGTTTAATTTTCTGCTATTTTGCTCACTTTTACTTTTCCGTGTCTGATGAGTGATCCATGCATTTTGTACGCTCTTTGGACTACTCCAACAACGATGTTGTCTTTCTCTCCGACCACGGCTTCGATAGCTTCAGAGGTCGCAGGATCATACTCAGATCCAAGAAGTTGTAGTTCTTCAACTCCCAAATTTTTCAAGGACTGCTGAAATGAATTGCTGATCATTTTGAGTCCTGGGTCATCATTGAATACTTCAGCTTGATCAAGATTGTCAAGAACTGGAAGCATCTGCTCAATAACTTCACGTTTTGCAGCATCTCTCATCCGATACCGCTCTTGCTCTACTCTATGCTCTAGATTTTTGTAATCTGCAAGCGCTCTGAGATATTGTTTTTTTAGATCTTCATATTTTTCTACACATTCTGTATGGACATCTATTTCATCATGAATCTCTATTGGTTTTATTTCCTCAGATTCTTTTTTGTGTTTTTTTGTTTTCATATACATAGTATTTGTAATGTTATTCTGTCAATTTCTGTTCTTTCATCATATCTTCGATAAGTTTTGAAAAGAATCGAATTTGTGGCGCAATGAGTTCATATTTGATGTGCTTTGGGCCGATGACACCGATAATTCCACGCACGTCATTTGCTTCAAAGTCTCCAAATATACTTGCACAAGAATCAAAAATTGGATCGCGAAAATCATCTGGCCCCAAAATGAAATACAGTTCATCAGAGCTCACATGAGTTTGGCGCAATATCTCTGCCCAAAAGTTCACTTCGTCGAGTCTCTCGATGATCATCCGGGAGATTGGTGCCTCAAACATACCAACATCTTCCAAAAGATGATACATTCCTGCACAATATAGCTCTCCAGAATTTGTGGCTACCAATGATAGGAGCCCAGTTCTTTGTGCAAGAACTCTACTTGCTTGAGAAAGCATTCGATACATTTTTTGCCGCTCATCCCAAATGCTATGTTTGTATGCAACCTCATCAACAGTAGAAAGCTCTTTTTCCTTCATCACATTGTTGATAAAGAATCGATATCCTTTTGGTGATGGGAGCCTTCCTGACGAAAAATGAGTTTTTTGCAAATAGTGCTTCTTCTCAAGAGCCACCATCTCATTTCTGATCGTGGCAGGCGAAACACCAAGTTTGTACTTTTTTTCAATGATCTCCGAACCGACCAATTGGCCAGTTTCAGTATATTCTCTAATTATTGCGGTCAAAATATCTATTTGCCGCTGTGTTAATTCATCCATACTACGAAATTTTGTTATTCAACAATGATTCCCAACACAGGTTGAGAATACAATAAGAATACTCATTTTTCTCTTTATTAGCAATAATATAGCAACTCTGCTAATTTATGTCAAGTAGGAAATGATACAATGCGACATGACACTTCGTATTGGAGCACACCTTTCTATTAGTGGAGGTCTTCTCAACGCGATAAAAAGCATTAAAGACAAAGGAGGAAATTGTCTGCAAATATTCTCTTCCTCTCCTCGCACATGGAGCAAATCTACTATTTCAAGAAATGATATTACCACATTTCTCGATGCAAAAAAAACAAGTGGGGTCGATCCAATATTTTTCCATGCTTTATATCTGATAAATCTAGCGGATCCAGATCAGACTGGGAAAAAATCTGTCGAAGCCTTGATTCATGAACTTTCTCTTGCTCCACAACTTGATGTTCTCGGGAGCATTGTCCATACAGGATCTTTCAAAAATGACAATAAAACCCTTTCATGCCGAGATAAAAAAAATTACAAAACTCTTCTCACAAATATCAATTCTGTGCTGGAAAATACCCCAGGGGAATCGCTCCTCATCTTGGAGAACGCAGGAAACAGAAAAATTGGCCAAACAATTGATCAGCTTTGCGAAATCATACAAGACGTGAACAATCCCCGTATTCGAGTCTGTCTCGATACGTGTCACCTTCATGCAGCAGAATACGATCTGCGATCGAAACAAAATTATAAACGTTTTCTTGATGAGTTCGATACAAAAATAGGGCTCGATCGACTTGAGGTGGTGCATATGAACGATAGTAAGGACAAGCTAGGAGATCTCAGAGATCGGCACGAAAATATCGGAGAAGGATATGTTGGAGTTGAAGTATTTACCAATTTTCTCAATGATCCTCGAACAAAAATGATTCCTTTTATCATTGAAACGCCTGGTTTTGACAAACAAGGTCCTGATAAAAAGAACCTTGATCTATTGAAAGGTTTTGTTCGAGAATAACGTGTTTTACGCGGTTCAAGATTAGAGGTATAATAACATCATGCTCAAACTTCCAGACTTCATAGCCGACTTCATGAAACAGTTTTCAAACGCAGGGTATAAAATATACCTCGTTGGTGGAACAGTCCGAGGACTAATAATGGATCATCCTGTCAATGATTGGGACTTCACGACTGATGCTACTCCAGAGCAGATTATGAAACACTTTCCTCATAGTTATTACAACAATCAATTTGGTACTGTCGGCATTCCTTTGAAACATGAAGATGACAATCTTGTACTTGAAGTCACAACCCATCGGAAAGAATCAGAATACACTAATATCCGTCATCCAGATAAAATTGAGTGGTCAAAGGATTTAAATGAAGATTTAGCGCGCCGTGATTTTACTATCAATGCGATCGCCTATGATGGAGAAACATTATATGACCCATTTGACGGACAAAAGGATATTAAAGACCGAATCATCCGAGCTGTAGGAGACCCAAATAATCGCCTGAAAGAAGATGCGCTAAGACTCATGCGCGCTGTAAGACAAGCTGCACAACTTGGTTTTCTTATAGAAAAAAGTACGAAAGACTCGATACAAAAAAATTCTCATCTCATCACTAGTATTTCCTGGGAACGCATTCGAGATGAATTTTTCAAAATACTCAGCTCAAAAAACCCAGCTGAAGGAATCCTATTTCTTAGAAACAACCACATTTTAAAAAATATTCTCCCTGAGGTCGAAGCAAGTTTTGGTGTTGATCAAAAAAGTCCCGAAAGACATCATATTTATGATGTTGGTACCCATCTGGTCGAATCACTACGACATTGTCCTTCTGCAAATGTGATAACTCGCTTTGCGGCTCTTATTCATGATGTAGGAAAAGTTGAAACGTATCAGAAAGATGAAAAAACGAAAATCATCACCTTTTATAATCATGAGGTGGTCGGTGAAAAACAAGCTGAGCAGATCGCGAATCGCTTCAAACTTTCAAAGGAGGAAAAGAAACAACTTGTCTTGCTTGTGCGTCACCATCAGTTTACCATATCTGAAGATCAATCAGACAAGGCAGTACGACGATTTATCCGACAGATTGGTGTCGAAAATATAGATGAAATGCTCGCGCTTCGGACGGGGGACAGATTGGGTTCTGGAGCAAAGGAATCTTCCTGGCGCACTGAACTTTTTATCAAGCGCCTAAGCGAAGTACAAAATGTGCCCTTTTCAATACATGATCTCAAAATCACTGGGACTGATGTAATGAAAACGCTCAATATTAAACCGGGACCTCAAGTCGGTGATATCCTCAAAAAACTGTTTGAAGAAGTGGATGATGGGAAGCTTCAAAATGAAAGAGACATTCTTCTTGAAAAACTAAACTCTATGAAAAAAACATCTGAATGATGTTTTTTTCATCACGTATAGACGTCTCTTCCCCATGGCCAGGATAAACGATTGTTTCTTCAGGTAGTTTTAGCAACTTTTCAAGCGACTTTTCCAATTTTTCCTTATCGCTATACGAAAAATCATATCTCCCAATTCCCGATTTGAACAATGTATCACCTGAAAAAAGAACTTTCTCATTTTCAAAATACAAACAACAACTTCCCGGCGTATGACCTGGTGTTTCAATAACAGATAATTGAAAATTCTGAATAACTAATTTTCCTGACTTTATCTTCGTTGTTAAACCTATAGGGATAACTACTGGATCATATTTCAGAAAATGTCGCGCAGTTTCAATGACTCGTTTAAGAAGAAATATATCCTTTTCATGAATATGGAGTGGTAATGTCGGACACGAAAGCTGTATCTCCCCAACAGCCATAATATGATCAAAATGCCCATGTGTTGCAACGATCCCTACAAGTTCTAGTCTCATTGTTTGAATTTTTTCAAGCAAAAAATCCGCGGTATCTCCCGGATCAATAAGAAGAGCTTTTCCATCTTTTTCAAGAAGGTAGCAATTTGATTGCATCTCTCCAATTGGATAAGTCTGAATATTCATATATTGTATTGTCATCCTGAACTCTTGGGACATTTTACATCCTGATTCAGGATCTTACAAATGATACTCCTCGACGAGAGAGCATCGAGGTATCTCGTGTCATCCCCGACTCCGATCGGGGATCCAGTCTGGATCCGCCAGCTGGCGGATGACATACGGGCAACCCCGACGCAGAGCATCGGGGAATTAAACCCTAAGAGGGATTAAGATGAGTCGGAATAGAAAATGTTTCTGTAGTATGTGATATTACCGATGGGGGGATAAATGTTTTTGACCTTTTTTGCCAGCCGAGATTTGTCAATACTTGTTCAACAGTTCCCTTTTCTATAATTTCTTCAAAAAATATTTCTACTAATTCTTCAAATCTTTGTTGAGCTTCCTCAAATGTATCGCCAGCAGTTGAAATATCCAAAGTAGGAGTGTAAGCAATAAAGCTTTTATCTTCTCGAATAATGGTCACTGGTAAGGAAAATTTGATTTGAGAATGTTTCATATCTAAAGGTAGTATATCAGAAAGTATCTAATGGGAGAAAATTTAATTTAGAGCCTGTTTGAAAACTTCTTCTTCATATAGTAGTCTGAGAGTATTTGATATATACTGAGGATATGCTCGGTAAAAAAATTATCAAGCCACTATCTATTGACATTCCTGTAGACACCTTCGGTCTCTATGCTATCTCTATCACCGCCCGCTGTCAGTCAGGGAAACTACTTGGTCTGTGGGGAGGAGAAAATCTTCGTGTAGAGATCGACGACGTTCAGTTCAGAGAAATACCGCCGGAAAAAAAGAATCAGAAGTTCGATATTCCCCCTGCATGGAATGGTACTGTATTGCAGGGGCGAGCAAAAACCGTCATCTTCCTTCTTGCACTAAACAAAGGGGAACATACCCTGAAATGCATACCCAATCCCAGTGCTACCATTGAAGACTACAGTGTGATTCCCATCAAAGATTCGCACAATATAGTATTCGAACTAAATACTCAAGCAGAAGACGGCGACACGCGACCTTGGTATACTTTCGCACTCATTAATCTCCCGCTCCATTCCCTCTCAGTCGATATTGCCGTCAACTGGCATTGGTTTGATGGAGATGATGCGAAACTGGTAGTCGACGGTGAAACAGAAGAAAAGCTGGAGAACAAACGATGGAAGAACTGGTACTGGCATGCCACGACAGGACAGGTATTCTCTGGAGCAAAACGAGAAGGGCACTCCTTTCAAAAAGAATTATCACAAGACATTCACTACATAGAACTCTGGGCAGATAGGACTCCTATGCTCCATACCGTCACCCTCAATCTGGGAGACTTCACTCTCAAACTTCCAAAACGTATTCCGACTGTTGATGATCCGATGTGGACAAAGGATTTTGAAGATGATCCACCAGAGATATTACTTGCACGAATTATTTTTGGTGAAGCCGCCAATCAAAGTAAAAAAGTAAAGATTGCTGTTGGTTGGTCTATCAAAAACAGAATTGGAAAAGGAGAATTAATAGATCCCCGTAAAAGATACGATGACTATCATGATGTTATTTTGGATAAAGATCAGTATGCATCTTTGACTGATCCTCGAGTAAGGCCGAAATTAGAAGATCCTTTATCTCTTCCTGATCCCGAAGATCGAGATGCATGGTTTGAGTCTTATGAAGCGGTCACAGCTGTAATCCAAAGCAAAATAGCTGACCCTACGGATGGATCATTATTTTTCCACGATGACAGTATGACTGAAGAAGATTTTTTAGAACAAGTTCCCAGAGCAACATATATCAAAAAGATAGGCAATATACTTTTCTATGGACTACAAGATTGATACGTTAAAAAAAATTGCATGGTTGCTTTTCTTTTGTTTCCTCGTCTTCTCTGGTATGGTTTTAGAAAAAACTGCGATGAGGAGAGAGACTGTCCCTACAGAAAAACTTGCAGTTCGTCATACTAATATTCTGGGCACTGCAGCATCAAACGGAAATCCACAAGTAAGACCAGCAATTGAGTGGTTAAATGACGAAGAATTTGCGGTGTATCGCGGGTGCGGGACAGAGTGTGAAACAGTATATATCTTCAACTTGCGGCAAGATGGTAAGCAAAAACTGTACTATGGCGTTGGGCACACCTGGTCACCCGACAAACAATATATTCTCGCTCATCATTATGCCGTCCAGTCAGGAATCACTGTAGGAGACAGATATGATAATATTCTGTTCGATCTCCGTCGGGAGTATCCTAAAGAATATGTCGGGACACATAAAGCAAGCTGGTCACCTGATTCTACGAAGTTGGCGCTTATCATACATCAGGACGAAAAGACAAGGATGGAACTGTTCGTTTTCGATGCTCAGAAGAATTTTCAGAAAATTGTACAAAAGCAGATCCAGACAAAAGAAGTCAACGATCTCTATTGGCAAGATAGAAAAACATTGATATATATAGATGCTTTGGAAAACATTTTTGAAGAGAATTTTTTTTGATAGTGTCTATTTCCTCAGTATTATCAGCTTATCCCGGAAATGGTATATACTATTACGTCAGCAACGTCCAAGCCAACACGAAAGTTTAGGCACTGGTAAGCTAATTCTTACCTATAAATCTTCTTTAGCGCTACATTAAGCTCTAAACACTCATTTAGACCTCTGTGTCCAACTGTTTGTCATCCCCTTGAAGAAGGGGATCCAGTCTAAAATTACATTATAAAATGTATATCTAGCTTGGATTCCCGCCTCCGCGGGAATGACAACCTATACCAAAAGTATAATAAATTTATTCTTAAAAGCCAGGGTTTACCGACCAGTGCCAAAGTTTATCTTCAACAATATTGCATATGACTACCGAACGAATGAACTACCCCGCAGCAAACAGCGGGGAATGAAAATACCCACGAGCTTACGCTTGGGGATTTTATTGCGCTGTTAAACTTTCCATCAATTGAAGATCCAGCATACAATCTCATTATTTGATAATTTACTTTCTCACCTTCTCAAGCCACACCGCAATAGGAGTTGCGACAAATGGCGAAGAGTATGTGCCCGTAATCGTACCGATAAGTAGCGTTATGGCAAAAAATCGGATCGTGTTACCCCCAAGAAGAACGAGTGCCAAAAGCATGAACATGATCGTGAATGAGTTATTGAGAGAACGAACCATGGTGTCGGTGAGAGCTTTGTTTGCAAACTCTTCAATGTTTCCCGTACCAAACCGTTTACGATAATCCCTGATTTGATCAAACACAACGATTGTGTCGTGAACTGAAAATGACATTGTAGTCAAGAGTGCAGTGACAAACAGAGTATCAAGCTCTGCACCAAAAAAGTATGAAAGTGCAGAGTATAGCCCTACAACAACAAGTGCATCATGAAAAAGTGCTACGATTGCTGCAACCGCAAAATTGAAATTACGGAATGCATAGGCGACATACAACAAGATACCAACTATGGCAATTGCGGTAGCACTAGCTGTCTTTCTGAGAGTCTCTGCACCTATCACCGGACCAACCGTTTCACTACGAATGACCTCTATCTTTGTTTTATTTTCACTCTCAAGATATGTACGGAGGTTCAATTCAGTCTGTTCATCAATCGCCTGAAGACGTAAATAAAATTGTGAGTCTGATCGTTTTTCAATCTCTACAATTTCAATTTCTTTGTCTGCAAGAGCTTTTTGAATTGAAGCTTCTTTGATTGTTGGTTCAAACTGATATTCAAGATTTGTACCTCCAATAAAGTCAATTGAGTAAATATATCCCCACTGCCATATCGCAAAAAGTCCAAACACAATCACCGAAACTGAAATTGTCAAATATAGTTTCCAGTAGTTTAAAAAATTAATCATATGTGAGTTTAATGAATAAGCGTAGTAATGTCAATTTGTGCAATCGCCATTTCGATCTCAAACGTACCGACTTGGCGATTAACAAATTGCGCGTTACAAGCTTATTGAATAGTTTTTATTTTTTATAAAAAAATTGTATTAATCTTCGAGTTATCACAATCCCCGTAAACAAACTGGTTGCCACACCAACAGCCAAAGTCAGAGCAAATCCTCGAACCAATCCAAACTGTGGTAAAAATTCCCAGTTTAATGGGTTAAACAAAATAAATGCGACAAGAAGCGTCGTGATATTTGCATCTTTTATCGCATCAATTGCGCGACCAAATCCGAGGCGAATTGTAGCATCAAACGATTTACCTTTTCGTTGTTCTTCTATAATTCGTTCAAAAATGAGAATGTTCGAATCCACAGCCATACCAATTGAAAGAACAAATCCAGCAACTCCAGGTAAGGTTAAAACGATTGGGACTGCGCGAAATATTGCAAAGGTTATGAGACCATAAATGAGAAGTGCTAGATTTGCGATCATCCCAAGACGACCATAATATGCAACCATAAAAATCATCACCATCCCTAGCCCAACCGCTCCTGCAGTTACACTCCTTTGCACTTCAATTGCCCCAAGTGATGGACCCACGCTCCGTTGCTCAACAAGGTTGATTGATAGCGGAAGCGCTCCTGAATTTATTGCAACTGCAAGTTGTTTCACGTCATCTGTTGTAAAACTTCCTGAAATGACGGCATTTCCATCACGAATTTCTTGTTGTACCGTTGGAGCTGAGATCAGCACATCGTCGAGAAAAATTCCAACCTGCTTTTGAATGTTATTTTTTGTGATCTCAGCAAACATTTTTCTACCTTCTTTTGTAAACTCTAGTGCAACTTCAAGTTGCCCATTTTGGCTGTCAAATCGTACCGTTGCTTTTTTTACATCTTTTCCTGTCAGATTGGTGATTTCTGTAAGATTGAAAAGTGCAAGTTGTGCTGATTTGGTTGAGTCTGGATCAAGATCAATTTCCCCCACATCTTCTTCTGATTTTTGCGTTTTGAATTGAAGTTGTGCAGTTTGGCCAATGAGCGCTGAAGCTTGGGCAACATCATACACACCAGGAAGATCAACAGAAATTCGATATATATCCCCTGCTTTGATCGTTCGAACGACTGGTTCCGACACTCCAAACATATTTACTCTTCGTTCAATGACATCTCGTGAAGCATTTAAGGCATCTTCTAGGTCTGATTGCTTTATTGCTGATGTATCTGCTTCAAATACAAGATGACTTCCCCCCTTTAAATCGAGTCCTAGCTGAGTCTTAAATTCTTTGAAGTATCTAAAGCTTGTTCCTTGAATGTTAATTACCAAAGGTTGTATTTCAACATCTATGTTTTGCCCAAACGCAGCAAATTTAATAGGAATAGTTCTTGGTAGATCTATCCATAGAACAAGAATTGCAATCAAAAAAATGAGTGTGTAAGAAATATATTTCATGTGATGCAATGTATAAAAGTACTACAAATATAATGATTGGCTATTTTACCAAATCTTCTTCCTGTCCGACGAGCATTACTTTTGGCTGTTTCAGAAACTTCCAGATGAAAGGATCATTGTTCTTCTTGCGAAATTGAAACTCGTCAACGGTCATCACGGTAAAGTTGATTTCCCACCCAAACTCTTTCTTTGCAGAGTTCATAATACTTTCAACTTCTGGAACGACTATCACTCCGACAAAAAGTGCATAAATTTCATCTTCTTTGATTGGAGTTCGCTTGACGTATTTTGTAGAAAGAACGATGAATTTCACCTTTCCGAGTCTGCTGTTATTTTTTAGGAGAAGATCCGCAAGCGATGTGGATTTTGTAAATATTCTCAGGAATTCATCATACAAAATATAGTTCTTGTTAAGTGTATAAAACACTTTATTGGTGCGACGTTCACGAATAAGCACTTTTGCATCATGAAGGATATCAAGTTCGCGCTTTACTGCATTTACTTCCTCATCTATCAGACGGACAATTTCCCGAAGATAATAACTATCATCAATATGATGAAAATACAGTTCGAGTATTTTTCGCCGCACCTTTGATGGGATGATATTTTCTAACATAATCTTTAGAAGTCAACTTTGTTTCCTTCTGGTAATATCTCAATCCAAATTTTCCCTGCAACAAGCTCTATTTCTGCCCCATCTGCATCATAGAACCTCATCATGTCTACTTCTTTTGGCTTCTTCCACGTTCCCTCTATGGCAAATCCGTTCTGGAATACTATGGCATCACCTTTTCCTATCACATCATACAATAGATGCTGTCCATGCTCATATCCATCATTTGCGGTACTTTCATCTGCAAATGCTACGACAACATTTCGTGAAGAAAGTTGTTTATCTGTATTGAAATCAATATGTGGCTTCCCGCCGTTTGATCTTAAGTATGTATTTGTGATTTTGTCATATTTCCACTCAACGACATAATCAGACCCAAGCGAGCCATCCCAAAAACCAAAATTTATTTTTGCCACCGTTCCTCGCTCTTCCACTTTTGCATCACCTTTAAAAGTCCAAGGTTCCCAATCTTCGGTCCATTCGACACCATCTTTATCAACATTGGTAAGGTCTCGATTTTTGGCAGCAAACGCCCAAAGTTTTTCGGTATTTGTGTAGACAGTATGCTCCGTTGCTCTACCCGGTAGTCGATCATAATCTCGCCAATAATTTGGGAATGGAACAGCAAATTGATCCAAGTCATTATTTTGATACCATCCCAAATCTTTTATCTCACCAAGAGCATCGGCTGGTCCAGGCGTATTTGCACCTCCTACATGAGCATACAATGGATTCTCTCCAAACCCCTGAAGTAACTGTATAAAATACATTCGTGCAGAACGAACCGAACCAACAATTTCTGGATTTTCACAGTAAAATAATGTCAAAAATCGTGTGATTCCACCTTCTGCAACAACCTCATGAACGACATCAGCTGATGACAATCCAGATTGAGGACGTGCTTCAACATTATTTTGTACCATGATTGCCAGCGGTCTTCTCGACTCCCATTTAGCTTTTTGTGCTTCCGAATACAATTTTCCATTCAAAGGACATGGTTCAGTTTTTGGCGCTCCGTCTTCATCTGTAGTATTTCCGCCCGTTGGAACGTCGTATGAAACTTTTTTTGTTGATGTCTGGGCACTGAAGAAACTATATGATGCAAATGTTGTAAGAGCATATACTATCACCCCTAGAACAATTAATATTTTTTTATCCATGTCTAGTGTTTTTTGAAAAAATAATAATACTCACATTGTAGACTACAAATAATAGATGCGTCAATCAGATTTATTTAATCTACGTGTGACAACCCAAGATACACTAAGCCTTGCAAACCGTTCATTATGCACGATGAATTTATATAAAAAATTTGAACAAAGAATTTTCTATTGTAACCTCTTGCATATAAGGTGTCAATATGATTAAATGACCTCATGCCAAAGAAAACGAAGAAGCAAAAGCTCCATGCCGCTCAAAGAAGGAAATCTCTTGTTCTTCGCGTCCCATCAATAAAAAAAGAAGTTGTTACCAAATCAAAAGATTTCTCATCTACCACTCCAATATCAACAGAGGGTCATAAAATTAACCAAGATGCCACTCGTAGCGTATTGTTTGGAGATATAAAAGAATCCTCCGTTGTGTTCAATAGGGATCTTTCGAAAAGTCTCATTATTTCTACTATATTGGTTGCCATACAGTTAGGGCTTTTCTTATCAGCAAAAAATAATTATTTTGATATCTCGTCAGTTATTCGTTTTTAATACTGAAAGGGGGTGAAATAAAAATGGATCAAATCGAATTTTACGATGTAAAAAACAAAATGAAAGTCTCAGTACCTTCGTCAACTGTAGAAAAAGTTACGTACGAAAGAGAAACAAAAAGTGGAGCAACTCAAGTACGATATGCATTAAAAGCAGTCAAAGATGGTGTCAAACTCACAAAGTTTGTATCAAAAGAAACCTGGGATAGTATTGCAGGATAAAGCCTAAATCCAGAATACATCAATGTAGGGAAGCGTATTGACTTATGCTTGTTGTAGTTGAAACGTATGTAAAATACGGTATTCTGGAAATGGTTTTTTTTCAATACGTTGATATAAGTGAATCGTATCGAGTGGAAATCCAGTATCAATCTTTATTTTTTCAAGTTTTTTCTTGAGATGAAAATACTGTTGCTTTGAGGGTAGTTTATATTTTGCGATTGTTGTGTATGGCGTATATTTGTCATTCTTCTGAGGTACCTGCTCTCCGACTTCTATAATGATTCTGTTGTGAACCAGTTCGAGAGTTTTATTTCTGTCAAACGCCACGTTGATAGCTATATCCTTTTTTACAAATATTTTTATCCCAAAAATATTCAACACCGAAGTGTCTACGTCAAAAAGAGTCTGTTCAATACCCTCAATGACATCGTTTAACCTCTCCTCCGACCTCTCTCCGAAAAAAAACACTGTGAGATGATAATTCTCCTCAGGAATCCAAAAAAATTCTGGATAATCATCTCGAATTTGTAGCATTGCATCACGGATGG
>Ga0210019_1001226_pt1 | contig 28259 bp, 31 predicted proteins | sample CryGeyCG2114_020_2_FD_183969 | JGI IMG/M metagenome (GOLD analysis project Ga0210019, IMG submission 183969) | Groundwater microbial communities from aquifer - Crystal Geyser CG11_big_fil_rev_8/21/14_0.20 (SPAdes) (version 2) | ecosystem: Environmental > Aquatic > Deep subsurface > Groundwater ...
AACCGGCCACCAAGAAAATTCTCGACCGGCACTTAAAAGATGAAGCCTGGGGACAGTTTTTCGATAAAATCGATGAAGTCCTGGATATCCTCTCGCCCGGCAAATACGCTAACTGGTCCAAAGAAGGCAAAGAAAAATATCAGCGGTCTTTAACCCGCTCCGCCCGCTCACTTCTTCGCTAACTCATTAACGACAATAAAATCACGCTCGCCACAATCACCCCGGCGCCGGCCATTTGCCGCCGCGTCATTTTTTCTTTCAGCCACCACCAGGCTAAAATGCAAATCAGCGGCACGTATAAATTCACCACCGGCATCACCAAACTGACTTGTCCGGCCGCTACTGCCAGGAAAAATGCCAAGCCGCCCAAGTTAAAAACTATCGTCGCCGCAATTGTCTGTTTCCCGGAAACAGACTTCACTAAAGATAACAGCTTTTTTTCTTCCCCTTCAATCAGCAGCCAAACTAAACTAATCAGCAGCATCCAAGCGGTATTCATCAGGCTGTAACTGGTCGGACCCACTGTATCAATGGCATACTTACCGGAAAAGTTAATTACGCCATAAATCAAACCATAGCCTAGACCCCAAACAATTCCCCGGCTGATTTTTCCGGACAATTTCTCCGGCCAGGCCATAATCACTATTCCGCTGATCACCGCCGCAATTAATACTCCCTGCGGTATATTAAGTCTTTCGCCCAAAAACAGCACGGCTAAACCGGCAGTAACCAGCGGATTAATCGAGCCGGCGACACTGATTAAAGCCGCCTCAGCCCGGCTTAAAGCAGTTAAAGTAAACACAAACGCCACCCCCGGCAACAGAGCTAAACCGGCCGCCGTCCAGTTAAACTGCCAACCGCCGTTTATCAACCAATACAAAAACCACCAGGCACCGAATGCCAAAGCGTTAAGTAAATACACCAAACAAAGCGGTAAATAATTAACCCCTTTTTTGAGCATCACGATACCGATCGCCCAAAACACCGCCGTCACTAATGCCAAAATCAACCACATGTGCTAAATTATACTGGATGAAAAAATTATTGTTCATCGTAATTATTTTCCTCGCCCTCCTCGCCGCCGCCGGCTGGTATCTGTTAAAACCAAAAGCCCTGGGAATAAGTTACACCCCAAAAGACCTCGAGCAGATCAAACAAAAAATCGCCGTCACTTTTGCGCCCCTACCGGCCGATCAGGCCGCCACTAAAACCATTATTGTTTCCGGCGCCCACCCGGTCGACCAAACCTTCACCAGCGCCGAACTGACTGCCGCCGCCAGCAACCGCCACAATGACTACGCCTACTTCCCTTTCCGCAATATTCAGATTCGCGTCAATGCCGACGGCACGGTCGAAGGTTCCGGCACCATCAATTATCAGGATGCCGTCAACTATTTATTAACTTTAGGCGTTTCCCAAAAAAACATTACCGAGGGCACGGCCAAGTATAAAATTCCCAATACTAATTTGCCGCTTTACCTCAAAGCTTCCGGCACGATCACCAACAACGACAGCCAAATTAACTTCAGCGCCGCCTCAATCGCTAATATTAATGTTCCGGAGAATTTAATCAAAGAGTTTCAGCCGGCCGTCAACAGCTTAATTGAATCGGTCATCAAATCCCGCCAGCCCAGCTATCAAATCGACAAATTAGAAGTTGTTAATGGCCAAGTTCACTTTTTAGGCACCAGCCCAGACGTCGAAATGGCCGCGAAAACATTAAATTAATTACTTGATCGGGTCATACGCAATAATCCGGGCATACTTACGTCTTATTACATCATAAACCCAGCCTGATTCCTCGATCCGCACATCACCAAAACACTGTTCCATAAATGTTTTAATTTGCTCGACTGTTTGCCCGGAATAACTATGCATTTTTTCGGCATAGGCTTTAGCTAATCCAAAAATCGTCTGCATCTCCGAAAAAGTACTCATCGGTATTCCCCAATCCCTAACTCTTTTCTCCAAATTCTCCATAAAAATTCTTTGATCATCTGCGTCACCGTAACCTTTTTGTCCCTGTCTCTCCCCGATTCGCCAGGTAGTCACCGCTCGACCGTCCGGCTTTAACATTTTTACCCATTTTCGCAACACTTTTAACCTTCCTTCTTCAGGAAATCTGGTCAAAAATGCATCAGTAGTAATCGCGTCATATTGCACCCCTTCTCCGTCAAAAACTAAAGCATCTCTTTGTATAAATTTCATTCTTTCCACTTGCTCCGGCTTAAAAACTTTCTGGCAAGTTAATAACGGCGTCGGGCAAACATCTAAAACATCAATTTTTGCTTCTGGATTGGTCGCTTCTAAAACTATATCCGCCATCGACGGCGTCGCTAAACCAGAGATTAACACCCTTGCCCCCTGCCGATCATGAGAAGCTGTCCATAATGCGCCTTTATAGAAATCTTCATGAGCCCACGGACTAGAAACCATGCCCATTAAATCTAATAGGGAGAAAACCGCATGGTAATCGGCACAGCCTTCGGCAGTACTGGAAGTAAAGTCTTTCCAGCCCTGAACGCAAGTGTGTTTATTAAAAACTAACCCTGCGGACACTTCATACCAATGTACCATTTTATCCCTAATGGCGGCTTTTTCCGGAGTTAATACGGCCAAATCCTCTAGAGCCATTTTTTTATCTCCGCTAAAACTTCCGGCAACTCCCGGTAACCCGCCTCGCCGTTTAGGTGTTTTCCACCCGGTACTATATTTAATTCTCCGCCCAGCTGATCCGTTATAAATCGAGGTTGGGATAACGGCACATAAGGATCATTGTCACCGTCAAAAATGACGAATTTTTTGCAGTTTTGCTTAATTCTATTCCAGTCAAACGGATGATTGATAAAACTTCGCAATAATTTGTCAAAGTCTTCACCCAAATGTAATTCTCCATAAAACGGAGCTGCCAAAATACTGGCCAAAATCGGGCTAGTTCTTGATTCCAACAACCTCATCGCCAAGACCGCTCCCATCGAATGGCCCACAAAGATGCTATCTTTATTCACATATTGTTGATACGGCTCAAATGTTTTCAACCATGATTTTAAACTTTGCCCTTCCGGCGTGGGAAAGCGCGGCACAAATACTTCAATGCCTAATTTTTTTAACTCTCTCTCTAGCCAGGGAAACCAATTGCCTTCCGGTGAGCCCATCGTGCCATGGAAAATGAACGCATTCATAAAATCTCCCCCATCACCTTCGGCAACTCTTTCACCAAATCCGTCGCGTTAAAATACGGCCCAACCAAAACATATAGCCGATCCCCGGCTAGACCGTTTAGATAAGTCCCGCAACTGGCCGCCAAAAAGGCGTCGTTCTGGCAATAAAGCGCCGCCACCAAGCCCGCCAAAACATCGCCCGTCCCCCCTTTGGTCATCCCCTCGTTGCCGGTTTGATTAATTAAACACTGCTTCGAATCACAAATAATATCTTCTTTCCCTTTCAAGACAATCGTGCAGTTATATTTTTTCGCCATCTTATCTGCTGGTTCATTGCCAAACAAAATTTTATACTCCTGGTGATGCGGGGTAATAATCATCTGGGAATTCAATAATTTCTTATCCATCACCTGCAGCGCCCCGCCGTCCACCACCCATTTTTTATTCTGATGTTTTGCCAGTAAAACATTGACTTTTTGCTTAGTTAAATCAGACCGGTCCATTCCCGGACCGATCAAAGCGCAGTCGGCTTCGCCAATATACTCATCCAGCTTGCCAATTGGTACGATAATCCCGTCATGGAATCGTTCTTTTTGCTTTTTAACGATCGCTTCATTAACCGGCACCGACGAGTAAAACACCATGTCCACAATCCGGGAGGCCGCTTCTAAACTCCACATGCTCGCCGAGTGGAATAAATTACTCCCGCCGATCACCAGCAACTTGCCGTTTTGCCCTTTATGAGAACTGCGTGGAAGTTTATATAATCTTTTTAAATCAGCTGGATTAAATTTTTTCATATAAAGTTTTTCTGATTAATTTTACGCTACTAACCGGGTCTTTAAAATGAATTGTCTTAAATCCCAATTTTTCTGCCGCCGCCACATTTTCAATAAAATCATCCACAAACAAACATTCTTTCGGTCGGAGCGACAAACTTTTGCAAGTTAAGTAAAAAATCTCCGCTCCCGGTTTCCGCAATTTAACCACCGAAGAATCAATCACCACTTCAAAATATTTTAGATAATCGATGTATTGGTCTAATTCTTCTTTCACTCCTAGATCGGCATTAGTCAATAAGGCTCGTTTAAACTTTCCCTGTAATTCCTTCAATAATTGAAACGTTGGTTCTATCCTGGTAAAACCTTTAGGCACTATTTGGCGCAGTTCCCGCCAACGATCAATTTGCCCGACATCTTTCATTGTCATTTGCAAATGCCAATCAAAAGATTGTTTGCCAATTTCCGGCTCCGGCGCAAAACGCAAATAAGCTTGTAATAAGGCATTGTAGTCAACCTTGATTAACCTGGAAAATCGACGAAAAGTTTCTTGCCATTCGACTACTACTCCGCCGCCGTCAAAAATAACCGCTTTAATTGCCATAAATTTGCTGTAACCAATATTCATGAAACTTGGTCGTCGTCAATTCCGGATGGAAACAGGCGGCTAAGTAAAATTTTTGGCCCACCCGCTGCTCGCAGGCAATAATTTCCCCGTGATTTTTGGCTAAAACTTTGACGCCGGGACCGACGGACTTAATCCGCGGCGCCCGGATAAACACCGCTTCCATTGGCCCAAGTTTTGTCCCGATTTTTTGCTCAAACGATTCTGTCTGCCGGCCGTAGGCATTCCTATCAATCTTTATATCCATCAGTTCTAAAGTTTCCTGCCCGGTTTCTTTGTGCAAAGTGTTCTTCGCCAGCATAATCGCCCCGGCACAGGTGCCGAAAATACACCTCACTTGCTTCATTTCTGCCCACATGCCTTCGCTTTGGCAGAGCTTAAATAAAGTCGTGCTTTCACCCCCGGGCAGAATCAAACCATCAAGATTTTGAAGAGATATTTTAGTTCTAACTTCCAAGATTTCAATTTTAAATTTGAGTTTTTTGGCCGCCTCCCGGGTTGCCAGAACCTGCTCGATGACGTCACCATGAAAGGCCAAAACCCCAATCCGTTTCATTAAATCCCGCGGCTGGCCAGTTTGACTGCCAACTGATCAATTTCCTGGCCCGGCATGGCCTCGCCCAAACCCTCGCTCACCCGGGTAATAATCTGGGCATCATTAAAATGCGCCGCCGCCTCGACAATGGCTTTGGCCCGTCGCGTCGGATCACTGCTTTTAAAAATCCCGGAACCGACAAACACTCCGTCTACCCCCATTTGTAAACACAAAGCCGCATCAGCCGGAGTAGCAATCCCGCCAGCGGCAAAATTAACCACCGGCAGCCGGCCTAATTTGGCCGTCTGCAACACTAGCTTAAGCGGCACTCTTAATTCTTTAGCCACTGTTTGCAAAGCTTTGTTTTTCTTCTTTAAATAGAGGGTGCGGACCGCCGCTATCCCGCTATTAACCGCCCGGATATGCCGCACCGCCTCAACAATATTACCGCTCCCGGCTTCGCCTTTAGTCCGGATCATCGCCGCCCCCTCATTAATCCGCCGCAGGGCTTCGCCCAAATCTCTACAGCCGCAGACAAACGGCACGGTAAACTTAGTTTTATCAATGTGAAATTGTTCATCGGCCGGGGTCAGGACTTCGCTTTCGTCAATATAATCCACCGCTAGCGCTTCCAGCACCTGGGCTTCGGCAAAGTGGCCGATCCGGCACTTGGCCATGACCGGAATCGTTACCGCCGCTTGAATTTCTTTGATCATTTTCGGATCGCTCATGCGAGCCACTCCGCCGTCGGCGCGGATATCCGCCGGTACCCGCTCCGGAGCCATGACGGCTACCGCGCCGGCGGCTTCGGCAATCCGGGCGTGCTCGGCATTAACCACATCCATAATTACCCCGCCTTTGAGCATTTGAGCTAAACCGGATTTTAATCTGAAAGTGCCTTTTTTCATCAAAATCATTATACTACCACTAAACCACGCCCCCTTGCTTTCCTTATTTTCCGTGTTATATTACGCTAGTGCCTGCCCTAAGCAGGTTTTTATTTTATTATGCCGCCAACAATAGAATATCAAGAAGTCAATACAAACTTTCATGGTTTAGGCCTTGAAAGATTTCGTTTCTCTGAAAACAACCCCGCCAAACAATGGTGGGACTCAATTAACACTACCGAATTTACTTCCGATCAACTTCGAACTGCTCCCGATTCGGCTTTGGCTATTTTAAGAAGTGCCGCCGCCGTCAGCCTGCTCAAACAACAACCATTGACCATAGGCAGTGGTGACAAATATCAAAACACCGAAGTTGAATGGTTAACAGACCGTGCTTTTCCCTTAAAAACCGCCAACACTGAACCAAATTATACTGAATCAAGAGACAATGGCGGCACTACTGATTACGTTACCCCATTAAAAACTGACAAAGGTATTTTGGAAATCGTGCTTAATCCGGCTTGGGGAATTTCCTGGCGGTTATCTCCGGCTCAACCAAAAGAATCTCCTTTTGCCGCCGCCGTGACCCAATATCCCCAATTGGCTGTCACCCTCCCCGAAGATCGGTCCCAACCGCCAAAAGATAGTGATCGTTATCGAGAACCGCATTTTCTTTCGCCGCACCTATTGGCAGAAATTACCAGCAGATACAAAATTAACTTTCAATATCTTACCGCCGATTTAAACAACTTACTTACTGATTTATTAGTCCATCAGGATACCGGATTTTCTTTCGGTAGTATTAATTCAGGTAATAACCTGCTTCTTCCCGATAACGGTTTTGGTTGCTTTTCCATCGCCAACCCCTCACAAGGAGTCGAGGTCGGCTTTTGGTTGGGTAAAGAACTCGGCACGAAATTTGTCAATATTGACGGCTATCAACCTTCTAAAGCTAATCAGTTACCGCCATTAGCACAAGAAGCGGTTACGCTTAATAAAATTCTTAGACCGCTTCACTATTTAACCTGATTTATACCAAACTCTCCCCGGTCATCTCTTTAGGCTGATTAATTTCTAAAAGTTTTAACAGCGTCGGGGCAATATCCACCAACCCGCCCTCATCAACCTTTATTTTATCAACACGATCACTTTGAATAATAAATGGTACCGGATTGATCGTGTGGTAAGTAGTCGGTTCTTCGGCATTACCATGGTCGGCGGTAATCAACAAATCATAATTATTTTCCCTCGCCGCCGCTCCCAGCTTCCCTAAACACCCATCAATTGTTTCCACTGCTTTAATAATCGCCGGAAAGTTGCCGGTGTGGCCGACCATGTCCGCGTTGCACAAATTGGCAAAAATTACCTCATGCGTTTTCTCCCTCATTGCCTGCAAAATTTCGGCCGTAATCTCTCTGGCCCGCATCTGCGGTTTCTCGTCATGGGTGGCAATATCCGAATACGAATCGATCATGATCCTGTCCTCGCCCTCAAACGCTTCTTCCCGCTTGCAGTTTAAGAAAAAAGTTAAGTGGGCAAATTTTTCCGTTTCCGTCACCCGCAGCTGTTTAATTTTATTTCTGGCTAAAATTTCTCCCAAAGAGTTATTTAATTCCACCGGCGGAAACGCCACCGCCACCGGATATTCCGGCTTATACCGGGTCAAAGTCAGCCACTCTACCCCTTTCGGACCTTTTTCCAAAAATCTTTCTAATAACTGTCGCGGCCGGTCGTTCCTAAAATTAAAAAATATCGCGCCGTCTCCAGTCTTGACTGGCCGAAAATCTTTTGTCCGCGTTGGTTTAATAAACTCATCAGTAATTTTTTTAGCATATCTTATTCTAATAATTTCACTGGCAATTGTTTGGCTTGGCTGCCCCCTGGTTAACAATCGATAAGCTTTGTCCGTCCTCTCCCAATTATGGTCCCGGTCCATGGCAAAGTACCGCCCGGAAACGCTGGCAACTTTTGCCTGCCGCTCTAAATCCTCAATAAAGCCCAAACCGGACCGCGGCGAGCAATCCCGGCCGTCGGTAAAAGCATGAACCATCACTTTTTTTAATCCCAAATCTTTGGCCATTTTAATTAAGGCAAACAAATGGCTGTAATGCGAATGCACTCCGCCGTCAGACACCAAGCCCAGTAAATGTAAAGTTGAATTTCTTTGCTTGATATTACCGATTAATCGATTAATCGATGAATTGGTAAAAAATTCCCCCGATTCGATCGCCTGGCTGATTTTCGGCAAGTCCTGGAAAATGATCCGGCCCGAACCCATAGTCATGTGGCCGATTTCACTCGTTCCCATTTGGCCCTTGGGCAACCCCATTGCTTCTCCGGAAGCATGCAAAACCGCGTGCGGATTGGCATGCCACAACCGCTCAAAATTCGGCGTCTTGGCCTGACGGATGGCATTGCCCTCGTCCCGGTCCCGCAGTCCCCACCCGTCCAAAATCACCAAGCACACCCGCTTTTTCATTCCCTATTTTACTAAATTTCTCCTCATATTGACATATCCACACACACAGTAAGATCAACTCAAGATGAGTGAGACTGATTCATTACCAAAAGAAAAACCGTGGTATGACGAGGTGGAAAATGAAACCCCGGAAATGCTCCAAGCCTGGCTTCAACTTCTAGACAAACAAGTGGCTGATCCAAATCTTCAAGTAACGATACTAGGAAAAGAGGATATAGCTCGTGGGCGAAATTTCATCGCTGGAAGATTGGCAAAACTTCAACCCCAAGAAACTCCCGCCCAATAACCATTACCAATTAATCGATGAATTGGTAATATCTTCACTACGATCATTCGTATAATTGAAGTGCCGTCACTTTGCTCCCGCTTAAACTTTTTGAGTTTTAACCCGAGCCTTGTCCGACAGACGATCTAGTATCTTATTTGTAGAGGGATATTTTGACATCTTTACCATAGCTTTCGTACCAGCTTTCGTTATGTAAAACACTTCGTTACCATATAGTATTCTGTTTAAAATATCAAAAAAATTGTTTCTGGCCACCGTCGCTGGGATTACCATGCTCATATATCTTACTCTAACACTAAATGTACACTCTGTCAACTATGTACACTAATAGTTCATTTCCTAAATGGATTAGTAAACATCGCCAGTTCACCCAATTCTTTTTCGATTTTTAGCAGCCGGTTGTACTTGGCCACCCGCTCGCTCCGGCAGGGGGCGCCGGTTTTGATCTGGCCGGTGCCGGCCGCCACTACCAAATCGGCAATAAAATTGTCCTCGGTTTCCCCGGAGCGGTGCGACACGACCGCCGCCCAGTCATTTTTTCTGACCAAGTTAATCACCTCGGCAGTTTCCGTCAAAGTCCCGATCTGGTTTAGCTTCACCAAAACCGCATTGCTGGCTTTTTCCTTAATTCCCCGCTCAAGGCGGGATTTATTGGTGACATACAAATCATCGCCCACGATCTGAATTTTACTGCCTAATCTTTCGGTCATTAGCTTCCAGTTGACCCAGTCATCCTCGGCTAAACCATCCTCAATCGAAACAATCGGATACTGTTTTAACCATTCTTCGTAAACGCCGATTAAACCCAAGCTGGATAATTTTTTATTCTCGGTTTTTAAAATATACTCGCCGCTCTCAAAAATCTCGCTGGCCGCCGGGTCCAAGGCAATACCGACTTGCTCCCCGGCTTTGTAACCGGACTGATTTATCGCCTCAACCAGTAAATTAAGCATCTGCTCGTTCGTGGCCATTTTCGGCATAAAGCCGCCCTCGTCACCCACGCCCACGCTTAAACTTTTAGCCAATAAGTTTTTCTTTAAAATCTGGTAAATCTCCGCCGACCAACGCAAACACTCACTAAAATCTGACGCTCCCAAAGGCACAATCATAAACTCTTGCAGGTCCGCCGAACCCAAGGCGTGTTTGCCGCCGTTTAAAAGATTAAGCTGCGGCACCGGCATCAGCCAGGTATCGCCCTGGTCTTTAAAAAACTTTTGGCGTAAATAAACATAGAGCGGCTGCTGATTAATCTCTGCCGCGGCCCGGGCGGCGGCTAAACTTACCCCCAGAATGGCGTTCGCCCCCAAACGGGTTTTATTTTCCGTGGCGTCCAGTTCAATCATAATTTCGTCGATCTGTTCCTGGTCGGTAACGTCGGTGCCGATCACTGCCGGCCCGATCATCTTCTCCGCGTTTTCGACGGCCTGCAACACCCCTTTACCAAAAAACCGCCGGTTGTCATTGTCCCTCAATTCCGCCGCTTCGTGACTGCCGGTTGACGCCCCGCTTGGCACGATCGCCTGACCAATTTTCCCGCCTGCTTCTACCCATACCGCCACCGTCGGATTGCCGCGCGAGTCCAGTACTTCCATTGCCTCAACTTTCTTAATCTTGACCATGACTTATCTTACCCTTCTTACCCTATTTTTCAAACCGCTTGAAGTTTTGGTCAAATAATCCGGCCAGTTTTTTGGCTTCCCGCTCGTAGGCGACTTTATCCATCCAGGTATCGCGAGGGTTAAACTTCTTGGGTACCATCAAGTTAAACGGCGCTAATTTATGATAATCGGCGCTGGCCATCCGGGTATTCTCGGTTTTACCGGTGCCGGACAGGCCAAAAAACAAGCGGACCACGTGCCCAAAATTACTACCTGCCGTTTCACCTTCAGGGTGAGAACCTGAAGGTCGCAAAAACATATTTTTAAAGAAGTGTACCTGCCAGGCAATTTTGGTATACAACCGCACCTTCATCTGCACCGTTTTCCTCGCGCCGAACTTGGTCACCCGGCCTTAGTTTTGCTCCGCAAATTGCTTCAAACTATCCATGCCTTTTTTAATTTGATCCTGAGCATTGGCAAAACTGAAGCGGATAAATCCCTCTGCCCCAAACGGCGAGCCCGGGGTGACAGCCACACCGCCTTCTTCCAATAGCCGGTGGCAAAAATCCTGGTCGTCCTTTTGACCAAAACCTGTTTCAGTTCCGGAATTCCTGTCGTCGACGTGTACTTGGTAAAACCGTCGTCGAGCGCTTTTTTGGCGGCATTCTTGATCGGTTCATTCTATCAGAGTTTTATTTTGTCAATTTTCCGCTTATACTTTTCCGGAATTAAGTGTTCATCGGTCGTCGTAATAATCGTCTGCTGTTTTTCCAAAAGTTTAAGCACGGTCTCCCGGTGTTCATAATCAAGTTCCGAAAAGATGTCATCGAGCAAAAGCAGCGGCGCGGCGGCATACTCCAATTCCGCCAGCTTCAAGCCAAAAACCGCCATCCGCTGTTCGCCCCGGCTGCCGTAAAGGCTTAAATCTTTTTCCAGTTTGCCGGCTCTTTGGTAAATAAACCTAAACTCGTCGCGGTGCGGCCCGACCAGGGTTTTAGCCGCCGCCACTTCATTGCGCTCATACTGTTTCAGGCGGGCCTCGGAAATCGCGCTTTTATCATATAAAAGTTTAAGCGGCATTCCCCTCTTGGCAATTTTTTGGCCGACAAAATTCAAGTATTCTTCTCGTTTGGCAGTAATTTCCCCGCCATTTTTAATCAGCAATTTATCCCAAAACAGCAGCTGCCGTCTTTCCGCTTGGCCGTTGCGCAGCTGCTCCAGCAATTTATTTCTCTGGCGCAGGCCTTTTTTATAAGAGAGGCTCGAACGCCGGTATTCCCGGTCGGCCTGCTCCAAAACAAAATCCAGGTAGTGACGGCGGATCGACGGACTGCCCAAAATTAAGTCGATGTCTTCCGGCCGGAACAAAACACAGCGCAGGCGGCCGATAAAATCCATTTTTCTTTTGGCCACATTGTTAATAAAAAACCGCTTGGGTTTAGTCAAAACAACGCCTAAAACCACCTCGGAGGTGGCGGATTTTTCACCTCCGAGGTGAATTTCCCCAATTACCCTCCCGAACTCCTGGCCATAAAGCATCATCTGCTCATCTTTTTCCGCCCGGAAGCTGGACCCGGTCGCCAGTAAAAAAATTGCCTCCAACAGATTGGTTTTACCGACGCCATTGTTGCCAATAATTAAAGTGGTGCTGCCGGAAAAATCAAAGTTTTGTTTTTTATAGCTTCTGAAGTTTTGCAAAATCAAACTTTTTATGATCATTTTTGACACTTGGGGCAGAAGTACGTCCCCCGGCCGCCCAATTTTATCTTAATAATTTTTGCCCCGCAGCGGCGGCAAACGGTTTTGTTCTCATAAACCAGCAGCTGGTTTTGGAACCGGCCCGGCTTACCAAAAACATTAACAAAGTTTTCGTCACTGGCCGTAGTTCCGCCGGCCTTAATCCCCTGGTTAATTACTTGCCTGACGTATTTATGTAGGAACCGAACCTCCAGTCCTATAATTTTATTGGCTGGCCGCCGGGGATCAATCCCGCTACAAAACAAAACCTCATTAGCATAAATATTACCAATTCCCCCCGTCTTCTGCTGATCCAGTAGCACTAATTTTATTGCCCGCCCGGTACTGGCCAAAATTTTCTCTAAATACTTCACCGTAAACTCCCTGTCCACCACGTCCGGGGGTAATTTGGTAAAATGTTCCTGTAATTGTTGGTTCGTCACCACTTTAATCCAGCCAAATTTCCGTAAGTCGTTAAAAATCAACCGGCCGCGGCTAAGCTCAAACACTACCCGTGTGTGCTTGCCAACCTCACCCTGATAAATCAACTGCCCGGTCATTTTTAAATGGACCAGTAAGTTCAAATCCCCCTCCAAATCAATCCAAATCATTTTGGCTTTTCTCTTCACCGCCACGATTTTTTTGCCCATGACCTTCAGGGACTCTCCCTGAAAGCTTTTTTTGTGTAATTTTTCCACCAGTTTTATCTTTTGTCCCACCAAAACCCTATCCAGCTGTCTTTTGATCGTCTCGACCTCGGGTAATTCCGGCATGACTTATTTTAACAGATTAAACCGTCTTAATGCCGAGGTTAAAATTATATCCACCACCCTAGTCAGATCATAACCGGCGGCCCGGGCCGAAAGCGGAAAATAGCTGATTTCCTTGCCGGAAAAATTTAATCCCGGCAAGGTATTAATTTCCAAAAAATAAAACCTGCCTGTTCGTCCCATGCGCCAATCGATCCGGGCACAATCATTTACCTCCAAAGCTTTAAATACTTTAACCGATAACGCCTTGATTGTTTGAATTTGCCGTCTTATCAGTTTTGCCGGACAAGCGTAAGCCTCAGCCTGATCGGTTAACCTGTCTTCATAAAGCCATTTCAACTCATAACCGGCGATCCGGTGAAAACCCTTTGGCAGAAAGGCAAACTTTTGTTCCAGAATTGGCAGCACTTCCGGCTGGTCCCCTAAAAGTGAGACGGTAAACTCCCGGCCGTCAATGTACTCCTCAACCATTACCGGTCGAAACTGCCTAAGCATTAACCTCAACCGCTTATAGAGTTGAGACTTATTCTCCACCACGTTTTTGTCAAAAACTCCCAGGCTCGAACCCTCCCGATTGGGCTTGATGATTAAAGGAAAGCCTAAATTTATTTGGGCGGCGGCTTTAAAAGTTGTTATCAACAGAGACTTGGGCGCAGGCACTCCGGCGCCAGCGATCACTTTTTTGGTCAAAGTCTTATCCAGCCCTAAAGCGTGGACTGTCGGACGGGAGTGGGTATAGGGTATACCCAGCATTTCACAAAATATCGGTATCTGTGCCTCTCGTCCGCTCCCACCCAGCCCCTCGGCGATATTAAAGACAATATCCACCTTCCCTTTTAATTTTTTTAACCGGTCATAGGCGTTTAAATCCGCTTCGATCAGAATCACTTTATGCCCCAATTGCTCAATTGCCTTCTTAATTAGGCTAATGACCTCGGGGGAATCAAACTCAATCTCCCCACGTTCTCTTTTAAGGTTATAAGTAAAACCAACAGTTAATTTCATTATTTTACTCTGTTTTCCACGAATTCTTTAATCTCCCGCTTAAACCGCGCTTTGGAAAATTTCTTGGCTTGGGCAAAACAATCACTGGATTTAATTTTAATTGCCTCTAACTTTTTTATTGCCTGCCATAAACCGGCCGCTGAATAATCATTAAACAATACTCCGGTTTTGCCGTGAATCACCGTTTCTTTATAGCCGCCGCCATTATAAGCAATCACCGGACAGCCGCAAGCCATGGCTTCGACAGGCGTAATTCCAAAATCTTCATCGCGGGAAAGCGCCAGAAATGCTTTAGCTTGAGAATATAGTTTTACCAGCTCACCGTCAGTCACCGCCCCGCCGCCAACTACTTTTAACTTAAAGCCGTATTTTTTTGCCGCGGCCAGCCCCAGCTCTATCCCCTTGCCCCCCACCGGTCGGGAAACGATTAAATAGTAATCGCTTTTTTGTGACACTGTGGCACTGTGACACTGCTCAAGCTCCACGGGCGGGTAGATCACTATACTTTCCCGCCGGTAAAACTTCCAAATTCTTTGTTTCACTTCCTCGCTATTGGCAATAAAATATTTCACTTTTTGAGCCTGGCGGAAATCATAGAGGCGCATAAAATGACCGATGATATTTCCATAAACCCGTACCGGCCAATACTTTTGCCAGTCAATCGAGGTGCGGTAACCGTAAAGCCAGCGCGGCGGCGTGTGACAGTAGCAAATCTCGTTAAAACCTTTAGTGATATACCAGCTGGAAGAACTAATCACTAAGTCATATTTAGAAAAATCAAAGCTCGACCAGATTTTGGGTGCCAGAAACCGCAGCGGTGAATACAATTTGCTGGAGAAAAATGGGATTTTTTGCGCCCAACTGGTGATGATTTTTTTATCCTTAAAATACTCCCAAGCCGGAGAATGTTTCCGGTAAAACGCGGTATAAATCGGCGCTTCGGGCCAAATTTCAGACAGCGCTAATAACACCCGTTCGGCCCCTCCGAACTCGCTCAAATAGTCATGGACCAAGGCTACTTTCATCAGCCTATTATATCTTAACTTTCCCGGTTGAGTTGATAATAAAAATATAAATGCTAGCATGCATTCAAAGCAATCATTGTATGCTTACCAAAAACACCAAACTGATCAAAAGTTGCCGGGCGGCTTTAATAAAGCTGCTGCGGCAAGATTTTAGAAAATATATTGAACTCTTTTTCTGGGAAAAAGAGGTTTCCGACCAGGTTTGGGCAATCCTGCCGCACGAAACCCCGCAAATTATCAACCGGCTTAAGATTAAAAAAGGCGATGTTGTTTTGGATTTAGCCACCGGCTCCGGGGCCATCGCCTTATTCTGCGCCGATAAGGCAAAAAAAGTTTATGCGATTGACATTAATCCCAGGGCGATTGAATATGCTAAATTTAATGCGATCTTAAACAATTTAGAACGCAAAATCGAATTCAGGATCGGAGACTTATTCGCTCCGGTTAAAAATATAAAATTCGATTACATTGTTTGGAATGGTCCGACCGTCGCCGCTCCAAATGTTGCCAATCCGTCAACTACTTATGCTTTAAGCGATTTTGGCGGTCCGGACGGAGCGGAATTTACGCGCCGATTTATCAATCAGGTAAGCCCGTTTATGAAAAAAGATTCCGCCATCATGTTCTATGATTCATGTTTAGGTAATAAACAAAGATCCGTTGCCATTGATTATCTTGCCGAAAAATTTGGAAACAAAAATTATCAAATTGAGATAAATCATCTGAATAAAAGTCGGGGGATTCCCCTGTCAATCACCAGGAAGCTTTTTAATAAATATCGCAAAGGAAAATTTCCGCTCGCTTTTAACAACTTTCAGGAAGTTAATACATCAGAAAAAAGGTGGTGGAAATGGTTAAAAGCAAAAAAATTAGACTGGGTTCACTTTGCTATTGTTAAAATCATTCCTAATCCTGCTAAAAAATTTGAAATTACTGAAAAGTTTCCGCTAAAAAACATTATTACCCCTAACTTTATTTTCAAAGAATGGCATTTTATGAAAGAAACTGAAATTAAAACAACCCTATCTGCGGATTGGGCCGGACTTCCTTCGGCAACTTTTTAATTAAAGATTTAAACCCCAGTTCTTCAAACAACTTCATTGCCCCTTTTTGGTCGTAATCGCTCACTTTGCAGGCATCTAAATCCAAAGTAATCGGCACATCAGTCACAATCGTCACTAAATGTTTACTTCGGACCGCTTCTTCATAACCGTCAGTCATTTTTTTGGCAATCGCCGGGCTCAACTGGTCTAAATGTTTATACACTTCTTCAACCCTGCCAAATTTTTTAATCATCTCGGCCGCCGTCTTCGGCCCGATCCCCGCCACGCCTTTAATATTGTCACTGCTGTCTCCCATTAAGGCTTTCAAGTCCGTTACCTGATTCGGCTTCACTCCCAGCCGCTCCTCCACCACCGCTTCATCGTAAATTTTCGCCGGGATTTTCCCCCGCGCCGGCACATAAACCAGGACCTTACCGTCATTGACCAACTGGAGCGCGTCTTTATCCCCGGTCACAATCACCGTTTCTAGTTTACCCGGCGAATGCCGGGTCGCCTGAACCGCCAAAGTCCCGATCACGTCATCGGCCTCAAATCCCTCGACTTCAAAAATGGGCAGGTTCATCGACCGGACCACTTCCCGCACCCGGCCCAATTGGTCGGTCAATTGGACGTCCACCTCCGGCCGCTGGGCCTTGTAACCGACAAATTCCTGGTGCCTGAAAGTCGGTTTATCCAGATCAAAAGTGACGGCTAAATATTCCGGGTGCAATTCTTTAATAATGGTCAGCAAGATCGAGGTAAAACCATAAACCGCATTAATTAATTCCCCTTTCGGCGTCGTCAAACTGGTGGGAAACGCATAAAACGCCCTAAACACCATCGCATGACCGTCAATTAACACCAACCGTTGCATGAGGTTATTGTAACATCACTATTGTAACCACGGATCAGGCAACCAACCTTCTGGTAAATTTGCTAAACTGCCCCCAGTCATTAAATGTTCTCCAACCTTAATCAAGCTCTCTCCCACAGGAATTGGCACCAAAGGTAGAGCCCAAACATTATGATTTCTGTCTTCATCCGACAGCGACGGCATCATGGTGTCACTGATCAAAATTCTTTTAATAACCGGGGTTTTCAAATTAACAATCGCCCCCGCAGTTAAATTATTATGCATGGCCAAAACCGTGGCTTCCATTTCAGGATTGGCTTCCGCAGCTGCATTCATTAATAATTGGATTGTGTCAGAGGTGGCAATTTCATCATCAAATACCACTATGTGTTTTTTATTTTTCAACCTTGCCATTACCTCTTTTCTATTAAGCATAATCAACTTGCCGCTTTCCGTATCCCTAGCTTTCCGGCAAGAGACAACTTCAATACCCAACTCTTCCGCACTGCTGTGGGCAGTTTTATGCCGGTTAGCATCTGGAGCCAATTGGGCAAAAAACTCCTGACCAATCTGTCTAACCGCTTCGGTCAAACCAGACTTTCTGATCATAAATCGATACCCTGTCATTCCTATTGCTGGAAATTTTAACCCCGCCGCCATTCTGAACAGCGCTGAAGAATGATTATCTGGTAAAACCATGGCCGCAACTGTTCTGGTTCCGTCAGGCATACGGTCATCACTGAAACCCTTTACTACGGCAAATAACGTTGGAGCTTCGTTAGGAAATTCCCTATCCTCTCTTGAATCAAGAAATTTCGTGGCTTCCACTAAAATTTTTGTGGCTCCAAATGACCTGTAATATCTAGCCGCCGTTCTTACGTCTTTATCCTTAGCTCCGCCATTTCCCCCCATACTGACTATCAAAACTATATTGCGGCCATTTACCATTTTCCTTGTTTCATTAGCAAAATGAGGAGCCGTAGATCTATCTGGAAAGATTCTAATTTTATCAACTAATAAATTTTCGTTTAACACCATTGGCTCATCGACAGGTGATAAAAATATAGTTAATGGCTGTTCACTCCCCCAAGTTTTTTGTTCATCGCACCACAAGCTCAAAACTTGCTTCGACGTGATTTTGTCTGGATCAAATCCATAAAAAGTTTCTGGATTTAAACACAACGCTTGATCTTTTCCCATATAAAAAACTCGCCGAAAGGGATCGGCAGGAAACTTACTTAATACTTAATAACTTTCCGATTATATGCTCTTTTTCTCTTTGATCAAGTAATCGAGTTTCTTTTCCAGACGGTAAAGTTTGTTGTTGATTGAGTCCATAATTTTTTCCTGGCGCAGGCGGTGATATTTTTCCTCGGCCCGGGAGAATCGCGAAGACAGCAGTGCCACCACAAACGAAAACAGGATTAAACCGACGGTCATCAGCACCGCCCCGATTGCCCGACCCAGCCCGGTCACCGGGACAACATCGCCGTAGCCGACGCCGGTCACCGTGGTAATCGCCCACCACAAACCGTCGTTTAAGTTATTAACTTTATGACCAAACTCCACCGGCACAATCCAGACTCCCAAAAGCAAGGCTAAAACCACCAATGCCAACAGATATTTTTTTAACTGTTTATCGATCACTTCTGCTCCATAATTGCCTTAAAATCTTCGGCTTCCAAAGTTTCTTTTTTAAGCAAGGCTTCGGCGACGGCATTGAGCCTGTCTTTATGTTTTAATAACAAGCTCTCTGCCTTGGCTAAACATTCATCCATGATTTTTTTGACTTCCAAGTCTATTCTGGAACGCATTGTTTCGGAAATTTGCTCCGGCTCATACCACGTCGCCCCCATATCCGAAAAATCCGTGCCCGGACCGAAATTGATCGGGCCCAACCTGCTCATGCCCATTTTAACCACCATTGTCCGGGCAATTTCGGTGGCCCGGGAAATGTCCGAGGCCGCGCCACCGGTCAATTCGTTAAAAATTAATTTCTCGGCCGTCCGCCCGCCCAAAAGGGAAGTTATTTGGGCTACCAGATGCGATTTGGTCTCGGTGTAGCGGTCGGCCTCTGGCGGAATCAAGGTATGGCCCAACGAACCCCCGCGGGAAACAATCGAAATCCGGTGGACCAAGTCCATTTTCGGCAAATAATAAGTGGTCACCGCGTGGCCGGCTTCATGGTAAGCGGTCATTTTCAAATCATCGGCCGACTGTTTTAATTTTTTCTCCGGCCCGAGCTTAACCTTAAGCGCCGCTTCCTCAAGGTCTTTCATCTCGATCGTTTTGCGCAATCGCCGGGCCGCGGCAATCGCCGCCTCGTTGAGCATATTTTCAATGTCCGCCCCGGAAAAACCGATCGTCCGTTTGGCAATTTTCTGCCAATCAATATTAACCTCTAATGGTTTACCCTTGCTATGGAGTTTTATAATTTCCTGCCGGTCGTCAATATCCGGCATGTCCATCATTACCCTGCGGTCAAACCGGCCGGGCCTGATTAGAGCCGGGTCCAGTAAATCCCCACGGTTCGTCGCCGCAATTACTAACAATTGTTCATTGGGAGTAAACCCGTCCATCTCTACTAAAATTTGGTTTAAAGTCTGCTCCCGCTCGTCATGGCCGCCGGTTAACGCCCGGCTTCTTTGCCGGCCGATGGCATCAATTTCATCAATGAAAATGATTGCCGGAGCTTTCTTTTTGGCAGTATCGAACAAGTCCCGTACCCTCGAATTGTGAAGAAGCAGCGGCGTTTCGCCGCCGAAAAAAGCCTCTTGGTTAACACCGCAAAAATCATACATAAAACCGGCAAATTTGTGCCGCTTCACCGATTTCACCAAACAGCGTTTAAATTGATATTGAGTGGTAGCAATTTCCCTAAAAGGATTGCTGGTGGCACCGATGATCAAATTCCACGACTCGGTTTGAGGCAAAGGCTTATTTTTGATTACCCGTCCCGCCGGCAGAATCTCATGTTTAATCCCCACTTTAATCCCGTGCATACTGGAAAACCAAGCCAGTTCCCGGATTAGTTGGTGGCTGACTGAAGTACAGCTTAACTTGCCGGTTTTGGTGACATAGCCGTCGCCATTACTGTAACCTTCTAAATAGGCTAAAAAATACTCCCTGGGCATCTCCCACAACCAATCGGGGATATGTTTGTTGTGACTGCCGTTACCGCACTGGCCGCTAAAAAACCGGCCCAAATGCGCCGAATAATAAATCACTCTAATTGTATGGGAATCGGTCGGCTCTAATACCGGCCGCTCTAACCCAAAAACCTGTTTCATCAACATGGCCACCTCGGCAATATAATCTTTTTCATCAATGGAAAAAGTCAACTCAAGACTTTTTGTTCCTCTTCCCTCGGCGGTATAATAACCCAATAATTTACATAACTCCGGCGTTACTCTGACCCTGTCAGGCAAATTGAGTTTCACCAGTTTCTTGCTTAAAACCTGCGGCTGGTAAACTTCCCTTTGCCAGTTGCCGACCGTAGCTTGGGAAACACCAATCTGCCCGGCAATCGCGTACTGGCTCATCTGTTCCTGCTGGGCTAAAGCGAATTTATAGTTGGCGATTGTCTGCTCATCGTCCTGCCAAACGTCCAACCATATTGACTGTGCTTCAGCCGGAAATTGATGACTTTTAATTTTGTGAACGGTGGTTTTATTTTTCTCATCCCACGCTCGGGTATTCATCGGCAAATTAACCAAAACATCGCCCGGCTTTAACTGCCTTACCTCTTTGGCTCTAATCCCGCCGTGTTCCCGGACAAAAACGCTGTGGTCGCCGGTTGTTTTTAATTTTCCGCCCAGATATTCGATGGTAAAAATCTCTTTAGCCCGATGGCGGTAAACCTGTTTTACCGACCGCCAAACACTGCCGCCAAACACCGGCCTCTTGGTAGAGCGCGATCCCCAAAAACCGTTAGTTTCTTTTCTTAAACCCAGTGTCTCGACGCCGCTAACCGGTAAGGCTGCATCGGTTTGACCATCTTGATAATATTGATCAATAAATTTTCCGATCTCGACCAGCTCCGCCCGGCCGTTGCGCCGTACCAGTACCGGCGTATCTCCGGTCACCGAAGCCCCCACCCCGACCAACATTTCCATAAACTCCGATCCTGCCATGGAAAAGAAGGGCACGTCGGCTTCGCCGGCAATCGCCCGGGCCAGTAAGGTTTTACCGACACCCGAAGGGCCGACTAAAATTACCCCCTTGGGGGTTCTGGCCCCCATTGCCCGGTAACGCTTGGGATGTTTTAAGAAATCGACCACTTCTTCCAATTCCTGTTTGGCTTCTTTGACCCCGGCCACGTCCTTAAAAGTAACGTTTTGCTTGCCTTTCATAAAAATCTTGGCCCGCGAACGGCCGAAGTTAAAAATCCCGTCCTGGGCGCCGCGGGCTTGGCGCATGATAAACAGGAAAATCGCCCCGGTTAAAACCACCGGCAGGAAAATTTCCATCACGTTCTGCCAGGCGCGGGAAGTGGTCGTGTCTTTGTTCTGCCACTTAACTGTAGTCGGGTCGATCCCCGACCGGTCTAAAATCTCGGTAAAACTTTCACCGGCCCCTTTTCTCGACTCAAACACACCCTCTTTGTCTTTATAGGTGATCAGGATTTTTTCTTCTTCCACCTCGATACTTTTTACCCTATCCTCTTTAATATCGGTTAATAGCTCGGAAATCCCCACCTTACCTAACGGCAGCGGCCCGGACATTAGCGAGACGAAAAACGGCAGCACCAAAAACAGAACCGCCAGCCAAATCACCATCCGCTTGGGATTAAACCCCATTCGGACCATTTTCACCTTGCCGCCGGTCTGCTTCTCAATCGCCTGTTTGATTTTGTCCAGCTCTCCTGCCGGCTTTTTCCCCTCTTGCTTCATATTTAAAGATTTTATCACACCAGGAGACCGATTGCCGCCACCAACATTCCGCCCAGAATATCCAAAATGTAATGCTGTTTGATTAAAACAGTCGAAACAATAATTAAACCAACCCAGATATAAATAGGCAAAGTCAGCGGCGGCCACATCCGGGCCAAAAAATGGCCAATGATAAGCGCATGGAAAACGTGAGCGCTGGGAGCGGCATTGCCGTCGTATTGATCCCATCGGTACAGCCATCGCAACCATTGCCTCATTAATCCTTTACCCCTCACTTCCGGCCGCTTGACGCCGTTGGGGAAAAAATACCAGAATAAATCCCCCAGCCCCTGGGCTAAAATCATGGCCGCAGCAAACGGCCAAAACTGATCGGAAAAAATCAAGACTAAACTACCGATAAAAAACATTAAAAAATAACTGAAATAAATCACAATCATTCCCGGAACCAGCGGCAGACGGTCATCCAGTGCTAATCTCCAATAATACTTCACCGGCCGCCTGTTCAGGGGCAAATACAGCCATTGCAACAACAGGTAAACCAAAACCAAAATTAACTTTTCCATCTTAAACCTCGCTAATAACTTCAAATCCCTTGAAACTACCGGTAATCGCCAATCCAATGATTTTTCCTTTAACTAGTTTTTTCGCGCGGATTTGGGCGGCGGTTTCGTTTAAAGTGGCCCCAGAACCAACAGCATCATCTATTAGTAAAACATTATCATGCCTGCCGGTTTCCGCCACCACAATCGTCTGCTTGGCATTTTCGATCCGGTCGGCCAGTTTAGTTAAAGTTTTTTGCGGGACAATTACCGTGGTTTTGATCTTGGTTAAAGCCATTAGCCGTAAATTTAGCTGAAGTTTTTTTTGTAGCTCTTTCATTAACTGGACTTGCCGCTTGACGGTGGGAGGAATAAAACCAACGCTGGCAATCTTATGTTTAATTATTAATTGTTTTACTGGTTTTTTGATACCGCCAACCAACTCCCCAATTAGTGACTTATCCTGACTCTGTTTGGCATAAAGCAGTAATTGCCCCAGTTTAGTTTTACCGAATCTCTCCAGGCTGTAAAAATCAAGGTAATATAATTTGTCCAGATAAACCCTGTCAAAGGTGTGTTTTAGTTTACTCATGCCGCTAATCAAGCCCTGACGGCGGTAACGTTGATATTTGGCTAGGGCCAAAACGTAATCTTTGGCGGTTTTTTCAAGCGGTTGGTTGGTTTTAACACACCAATAAGCAAAGCCATTCACTCCGGCCATTTTTTCGCCGCCGGGAGTAATGATCAAATAATTGGCGTTAATTATTTCTGTCTGTTTTGGACTTAAGCTGATACTGACCCCGGGAATAAAGGCAGTAGCCAGTTGATAAAAGACTTTGGGCGGACGGCCTTTTTTGGTAATTTGATTTTTGCCCAACAGTGCCACCAGTTGTTTGCGGACCGCCCGATCAGTAATTCCCAAATAGTCAGCCAATTCACTCCCGCTCGCCTGCCGGTTTTTTAACAAGTATTGTTTAATCCGTTCGCTGGTTTTTATCATCATTTCAATGATATACCAAAATAGTTCCTAGTCAACTAGGAACTAGGAACTTATCGGACTTTTGCCCCGACCGGCATGCCGGCGGCAGAAATAAACAAAGGCTTCTCGGCAGTATCTGCGGCTAAAATCATTCCCCGACTTTCCTGGTCCATGATTTTTTTCGGTTCCAAATTAGTCACAAAGAAAAATAGTTTATCCTCAAAATCCGCTCCGGTGTAGCCAAATCCCCGTACGCCTAATTTAATCAGCTTCCGGCTCTCGGCCACATCCTCGGCCGCGATCACCTTTCCCACCTTGATTTCCACTTGGGCAAATTCATCAATAGTAATCATAATTTGGCTAATTTTTTATCCAAACTCAATAATTTCAGTTTGAGTTTTTTAGCCAAAGCCGCATAAGCCGCATCATACACTGTCAGGTTTAATTTTTTGGCCAAGTTCAAGATTTTTTCCTCTTGGCTCTCCTGATCAACCAACCGTAAACCCAGCCGCCGGAACAAAACGATTGCCTGACCGGCTTCCTGCCAACTGATTCTGTTTCTGATCACGGCCATTTTCAAACCGTTAATCAATTCATAAAGCAGCAGCTTGGGTGAATAAAATTGTTTTTTTGCCTCAAAGATCCGGTTAACTGCCTCGCCTCGCTCATCCGGCATTAACCACGCCAAAACTAACGATGCATCGATAACCGCATTAGTATTTTCGGCCATACTCAATTAATTCCTTATAGTCCACCCGGCCTTTTTGTCTGGTTTTCTTCTGAAATTTTAGCAATGCCTCAAACGCTTTTCCCCTTGCTTCCATTTTTCCGTCTTTAGGCTCAACATATACCCGTTTCACCGCCAGCCGGACCAATTCCCCTACGGAACTGTCTTTTTCCACCGCTTCCGCCTCAAGGAGTTGATAATCTTCTGCTTCAAATAAAATGTGCGCCCGTCTATTTAACATACGCATACACATTAACATGAATTATCTTAGTCTGTCAAGCGGAATATTTACTCCCTGAATTCGGTTTTTAATCAAATGCCGGGTAGTTTTGTAAGGAAAAGTTTGATTGGTTAAAACCGCTGCCGCCACCGCGGCTTTAGAAATTATTAGATTTTTCCGCCGGGAATAAACCCGCACTGTGTCAGAAAAATAATTAACCGTCATTGCCGGTATTAACCGGCAGCCTAATTGTTTTAATCCGGCCACCCGGTGATGACCATCCAAGATTATTTTATTTTTTTGATCTACTATCACCGGATTATTAATCCTCCCTGCCTGTAAAATGGCCGCCTTCACCTGCACCAACCGTTGCGGGCACACCTGCTCGTGCGCCCGCAACTTGGCAATCGGCAATAGTTTAACTCCCGGCTTCATTTAAGTTTTCCCGCTAAAAAATCCTCATAACCCTTAAGATCTAACAGGCCGTGGCCGGAAAGATTAAACACGATTGTTTCTGCCCGCCGTTGACGCTGGCAGCGCATCGCTTCATCGATGGCCGCTTTGATCGCGTGGCTCGATTCCGGCGCCGGGATAATCCCTTCGCCTTGGGCAAAAATCTGCGCCGCCTTAAAACAGCTCAACTGATCGTAGGCTCTGGTCTCAATCAGCTTTCTTTGGTGCAAAAACGCCAACTGCGGGGCAATCCCGTGGTAGCGCAAACCGCCGGCATGGATCGGGCTGGGCACAAAATCGCAGCCCAAAGTTTCCATTTTTAAAAGCGGTGTCATTTTGGCCGTATCGCCGTGGTCATAGCGAAACTCGCCCTTGGTCATCGAGGGACAAGCGTCCGGCTCGACCCCCACAAACCTAACACCCTTTATTTTCCCCGCCAGCTGGTCAGCCAGTAACGGAAAGGCAAATCCGGCAAAATTCGAGCCGCCGCCGCAGCAGCCGATCATCACTTGGGGTTTTTCGCCCAAGTCTTTCAACTGCTGCCTTACCTCCTGGCCAACTACCGTTTGGTGCAGTAGAACATGATTAAGCACACTGCCCAAAGCATAATTGCTTTGTTTGTCTCCCGCCGCTGTCTCAATTGCCTCCGATATTGCCATCCCTAAACTGCCGCTGGTGTTTGGATTTTTGGCTAAAAATCCTTTGCCGGCATTGGTCGTGGTCGACGGGCTGGCTAAAACTTTAGCCCCGAAAGTTTCCATGATTGTCCGCCGCTGCGGTTTTTGCTCAAAAGAGACTTTGACCATGTAAACCAGACACTTTAAGCCAAATAGGCTGCAGGCTATGGACAGGGCTGAACCCCACTGGCCCGCGCCGGTCTCGGTCACCAAGCGCTTGATCCCGGCTTGCTTGTTGTAATACGCCTGAACCAGGGCAGTATTAATCTTGTGACTGCCGGATAAAGTCACCGCTTCGTTTTTATAATAAATCCGTGCCGGGGTTTTTAAGAATTTCTCCAGCCCCTTTGCCCGGATTAATGTCGTCGGCCGGAACTTTTGGTAAATGTCCAACACCGCATCCGGAATGTCAATAAATTCTTCCAGGCTAACTTCCTGCTTAATTAGCTCCATGGGAAAAATTGCCGCCAAATCAGCCGGCCCGATCGGCTGCTTTGTCCCCGGATGCAATGCCGGCTCCGGTAACTCCCCCAAGTATTTCCTGAGGTAATAATTGATATTTAAAAACTGCTGTACTGGTTTCATATAGACTCCTTTTTAAATATTGATCTTATGGGTGTTTTTAAAATAAATTCATTTACTCGCTTACTGGCTTCAGCCAATTTACTCTGATGTTCTGCTAAATAATCCAAAATTTGTTCGCCTGCTTCTCTCTTGCATTCACCGCATAATATTTCTCCTGCGGAACATTGTCTTCCCAAACTATCGTCTTTTGCAAAATGATTAATCATTAAATTATGAATTGGGCAAATTTCAGGAATTCCTCCATTCTCTCTTTGAAAATCGGCAGAAACACTTCCACCCGTGTATGCAGACTTAAGCTTCTTGAGTACGGTTTCACGATCGTCGGTTAAGAAAATTGCTGATTTTGGTCTGGATGCCGACATGACTTGTTCTCTACTCTCTAAACCAAGAGCAAATTTAAGAAAAATTGCCGCCGGTTGATTCATCTCTTTATTTTTTATCTGGTTTCTCGCCAGTTCAATAAGAGGATATTGATCAATTCCCACGGGGATTACGACAGGCTTTGCTCCACCAAATTCAGAATATTGCGGCAGCAGGATCTGTGCCAATTGCACTGCCCCTTTATAAAATAAAGTTCCTAGATTTTCCTCATTGCCATCTTTGCCAACACCGAAAACGCCATAGATCTTATTAAGGCTTAAATCTTTTGATAAATCTATAGCAACGCTGTAAATATCCGGATAATCCGAGTCGACAAAAATATGGGTTTTGTCCGCCCGAAAACCCATGGCGATAATGCTGGGAATAATACTGTCATAAACGGTTCTGGTTGATTCATTGGCAACAGGAATAAAAACTTCGGCGCCCTGGCTTTGTAACCAAAGTAACTCATCAAAGATTCGCTTATGGCCAAAATGGAGCGGTCCGGAAGGATTTAAACCGGGTATAACGGCTGCCCATGGTTTTTTATCAGCCATTGCTTCTGCCACGCTTTCTATGCCTTTGTGGGCAAAAGTAACACCAATCCGCATCAGTCTACTGGGATCAGGGTGATAGCGAACAAACCGATCCAAAGATTCTAATCTAGCTCTTCCTTTTTGATAATACTCATTCAAATCTCTTCGTAAATCAGATTTTTCTTGGTACTCTGCTTGCGCCATTTGTTCAAGTTCGATAGTCATAAATTTCAAGATTAAAATTTTGAGAGAATATATTTTTCAACATCGCTTCCGACTTTTTCCTTTAACTGCAGGGGTGAAATTTTGCCGGAATAAAAGTCATCTGCGAGGGCGATCGGAAAACCATCTTGCTCTAGCCGCCTTCGCGCCATTTCACTAATAATTCCCAAGTCTAAAACAGGATTTGGGAGACTAGGATCGATTGAAACAAATGAGCCTTGAATCAAATTACGAACCGAGGCTGGATCGGATCGACCAACGATAATCCTATTTTCGTCCAACCCTCCACTTCCGGCTTTATAGGCCGTAATTCCCCGGTCTTCGATTCCCTCATTTACAAAAAAATAAGCCCAGCTAAGTCCTAAAGGAAAAGTCGGCGTGAGGAACAGCGACATTAATTCTTTTTGCCCTGTTTTGCTGGTTATTCTTCGCGCCACTCGATCATAAAGATCTTCACGGGGAGGCCCCACCTTTACGTCTAAACTCAAAGCAATAATAATTGCCACTTCATCAAACGCATAAGGGAAATTGTTGTTTTTTTCAATTTTAAGTCTTGATTGCGGGACAGTTTCTTCAACCGCTTTCATCAACTCCGGCTGACTTTGACAGATTTTCATTATTTCCCCCCGCCTGACGGCAAAGTCCGAAGATCCAATAATGTCGCTCATTCTTAACAGACGCAAGCCCGTATTATAGATTTCATTTATCCGTTGAATAAAAGCCAAGCGTTCTTCACCGAGCCTCATTAAGTAGCTTTTATTGCCTGCTGGCGCGTTTATACAAGCAGCCGAGTCGGCCACTAAAATCATTGGATCAGCACCAATTCCTTCCCTCTGGAGAGCTTCGGCTAAATTTGCTACAAAAAAATAATACTTCAGACAGTCCACCGGGGGGCCCGCCCCATCATACGTTTCACCATAAAATAACCTAACTGGATCAGGGTCGGTTATCTTCGCACGCTCCCTTATTTGAACAGCGGCAGGTGTCTGTTTAACCAACCGTTCAGTTGATAACAACTGTTCAAGGTTCATACGCTCCCCTGATTGATCTAATAGGCTTTAAATAAATTGTCGGGTTAAAGAGTTTGTCTTTACCATTTCTCAAAAAGTTATATGCCGGTACCGAATTTAAGGTATCCTGTGATAAAATCACCGCTTGACCATTGATAAAATCCCCATAAGTGGCATAGTTGGCCAATTCTGCTGCTGCCATTGGTTTATGATTACTTTGATCTACTAGGTCAAAATCGCCCAAGCGCACCCGCTCGGTCACTAAAAATTCAATTG
>Ga0210019_1001232_pt1 | contig 28203 bp, 28 predicted proteins | sample CryGeyCG2114_020_2_FD_183969 | JGI IMG/M metagenome (GOLD analysis project Ga0210019, IMG submission 183969) | Groundwater microbial communities from aquifer - Crystal Geyser CG11_big_fil_rev_8/21/14_0.20 (SPAdes) (version 2) | ecosystem: Environmental > Aquatic > Deep subsurface > Groundwater ...
AGGCTTGTCATCCACCTTTCTATGCTTATCCCTTGAAAACAACCTCAAGTCTATTATATTTATCTCAACGACTTTTTTCTCTTGAGCCCTTTTTATAATCGACTCCCCCAGGACAGCATCAAACATCCTGGGGAATATAGTCACTACATCTATTCTCATAACATCCGTATCACTATGGGAGTCCGACTCCCTATGGGAGTCGGACTCCCATGCATCTAAATGACGCCGTGTTTTTTGAAAAGGCTTTTTATGACCTCTGTAGGCGTAGCGCCTTTTGATAACCAGTATTTAGCCCTTTCCTTGTCTATGCTTATAAAGGACGGCTTTTTGGACGGGTCGTAATAGCCTATCTCTTCTATTGTCTTTCCATCTCTCGCGCGCCTTATGTCGCAAACAACGATCCTGCGATGCGGTTTTTTCTTTGTCCCAAATCTTTTCAATCTGATTCTAACTGCCATTGTTCCTCCTTTTAATCTTCCTTTTCTCGTTTTATCTTGACACCCAGCTTCTCTAACTTTTCCTTTATATTATAATATCCCCTGTCCAGGTGGTATATCCTTGATATCTCTGTCTTGCCTTTTGCCACAAGGCCTGCCAGTACCAATCCGGCGCTCGCTCTTAAATCAGAAGCCATTACAGGCGCAGCGCTGAGTTTGAGAACGCCTTTTACTATTGCGCTAGAGCCTTCCAATATTATATGCGCGCCCATCCTGGCCAGTTCGCTTATATGCATAAATCTTTCCGGATATATTTTCTCTGTTATCACGCTGATGCCTTTGGTTATGCACATAAGCGCGGTCATCTGCGCCTGCATATCCGTAGGAAAACCGGGATAAGGCAGAGTGGTGACGTCAACAGGCTTTATGGGCCCGGTTTTAAGAATCCTGAGCCCGTCTTTTGTGTTTGTAATTTTCACTCCCACGTCTTTTAGCTTATCTATCACAGCCCCCAGATGCTCTATGTTTGCGCCTTTAATCAAAACATCTCCTCCTGTAATCGCGGCTGCTACCATAAAAGTGCCTGCTTCTATCCTGTCATTTATTATCGAATATTCGGCGCCATGAAGAGATTTTACGCCTTCTATCTCCAGTATCGGAGTCCTATGGCCTTTTATCTTGGCCCCCATCTTAATAAGAAAATCTGCCAGGTCGCAAATCTCAGGCTCACAGGCCGCATTTTCTATGACTGTTTTACCTCTTGCGAGCGTCGCGGCCATCATAACATTTGCCGTAGCAAGAACGCTTGATCCGAATTTTCCTCCCAGATAAACCCTTCCGCCCGTAAGATGTTTTACGTCCGCAATCAGGTAACCGTGTTCCACTTTTATATTCGCGCCGAGCGCATTGAGGCCTTTTATGTGCAGGTCTATAGGCCTTGGCCCTATCACGCATCCTCCGGGCATTGACACTTCCGCGTGTTTCAGTTTACCAAGCACAGGCCCAAGCACGCATACAGACGCCCTCATTTTGTTGACAAGCTTATAAGGCGCAACATAATTACTGTATCCGTTCGGATGAATAATAACCACCTGGTCTTCCATATCAGCCTTGACACCCATATTCCTGAGTATCCTAAGCATATTATAGACATCCTGTAAAGGCGGGACATTTTTTATAACGCATTTTTCATCCGTAAGAAGCGTGGCTGCGAGTATGGGAAGCGCAGCATTTTTTGCTCCGCTTATCTCCACGGTTCCTTTCAGCCTCACCCCGCCTTCTACAATAAATTTATCCATATCGCCCTTTCAATTCCTGAAAAATCCCTGATTACCCTATATATACTAAATATATTATAAGATAAGAATATATCCTCTATGGCCTCTCTCTGGCCAAAACCCATTTCCAATAGAATGCTGGAGCCTTTTCTCAGAAACTTACGCGACTCCTTTGCTATGTCCCTGTAAAAATCCAAGCCGTCCTTGCCGCCGTTCAAGGCAATGAGAGGCTCCGACCTTACCTCTTTTTGTAAAAAAGGGATTTCCGCCTCCTTTATATAAGGCGGATTGCAGACTATTATATCAAATTTCGGATTTTTCGCAAACATTAAAGCATTAAAAAGATTTCCTTTGTAAAATTTTATACCGGCGCTTGCTTGATGCAAAACTGCATTTTTTTCCGCTATCTTCAGGGCATTTTCGGATATGTCAGTAGCAATTATTTCCGCCTGAGGCATTGATTTAGCCAGGCTTACGGCAATATTACCGCTACCGGTGCAAAGATCCAGTATTTTTGGCGCGATAAATCCCGCCCCCAGAATCTCATTAACCAATATTTCCGTCTCCGGCCTCGGGATAAGGACATCTTTTGTTACAATAAAATCCAGCCCCATGAATTCCGCGCGGCCTGTGATGTGCTGCACGCTTTCTCCGTTTAACCTGCGGCTGGCCAGCATATCGTATAATTCCTCTATCGTCTTATTGATAATAAAATCTCTCACGTATAAATCCAGCTTTTCGCAGTTAAATAGAAATTCCAAAAGCATTTCCGCTTCCACCCTGGAAATAACCCTGGAATATTTATTTATCAAATAGAATATATCCTTTTTTGAATCAGCTGTTTTCAATATCATGCGCCCGGTTTCCCCAGTTTCAATTTCCTCTCTGCCTGTATCAATGCTTCTATGATTTTATCCATATCGCCTTCCATTACGTTTGGAAGGTCATGTATAGTAAATCCTATTCTATGGTCTGTAACGCGGCGGTCCGGAAAATTATAAGTCCTGATTTTTTCGCTCCTGTCTCCTGATCCGACTTGTATGCGCCTGTCCTTTGCCACTTTTAGTTCCTGCTCTTTCCTTATATGTTCCAGAAGTCTTGCCCTTAAGACCCTCATCGCCTTTTCTTTATTCTTATTCTGAGACCTTTCGTCCTGGCAGGTAACCACCATGCCTGAAGATATGTGCGTAATGCGCACAGCTGACTCTATCTTATTGACTCCCTGGCCGCCTGCCCCGGATGCCCTGAAAACATCCAATCTGATATCCTGCGGATTTATGTGCACCTCCACATCCTCTGCTTCAGCCAGCACTGCCACGGTTACAGCTGAGGTATGAATCCTGCCGGAGGCCTCTGTGGCAGGCACCCTCTGAACCCTGTGTACGCCTTTTTCGTATTTTAATTTTTTATAAACGCCTGCTCCTTTAACCGCAAATATTACTTCTTTAAAACCGCCTGCTTCCGCAACATGATTATCTATTATCTCCACTTTCCAGTTGTTTTTAGCCGCATATTTGGAATACATCCTGAAAAGATCTCCTGCAAAAAGCGACGCCTCTGCCCCGCCTGTGCCGGCTCTTATTTCCAGAATAACATCTTTGTTGGCATCAGGATCTTCTTCCAGCATCATCTCTTCCAGCTCAGCCCTTAGCCCGCTTTCTTTTTTCTCAAGCTCAACGATTTCCATTTTTGCCATTTCCACCAATTCTTCGTGAGTCTCTTTTTCCAGAAGATGCCCTGCGCCTTCCAGTTCAGCGAGCACCTTCCTGTACTCTGTGTATTTTTTTACAGCATCCTCCAGAGACGACACCTCCTTAGCCAGTTTCTGGTAGCTGTCAGGATTGCCTGCCACGCCAGGGTCTGCCATCAACGCATGCAGCTCATTGTAACGTTTTAATAAAGAGTCTAGTTTTTCGAACATAATAAATAACTCCAAATTTTGTTTAGCCTGAGGTCGTTCGGCACTGAAACTGGTTTCGCCGCGCGCTACGGCTTACGGCTCGTTTTTTATACTGAAGGTAGTCTTGACAGTATAAAAACCTCGCCGTAATTCCTTGCGCGCTCATATGGAAGACTCACTGATGCCGAAACGTTTCTAATGTGCCTCAGATCTCAGGCTAAGCAAAATATTAAAATTTATTTCTTCTCTTCTTTCTTATACTTCTTCAAGAACTTTTCCACCCTGCCTGCGGAATCCACAAATTTCTGTTTGCCTGTGAAAAACGGGTGGCACTTAGAACATATCTCCACGCGCACGTTCTGCTTTGTAGAGCGCGTATGGATTACCTCCCCGCATGCGCAGGTAATGGTTGTTTCTTTGTACTCCGGATGAATTTTTTCCTTCATTTTATCCCCCTTATTTGTTCATGCTGTCCAGGAAATCTTCGTTTGTCTTAGTCTTAGAGATTTTCTCTATAAGAAGCTCCATGGCCTCTACGCTGTTCAATTCATTAAGGACTTTTCTTAAAAGCCATATCCTCTGAAGCTCTTTTGCTTCCACAAGCAGTTCTTCTTTCCTGGTATTGGACCTTTTGATATCAATAGCAGGGTAAACCCTTCTTTGGAAAAGCGTCCTGTCAAGCTGTAATTCCATATTGCCCGTGCCTTTGAATTCTTCAAATATAACTTCGTCCATCCTTGATCCTGTATCCACAAGGGCTGTCGCTATTATAGTGAGACTCCCGCCTTCTTCTATGTTCCTCGCTGCGCCGAAAAATCTCTTCGGCTTATGAAGCGCGTTTGAGTCCACGCCTCCAGAAAGTATTTTGCCTGAATGAGGCACTACAGTGTTGTACGCCCTGGCTAACCTGGTTATGCTGTCCAGAAGAACTACGACGTCTTTTTTGTGTTCCACCAGTCTCTTTGCTTTTTCAAGCACCATTTCAGCAACCTGGACATGCCTTTCAGCAGGTTCATCAAAAGTGGAGCCGATAACCTCGCCTTTCACGGATCTCTGCATATCAGTGACTTCCTCAGGCCGCTCGTCTATCAATAGCACCATTATAATGGCTTCCGGGAAATTAGTTGCGATGCTGTTGGCTATTTTCTGCATTAGTATGGTTTTGCCGCTATATGGAGGCGCGACTATCATGCCTCTCTGGCCCTTTCCGATAGGAGTCAAGAGATCTATGATGCGCGTAGACGTATCTACAGTTTTCGTTTCCAGCTTATATCTTACGTTAGGATATATAGGGGTCAGGTTGTCAAAAAGCACCTTATCTTTTGCAGCTTCAGGGCTTTCAAAATTAACAGCCTCGACTTTTAACAGGGCAAAATACCTTTCCCCTTCTTTGGGAGGCCGTATCTGGCCGCTGACCGTATCGCCGGTTCTGAGTTCGAATTTCCTGATCTGCGAAGGCGATATATAGATATCATCCGGGCATGGCAGATAATTGTAATTCGGCGAACGCAGGAATCCGAAGCCATCCTGAAGTATCTCCAGGACTCCTTCCCCGAATATAAGCCCGTCTTTTTCTGTCTGAGCCTGAAGCACCTTAAATATAAGGTCTTGTTTTTTGAGCCCGCTGACGCTGTTTACATTCAGCCCGTGCGCAAGTTTATTAAGTTCTGATATCTTCATTGATTTCAACTTTTCAATATCCAGCTTTTCTTTTACATCCATATCATGCTCCTCTTTTGTTCCAGATCTCCGCGACCTGGTTTAGTGTGTCTATTTTTGAACCGCTATTATCTATGATAAAATCAGCAAAGGCCAGTTTTTTCTTAAAAGGCATCTGCATCCTTATTCTCTTAAAGATTTCTCTGGCAGCTAACCCTCTCGCTTCTCTTACTCTCTTAACCTGCTCTTCTCTATCATTGGCCACCAATATTACCTTATCCACCTGTTTGTAAAAACCGGATTCTATCAAAAGCGGCGCCTCAATAACGATAAACTTGCCTTTTCCGGCTTTTATAATCTTCTTTATCTCTTTTATGACTTCCGGATGGGTAAGACTATTCAGGATTTTAAGTTTTGCATTGTCTTTAAAAACAACTTTTCCGAGTTTTTGCTTGTCTATGTACCCGGATCTTCCCAGGATGCCTCTGCCGAAATACCTGACTATTTTCTTATAACAGCTTTTGCCGGGCTTTATGAGCGAATGATAAACCTTATCAGCGTCAATCGCATAAGCGCCAAACTTCGCAAACATCTTACTAACTGTCGTCTTTCCGCTTCCAAAACTTCCTGTTATGCCTATAATCATAATTACCTTTACAAATTATCTTATTAGGCCTGGCTGGCCTACGAAAAGACGCTCGGTTGCCCCAGCGAGGCAACCTTCGCTCCGCGCCAATTCTCGCTCGCCCTGCTTCTGGGTTGGGGTCTGAGGCGCATTAGAAAAATTTCGGCAAAAGTCCGCAAGGAATTATGGCGAAGTTTTTATACCGTCAAGACTACCTTCGGTATAAAAAATGAGCCGTAAGCCGTAGCGGACGGCGAAATTATTTCAGCGCCGAATGGCCCCAGCCCAGAAGCAGGGCACCGTGCCCGCTCGAATCGGCGAGGCTTTTCTTTAGACCAGCCAGGCCTAACAAGATAATTACTCCTCCATCTCCAGCCAATTTTTGCCGTATTGTACGCTTACCTTTACCGGAACCAATAGTTTCACGGCTCCTTCCATTTCCTCTTTTACCAGCTTTTTCATTTTGTCCAACTCAGCCTTGGGCACTTCAAAAACAAGCTCGTCGTGCACCTGTAAAATCATGAGCGATTTTAATTTTTTCTCTTTCATCTTTCTGTGGATATTTATCATGGCGATTTTTATCAGATCGGCTGCCGAGCCCTGCACAGGCGTATTTATGGCGATTCTTTCCGCCTGCTGCTGTTCCCTCATGCCGCCTGTTTTTATTTCAGGGATATATCTGCGCCTATTAAAAAGCGTTGTCACATATCCCGCGCTCCTGGCCTCTTCTATTTTATCTTCCATATAAACCCTTACACTTGGATATCTTTCAAAATACGAATCTATAAATTGCTGGGCGCTTCCCGGATCTATGCCCAGCCCTTTGCCTAATCCAAAAGCGCTGATTCCGTAGATAATCCCGAAATTCACGGTCTTGGCGTTTGCCCTCATTTCAGCAGTCACGTCCTTTTCTTCTACCCCGAAAATAAGAGAAGCTGTATGACTGTGCACATCCCTGTCTTTCTCAAAAGCAATTATCAGTTCCCGATCCTTTGACAGATGAGCCAGTATCCTGAGTTCTATCTGGGAATAATCAGCTGACATTATAAGATTGTCTTTTTCTCCTATAAATGCCTTTCTTATCTTTCTGCCTTCTTCTGTTTTAACGGGGATATTCTGGATATTCGGATTTGAAGAAGAAAGTCTCCCCGTGGCAGTGACAGCCTGATTAAAAGAAGTATGGAGCCTGTGTGTTTTTTTATTGATAAGTTCCGGCAGCGCGTCCACGTAAGTAGACTTTAATTTGGACAGTTCCCTGTACCTCAAAAGTTCCTTTGGGAGCGCATGCAGGGAAGAAAGCCTTTCAAGCACCTCTACGTCTGTCGAAGCGCCCGTCTTCGTCTTTTTTACGACCGGCAGCCCTAATTTTTCAAATAAAATCTTACTGAGCTGTTTGGGGGAATTGATATTGAATTCTTCGCCCGCTATCCCGTATATATCCTTTATCAGCCCTGAGAGTTCTTTTTCCATCTCAAGGGACGTTTCTTCCAGAAAATCAACATCTATCTTAACCCCGCTTTTTTCCATATCGCTCAGCACATCCACAAGCGGCAGCTCTATATCGTTAAAAAGCAGGTCCAGTTCCTTTTTTAAAAGCTCTTTCTCAAACATGTTCTTAAGCCGCAAAGTGACATCGCTGTCTGCGCAAGAATACATGGAAACCTTCTCCACGTCCACCATATCCATCGTGACCCTTTTCTGGCCTGTGCCTAAAAGCTCGCTTATGGGCGTCATTTTATGGTCAAGATATTCAAACGCGAGATCATCCAGGCCATGGCTCATCCTGGAAGGATTCAATAGATACGACGCTATCATCGTATCGTGAGTTATTCCCCTGAGTTCTATCCCATAATTTGACAGCACCAGCTTATCGTATTTTATATTCTGGCCGATCTTTTTTATTTTCTCGTCTTCCAGGATAGGCTTTAGTTCTTTTAATGCCTCGCTGATATTCGACAACGCAACATAATACGCTTCGCCTTCTTTCCAGCAAAATGATATGCCCACAAGAGCCGCCTTCATGGGCTGTTCGCTTGTAGTTTCGATGTCCAACACAAATTCTGATTTTCTTTTTAACTCTTTGATAAAATCTTTGAAATCAGCCTGGCTGCGGATTGTCTTATAGCAAGCTTCTTTATGGACATCTGAATTCGAAGACGCAATCTCCCTCGCGAAGTTTTTGAATTCCAACTCTTTAAAAAACTCCAGCAGTTTTTCTAAGTCAGGGCATTTTACGCGCATATTTTCAATATCTATCTCTATAGGAACATCCGTATCTACGGTAGCAAGCTCTTTTGACATCCTTGCGCTATCCTCCTGTTCTGACAGCATCTTTCTCCTGGGCTCGCTTTTTATCTTATCAAGATTTTTATAAAGATTCTCCAGGCTGCCGAACTCCTTTATCAGCTCTATGGCTGTCTTCTCTCCTATGCCGCGTACGCCTGGGATATTATCAGTGGCGTCTCCTGCGAGCGCGATAAAATCAGTTATATTTTTAGGCCCCAGCCCGGAAAACCTGTCTACGACAGCCTGGCTGTCATAGATAAGATCGTCTTTATGGGTGCTGTAAACCTTTATTTTTTCATCTACTATTTGAAGCATGTCCTTGTCGCCCGTTACTATGTACACATCTGTCCCCTCTAGAGATGCCTTCTTGGCAATGGTTGCCAGGATATCATCCGCCTCAAAGCCCTGTTTTTCAAAAATAGGCACCTTGTAAGCTGAAAGAGCTTCCTTTATCAATCCCATCTGGCTCACCAGATCATCCGGCATGGGCTTTCTGTGAACCTTATAGTCTTCAAACTGCTCGTGCCTGAATGTGGGGCCTTTCATGTCAAATGCAACAGCCAGATAGGCCGGCTTTTCTTTCTCTAATAATTTCTTAAACATCAGGATAAACCCGTATACGGCGTTCGTGGGCCTGCCCCTTGAATCCTTAAGCTCTTTTATGGCATAAAAAGCCCTGTAACAATAAGAGTTTCCGTCAATTAAAAAAAGTTTTTCTTTTTTAGTCATTCATCATTTATCAGGGATTTCCTAAAATAGGAAGGGTATGTTTCTGCATAAAACAGGCGCTTTTATTCCGGTAGAATGCTCAATATTGCTTCAAATTCTTTCTTTGCGCCTGTAAATTCTTTCTGGCGGTAGCGTATCATGCCTTCTTTGTAATGATCTTCTATCCTTTCCTCCTTCATCTTAGACTTTATTGTTCCCTCCAACTCTAAAAGCTGCTTATTGCCGCCGGAACTCTCTTTGGCAATTCTTATCAAATCCAAGGCTTTTGCGTATTCGCCTTTATTGTAAAAATCCTTTGCCCTTCCGTAAGATACGCTTGATTCCCCCGCAGCCAGAGCCTTTGATTCGGGTTGCTTCCTTGCAATGGGGGCAGCCGTCATTTTACCGCTTTTTTCTTTCCTGAGCCTTTCCTCAGCCAGCCTCAGGGATTCCTGAAGCTCTTCATCAAGGCTTCTTTCTTTTCTGGAAACAACTTGCGCTGATTTTTTTGCCTTTGGCTTTGGTTTTTGTTTTTTTTCTGCGCCTACCCTGGTCCATTTAGAAGATTTTTTTACCCTGGCCTCTGGTTTTTGTTTTTTTTCAATTACTTTCCTGGAAGGGGCTTCTTTTTTAACCGGCTCTTTATATTTGGGTTTTACCCTGGGGGCCTGTTCCTTTTCTGCCGTTTGCGCTGTTCTTATTGTTTCCTTATCAATGAGACCGAGCTTCTCTAATCTATTTCTTGCTTCCTGCGTCCAGGGATCTTTTGGGTCACCCAGTTTATATCTTCTCATCCAGTGAAAAGCAGCTTTTTCCAGTTCACCTTTTCTTTCATAAAGAAGCGCCATATTTGTATGCACTTCTCTGTAATTAGGGTCTATTGTCAGCGCCTTTTCATACTCTGATTCTGCCCTGTCCAGCCAGCCCTTTGTCTCAAATAAAATTCCCAAGTCGTTATGAGGAGCCGCGTAATCCGGCATCAGGCTAGCTGCCTTCTGATACCATTCAATCGCGGTATCTATATCCCCGCGCTGCTGGGCGTCATACCCCTTTGTCCTGTAGGCCTCCGCATCGCTTGACACGCCCGTCTCTTTACCGGCATATATATAAGCTATATTTAAAAGGGGCAGGAAAAATAAAATAACTAAACAAATAAGGCTTGCCTTTATAAATCTCTTGCGATTCATTCTCTCCATTGCCCATAAGTTTATCATATACCCCTTGTTGCGTCAAGAAAAAAAACTCTGGTTTTGCGTATTATTTGAATAGATAGGTAACAGTATTGTAACAGCCAGCCCTGGCAGGTTTTGAGAAAAGCCTCGCCGATTCGAGCGGGCAGGGTGTCCTGTCAGGCAGGCCATTCGGCACTGAAACTGGTTTCGCCGCGCGCTACGGTTTACGGCTCATTTTTTATACTGAAGGTAGCCTTGACAGTATAAAAACTTCGCCGTAATCCCTTGCGCGCTTATATATAAGATATCTATGATGCCGAAACGTTTCTGATGTGCCTCAGGCCTGCCTGACAGGGTGAGCCCAGACGTTTCGTTAAATCTCGACCTGGTCCTGAGGAGCAAAGCGACGAAGGGCGAGAATTGGCGCGGAGCGAAGGCCGCCTCGCTGGGGCGGCCGAGCGTCTTTTCGAAAGCCTGCCAGGGCTGGCAAACATCTATCAGTGTTACCTATCATTGAAAGTGCTACAAAAACTCTAGTTGTTTGGATTATTTCTTATTCTTTTTTGATATGAGCGGAAAAGTAGCTGCCTGTTAAGGCGTCAATATCTGCGGTCAGTTCCTGGAGCCTTAGTTCTTTTTCAAGGCCCGTCTTAAAATCCTTTGGAGGGGAAACCAGTAAATCTATCTGAAGCCTCCTTCTCTCGAAATATGTCCTGGTGACCTCGTTCATTATATCGTCCCTGAGTTCGGCCATCAGCTTTGACCTCGTGTCTATCGATGTCTGGTCGCTGTTCCAGATAAGCTCGCTCATGTCCCAGGCCATCTTTAGATCCCACGAAACAGCGTCTTTTCCTTTTTGCAACGTATCCGGGTTCGTGCCTGAGTCCCAGTGCCAGTAATCAGTGACATACCTGTCTAATCCTATTGAGACATTCGGGAGCAGCGCTTTTTTTCTTGCAGATTCCCTCCAATGCTTAATCTTATCGGGATGGACTTCCGCGTATTCAATGGCGGCATATTGAACGTCTCTTATGCCTGGTTCATTTTTAAAGCTTTCGAGAATCCTGCCAATTTCCTTCCCCAGGCCTGTATCAGGACTAAATCCCGATGCAGGCTTGAAAAAGGATGGAATCTTAGTTTTATACAAGCCTTTACCGGTAGCTGCCCACAAACAATTCTCTTTGTCTATAGCCGCTCCTCCGATGTTTTTAGTGTCCATGCCTTTATATAAATTTTGCCACAGTTTATCTTTATCTGAAAAAATAAAAACGCCTTTATTCGTTATCGCGCATAAAACATCTTTGAATAAGACCCGTTTTATCTTAAGGGACATCAGCCCTGCGCTGACAAAGTCCTGCCAGGTCTCGCCTTTATCCCCGCTTATAAATATTCCGGAATCAGTAGCTAAAAATACATTATCCCCGGCAATGGCTATGCTATTTACAGGTTTTGCTGCCGCCGGGGATTCATCCGCAGTTTCTGCATCATATTCCGCATATTCTCTGGCGGTTACAAAAGTCCTTTTCCAGCCTTTTCCTGAATTTTTATACACCCCTTTTTCTGCTGCGACAAATATTTCATCATTCAAAAACTCTACCCATCTTAAACCAAGCCCTGCGCCTCCCATGCCATCCTTTGACCATTCCAGGCCGCCGGAGCTGCTTATAAAAAGTCCTGCGCCCGTAGACAAATACAGCCTGTTATCTTTTGAAAATGCTACATGCAATACATTGTTTTCTTTGCTCCCCATACCCTTAAATATCTTTTTCCAGGCTGTTTTGCCATCACTGCTCGCAAACACCCCGTTGTTTGTGCAGACAAAAATACCCTGTTCCCGGGCGCTGACAAAATTAATCCTGTCGTCATTTAGCTGCGCAGAAAATACAGCAGCCCAATTATTCCCACTATCCTCTTTCCTGTACAAAACTTTTTCATCCGCCGCATAAACAGTTCCTTTGCTATCTATGCAAACTTCGTCCAGATCAGAGCCCACGAGACCAGGCACTGATTCCCAGACATCGTCGCAAAGACCACAGGTATTAAAATCAAGGGCGGCGAATAAAAATAACAACAGAAAAGATAGTTTGCGGATATTTAACACGGTAAAATCAGTATACTATGCTGGCAGGAAAATAATCAACAGGCAATGGTTCACGTAATTGTGCCTGACAGGCACAAAGATCAGGCCTTTGGCTTTTTCAATAAGGAAATAATGCCTTGTATTATTAAGAGGGCGCAGAATATAAGGGTCAGTATAGACTTCGGCCCTATATTATTTCTGGCCTTTCCAACTATTATATCAAACATTGTTATAAACATAGCGCCGAGAGTTCCGAACGCAATCAATGCAACCCCTTTTGCTTTTATTCTCATACGCCCTCCTTTTTTTATATTATTGCCTTAATTCTATATAAAATCAAGAAAATTATAATCTATATTTTTTAAATGCCATAACTCTTTATAAACATTAAAGTTATAAACTATGCCAGACTTGAATAGTTGCTTCTAATATGGTATAATTATAGTAAGAGGAGATTAAGATGCTCAAGCTAAATGCGTTCATAATAGCGGGCTTTATCCTGATACCTATGTACGCATATGCAGGCGCAGATTCAAGCCCTGTAACGCCAGGCACCGCATCTTGTTCTTTTTCTGAATGGGTTAACGCCAAGCCGTCCGGCAATACAAACGACGAAACCAGGGGAAAAATTATCTTAAGGGAACAATGGGAAAACCAGCTTGGAATAGATGTTTTCTATCCTTATTTCAAAACCAAAGAACTGGAAACAAAAGTAAGGGAGAAAACAAGCGTGAGGGTTTTTAAAATAAAGGGTAAGCCGGAATTTAAAAGCGATGAAGCTAAATATACATTCACTATAAAGTTTTAATCCCTGCCTTTTTTCAGAACCTCTATCAACACATCCGCAATCTTAGGATCAAATTGTTTTCCGCTATTTTCTTTTATTATCCGCAATGCCTCTTTTTTAGGCAAAGCTTTTCGATAAGGCCTGTCTGATATGAGCGCTTCATAGACATCTGCTATGGCTATAATACGCGCGCCTATGGGTATCTCGCTTCCCTTTAATCCAAAAGGATAACCTTTTCCATCCCATCTTTCATGATGATGAAGAATCAAAGGCAAGAGGCCGTGAAAAAATTGTATAGGCCTTATTATATCAACGCCTATCTTAGGGTGATTTTTTATCTTATTAAACTCTTTCCTGGTAAGAGGCCCTTTCTTTAAAAGGATCTTTTCGCTTATGCCGATTTTTCCCAAATCATGCAGCATTGACGCCTGCTCTATCAGTTTTATATCTTCCGCAGGCAATCTGAGGCGCTTGGCAATCTCATTTGCATAATAAACAGTTCTTTCAACATGGTTGCCTGTATAATGATCCTTAAGCTCTATTGTTTTTGCAAACGCAAAAATCGATTCGACAGAACTCTGGTTAGACTTTTTAGTGAGTTTCGCAAGTTTCTGTTTCAAGTGCTTAGTGGTTGTTATTTTATCATGCGCGAAACTGCCGTCTTTCATGTCCGAGACAGTGCATATCCTGTCACCGCCAAACTCCTTTGCCTTATTCAGTATCTTATCCGCAATCTCAATAAATTCCGAACTTCTGGACATGCCGTCTTCAGGATAGGAAACAATGGCCATGCTCACCCGCAGCCTGACTGTGTTTTTCCCTCTTCCAAAAACAAACATCTTTATAGAATTAGATATCCTTTGACCAAGTTCCAGCGCGCCCGACTTACTGCTGCCAGGCAATATAATAATAAATTCCTCATCCCCAAACCGCACTGCATAATCATGCATCCTTACCGATTTTTTCAGCCTATCGGCAAACTGCTTTAATATAAGGTCTCCAAATTTATAGCCATAAGCGTCATTTACAGATCTGAAGTAATCTATGTCAATAAAAATCATGGAAAGCATCTGATTATATCTTTTAGTCCTGTAGAATTCAGTCTCTATTATTTCCTTAAAATACCTGTGATTGTAAAGCCCCGTGTGAGGATCTTTAATAACAAGCCTCTTTAGCTTTTTATTTGATTTTAAAAGCCCTTTATTTAATTGGTTTAAATTTTTTTCGTATTTCTTCTTTTCGGTTACATCCCGGGCAACCTCCAGAATGCCCCGCATTTTATTAGCCTTATCCCTTACCGGCATGCCTTTTATGATCCACACCCTTCCGTCAGGCGAAAACATTTCCTTTTCTTCTATGTTGCCTGTTTCCTGAGACCTGACTACAGGACAATTTTTGCAAGGCTCGTCAATATTATGAAAAGCCTTATAGCAGATTTTTCCTTCCAAAAGCTCTGAGGTGGTATTGAACGCATCGGCTGTTGCCTTATTCGCCCAAATAATCTTATTAGTTCCGTCTTGGTATACAACCAGTTCATTCATATTATTAAGAAGAAGGCTCTTTTCTTCGCTTCCTTTTTTCAAAACCTCCAGTGTCCTATTGCGTTCCTCCTCAACGCCTATTGCAAAAGCAATAATACCCATCAACCTCTCTTCTTCGGTAGTAGGAACAAAATCCTTCTGGTAAACCACGCAAAGCGCGCCCATATCTTTGCCGTTAAATTTCACTGCGTGGCCTATATAGGTTTGAAGGCCGTATTTTTTTACATTTAAATCAGAGTTTGCGTATGGGGTATTTTGGAGGTGGCGTATAAAAACAATATCTTCTGTCGCATACCTTATGACATCGTAACAGATATGGCCCTCTGCCCTATCAATCAGGCTGCAATCCGAAGGCGCATTCCATTTGCCCACAGAGCATAAAAGATCCCCTTCGAGGCGGTTATAAAGGGCGCACGTAGCCCCCATTAATTCTCCGCACAGCGCTACAAGCCGATTTATATTTTTGATTGGTTCAGAGCTGAAGGAAAGAAAACATTCACTAAGCTTTAAAAAATGATTTTCGATTGCCTGGTATTCCATGCAGATGCTCCGCATTAAACTGAAAAATATTTGATGTGTTTCGCTTATAAATCAGTATTATCCAATGCTCTCAAACAATACCCAACTCTATAAGCCATGGCGTGCTTTAAAACGTAGGCCCCTCTCTCTTAGTAAACAGGATACCACAGATAACGTTTACTTTCAAGGGTAATATTAAAGATAGTTTTAGAGCTATTATTTCTTACTGAGGCCTGTTAACTCAGCTTTGGAAAGCATATGTTCATCCATAGCCTCTTCCAGCTCAGCCTTGGTAACACCTTCTGCAAGATTAAGCACCGCATCTAGGGCATATATTTTAAACATATAACGATGGGTGCCAAACGGAGGACATGGCCCGTCGTATCTCATTCTGCCGAAATCAGTTATGCCCTGTTTGCCCGGCGTTGAATCCTCTTCTATCCTTGAAACAACAGGTATATCAAACATAACCCAGTGAACCCAGTCTCCGCTCGGGGCATCAGGATCATCTACTATAAGCGCAAGGCTCTTAGTCCCTGATGGGATACCTTCTATAATTAAGGCGGGGTTTATATTTTCCCCGCGGCACGTAAATTTTTTAGGGATATATTCTTTATCCTTAAATTCAGGGCTTTTTAACTCCATAACACGGCTTTCTCCTGCCATTGCCAGCTGCCAAAAAATAAGAAAAACTCCCAGAAAAACAGTAATCTTTTTCATCTGGCTTTAAATAGTCTATTCAAAAGCTCCTGGCCTTTTGATGCGATCAGTTTCTGCAGTATGTAGTTGAGGTCAGGCATTACAGCCACGCTGGGCAACTTGCCCTTTATTTCAAGAGGCATTGCTATAAGGCCTTCCTTATCTGTAAGATATGCAAATTCAGGCGTAACTTTAATAAAAGCCTCTGAAAGATCTTTTGGTATAGATAAATTAGAACGCATCTCCAGGCTTTGATCTATCATACCGATAGACCCCTTGCTCGCGAGATAAAAAGCATCTGATTCCACAAAAAACTCGTTAAGATAAATCCTCGCGTCTTTTATTTCAAAATCCGCATTTATAGGTTTAAATATAGTGTAATTTTTATCCAAAAGAGTGCTATATTTTTCAGGCAGGTTGTTTTTTAATTTTTCAACAATGCCAGGCAACATATTTAACTGATCCAGGGCCGCCTTCAGGACATTCATGTTATCCAATATTGCATTTGTCAGCCTTGCCTTTCCTTTCGCGCTTAATGTTTTAAGCATGTCATCCTGCGACAAGCTATTGATTAAAATGTCCACTTTTGCATCTACCGCGCATCTAAAAACAGGGCTATTGGCTCCTGAACCGGCATTTATTTCCAATTCAGGTATAAACAGCCTTTTTACCTGTATATCCTTTTTCAAAAGCGGGAGGATTTCCAGGTTTACATTAAACCTATCAGCCTTTAACAAAAAATCGCTCCAAGGCTTTAACCTGTCTTTGATTACCACGCCTTTTGCCTCCAGGCCTAATCCGCGCAAAAGATTAACGGAGATACTGTCTATCCTGACATCCCTATCCATTGATTCTTCCAGCTTTGTTATTAGGCTGGCCTTGTACCGGTTAGCATCAAACGTAAGCGCTAATACAGCTATCCCGATAATCAGTAATCCTAAAATAATAGCTATTATTATAAAAAAATTTTTCATTTAAACCTCTTCACAAATGTCATTGCGAGCGAATGAAATGAGCGAAGCAATCTCATAAGATTGCTTCGGCCCCGACAAGTCGGGGCCTCGCAATGACGAAGCTGTCCTAAAATCCCACCTTCCATCCTGTATTAAAGCTGACGTCCGGGCTGGATGCGGAATTAATATTTTCAGTGAACGCAAAATGCCAGGACACATTTTGCTTCTCTTTCCAGATATAATTGAGTCCCAGGCCCACGTCAAACGCAGCTTCGTCCAGCGCGTTCGTGCCGCTGGATGGATAAGGCGTTGAATTTCCAGCAACCTGCACTACCATGGAAAATCTTTGCGTAAAAAGATACTCCACTCCGATAGCCCCGGAAACCATATTGCGTTTCAGATTCAAAACGCTGAAAAAATCCGGTTTTTCTATGATTATAAAATTACAGCCCGCGTACACTGTTATCTTTTCTGAAAACGTCTTATCTAAAAGCAGGCCAAACCCGTAATCAAGCTCTCCGCTTCCCAGTAAAGATTTTTTATCTCCTGTGGGAAATTTAACAGCTGTCCGAATAGACATATTAGGCAAAAACCCGTAACTATCCTCTTCCAGTATCTGATATTTTGCCTTTAATACAATATCGCCTAAACCGTCTGAGGCGTTGGTCCTTTTTATTAAATCCTGATTATTGTAAATAAACGAATAATTGTAGTTATAAGACCCTTGGCGCGTCCTGGACCGCGGGGTTGTGGCTCCTACGGTTTTTTCAAATTCTTCTACAAAACCATCCAGGTATCCGCGCGACAAGCTTAAATACGGGATCTCCAGCCCGATTTCCGCATTTTCATAAATCCCGTATCTCAGATCCAGCGTTATCCTGGCAATCTCTGCGTCGATATTTATATTGTAAAGCGAAGAAACGGGCGTAAAACAGCTGACGGTGACATTTGAAACAGTGTAATCTGCGTTGATATCAAGTTTATTTTGTTCTACAGTGCCGGCTTTATCAGGCTCCATTTGTAGATAAATTAAGTAAAGCGGCATCTGATTACGTATTGTTATGGGTCCGGATTTTGCAAAGGCGTTGGTTACAAAAGATAATAAAAAAGCCAGTATAAGCGCGCCCAGGATATGATATTTCTTCAATATACTTCCTCCTCTCTTGCTTGAAAAAAGCGTTTTTATATGGTATACTTATTATAGCCGATAAGGGCAAACCCTGAGAAATCAGGGGGCGCAAAGCCTACGGGCCTAAGTTATTCTGACAAGCCGTAACCTTAGCGAACGCAAAGGGTTAGTGAGGCAGTCAGGAATAATATGGCGGCTGGGTTGCCGAGCGATGAAAAGCCGAAGCTAAAAGCCCTTCATCGGCTTTTTTCTTTTTTATGCCTTTGATCTTCCGATTATCCTATCTAATATTTCAGTGAATTCGCTCTCCAAGACAAACAAAGGCGTTACGCTGCAACCCGTCAGGCTTTTTATTTTAGCCAGGGCTTCCATATTCTTAGGGTCCAACATTGCCAGAAGTAAAACATTTTTATCTTTTCTTACAGGCAAAACCCCGTAATCTTTCATTATATCAAAAGATATCTTGGAGATTATTTCTTTAAGCTCTCCGTTTTCACTTAAATTTCTGATATCAAAATGCGGCACATTGAACTGCGATTCCAGCGCTCTTGCAATATCGCCCGGGCTGGCCATGCCAAGGTTTATTATGCTCTGGCCTATTTTCTGGCCTGTGGTCCAGTGCCTATTAAGCGCCTGCTCAAGCTGCTCGGAGGTGATTATCTGAGACTCCAATAATATCTGGCCAAGCGGCCTATGCTTAAACCTCTCTTCTTTGCTTATCCTGCCGGGTTCTTCTTTTACAGGTTCGTCAATAAATACCTTCTTCTCAACCTGTCTGCGATTTACAAGAAAATTACTGCCTGGCAATGTCTTTAAATAACTCTTTATCTCAGTGATAGTCTCCATCAGCTCTACCATATTTTTTATGGGAAAATGCTTGTTGTTCGCTATGGCTATAGAAATGCTCATGAGAGGCATGTTCATCGCATTCCCGCGCCTGTCTTTGGAAACTATATAGGTCCTATCCCTGTCATCTTTTGAATAGTGAAAATGCATGGCCCTATTAAAAGCGAGTATCGACTCGGATGCTATCAGGCGGTCTTTGTCAGGAGTCGTAACCACCACAAAATCATCTCCGCCTATGTGCCCCACAAAATCATTCTGGTTGCCGTACCTTTTAACTGTAGTGGCTATGATATAAGCCACATGTCTTATTACGCTGTCGCCTTTCATGTAGCCATATTTATCATTGAACGATTTGAAATTATCTATGTCATAGTAGGCTACTGAAAAAAGCTTTTTCTCGTCCATCCTAGTATGTATCGCCTTCTCTATCTGCTTGTTTCCAGGCAGCTTTGTCAGGGCGTTCGCATAAAGCTGGTGGCTGGTCCTGCGCAGGGCAAGCTCCATGCGCACTTCTAGATCTATCGGGTCAGGCGGATTGGCTATATAGTCATCCACGCCCTGCTCGATCTCCAGCATCTTTTTTCTTATCTGTTTTTTGTCTATAAGGACTATGATGGGAATATGCGCGGTGAGAAAATCTTCCTTCAGAACCTTGGATACCTTGAGGCCGTCCATATCAGGCAGGCCCCAGTCTATTATTATAATATCAGGCTGTTCCCGTCTTACTGCATCTAAAACAGCCGAGCCTTTGGCAATAGTGACTATGTCATAATCCCACGACTTGATAAGATATTGTATTATCTCAGCAATGCCCGCCTCGTGCTCAGCTAATAATGCCTTCTTTCTTCCAGGATTCATTTGGATTTATTATATCTCAAAAAAACACCATGGTCAATCAGTGTTTATCCGTTATCATATCAAGGAACATCTTTGTTTTTGAATAATCTTTTTGAATATTTTCCACTCTTTGAAACGCTTGTTTTGCCGGACCTGGCTGGCCATCCTCATAATATGCTACGCCCAGCTGATATAGTATCTCGATATTTAAAGGATATCGCGCGGCGCCGTCGCCAAGGACTGTTATCGCGTCTTTATGCATCTTAAGATTATTATAAAGCCCGCCCAGATTGGCATAGGCTAACGCGTAATTATTCAAAACGATGCTTTGTCTGTAATATGATACGGCTTCTTGTATCCTGCCTTCCCTTGCGTATATAACCCCCAGATTATTATAGGCAATGTCATAACCCGCGCCGGGGCATACTTTGTTAGATAAGATAAATTCTTTCTTTGCGTCTTCCAACATACCGCGCCTGAAATATTCCACGCCAAGATTGCAATGCAATAAAAAACTAGCCGGTTCTTTTTCCGAATCCCTCTTATATAAGACAAACGGATCCCCCCACTCCTTATTGCGCTCCACAATCTTTGCCGCATAAAATATCGCAAGAGATACGATAATTGCCGCAAAGACATATTTCTGCCGACGCGATATCTTTTCCACTATCTTAAATATCGCCATGGACATCAATACCGCAAAACCCATAGACGAAAAATAACCCCAGTGTTCTATGAGGGTCGCGTGGAGAGGCACTCCCAGATTGCTATACGGTGCCAGCCCTATCAAAAACCAGCATGAAAAAAATATTGCGTGTTTGGTGGGTTTTAAAAATTTCAATATCAAAAAAAAGATTGCTGCTAAACCCGGCACACCCATCCACACATAAGGATCCCTGAAGGCATGGACCACGAAATTATATTCGCTTTTTAAGCTAATCGGGGCGACGATAAGCTGTATGTAAGTCAGGAGTATCCTTGGTAACGTATATACCCTTTCCAAAAAACTTGCCTCGTTTATCAAAGACAATGTGCCGCGTAAAGGACTCCCGAGAAGAAAATACCTGAGGACAGGATAAGCAAACAGAATCGCCATTAACACTGCCAAAGGCAGCATTGTTTTTCGTCTCTTTTCTTTTTCTAAAAACACAAAGACATAGGCAAGCATTATGAAAGGCAGCATCAAGGCGCTTTCTTTAGTGAAAAGGCTTGATATAAAAAGGAACGCGCTGGCTAAAAAATAAGCCTTTGACCTTTCTATACCATTTAAAAAAGACAGGATATACAATAAAGATAAAAAGCCTAAAATAAGCTCTATCCTGCCGGCTACCAAAGCTACAACATGGCAATTGATCGGAAACAAGACAAATAATAAACTTGCCAGCCATGCTATGTTTCTTCGCAAACATAGCTTAACAATAAGAAAATAAAGCAGGATACCGTTTAAAACATGCAGGAATATATTGAAAAGGTGGTATCCGATCGTATTAAGCTGCCAGATGCTGTAATCCAGCATAAAAGAAAGCGCATATACCGGCCTATAAAATCCGCTTGAGCCGATCGGGCCTCCGAAGATACTGGTTTTAAAAACATCCGGCAGGTATTTCCAGTCCTTTATAATAGGATTGCCTGCGATCATTACCTCCTCATCCCATATAAAAGGATTATGGATTGAATTCAGGTACGGGATAACAGCCGCAAGGATGATTGTAATCAACACCAGGATGTTTACATATCTTTTCATATAGCCCCTATTTTACTGCTGTAACCCACATATTCATAAAAAAATACCCGGCATGGATTTTCTCTTTTGCAAAACCTGCTTCCTGTAAAATAGAGACTATGTCCCTGCGGCTATAAGCATATTTATGCTCTTCTATTTCAACAGAACTGACCAAATTCAATGCTGCCATAAAGTTAAGCAAAGGCCTGGCGCAAACTGCCGGCGTAGTCATAACGCATATCCCGCCCGGCCTTAAAATCCTGCGAATCTCCCTAAACCCCTGCGCCACCTTTTTGCGCTCAATGTGCTCTACAACCGCAAGTATCGTCACTATGTCGAAAAAACCGCCCTCGAAAGGGATCTTTTCCAATCTTTCCAGGTCATGATTGACGAATGTGATCCCGCGGTCCTGAAAACGCTTATCATAACCTTTTCTTATAATCTTATCCAGGCCGTACTTTTTAGAACACGCGGTATTAAACAGGAAAAACGGAAATGTACCGCAGCCTATATCCAGGATAGAGCCTTTTTTGTGGGAAAAAGGGATCAAGCTGTTAGCTAATTTACTTCTTTCTTTCGCTAAAAACTCTTCCAGCAGGCCATTGCCCCTTGTCACTTTTAGTCTATGCATATTTTTTCTTTCCGATACCATTTTACTGCTATATAACCTGGTATGCAATTATAAAATGCGCTACAAAAAATATACAAGTTGCAAAAAATCACGGTTTCAGATATACTGCCTTTTATGAAACTTTCCATTCTGATCCCGGCATACAATGAAGAAAAATCAATAAGCCAGGTAATGCAGGAGATAAAATCGCTGAATTTGTCTTCATGCGGAGTAAATGAAAAAGAAATCATCCTTATCGACGACGGTTCCAACGATAAAACAGTGGAAAAGGCGACGTCGGTAATTCCTTCCACCAGGGTAATCAGGCACGTCAAGAATCAAGGCAAAGGCGCGGCTCTTATATCGGGAATAGCGCACGTGACAGGAGACGCGATTATAATTCAGGACGCTGACCTGGAATACAGCCCTTCGCTTTACCCCTGCCTTTTAAGGCCTCTGATAGAAGAAAACAGGGATATTGTATACGGCTCCAGGTTCCTGGCAAACCCGCATCCGGATGGAATGAAGATGTCTTATTTTTTTGCGAACCGCTTTGGAAATTTTCTTACAAATATACTATGCGGCACAACCCTCACAGACTGCATGACATGTTTCAAGGTTTTTAAAAAGTCTTCTCTTCAGGGCATTGTCCTGGAATCCAGGGGATTCGGGATAGAGCCCGAGCTGACTGCAAAGTTAAGCAAAAAAGGCCTTAAGATAAAAGAGGTTCCCATACCTTACAAGGCAAGGACCTTCAAGGAAGGAAAAAAATTCAAAAGGATTTATTCTCTCGACGTCCTGTGGGCTATTATAAAATATTCCTTATTGAGCGAATTCAGGTAGGAAAAAATTGCCGCTAAAATTATAAACAATATAAATAATTTAGCAGTTTTTGGCATGTTTAGAAAAATAGGCCTTTTGCCTTTATCTTTCCAGCAGCTTTTTTATAATCTTCGAAGTCTATGAATATCAGGTCCGGCCTTTTTTGTTTTATTTTCTTTATCTCGTGAAATCTGGTTGCGATGTATTTAAACTCATTTCCACATTTCGGGCAAGACTTTGCTAGAGAATAGTTTATGCCCAGCTCCCTGCAGCTAGAGCAATCCCCGCTAACCTCGCCGGCTACAAGGAGGTGCTTCTCTATATCGTTAATATCCATTTCTTTCCAAACTCTTATAAGATCCGGCATAATGTTTAATTAAAAAGCCCTCTCGTCATAAAATGACGAGAGGGCAAAGATAGCTACTTGGTCAAGTTTATGACAACTTGGTTACGTTAGCTGCCTGTTCTCCTTTTGGTCCCTGGACAATCTCAAACTCTACTTCCTGGCCTTCTTGCAGGGTCTTATAACCTTCCCCCTGTATGGCGGTATGATGCACAAATACATCTTTACCATCTTCAGGAGTAATGAAGCCGTAGCCTTTTTGATTGCTGAACCACTTCACTTTTCCTTTCGGCACTTATGCTGCCCTCCTTCCATAAATTTTGTTAAATTATACACTACGATTCTTTTTTTGTCAATACTCGATAAGGTTATTTGTCGTCAGGAAGCTCCTCGGCCGCCTTTTCTTCGTAATCATGAAAAATGGGCCTGGCTTTTATATTATGGTCTTTTTCAATTGCCCCGAGCCTCTGCTCCAGCTCATGCTGCATCTTGAGCATTATCTTCACTACATCTGCCACGGGATCCGGCAGGTTCCCGTGTTCAAAATCCAGTTCTAATTTTTCAGCGGTTTTCTTTTCGACTATCTTGCCTGGAACCCCTACTACGGTTGCCCCGCTCGGCACATCCTTTATGACAACTGACCCGGAACCTATCCTGGCACCGTCTCCTATTTTAATAGGCCCCAGCACGCAGGAATTAGACCCCACGACGACATTTTTCCCGAGCGTAGGATGGCGCTTGCCTTTTTCAAGGCTCGTCCCACCCAGCACAACGCCTTTATATATAAGGCTATCGTCTCCCACCTCTGAAGTCTCGCCGATAACTACACCCATACCGTGGTCTATAAAAACACGCCTGCCTATATTTGCGCCGGGATGTATCTCCACTCCCGTAAGAAATCTCGCAAAATGAGAAATAACCCTGGCAATAGTGTACATCTTTCTATTGTAGAAAAAATGCGCAACCCTGTGAAACCATAGCGCATGAACGCCGGGATAGCAAAGCACTATTTCCGATACGCTCTTTGCCGCAGGATCCTTCTTCATTGCAGAATTTATATCTTCTATCATTCTATCTAAAAACATATCGGCCTCTTTATTGTTAGTTATCTTTTGACGGCTGCCCGTCAAAAAACAATCCAGTTTCCTCCGTAATTATTTTGGCAGCGTAAAATAAAACTGGCTCCCTTTGCCTAATTCGCTCTTTACCCATATCCTGCCTTTATGCAGGCTTACTATATCCTTTGCTATAGGAAGGCCTAAACCCGTGCCTTCTTTTTTTTCAGCCGTAACGCGCGTAAACTTATCGAATATCTTATCCATGTCTTCCTGCGCCATGCCCTCGCCCGTATCGGATATCTCCACCATTATTTCTGTTTCCAGGTTAACTGTTTTTATTATGATGGTGCCGGACTCAGGCGTGTATTTTATAGCATTGCTTAAAAGATTCACAAATACCTGCGTCGCCTTATCCCTGTCGGCGCTGATTTTTGGCAGATCGCCGGCAAGACTTTTCTCTATTTTTTGTTTTTTGTCTTTTATTATTTTATCAAAAATAACAAGATTTTCCTCTATCGTCTTGTTTATATCAACAGCCTCTTTTTTTAATTCCATTTTCCCTGATTCTATCTTTGATATATCCAAAAGATCGTTTACCAGTCTTGCAAGCCTGTTAACTATATTTATAGCGCCTTCCAGCATTTCTTTCTGGCTGGGGGCTACGCTTCCAAGCCCTCCCTTGTTCACGAGATCTATATTGCCTTTTATTATAGTAAGAGGCGTCCTGAATTCATGCGCCACATTTGCCACAAAATCAGACTTTATTTTATCCAGCTGCTGCAATTTTCTATTTGCCGCTTCCAGCTCCACCTTCTTGGCTGCTATCTCTTTTTGCAGCCTCTCTTTTTCTTTCGCGGCGCGAAACGCTGTCAAGGCATTATGTATGACAACAGGCAGTCCTTCTTCAAAGCCCTTTTCTCTTATCATGCAATCATACGCGCCTTCACGTATTGCCTGGGGCGCAAATTCCTTATCCCTGGCTTCTGCAGTCATTATGATAGGGCCGGAAAGCTCCTTATACTGCAAATCCATCAGCACCTCTAAGCCGTTCATGTTGGGCAGATCATAGGATATAATAATAACGTCGAATTTTTCCTCTTCGACTTTTTTAAGTATGCTTTCCCCTATCTGAGGCCAGGATATTTCATAGGATGTGCCTGATATTCTGGAAAGCGCATTTTTTATCTTGGATAAATTAGCCGGAGCGAAATCCACTATAAACACTTTAATAACCTGCTTTTCCATGCTTTTTACCTTATCCCCTTGTCTTTGGGAGTCCGACTCCCGCAGGGAGTCGGACTCCCAAAGACGTTAAATTCCTATGTTGTTAAAGCCCTGATCTTATCTATATTCCTCAGGGTTTCCTCTTCCCCTATTCTCACAAACTGCTTTATAAGATGAAAATCTATAGAGGTGGCATTGCTTAAGACGGGATGGAGACTCACGTCAGCCCTGCAGCAGTTTATTTCAGCTATGCTGTATTCCATCGCCTGCATACTCGTCATTATCACATCAAATATATTGGGCGTAAACATCTTTCTGAAAAATCTCGTCAGGTGGACGCATATCTTCTCGTCCAGCGAACCCTGTCTCAACACATTCTCCTCTTCTTTTAGAACCTCTTTTAAAGCCATATTTCTTTCGTATATATTTTTAGGGCCCGGCAGGACATTCACGGCTATAACTTTTTTCGCGCCGCTTTTAAAGAGGATATCAACTGGCACCGGATCCAGAATGCCTCCGTCTACAAACATCCTTCCGTCTTCCATTATAGGCTGAAAAATCCCGGGCACAGCAATGCTTTTATATACAGCGTCTAAGAGCCTGCCTTTATCAACTACCACTGTTTCCCTGTTTGCCAAGTCGTAAGCTATTATCTTAACCGGCACCTTTAAATCATCAAATGTGCTTTCCCTGAGTATGGCTTTTAAAAATCTCCTCAATCTCCTGCCTGCCAGTAAGCCTGATATGGGAAATGTAAAATCTAAGAGCCTTATGATATTAAGTTTTATTTTTAATCTCTCGGAAATCTTCTGTATTTCCAAAGAACTGAGGCCTATGCCCCACATCGCGGCAATCAACGCGCCTATACTTGCCCCCGAAACAATGCCTATAGGAATCTTTTCCTTTTCCAGCACATTCAATACGCCTATGTGCGCCATGCCAAAAGCAGAACCTGAACCGAGCGCCAGGCCTATCATGTTTTTATTTTCAGCATTATCCATAAAAAAAGAAGCCGATAAAGATTGATCGCCTTGCGCGACCCGGCTTGGCCTTATATCAGGCGCCATCCTTCTTTAACTTTATCGGCTTCATTAGAAAGTATAGCACATTTTTCAATAAATTCAAGCAGCGATTCTAACTTACAATCTTATAAACAACATCGTGTTCCCTGACCTTTGCTTTTACCTTCAGGCCTATCTCCATATTCTTTTCCGCATTCTGAATAGGCTCGTGGTCAAGCTGGATAGAATTCACTTTTTCTTTAAAATCAGATGTGTGGCCTTTTATGACGATCTTATCCCCTATAGAAAGCCCTGATTTTGTAAGCTTTACAACAGCTGCGTCTACTTTTGGAAAATAATGAGTTATCACGCCCACTTCTTCTAAGGACGCTCCGGCGGGTATAGACGTAACCTTTTTCTTTTTTGCCTTTACTGCTGGTTTTTTAACAGCAGTTCTCTTTTTTACTTTTTTTACAGTCTTTTTCGCTGGCTTCTTAACCTTCTTTTTCTTCATGCTTCACCTCCGATTTTTTATATAAAAGCTCCCCGAACATTTTGCTGTGCTTTGTCCAGCTGGAATCAGGATCGCTATATGTCTTTACAAAATGCCTGAACCCGTTTATTTTTGCGTCCAGGTTATCGATGTGATGCAGTATAATAGCTTCGAAACACATCGGCCTTTTAGGCGATCCCCATTCCTGCTCCCCGTGATGGCTAAGCATTATGTGAAGAATGAGGTTTTTTAATTCTTCCGGAAATTCCGATATATTATCAATTGCAGCGTTTACGATATTGACTCCAAGGACAATGTGGCCTATCAGCCTGCCTTTATCAGTATAATAAAAACTTCTTTTGTATGAGAGCTCGTATATTTTGCCTATATCGTGAAGCGCGGTGCCGCATAAGAGCAGATCAAGGTCTATGTCCCTGTATTTTGAAGCCAAAAGCCTTGCAAGCTCAACACACGCCAATGTGTGCTCAAGAAGACCGCCTATATACGGGTGATGAAAATCGCTGGCAGCCGGGGCAGTTTTGAATTTTTCAGAAATATCTTTATCTGTAAATACGCTGTTTATCAGGGCTTTTAGATAGGGGTTCTTAACCGATTCCATTTCAGATAAAAAATCCCTGAACATCTTGTCCCTGTTTTTATCAGATACGGGCAGGTAAAGCGAGATATCCACTGATTTATCGTCTGTTTTTTCTATTGAATCTATCTTTAATTGCGGGTAATTCCTGAAGAATTCTACCCTTGCCTTCACCTTAACAAAATCATCCACGCTGAAAGAGTCAAATAATGATTTTAAGGCATCCCATTTCCTGCAATCCACCATGCCTGTTTTATCGCTAAGCTCAAGCGCGATATACGAATCGCCTTTTTTGGTAATATCAAAGGACTTTTCTCTTACCAGATAGATGGACTCTACTGTCTCCCCTTCTTTCAGATCGTTGATGAATCTATGAGCCATGTCTGGATTATATACCTAACATAATTTGTTTTCAACTAAAAATATACTCCGTGCGCTGGCTTTGCCAGGCCTACGAAAAGACGCTCGTCCGCCCCAGCGAGGCGGACTTCGCTCCGCGCCGATTCTCGCCCTTCGTCGCTTTGCTCCTCAGGACCAGGTCGATATTTAACGAAACGTCTGGGCTCACCCCGGATCCGGGCAGGGTCTCTGGCGCATTTGAGAAGTTTCAGAATCCATAGATTATTTATAATATAAGGCCGCAAGGGATTACGGCGAAATTTTTTATACTGTCAAGACTACCTTCAGTATAAAAAACGAGCCGTAAACCGTAGCGGCCGGCGAAACATTCTCTGCGCCAGAGGCCCTGCCCGGACCCAGGGCACCGTGCCCGCTCGAATCGGCGAGGCTTTTCTTTAGGCCTGACAAAGCAGCGCATCATATGCTTACTTAGAATAAAATTTCTTTATAGTCCTAACGACCTCCTGGGGCTCGTCTACT